>Ga0126342_10001733_pt1 | contig 31840 bp, 19 predicted proteins | sample Cyp1metagenome_FD_92528 | JGI IMG/M metagenome (GOLD analysis project Ga0126342, IMG submission 92528) | Coral microbial communities from Lord Howe Island, Old Settlement Bay, Australia - Cyphastrea 1 metagenome | ecosystem: Host-associated > Invertebrates > Cnidaria > Coral ...
GGTGTGCCATGCGTTCCCTGACATTTGGGGTGAGGTCAAAGAATTCACGAACTGATGTAAAATGTACCAAATCCCTTAGGAAAATAACAAACCAATCCAAAAACCTGTCCGTGAGGGCCGGTGCGCCATGGTGATTTGCACATGGCGTAAGTTCTTGGGGTCGTGGGGTAAGCGGTGTGCCATGCGGTGGGGTAAGTTCATAGATTTTGGGGCAAGTTACCCCCCGGACTCGTACCTCAAATTCTTAAAGTACTATGTGCTTGGTATAGCTGAAAATATGTAGCCCGCCTTGGATTCGAGCCCCTCAATTTCTTATACAGTGCATATTCCTTTGCAATACTCAAGCTGTAATCAGTTTTTATTGCAGCAGTTTGAAGGAATCATTGTAACTTAATTACTGTAGTTGGTTTACAGCTAGCTAGATGGAACAATAATGTTAACATTGCGCGAAGGGGTTGGATTTTTCGGGCTTTGAGACCGGCTTTAAGGAGCCACCTGTCCTCACATGCTGGACCCTGCAGGAGTGCCGATACAGCTGATATATGTTTCTGCAACGCATTCCAGGTGTACCCAAAGTGCTGTTCCAACAACGCGCTGGACTTTCAAGATGTGTTTATTTTGCAGATAACAGGCCGTTTCAGCTGCCAGTTTTACTTAGGATGAGATCATGACCAACAACATCTTAACAGGCCGTTTCAGCTGCCAGTTTTACTTAGGATGAGATCATGACCAACAACATCTTGCCACTTGGTGGGATTTGGGGTGCCACCAGTGGAGAGACTTCGACCTCGGACATCCAGATATCCATTGTTTTTTCAGGAAGTTGAATGCTCCATGTCCACATGGTCCCTTCCATACTTGTGAAGTTTGAGTATGAGAAAAAACCTTTCATTGAGCTGAAAGTTTGATGTGACAATCTTCAGATCTTAAGATCTTCGTGCAAAGATGGTCATTCTTGCCTCCTGGGATTTCATGAGAAGATAGTTTTGAGGCAGTCGCTGGGATGTATGCTCGCCACCGTGGTCTTCTGAGAGAGATAGTAGAAAGACGAAAAGCTGCACCATTTGTATTTGCATCCTGTTCATCATAAACATGAAGATTCAAGTTTCTTCAGCTTGTTTTCTTTGTGCTTCGGGATAGCTTTTGATCTAGAGATGCTTGGAGACGACGGGATATTTGCTCTCATTTGTGTCGCCAACAATGTGTTTGATTTGGTTTCAATCGACGCATGTTGGTTCATATGACTCCGACAGACAGCACATGCAAACCTAACAATTACGATGGCATGATGGGACATCTCAGCCCTATGGCCTTTGCAGCTGTTCCGTCCTGTGTGGCTGGGGGGAGAAAGTAGCTGACCCAGACACCACCGCATGAGGAGAACATCAGGAACAGGCATTTAGCAACCAGTCGCACCAAAAGTTGCAATGCCAGAGTGTTTGCTGCTGCCGTGTTTAATTTATACAAATCATGTCGAAAAATGATGACACCGTGATTTCGGGAAAAAAACTATGGAATCTGAACTATTACACGTACAAAGAAATACCATGGAATGGCCATCGTCAAATGTTTCCAGAAGAGCTAGCTTTCATCCCGGCAAATCTGTATGCCCGGGCTGATGTTGGTATCACCCCAGGTTTGGTAAAAGCCAGTTTTTGTTCGGGGGAATACACAAACCCAATGGTTTCAATCCGTTTTTCACCAATGAAACCATTGATATCAGACCATGGACGGTTCTTGGGGCACAGAGGCCCTGCGGTGGTATCCATATGCGGCGACAATTTCAGTTTCCCAGTTTCCCAACCACATGATCATATGGTATAGTTATTTTATATACGTACTGATTACCATCAGGATTTTTTTTACTTGGCACAGCAAAACCTACCGTGATATCCTTGTAGAGTTGGACTCCATTGGATCACTCCTTTAGCTGCGGCTGGACAGAACCAGGGGTACACTATTGAAAACTGCCCTTTTTTAGCTCATGGCACCCATTTACAATGAACACCCATATACAATGAGAAAATCATAAATAATATAATATAATATAATGTAATGTAATACAATAAAATATAATATAAATTAATATAACTATATAAGACAATACAATATAATATAAATATTTTTATTTAATATAGTATAATATAATATCATTAAATATAATATACACTATAATAAAATGTAATATGATTTAATATAATATGATATACTGAAATGTAATATAGCATATACCACTAGTACCGAACAAGGCGGTGGCGGAAGTTTCAAAAATAGGAAACCTATAGGGGGGGGAGGTTGGTTGTTGTGAATCACAGATGGCAGAGCGAATCCATCGATGGACCGAAAGGTGGTTGGCATGTCGAGTTACCCATTTGTCTATCTATCTATCGATCCATCCATCCATCTATTTATCTATCCTTCTTTTCTGTCTACTGATCTATTTTCTGTCAACCTATCCATCTCTCTGTTTTTCCATCCATCTGCTTTGCTCTCTATCTGTCCATGCAGCCGTCCATTCATCATCCTATTTTTGTCTATGTGTCCATCTGTTTATCTTTCTTTCTACTGCTCTCTTTCAAGATCTGTCCATGTCCTCGTCTCTCTGTCTGTCTGTCGTCTTGCGGTCTATCCATCTATCCAACTGTCTATCTGCCCATCCAGCTATCCATTCTATCCATTTAAGTACCGAAGCATTTCACCCATCCATCTATGTAGTTCTTCATGTTTCCATCTAGACAGTTCGACAGCAAGCAGGTAACATTTTCACGGACAAGACACACAGCGAACAGACCCTTGGTTTCAGTTGTGGTGTAACTTACAAAACTTTTTTTTCCAGACATCGCTCTAGCACGATCCCTTGTGCGCACACAACTCGACCTTTTTTACCTTGTGTTTGCGGAGGAAACGAGCAGCGTCCGTGACTTCGTTCGGTCAGAAAAGACACCAGGAGGCTAAGCTGCTGGAAAATGAACCAGTCAGAAAAGACACAGTCGGTTGCTTTCACCTACGGTCCGGGTGATCAAACCCGTGTGCCAAGTCGCCACGGACATCGGCAGCCTGCGACATTGTCAGTCGGACCGGTGTTGGGCTGCAAAAAACTTTAGGCGGTCAGAAGAAACACGCCAGGAGGCTGAGCTGATGCTCTGCTTTTCCATCTGTCCATATCATTTATTGTCGGAAGTTTGACTTCTAAACTTCCTTCGGTTACAACGTAATTCAGTATAATATCATTCAACAATAATATGCATATATATATATACAGTATTATTAATTTGTTCCCCCTACTTGATCAATATGGACCTGGGAAGATCTCCAGGCACTGTGCAGGAGCGAGTTGGATGGCGCCGTGCTGGCGCCCAATCCCTCTGAGGCCGCTGTTAATTGGTGGTGTTTCGTGGTGAAAAAACATGTTTGTAATGCATGTTTGTGGTGGTTATATGATGTTATATGATGGTTTATAGTGGTTAATATTGTGGCTATAGTCAATATTGGTGAATAGTAATGGTTCATAGTGGTTATATAATGCTTACTGTATATGATAGGGGGTGCAATGAGGATATAACATCGACATGGTGGTTTAAGCATCCACAATAGTGGTTTAAATGGAAACTAATGACAATACAATTGAGATAGATGACTTTCCCATGAAAAACCTCCGTTTATAGGGTATTTCCAATTGCCACGTTCGATTGCCGGAGGGTACCCTTATCATTAAATTAATTTATCATCATTTTTACAAGGGAAACGAATGGACAGGATTAAACCCGTGGATGTTCGGTAAGTTCAGACGCAATCTTGGCCATGTTCAAACAGTGAAAAACAGGATGTGCTGAATACAAAGTGTAACACATTAAGGTTTTTAACGGTTTCAATCATTGAATGGGTGTAACATGGAGCACCATGTTCCAATCAAAGTTGACAATATAGTGAAAGTGAATCTGCCTCGCGCCTTGTATGTTTTTAATGTTTAACTGTTTAAACAATCTGCCGGCATTTGAGTCAGTAGAACGCTGCAGAAAAAAAACAATCAAAATGTTTCCAACCCCAAGTTGCTATGGCTCAAGAGCACGTATAAAGTACATACTGTAGAGCAAGAGAGTTTAGTACGAAACATGACCAACCATTTTGTGGGTAGTGGTGCGGCATTTTACCTTCCTGGACCATTTTTTTTCGGTCACGGATCGATGTGTAGCAATCTTGGTGGTGGTACTTTTCATGCCCATACTCTCTAACTCTTTGATTTTTGGCGGAAATTATCATTTTTGTTGGTCACATGTTTTTTTGTGGACCCTTTTTGTAGGTTGTACTTAGATACCCCCCGGTCATCCAAGATGGCAGTCCCTGATCTCTAATGGGTAAAATCAATGAACGGGAATATATATTCTACACATGCGTTAATTGTCCATTGCCAGGCCGCTAGATCGCCCCATCATATTTTATATACCTGCGTGCAAAAATTACCGACCTCACTGCGATCACCTGCGACCCCACTAGAATGATGGAAAGTACGGAAATTATCCCAATATACTGCCGGGTTCTTTATTTCAGGTTAGTGAAATATTGTAATTTACCCAGGTAATTATGTAATATATCAATAGGGTGTAATATCCACATTATCACATTGATAGTTGAATTCCTAATGATGGTGGGATGACCCCCATTCATCCCATGTAACTTGACAATGGCCGCAGCCATTTGAGCAACAAATTCACTCAATTGGAGCCCTGAAACCAGCCAGTTTCCTGGAAAAGATGGCAGCCACGTGGCCGCAAGGGAGGTAAAATCATACCGAGTTTCATGTCGCTGGCCCAGGAGAATTTTCGGTTTTGAAGACAGAGCATTGGATGAGTTTGAAGACTTGTGAAGCAGTTCCACTTGGAGATTTTCACACACACACATAGTTTACTGATGTTTACTGTAGGTGATCTTTAAAATTTCATAAAAATAGATACAAAAATTGAACACTCCAGCTATGTTTCACCACCATGTTTGGAAAGCCCAGGCCCTAGGCTCACTGGGACCCCTTTCCCCCATGGTAGCCGAGACCATGGAAGAACTTGAGAAGCGCCTGGCAGCTTTGGAGAAGGCCATGGAAGAAGAAGCGGCAGGCTCCGGGCTCTCCGAGCTGCGATTCGCGAAGTTTCTCGATGGTGTTTTGGATGGGATTTCAGCAACAAAAATCCATCGAATGGCTGGGATTTCATAGTAATATAAGGGATTCATTACAAACATCATTCCCCTGAATGTCATTAATGATTATCCTCCAGAAACTATGGCTAAAAAAAGGAATTCACACATCTTTGGGGCCATAGAATGGCGATGTTTAATATTAGGGGCATGTAGGGGCATGGGATTATTCCTTTGGATTGATAACTCAATACATTATAGTGATATTTGAAACTGGGGTCTTGATGATCCATCCATTTCCACTTTGCTTTATGGACATGTGTGGATCGTTCTGAACGGCTTCATCGTTATACCCTGCGCGTTTCCAATTCATCCTGCATCGGTAGGTGCTCCACGCAAAGCTGGAAGCGATGCACAGGTGATGAAGTGTCCTGACAGATAAATGGCGCGGACATGTGCCCAAAGACACAGCAATATCGGTCTACATGTGCCATGGTCATAGGGATTTTTTTTGAACAAAAAATGATTATATATAATTAGTGTTGTTCTTGCGGATGGTCATCAAAGCAGTACATAATATTCGGGATTGATATGCTCTTTTTAGGTTTTTCACTTATGGTAGTATGAATGGCCATAAACCATATACCAGGCACAAATGGGTTTGCGTTATCAGAATGTTCAAACCACGTGCGTTTTCCATTGTAGTTTGGAAATGTTTGAAAGGTACGCTAAGGTTGACAGATGTTCAGCATGTTCAGCCCTATGGGCACATATGATCGCAAATGTTACAGATAATTAATCATGCTACTATAATTATACAAGCTTGAAATTGGTTGCAACCAAAGACCGGCCGGCCATCCACATGCATGACCATCATGACCCTTTGACAATTTTCTTCCTTGACCGGCTTGACCGTCGTCATTTCCACATGGCCGTGCTAGGAAGGTTGCAACACGACTCCAAGACTTCGAATCGCAGATCACAGCCCAACTCTCCAATCTCCAAACGGAGCCGGGAATTGGAATCTGCCCTTCAGTAATCAAACAAGGCAATGGGGAACCACGGGAACCCCCTTTGAAATAGAGGTTTTTATTTGGAAAATCATTGCAATATTTGATTGCTGGAGGGCAGCCAGTAGTTTGGACGAATGTTTGCAGGTTTTATAGAAACAACGAGGTTCCACGGCATGTTTCGAAACACGGGAAGATTATGAAATTCTATTTATCCAGGACCCTTTGCCCATGGCATTTTCTAATTCCATTTCAGGTCTTATATTTTGGTATGTTCCCCTCCGCCCTGGGTACCTCCAATTCGAGATAATGCCAACAAGACCATTTCGTTGGGAATGAGCATCCACTTACGAACTATTTTGATGTTCATCAGGGCATTTTTTTCTTGAGGGACTCTGATCCACGCATTGAGGCACAAGTCTTCACATCCAGTAGGTTCATCATTGGTTAATTCCACTGTTTTTTGATGGCTGAATTCCCATCAAATAGCTGCTTGGATCCCGGTTCCCCAAAACGGTGCCAGTGATTTTGAATCATTATGTGGTGGTATAATCATCCAAGAAATCACCAGGAAATCTGACAGTTTCTGTACAACTTGGCAGGACTTCGACAAGAAATTGTCCCATGTGAACCGCGGCGCTTCGTCTACGAAACCGGTAGACGGCGCTGGTGGGGCTGCTGGGCTCGACACCATGGCTGAGGCGTGCCTTGTGGGAGGTGGTTCACCAAGAATAATGGGAGAGTGAACTTGTTTGACGAGCAAACATCAGGACTCAGGAGTTCACCAAACCAACACGAATTGAGATTTAATGCGGAAAAAGACGGGGATTTAATCAAAGAATGGGAAAATGGTGTCTTTACCGTGAGAAATCTAGTGTCATGGGAATTTCATGGGTTGGGTCAGAATGGGATCTAAACCAACAAGGGAGATAATTGACATTGATGGCGTGCACACACAATATATATATATATATATATGTATATGTGTGTGTGTTATATAGACAATGGGTATTAATGCAGGATATTGACTTGGTCAACCTAACCACGTGGAATGATAATTTATTGCTATCCATGTTTTTTTTGCTACAAGCCGGGATGTAAATGCGTTTTTGTTTTTGCTGATGGGTAGCTAAGATTGGTCGACCATCACAAGTACAAACCGAGCTGTTGCCATTTTAATGGGGATACAGTTACTTGACCAACTAGACACAGATTGCTTGTTTCTGAAGGATATCTAGGGATCCAAGATTGGACATGCAAAGGATGATCAGTAAAACCTGTGGGAACACTGGTATATATTGCATGTAGATATATACATATATATATATATATGATTATAATTGATTATATAATTATATATATATATATATGTACACATACCTACATACATATATATATATATATATATACGTGTGTGTGTGTACGCAGATCATAAAATATATATCTACATAGTCAATCCATACCTTTACTCTTGATCCACAGGCTGATGATCTTTGAACAACTGTTTTCCATGAAATTGTTGCTTATTTTATCAGTGTTGATTGGTTTTTGTTGCTGATTTTGGATTGCATATTCTGTCAAGCCAAGTGCAGGAGGAAACCACATTTGTTTCATTTTTGCACTTGGACCTATCTAACTTGATATCTAAATTGTGCCGTAACTTGTGAAGACAATGCCGGCTATCTAACACGATCCCAATCTACACAAGGTGTATGCAAGGCCTACGGAAGGGAACCTCACCCTCGATGCGGCCCTTGATGGTCACCAGTAGGGTCCCAGTATTTTAGGTGCCTGAACTGACCGTTGAATTTGCTGTATCTGCAGGACTTGGATCAATTGAAGTACGACGTGGGCGAGTTGAAAGATCTGTTGGGTCACTTGGCGGAAAAGGCACCTTTTCTTTCTGAGCCTCGACCTATGTGACCAGGCACGTTGTCTCAGTAACTGGATGATACCAACAAATTGGGCAGCTCCTTTCAGGACGAGACTTTGACCTTTAAGCTGACGCTTGCTATGAGAAAATATATGCACCGACCGAGGGTCATTCTTTTGGCAGCTACTTAGCGGGATTCAAGCCCTGGGCTATCCTCAAGCACAGATACTGCCTGATACTCCCATGTTTCTGCAACCATTCTTTGCAGATGCTGAGCCACGGATTTTCAGGCAACAACAAGGGCGAAGTGAATCATATTCGTCGCATTGTCCTGGCTTGCGAGCGTGACATGGAGGTGCTGCTCATGTGTTGCTTGCCCCATCCCAACATAAGCTAAGTGCGAACATGGGCTAGATACCCAGCCACCTGAGTTCATATATCAGGGATCATGCTTGGATGGTTTCTGTTGTGTTCACTTCATGTTGGTTTCCATCCGTATGATATGTGTTTGCGGACCGCTCTTAGCCGCCCCTTCATGGTATTGCACGGACTGCGTATGTGCAACCCCTCACTGGATGAACAAATCAGCAATTGATTCATAGATCCGGATTTTTTCCTCTCTTGTTTTTCTTGTTGGGTATTTTGGGGGTAGTCTCATCATTATTGGCCTCATTCCTTGATTCCTTTCTTGAAGTGAAGGGCAAGCGGCAAGCGGCAAGCGGCAAGCGGCAAAATTCCCCATGGTTGACGGTTCAATCCGGTTCAATCCTCTTTTTCTGCTGGTCAAATCCCCATTCCCATCCATTCCCCATATTTGGTTTTAGAATGCTATAGGCTGTAGTTAAATCCCAACGTTTGATGGCTATTTTTTGATTTCTAAAATCATCTAAAATCTCATATTTTGATAGTTCAATTCCCATTTTTGCGGGTCATCTTGTTTAGGGTTTTGGGTGGGTTTAATCCGCCAATTCTAGGACTTTACGGCAGCCATGGATGCAGTGAATGTTGACCTCGATGAGATGCGGGCGCGCGTGGATGCCACCCACTCCATCATCACCAGTCGTCAGCGGGTGGAGGTGGGGAAATGCCCGAGCCAGGGGGTTCCAATGCTGAAATGGTTCACTGCTTGGTGGTTTCAAGCATTTTTACCATATATACCATATATACATACTCTGTTTGGTGGTTTCAAACATGGCTTTTAGGACTTTCCATATAATTAGTGGGAATAATAATCCCAACTGACGAACTCATATTTTTCAGAGGGGTAGGTACACCAAGGCTTTTGGTTCAAGCCTTAGCGGGTACGCTCGTCCTTGCCGTCCCGCGGGTCCGTGTGATTTGGATAACCGGACCTTCAGGTTTGGGGTTAACCTGTGGGAAAAACCCCGTCGCAATTCTACAACTGGCAATTTTTTCACTTGGTTTTTTGGATTGTGGGTTCCACGCTTGACAGCTGGAACCGTCTGCCATTGCCGGTGAACAACAATTTTTGCTGGTTGTGCCATTTGGACACTCTATCATTGAGGTCGACTTGTCCCTCTTCTGGTTTGGTCTCCTTTGGCATCCTCCAAGGTTTTTCTCTTGGAGACGGGTTCTGCGGTTCACTGCCATAAACCGGGTTTTTGCATTTACAATTTCATTTTCAATTTTGGTGCGTGGTCAAGCCCTTGCAATTTGATTTTCTGGCCTCTGCAGTGAGCCGATCACTGAACAATTTTTTCACGGTGCATGGGATTTTTCACAGGTGGAATTTTGTGGGCGCTTTGCTCTACACTGGTCTTGGTAGGTGTGTACAGCCACAACGACCAACTCCACCCAACGAAGGTCACAGAGACGTGCACGTGCCCGTGCCCGTCACCTGCTCCATTTGTTCAAGACTGGAAGCCATACAATTTCTCATTTGCAAGTGCGACAAGCCATCCTCAAGTTGAGACAGCACCATTCCAAGGACGACAAGGCCTTAGCCCTGGTCGAAGACGAGATGTCAGAAACCACTCGCACATGGAGATGTGTCAACTGCATGAAGGTCTGCGGCAAATCACATCAGTTTTGTGGCGTGTGTGGTCAATCCTGGCACATCTGTGCCGATCCTACATTTCCCAGCAATGCGAAGTCACAGCAGGGACAGCAATCCAGGAAGGTACAATGGACATATGCCAGCGACTGGGATTCGGAAAACAATTGGACGGATCAATGGGATCAGACGCCATATCCATGGTCCAATTCTCCCAGAAGAAGGCAGACACTGCGAAGAAGGCCCAGTCGGAGGAAACAAAACGATTCCGACCAAAGGCAAGCTCCATCCAATGGAGGCAAAGGCAAACTGCAGGTGCCGGAAGTCCCAATGGGGCCACCACCAATGACCAGTCTGTCAACAGCCGCTGCAGATGCACCATGGTTGGGAGTCCTCACAGCCAGCACGACAGCCCAGTCATCCTCCCCCAATATGCAGGAGGACAAGAACATGAAGGCCATCATGTCGATGCTGCGCAAGCACAACGAATCACTCCCACCAGAGCTGCAAGCCATGGTCAAGGATGTTGCCATCAAGGATGGTCAAACCGAAACCAAACAGATGCATTCAGCAGTTACAGCATACGGCAGAGCAAAGAAGGAGCTTCAACAAGCCCAACTTGCCAGGTTCAACCTTCATGCAGCATGGAGGGGATTCCTCAGCCAAGCAGTGGCACAGTGGCAAACCTACAGCGATCAATTTGTAGCTCAGGAAAAGCAGATGACAGAGCGTGTATCCACAGCCCTCGAAGCCCTGGAACAGGCCAAGCTGAACCTCGCTACAATGAAAACCGCTGCAGGCATGGACGTCCAGGAGGACCACATGGTTGTCAGCGACGACGACACTGTCAAGCAAGACAAAGATGCCACCAACAGCACTGCAGACCGCATCAAAGAAGGGATCAGCAACCTCCATACCAGCTTGGATGCACTCAGAACATCTGCAGAACAGATGGTGGAGGAAGAGCACCAGGCCCTCAAAAGGCCCAGACTGTAGCTGGGACTCACAGACGCTGTGCCACCCGCCTCAGGAGAAGCTTCTGGTTTTTGATTGGCGGAGCTAATATTAGTGCAGGCAGTATTGCTCCGATGCCAGTATATCAGCCGTTGGGTCAAGATAGCGTGATGCTCAAATGGAATCACTCTGTTGTCAATGAAGCTGACTTTGTGTCCGAATGGGCTGCACAAGACAGTGCCTTTCAATTAGCTTGGTCGTTCGGCAGTGTGCATCCAGAAGCCATTGACCACCCAAGGTCGCATCATGTGCCACAGAGTCGTCGGTCTTCATCCTGTCCAGCTGAGCATAGCACCCGTTTCAATGCCATCACTGAGGTTTTGTATAGCTGTGAGTCCAATGATTTTGTCCACCATGTCCTGGTACTGACTTGTGGTCAAGGTCTCAATCCCAAACCATGGGCCTGGCTTGAAAACTCAGTAGGTATGTGCCACCATGCAACCAATGACTTTAGCAGTTTTGTCCCACCATATGAGAGAAGCCCTTATGGTGAAGCCCCGGTCTCAATTCATGTTTCACACCGCTTTGGCCATAGAAGGAAGCCACAGTTTTTGCCGCAGCTGCAGATTAGGTACGAAGATGCCTGTCCTCAGCCCCACAGTCTTGTATGCTCTCCCGATGATGGCCTTTTGCCCAGGAAAAATCCCGGCAATTCAGCCGGCGTTGCACAATACGGTGTACAGTCAGCTGACAGTAGTCTCCGTCCATGCGAAGCCATGCCAGAGACTTCAACATGCCTTCAGCCGTCGAGTACTGGTCATGCCCCTGAGCGTTTGCAGTCGAGTGAAATTAGTATTGTGTCACATGGTCCTTGCCGATCTGCCCATGCACGTGCTAATCGCAAATCATGCAATTCAGGTTCCGATCAGGGCAAACACCGTAAACTAGGCATTTGCCCCCGTCCAGTCCAACGGATGCAACCTCGTACAGTGAAGGCCAACACCGCCAAGTGGTTGAGTCATGTCCCGTCCATGCAGTGTCGATTGGAACATGAAAGTCCCATTGCAGCCTTTGCAGCCAGACTTCCAGACGATGATGTGCAAAACAATCATGGACAGCATGCCCATAATCCCAACTTGCCTGTCCAGCCAGCCTTTGTGGATGATCTGGTTACTCGTCTTGCACGCATGGGTTATGACGTCACTGACCCGGACTTTGATGTCCCAGTCAGAACATGGTACATTGACCATGCAACCATTCGCCGATGGACAGCGCCGAGGAACCTCCAGCTTGTAGGCCCCCCACGGGGTTGGGAAGCTCAATTTAGTTCCCTTTGGGTCGATCAAATCAACCCTGATGAATGGTTTGACGTCACTGTCATATATCCGGACCCCCCAAGAACACCCAGGAACAGCTTTCTCATCATGGATTTGGTGGTAACGCAATCCCTGCAATTGGACCGGTTTCCGGGGCTTGTTACAATCTTTCCAACCATGCATGAGGCCTTTGAGCTATTCTCAGTTGCAGCGTCCTTTGAACCTCACGTCAGTGGATTTGACATTGCCCAGGCCGCTGATGCGGCAGACATGTGCCGGTATCAGGAATGCACGATCACCTTTGGATGGCAAGACATTCCGTACACACTCAGACCGCATCATGTCATGGCCCATGGGGATGGATTCCAATTGGTTGTTCGTCACCAGCCAGCTCGGTTGATGTCTTCCTCAAGTTCTCAGGCGGGGTCATCCACAGATAGCTCGACGTCCCGGATCACTCCTCAGGATATGGCTCCTCACCAGACAGGCCAGCCGCTGGACGTTGACATTCCAGCTCCAGAGGTTCACCACGCCCTTGCATGTGTTCCAGCTTGGAAGGACAGGAAGTTGTGGTTCAACTAGTCAATGCCCAGCTGGCACAACCGACACATGGCCTGGCTCAGGCATTGCACGTTCCCTTCAATTGTATTGAAGCCTTGCACATAATGCCGATTGCACCAGATGGGTTCCCAGAGCTTGCAATCCCAGCGATCGTCCAGCGGGTGGGAGACATTGCTTTGCACTCCACTGACAGGTTAATCCTAATCGACACCATCTATCATCACCATACGGACCAGTCAGGCATGACAAATCGACCCACTGTAGTGCGTACGGTGCAAAGAGTATCATTCCAGGTCACTCGCCAGCAGATTCTCTTCAAAGCAGCCGTCTATCACTACTGCCAGTACCTGCAAGAGGGTTGTGGGGTAAGCCTTGATGGTTATTTGTGGCCTACCAATCATGTCGATCCCCGTCCTGTTAGCCATGGATCATATGCCACAGTAGATGTGCCACCGCCCTTTGGCCATCAACTGGACACCAGAATGGTAGCTGATCAACTTCATGAAGATGGCACCACAGATGCAATGATGAACTGGTTGACGGACAATGATGACATGCCGGAGGATGCAATGCAGTTGACTCAGATCTTTGCAGCCAAAAGTGTCGTCACCCCAGTTATCAAGCAGCGCATCAGGTGGTCCTGCCGCGATTGCCCCACACCAGTTGATGTAGATTCCATTGTAGCCTATGAGCACCCCATGACCTCACACCAAGCATCGCCGGCGGTGAAGTCCCATGACAGCCTGGTGCCCACCGCTACAAACACCACTGCTGATAGGCCGGCCTTGCCGCCTGACCAGCCATTCGCTGAGACCTGTCGCGGTGCCAGTGACGTAGCGCATGCGCCTGACACAATGCCTTCCCAAAGGGTTCACTCTCATGCACGGTCGCCGCTGACCCCAGGACAAGCAAGTTTGCACCAGTTTTTCACCAGAAGTGTCCCGGAAGTTAAGCCTGCCACTGGAACTGCTGTGCGCTCAGGGCAGACCACGCTACATGCCTTTTTTGCAAAGACCAAGACGATCGAAACCAGGGTGCAGCCGGCTCATGCATTGTCACGACCACAAAATGTGCAGGATGTACACAAGAGCGTTGACTCCACCACCAAGGACACGGTTGACATTTGCAAGAAGGCCATTGAACACAAATGTTCTTCCAGTCAGGAAGTTGAGCCGCCGGTGTACACTACAACGCACTCTGTCCAACCAGCATTGCCCCGGCCAAGGCCAGCACCTCGTCCTGCTTGGCGCATCCATTTGGCCAACATCTTTGATGAACTGGCCACAGTTCTGCACAGGGAAACTGGACCGGTGATGCAAGTTGAAGTGTGGTACATTCACCACACATTGTTCCCGGAATGCCTAGCTCCAAGAGCAGTGGAGCTCGACAATATCCAAGAATTGTGGTATGCCGACCTATGCAATGTTTGGTTTGACCGCATCCAGAGACATGAGCCTTTGCGTGTAGTAAATGTTCTGCCAACGCCTCCCCATCAGGCACGGCCCAGATCTGCAGCGCATCTCATTCTGGAGCAAGGGTTCACCCAAGACCGCATAGCTGTACATTTTACGGCGATTTTCCTGGGTGGCTCGCACCTTGGCCTGTTTCAGCGTGTGGAGTCTTCACCCCCAAGACTTTGCACCCGGGATATGATTGTCAGGCATGGGTTTCAGGTGCAATGTGCCTTTCGCCAATGCAACATGCATTCAGGTAGGATCAGGTTTGCCATGGATGAGCCGGAAGAAGTGTTCTCAGGTATTTGTGCAGTCCTCACAATAGCCCCGCCACCAGCTGAGCCGCTCACTATGCACATGCCAGTCCCAGAAGAGCCAAGTGGCTCAAGCAATGATGCAAATGGCCCCGATGCCATGGTGTTGATGCAGCGCCCCATCACTCCCAAGCGGCCACCAGCAAACATTCGTCCTGCCGACCCAAGCTCTAGTAGCACAATCAATCAGGCACCACTGTTTGATCATCGTATCACACCTGCCGCCATCACTGAATTCCGGGCTACGTTGCTGTGGCAACTTGGCACCCAGGATGGGACATGTAGGACACCTCAAGTCGAACCGTACCAGGTGCACACATGGTATCTCAATTCTGATACTTGCATCCGATCGGAAGAATCGAGGGTAGTTCAACTGCGTCCACAACCCCACACATGGCATCGGGACATCATTGAACGTTGGATTGATCGCCTGGATAGCATGTACCCAGTACACCTGCATGTGGTCACTCCCAACCCGCCAGGGTCATCGTTGGCACCAGAAGCCCATGTCATCGTCCTCCAACGCCCCAATCCACTGTGGCGTAGTGCATTACTCTCAGTGCTGCAACCGCGCACTGACCCGTGGCATCTGCAGTTTGTGTGTGTGCCATGTTGGATGCCGAGACATCATTGGAACAGTTGGGGTTCATTTCTGGAGTTACCCATCCATCCAACCCAAAAGCACACGTTATGGGAATCGAAGCCAAGCAAGGACAAGCCCAGCTGCAGAGAGACGGCACATTTCCTGTCAGGCATGGATATTGGTTTGACATTCAAGCCTACAGTCTGGATGACCCTTGGGACGACGAGGTGGCAACCATTCAGATGCACTTTACGACAATTCGTACAGTCCTTGGTAACCTCCAAAGCCAGGTCAGTCACCACGGTAGGACCAACATGATGCCTGAGTCGAGTCCACCTGAGCATGGTGTGCCCAATGCATTAACGGCCACCGTACCTCCCAATGACCCAGGTGCCTTTGTGAATCCATGGGAGGCTCTCCCTTTTTTCACTACGCTCCAATCGCAATGGCAACCGTTAGCCTTGTTACAGCCGCCTGAATTGCCAGCACTGGTCCCGATCGTAACTTGGTATGTTGACCACATCCGCTTTCCCCAATGCTTCCAGCCGCGGTTGGTCCTTTTGAATCACAACCCGGAAGACTGGATTCAGCGTATGCGTAGTGTGTGGGTAGACCTGATCATGCCTCAACACCTGATGCATGTCCACCTGGTCCAGCCGCCGCCCCCTGAAATGCCAGCTCATATCGCGGCCCACATTTTGATTGTGCAGCAACCCATTGAGCAGTTCCGAGCAGCGCTCATCACAACTTATGATTCAGCTCTGCCCACTGAACCGCCGGTCAGCCATGCATCCATCACCCCTACCCCAGTTGCATTCCCTACTGTGATTGCATTGGCCTACCGTGACACCGTTTGCCAACATCCCAATGTTGATTGTGCAGTGTGGGTCGGGGACTTTGAGCTTCCCATGCAGGAGGAACGCCCTGTAGTGAATGGCCATTCCATTGTAGTGTCCGTCCATCGGCACCCCCCCCCGCTGCCAGCAGGTGAAACAGAGTGGGACCTCATGCAGCAGGCTGCCTTACATGATCCCAACAAACACAGCAAGTCTCCCCTGAAGCGCACCAAGCCGGCTGATCCTGCCACTCCCTCTGGGAGCAGTGCAAGAGTCCTCTTGAGCCTAGAAGCCGTTCTGCCTGCCATAACCCCATGCCAGGATTTGGACGATGCCAAGCCGCAACTCCTATGGTTTGCTCAAGAGGCATGGCTGTTTAAGCTTTCCAGAGCGCAGCCTTGCGAGCTTCATCCATTGCCGGAGGGACTGCGCTTGCCTGATGTATGTTACTGGCCACTCGTCCACCCCCTGCCACCTGCAGACCCCAGCCACCAGCTGACCCTTTACCTTGATGGCGCAGCCAACGGCACACATGCTGCCTGGAGTGTGATTGCCACAATCAACCTGCCGATTGGGGAAGTGTTTATAGGCTGCATGCATGGATGCGTCCGCATTGCACCCGCACACCCACAGTGGATCGGTGCAGATGCCATGGACAATATCGCGGCTGAACTGACTGCGCTCGCCATGGCACAGACCTGTGCGCTACGATGGCCCCATCCTCATCACGTGATCTGCATTCGCCCTGACCTGTCACTGAGCCGCACTGTTGCCACTGCCATCACAACATGCCGGTCCAATACCCAGCTAGCCCAGTTGTGTCGCATCCAAGGGCTCTGGCTTGCCTCCCGCACCCAGACATGGGAAATCAGAGGGCATCAGGGATTTGCATGGAATGAGCTGGCGGACACAGTAGCTAAATGGGCCCTGGTTACAGGCGCAGAAGATGCCGAACCCAAAATTAATGAGCTTCATGAGTTTGCAACATGTGCCCATGACGTTGCATGGGCATGGATGCAGACAACACACCCTGCATTGTCTGCATGTTTTCCAAGCCTAGTGGACCAACAGGTCATGCAATTTGACCCACCATCATAGCGCGTCCCAGCCACACCCACCGAGTTTGTCAAAAGTAAACTCCCAGACTCCAGCCACCTTCCATGGTCCATGACCGTCATCACAGCCAACGTGTTAGCTGCGGAAGTTTGGAGCACCATTGCCCAAGGGTCGAGGCGAACTGGGCAGCGCACACTGAGGCTTGACCAGCAGTGGCACCGCCACGGGGCCCACATCATTGGCGTGCAAGAGGCACGCACAGCAGCTGGGCAGTATCACTCTCCGCATTACCGTATTTTTGCTTCTGGAGCAACAGTTGCGAGAGCGCCGCTCTACGGATGCGAACTGTGGATACACAAAACCAAACCCATTGCCCATGATCAACAAGGCACCCCCATCACTCTTGGAGATGCCAAGGTCACCATCCGGCATGCAGACCCCCGGCGTCTTATTGCAGTTGCAAGCATTGGTAAAGCAGATTACACCTTTGTAGTTTTGCACGCACCATGCCAGGCCACCCAACACGCAGACACCCAGCAGGACGGGGATCTCGTGGAGAGATGGTGGTCAGACACCAGTGTCATCTGGACCAACACAGTCACCACCACGCTCTGCTGGGTCATGATCGATGCCAATGCCCCAGTTGATGGTGCCCATGGTCACAGCACTGGCCCCCTTGGTGCGGAGCCATCAAGCCGTGCTGGCAAGTGCTTCCTGCAATTTCTTGTCGACCAGGACCTTGCCCTCCCTTGCACATTCCCGTACATTCATGAAGGACCCACTACCACATGGTCCCATGCCACTGGCAAGCAGAGCCGTAAAGACTACATTGCCATCCCTGCCAAGATGATGCAATTAGCGCAGCGGAGCTGGGTTGACATCCGCCACGACAACACCTTTGCACATGATGACCACTTGCCGGTCATCCTTGAATGCCAGGGGTGGCAGCCTCTACCACCCAAAGAAGCTACCGTACGGTGGGACCCAGAGAAAATGCTTGACCCCCAATGCTGCCAGGCGTTCCAGCAAGCTCTTACCACATTACCCATCCCACACTGGTCTGTTGATGTTGACGACCATGCAGCCATCCAGGAAGCCCAGATCCTGCAGTTAGGCCAGCAATTTTTTGCCAAAAAGCCTCGTCGGTCTCACAAAATCACCCTGCAGCCAGACACTCTCGCCCTCATTGTGCTCAAACGACAGGCGCTGGACTATGGTCGAGCCAATCACGAGCTCACTCATCCACCCTTCAAGCAAGAGCTTCGGCAGTTGGAAAAAGAAGTGCGCAGAAAGGTGCGCAGAGACACCCAGGTCTTTTATGATGCACTTTTAGACCAACTGGATCAAGCGGGAGAGTTACACAACCACCGTTTGATGTACCAGCTGCTGACTAGGCTTGGCAGGAAGAAGGGTGGCAAACCCCCAGGACCTCGGCCATTGCCAATGCTGAAGAAGCCAGACGGAAGCCTGGCCGCTACATACACCGAGCAACAGCACATTTGGATGACCCAATTTGCAGCCGTCGAAGCTGGTGTGCCCTGCAGTTGGCCACAGTTGCAGCAGTGCCACCGGGACCTCTCCGAGTCCCACCAGGTTGGCGTACAGGACATCGACCCTGCCGCCTTCCCCACAGTATGGCAGGTGCAATGCCTTATTTCCAAGTTGAAACGTGACAAGGTCCCAGGGCCCAACCAAATCCCACCTGCGCTCCTCAAGGCAGGGGGTGAGGTCATGGCCAGACACCTCACGATCATTTTTGCCAAAGCAGCTGCCGCTGCCCGTGAACCCCTGCTATGGAAGGGTGGCACATTGATTCCACTCTGGAAAGGTAAGGAGTCACCGGATCTGCCATCAGCCTACCGCAGCATATTTGTGTCGAACTATTCCACAAAATTGTATCACCAGTTTGTCAGGCAGCATTTAGTGGCCATCTGGGAGAGGAAGGCAGACCAGTTACAGTGCGGTGGCCGTAAGGGCGTGGGTGTAGATGTTGCCCACCATGTGATCCAATGCCAGAAGGCATGGACAACGGCAAATGCCATTCCATCGGCAATTCTTTACATCGACCTCAGAGCTGCCTTTTACACTGTAATACGCCAAACCTTCACGTCGTTGCCTTGCAAGAACCAGGCATTTATGCAGGCAATGGAAACACTGGGCATTCCACTCCAAGACATTGCGGAACTCCTGGCTGCAGCCGAAACAGAATGCGTGACCCAGGGTTTGTCCAACCATCTCCAAAAAATGCTCCATGATATGATGACCAACACGTTTTTCACGATCCCTGGGTTGAACGACCCTTGCCACACGACACGGGGCACGAGACCAGGTGACCCTGTGGCGGACGTGCTCTTCAACATGTGCATAACAAGTCTGTTGACCAGTTTCCGCACATGCATGGCTGAGTGTTGCACCACCCCATGGCTCGGCAATGAGGCTCCCATCCAAGACTTTGGTACTGCAGACCCCCTTCCTGCAGAGGGTTACATTGATGTAACTTTCGTAGACGATTGTGCCCTGCTCGTTCATGCCACAACCAACCAACGCATTGAGGAAGTCATCATTGCCCTAGTCACCTCTTTTGATGCAGCTGCGCGATCCAGAGGGTTGCAGGTCAACTTCAACAGAGGTAAGACGGAGCTTCTTTGGAATGTTGTTGGAAAAGGGGCCAAAGCAACCAAACAGTCTCTGTACGAGCAGGGCAACCAGCTCATTTGGGAACACCAGGGCCGACAATACAAGCTCCACATATGCCATGCATACAAGCATCTGGGAACATGGACACAAACCAAGCACCGGCACGCCAGGGAAGTCCTCGCACGTGCCAGTGCGGCACGGCAACAATGGGGCCAGTTAGCACGCCCATTTTTCAGAAGGCCCCTATCCCTTGCGACCAAGGTAAGGGTGTTCCAGGCCCTTGTCATCTCCAAGATGCTGTACAATGTGCACACCTGGGCAGGAGCCAGAAAGGAGGAACTTGAGCGATGGAACAACTACATGCGTGGGCCCATTGCCCTGCTGATGAAGGGTGTGTTGGCCCCTCAACGCAAGTTCCGTCACACCACCGACACCCTGTGTGCATGGTGTGGGATGCTGCCCCTGCCCCAACAAGTTCATCTCAACCGCCTCCGGTTCGCCAAGAGGCTATTCCAGAGATGCCCGGCCATTACATGGAGGCTGTTGTTGGCCGACAACGGCCCCTGCTCATGGCTTGCCGCCTTTCAGGACTCTTGCCAATGGATGCAACTGCACTATGACAAGCCACACCTGCTCCCTGCCAGCACGTCCCATGAGGCATGGATCCAACACATTTGCCTTGATGCTCACTGGAAAGGACGGGTCCGCAAAACCGGCCGCCTGGCCCTGCACTACAATTCAGCCCAAGCGGAACATGCCATCTGGCAGCACAATTTTGAAGCCACTTTGCAGCAAGCCGGAGCTACCCTTCCAGAAGATCCTGTGCCATATGCCACAGATGAACGGTGGCAATGTGACCTGTGCACCAAAGTAATTATTTGCCAGCAAGCGTGCGTTAGCAATGCATGCCAGCAGAGACCATGGATACCGCAAAAAGGTCCGGTACTTTGCAGTCGGCACCACCTGCCAGGTGTGTGGACAGTGGTTCCATACACGTAGCCGCCTTGCCATCCATTTGGAACACAACCAGAAATGCTATGAAGTGATCCAGGCCTGTTGGCCGCCCTTGCCGGAAGCTGATGTGGCCCAGTTGGACCAGGAAGACAAACAAGCAGAAGCAGCCTTGAGGAAACAAGGGTGGTGGGCGACAAAAGCGTTTGTGCCTGCGGTCAAAACATGTGGACCCACACTCCCACCTCATGGACATCCCGCTGCTGCCAAGATGTTTGCAGAGATGCTGGCCCGCCGGCCCACCGACGCAATGGCCTATCATCAGTTGCAAGGACACAAGGTAACACGGGCCCCGAACACCAACAACGGCCTGTGGTGGCAAACCTCCGATCTTCCTGCCTTTGTGCTGCACTCACCCCAAGGTATCGACGAGGGAGGGGGGGCATTCCAGACTGGCGGCCTTGCAAGGGAAGCTGCCAGGTTGCACATCCGTGCCCTGGTAGTTGTGCATTTCTTCTCAGGGTTCCGCCGTGACATCCGTGACAAGGACATCCACCAGATTGTGGAACAACGAAGCCTTGCCCATGCAACACAGCTGTTTGTGCTGTCAGTGGATTTATGCATGCAACGGCAGCACGCCGACCTTGCCACACACAAATCGCTATGCTGGTGGAAAGCCCGCGCACAGTCGGGACAACTGGTCTCTATTGGGGGCGGCCCCCCTTGTGAAACATATACTGTTGCGAGACAGTTGGATGGTCTCGGCCCAAGACCTGTCAGATCGGCCCAGGAGCCTCAAGGCATCCCGGGGCTCACTTGGAAAGAGTGGCAACAGATTCACATTGGCGATCGCCTGCTGCGCTTTCTCCTGGAAATGTTGCTCCTGATGTCGATCCTGGGGTACAGCGGCTTCATCGAACATCCCCAATTTCCCACCTGGGAAACCAGCCGCAGCCTCACAAGCATATGGAGCTTGAAGGCAGTACGGTTGATGAAACGGCTCCGATGTGTCAGCATAGTGTCATTTGACCAGTGTGTCTGCGGCGCGGCAGGGCGCAAGCCGACCACACTTCTTCTTGTCCGCCTCCCAGCTGTTCGACACCGACTCCTCCAGCTAGGCAACTCAGGCCGTTGCCATCACCCAGCTGGAGCGCACCAGGCGCTGATTGGGAAGCAAGAAGATGGGTCCTTCCAAACGGCTAAAGCCAAAATTTACCCAGCCCTCATGAACGAGGTACTGGGCCGTGCAATGCATGACTTTGCCATGGAATTGGACCCCGAGACAGTTGTAGGCGCATTGCCCAATGAATTCGATGTGTACACAGTGCAGCAGTTCATGGACTTCGACATTGTCCAGCCGGATTACCACGGGAACTGAACTGCCCGATGTGCACATGCATTTTGCAGGATCTACCCAAGTGCCAACACGGCACAGCAGCAGGAAAGGAAAAAAAGGGGTAGGTACACCACCAACCAGTGATTATTGACCTCGGGTGGAAAACTGGAAAACTTATGGACCAAACATGGGGATATACAAATTGTGGGGAGTTGTTACTCCGTTTAGCTCTGCTGAACTGATGGAGAAGGCGATGGAGAGAGGGAGAGGGAGAGAGAGAGAGAGAGAGATTGAGAGAGAGAGAGAGAAAGAGAGATGGGATATGCTGGATTTATGGGGGTGATAGAACGAACCATTTGATGAAAATGCAATGGCATGACGTGGTTTCACAAGCGGAAAGAGGGGGGTATCAATACAAATCACTTTATTTTTGCCAGCAGGTAAAAGTGGCTAACCAGAAGATGTGGAGACTGAACCAACTGAAATGCGGATATAAGATACCCTTTGGCGATACAAGCTGACAATGACAATAACACATCCAAATATCAGTTTAATGGTAATTTGTGCGCAAACATGATAATTGTATTGCCACGTTTGAAACGAGAGGGGACTGGATATCAGCGGCAACCAGATGAGGTTCGTATAGAATTTTTCGCTGTACATGGATGTCGCTAATGAACATGGGGGACACTGCAACTCATGAACATGCTGATATGGCATGGTCAACAAATCAACAAACATGGGTATGGTATGTGGGGGTATGTGGGCTCAAGGGTTCAAGCATGTTCAAATCAAATGCCCCAAGAAATGGTACAGAGACAGAGGTTAGCATCCCAAGGTGTTATCTAATGTAAACCCAATCACAAACAAACCATTCACCAACCATTTGGGGTTCATCTTACATCATCCCAAATAGGGGTAATACTGAATACGGTATGCCCAATAATCAATCTCTATTGGGCATGGTTTATTATTGGGTTTGCCACATTATCCTCTTCTTTGTTTGGATCTGAAACCTAGGCTATAACATCTGTGATTTCCGTCCATGTGTTACCGCCCCGAACCACCAAGCCTTCAATGAGGCTCAGACAGAAAGCTGTGGGTGACACATGACTCCAACGGATCCCAATCACAACAAGTGTCCCCGGCAGTTATTTACATCATCCTTATTAACTTATAATGTATATATATATATATATATCTATATGTATGTATATCATCCTAATAATCTCATCCTCTAATAGTAATACACCCCATGTGCATCCCAAATGAAAAGATCCAATGAGGTGATCCAATTGGGGATGAAATGAATTCCATCATGAAATTATCCATCAAACCCCAGGTTGGGGACGGGTACCTGCTGGCAATCAAACATTGCTGACTGGGAAATTCTCGAACTAAATGGAGGTTTACATGGGAAAATCATCTATCAAAACCATTAGTAGTGGACTTTAATGGGGGAACCGAGTAATTCGTGGATATCCCAATATAAATCACTCATTCCAATATTTCAATGGAGGTTTCAGTTGGGCAAGGGGCCGGCTCAGCAAGGCCACAATGACGGCGGAGATTTCCACGATGCGCTTGGACATCGGTGCCTTGGTGGATGTAATGGCTTGCAGCTGATGGATGTCATAGGCATAGGCATATGATAGTAAATATAGTAAATGACATTCATAGGCATATATGTGATGGCATAGTTACTATATATACAATTATATACATATCCATCAGTTTAGTATATATAGTAACCCTACGGGCAAACCCCTCAGTTTGCCCGCGCCGACGCCAACGACATGTCCGAACATCAAAAACATTGTGTTTTGTGGGACAAAATGCACATGTCCATGATCATGGCTTTCATCTTGCAACGCACAGCTTAGCTACCTGTGCGTTGAATGTTACAACAACAACAACAACATCATCAACATCATCATCAACATCATCATCACCATAATCATCATCATCATCATCATCATCTGCATTTTCATCATTACATTCCTAATCCCCTTGTTGATCTTCCCAATTGAATGTAAAGTTTAACGGGGAATATAATCCCCCTGTTGATCTTCCCAATTGAATGTAAAGTTTAACGGGGGTGGGAATTTATATTCCTAATACCCATGTTGATCTTCCCAATTGAATGTAAAATGTAACGGGGGTGGGAATTTATATTCCTAATCCCCTTGTTGATCTTCCCAATTGAATGTAAAATGTAACGGGGGTCGGAATTTATAAATCCCTAAGAAGTTGTGTGGGCGAACTGGAGGGTTTGCGCGTAACCCTACCAAAAAGACCAAACAATCATAATTCATAATGTATCACCATTTTATATAGTAGGATTCAACTTCCCTGCCTTTTGTGCGGGGGAGTCACTGTATATATATAATGGCCGTGGTTTGTCGGAGTTTTGGGAACAGCATGGGTGTTTTCTTGCGCCGCGTTTTGCCTACAGAATCGGATGGTCGAGGTTTGGGAAAGAGAAATGGTGCATATATATATATATAATAAATACATGGTATAGTCATAGTCGCAGATATGATTGTTGACTGAACAAAATGATGGGGAAGATCCCTGGTTTTAAAACTACCATAATTTTAGGACAAACCCAGATATTTCACTTCTGATGTCTGATACCCTCTAATCGTGGAAGATTCACCATGAAAGCAGTTCATTCCCCAATGGGAAACAGCCATGGATTTTCATCGTGTTCTGTAGGTTTACTGTATATGTTCCCATGAAAATGCTGGTGTTTACCATCGCCCCTTAAGGTGACATTCAAGAGGCCCTGAAGAACCACGACAGCTGGATGGAGGATGTGTCGCTCGATTTGTCCACATTCAAACATCCAGGGAAAGTTACTCATAACTGGATATTAAACTCATGATATTATATGTATATATACATCTACATTTGTTGTATATGCAATTATGCATATATATATATACATATATATATACAAATATATATATATAAATATGTTGTGCATGTATGCATATATATATAGGTGTCATGATGCTTGCACATGTGTATTTATTTAAGTATATCTCTATCTCGATCTATCCTTATTCGTTTATCTATCTATTTACACATATCTACAATATGTGCTAATCTATCTAGACTATCTAGACTATCTAGACTATCTAGCCTATCTAGACTATCTAGACTATTTAAACTATCTAGACTATCTAGACTATCTAGACTATCTAATCTATCAATCCAATCCAATCCAATCCAATCCAATCCAATCCAATCCAATCCCATCCATCTATTCATCCATCTATCCATCCATCCATCTATCCATCTATATATATATGCATACGTTTTGGTATCATGATGTATCATGGGACTGTTGGTTCCACTTGTCTTCCACAAGGTCCAACACGTTGCAGCAGATGCAAGAGAAGGAGGAGAACTTGACCGAAGACATCATCAACCTGCCACTTGACGAAATCGGTGATGGCTTCCCCCTTTTCCCCGGAGATGAGTCGGAGATGAGTCATAATACCTCCTGTGGCAGATTTCGATGACTAGAATTCTATAGAATCCTTACGGTGGGACCCTTTCCATGTTTTGGGCCTTGATGTAGGTCTTTGGTTGAGAAAATGCAGATTCTGGTCAGATGACCTGGGCTCGGGGGGTCTCGGGACCCACCAGGAAGAATGAGATGAACACCAAGTTGGACACCAAAGTGGACAATGTGGCATGGAAGGACTGCAAGAACTTGATCACCCTAAACCCTTCATAGCCTTAAGCATCCCTTAACCATCCCTTAACCAACAAATTCCAGCGTCCAGCTGACCCGCATCTGGGAACATGGATCGTTCCAAGATGATGTAGGCAAAACGCCTCAAACTCATGGATAGATGGATAGATGGATCAATGGATAGATGGATAGATGGATAGATGATGACAGATGGATGGATGGATGGATGGATGGATGGATAGATAGATAGATAGATAGATAGAATGGTAGGTAGATAGATAGACAGGTAGGTAGATAGATAGATAGATATGTACACAGACACGCATCATCTCATATTCCCCGGTCACGAACTGTTATGTGTGGCTTTGATACATTGTTCCCATACCTTCACCTTTCGGTATTTTTTCCCAGAGTTTGCTTCCATATATCATGTAAAGAACACATGGTTTCCAATAACATGTTCCCTTCATCCAACCAAACACATTGTCCCGGTATTTTTGCGTGACAGTTTTCATTTTCATCCATTCCCTCCATATGTTTCTTGCTAAAATCCCTCCAATGGAACCACTTCCACAAGATGGTGCCCCATAGGTAGCTAACAATTATGTGAGTAACCTAGGGCAACCATATCGTGATTTTTAAACTATACCTGGGCTTATACACCACCAACAACCAACAAGCCAAGTCCTTTTCCCCATATGAAACACCCCCAAGAAATCTTGCTTTAGTTTGGGAATTACAGATATTTGACATCTGCAACATTTTGGAACCACTAACAAGGTGGTGCCCCATAGTTAGCTAACTTCGTTGATAACTCCAATAGCTAGGGTTTACAGTAGATACTAGCATATCAACTATGGTTTCTAAGCCAACTTATACCTGGGGGAGGCACCCCCTTGTATGGCCGGGCTGGGGCACCGGGCACCAGCCGTACAGGAAGCCAACGACGACCTGGATGCTGCCGTAAAGACGGTCCGCGACATGGTGAGTTCCTTGCGCCTGGATGTGGACGCACGACGCCGCAAGGTGCGGTGTAAAACCGGTGGTTTTTCGGTTTAGCCATGAAAACCTGTGGTTCACTGGGGATATCGCGCAATATTTGACAAAGTATGATTTATATAAGTTGATTTAATAATGGTTTGCCGGTGGTTTTCACATGTTTTAATATGTGTTAATGTGTTTTAGCGATGAACGCATGGGGAGATTGTGGTTTAAGATTGGCTTTAACCATGACACATGGTTATTTAATGGGATTCTCGTGAGGATACGCGTGTGTGTGTAACTAAAGTTAATCCCCCCCATTCATTTTTAACACCACCAGAAACCCTTGAGATATATTGCGGATGCTCATGCATCCACTGAGAATCCCGTTCTTACCCGACCAGGATATTTTGAACACTGCTCAATTTAGCATTCGAAAAATATGGAGGGGTGCCGGTTGACCTCCTGAAAACTAAGGTAACTTCCAGTTGTGGAGGCTTGATATAAACTAGTATTCTACCCATCGCTCAGTCATTGGGGATGTTTATTGCAATGAAATTTAATAAAACATGTATAGTTTCCCTACTGTAAATTCCTCATAGTTGCCACGGTGATTTTTGTTGCTTAAATCCCTATTACTTCCCTTAGTTCTCACTTGGTTTTTCACTTTCGTTAAATCATCTTGAATCCCATTAATGCTGTCCAACCCACTCAATGTGGTTGGTTAAATCCCTATATGTTTGTTGCTGCAATCCCATTTTTTGCTGGTGTCATTCCAATTTTGTTGGTCAAATCGCTATGTTTGTTGCTGAAGTCCGGATTTTTCTTTGTCAACTACCAGTTTTCATAGGTTAACCCACAAGTTAAATCCCAAGCATTTAATCCCAAGCGTTAAATCCCACTCTTTTCTTGGTGACATCGGTGACATCACCATTTTTGTTGGTATCAGGTGGACGAGATCCTTGCTACGGTGCGCCATGACATCACGGCAGTGGAGACCAATCTGGAGGACTCCGAACCGGAAAGTCACCAGGCTGCGGCTTTCTGTTATTGATTGTTTTTCATTGTTTTTCAACATTTTCCAACCATACGTGGGATGATTTGTTGGGATGACTCTGAGATGATGAGTTGTTTTGATGAGTGAAGATCACCAGCATTTTTTTGGCAGCTACAGGTCAAAACAGAGCAACACCACGGGAAGAAGCATGAAGAAAACATGACACATCCGAACATTTCCACGAGTTTCGAACTATACACAGGAAAACGCAAGTTTGTTTTCTCCCGAAAGGTGAAAGGGTGGAATTTCGCATCTTTTTGGAACAGGTATGAACAGGTTGAACGGGTCAACACTTCTCTTTCAATCGTAACATATCGTAACACAGGTGCAAAACTACTCTACAGATTTTGGTTATGTTGGATATCCTCTGCAAAACTAATTTACTAAGAGTTCACTCTGGAAAATCATGACGTGTGGTAAATTATCCAGCTAAATGGGCCATCTATATGATTATATATATATATATATATTATGCATATATATATATATATACACACTCTATAGCTATCTTAAATTATCGGAGAGTAACTAGACATTCAATACAAATTCAGTAGTTTACAACATGAGTTTATCATCATGGTCATTTTTATTGCGGCATCATCACAACAGGGCACCAGCGATCTCGACATATCTCCAGGAGTCCAAGGCGAAGATCACCAGCGACACGGACCAGGCGGTGAACGCCTTGAATGGCCGCATTGCCTCTTGGACCTCGGTTGGCCTCGGTTGGGGTGAAGCTGGCGTTGACCAATGGATTCTCTGTTTCGATATATGATCATCCCAAAAAAAATGCCATGTTAACTTCAATGTTAAGTGTGTTTAACGAAGCCACACTGGATGGCAGTAGAGCCGCGCAAAGTTGTGGTTAGATGGTTTTATGCAAATGTGGCGATTCTACCAGCCAAGATTTCAGATGTTGGACTAAATGTTGAAATATGAGCATGACTTTTTTGCCGGCAAAAACAGGTGTGATCTCTGCATGTGTCAATGTGACATGAAGGAAATGTGTGTGTGTGCGCGTGATATTTATTTTGACTATAAGAACAATATATATATATATGTAGATAGTGGGGTTTAACCAGCCGTAGCCAGCCACAGATCGGGGAGTTCATCCGCAAAACAGAGACTCCGTCAATGAACAGGACCACCGAATTCCGAATGTCATGACTTTCCCAGCGGCCTCTGATTGAATCGTTTGCGCCAAGGATTTCACGAACAAGGACCTGGCAGCCACCCAGGAGTCCTTGCATACCACTCAGTTCCTTGGCGAACCATGGACTTGTTTCCAGTCAAGACCACCTCACATATTGTTTGTTCACTTCCCACATAACATCACACTATTTTCACGAAATATCTCGCTCATAATCTATCATACCCACAACAGCCTAACATCAGATTTTGTGATGCGAAAACTCTCCCTGGTTGGTGCTTTGGAACATTTTTTATGTTCCCCAATAGTTGGGATGATCCAATCTGACGAACTCATCGAACTCCTTTTTTTTCAGGGGGTAGGTCAACCACCAACCAGCTCCCCATATGGAACTCCCATGGCCCCAGGAACTCCCTGAGCGATTGCTTCAACGAAGTGGCCGTGGTCCGTAGCGACCTGGAGAGGACGGCCGGATACGGCCGGTCAGTGACGGGTCTTATATGGGTCTTTATGTGGTCTTTTGCAATAGGACACCACCCAAAAGATACAGAAACATGATGAGAACATATGGACAAATATGAAACAACATCATGTGTTATCACGATGTTAGTAGGATGCTAACATCTATCTTTTTGGGGCTTTTTATAGGAAAACAATGGAACACATCATCTACCAATAGGAGATATCCTCTGGCAATTTGACAGTTTGTTGGAACATCGCCACCACTTTAAAAGACGGGAAATCATCGAACTAGACGGGCCATGGCTTCCATAGCTATGTTGAATTACCAGCGGATATATCTATGGGAAAATCGCATGATTGATCCAGGATGGCCCGAAGTCACGATTCCAGAAAGTCCAGGATGTCCAGAGGTGGTTGGCAGTTTTATGATCCCTATTGATGAGCATTTTTTTCAAGGTTGCAACACCAAGCAATATACATTTTAAGGTATGTCCAATGGTTGATTGGTTGAGTAGTTGCTTGCATTGTTTCGTCTTCAAATTCACATGGTTTATTTGGAATGTGTTTATCTTATAGGGTGTCATGATGAAATGAACGGTTGGATGCGTGGATCAGGAACGTGGCTGATACTGAAGCACGCCTGAAGAACGACATCCGCCAGAAACAGCGGCAGAGCTCAACGCAGAAATGAATGGGCAGAACAAAGCCTTCTAAGGGCCAAGTGCTTCCATGGTTTGCAAAGCGTTACAACTTCACTAGCAGGGCACGGCAATGTTGGTCCTCCCACAGTTGCGCTCAGTGATGAGCTGAGATTTGTTTGATTGGCATGCAAAGCCAAGATGTTCCTCCCAAAAAATACGCAAACATACGCAAACAATATAAACTAAACACCAGACTGCTGCTTAGCATTTGGCTGTGTATCTCCATATGCCAGTACACAGTTTTTTGATGATTAGAATGATCCATCATAGAAGCATAATGATCCCCAACGAGATCGAACAAACTGATGACTTGATGACCTCAGGGTATGTCGTGTGGCGTCCTCATAGGAGTTTGAACTAGTTAGACATGTTTAATCATTGTTGTGTTGGTATATACATATACACACACACATACTGACACATATCTATATAGATGATTTGTAATTCTGGATGTCATGTTTTGCTCACGGGCATTGATTGATATATACATACATATATATATTAAATATATTATATATTTATGGGCAAACTAGATGTGCTTTTTTCTTTTTCTGCCACTTTGCTAGCTTTATTCCACATGTCCCTTCTTTTTGGAACCCATTCTCCAAGGCAAGAGGCGTTCGAGAAGATTGGAGCTGTGGAACAGCAGGCCGCATGTGTGGCCGATAGCTTCGCCTGGTGGGTAGGTACCTAATGATAGTTAGGTATGGACGGATGAAACATCAAAAGCGTGATAATCCGAGATAGCCCTCATGTTTCCAAATAAAAATTAATCTACAAATGGTGGATTTGGAATACCTGCAAAGTCTCAGTTTTTCGGTTCAATGCCGACTTGTTGGACGTGTATGACTAGCATGAGCACCGAATTGTTTCAGCTGCGGGCCCGGATTCTGGGTGTCCAACCTGGAAGCGCAACATGTACACACACTTGTCTGTAGACCATGTTTGATGAATCTCTGATGAACAAAGCGTATCTTCCACGTTTGTGTTGGTTACCCAGAGGGGTGGTGTTATTTGCATTCATTACCTTCACCTTCGCACATGTTAAATGTCTATTGTTCATTCCTGCTCGTCGTATGTACTATTTAGTTAGCATTGTGCATGCATGCAATATATATTCATAGCAGATTTACATATTAATGTATATAATTATATATGCATATATACAGTATATATACATATATATATATATACACATGCGTATCTGATATACATACTGTAATGCTTATGAATATATACACTGACCTAAAAGTAGATGGCTCAACTCAAAAACCAAAATACCCATAAGATGGCACCGCGGGGTGAGAAAGAAAACGGCGCTATTTTGGCTGGAACATAGAATGAGTTCCGCCAGTTGAAGAAAAAAACGCCCTACTGTAGATGGACATAAGGGTATATATTGTTAACTATTTTTACTACATTTCCGATCATTTTTGTTTGTTTATACTGTAGATTGCACATGTTTGTATTGTAAATATATTATACATATATATATAATTCCCCTAGATTTTTTATCCTAAAAATGAGTTGCGCCATCTATGTCCCTTAAATCCCATTCAAACGCCAGAAATTTCTTTTTCGATGGGTTCAAAAATGAGTTGCACCATCTATTCCTTAAATCGCATCTTCAAAAAAATCATTGCAATACCTTGAACATGAGTTGCGCCATCTATGTCCCTTAAATCTCATTCAAACGCCAGAAAAAAATCGGTGGGTTAAAAAATGAGTTGCGCCATCTATGTCCCTTAAATCGCATTCAAA
>Ga0126342_10001734_pt1 | contig 31837 bp, 32 predicted proteins | sample Cyp1metagenome_FD_92528 | JGI IMG/M metagenome (GOLD analysis project Ga0126342, IMG submission 92528) | Coral microbial communities from Lord Howe Island, Old Settlement Bay, Australia - Cyphastrea 1 metagenome | ecosystem: Host-associated > Invertebrates > Cnidaria > Coral ...
AGCTGCAACCCACAAGGGTGTTGCACCATGGTTTGTTGCTTGATCCTTGGCTGCGCCGGCTGCGACCAGAAAGCGCACAATGTCGAGGTGGCCTTTCAGAGCTGCAACCAACAAGGGCGTTGCACCATCATGTTGTGTTTGATCTTTGGCTGCGCCGACCTCGACCAGAAAGCGCACAATGTCGAGGTGGCCCTCTCCAGCTGCAACCCACAAGGGCGTTGCACCATGGTTTGGTGCTTGATCCTTGGCTGCGCCGGCTGCGACCAGAAAGCGCACAATGTCGAGGTGGCCCTCTCCAGCTGCAACCCACAAGGGTGTTGCACCAGCGTTTGACGCTTGATCTTTGGCTGCGCCAGCTTCGACTAGAAAGCGGACGTTGTCTAAGGTGGCCATTCAGAGCTGCAACAATCAGTGGTGTCCACCCTGTGGCAAACTCTGGTTCATCTGCTTTTGCTCCTGCCTCCAGTAAGAGGTCCATAGGCCGAACATGTCCCTGCTCTGCAGCGTGAAACAAGGGCGTCTTACCATCATTGCTTGCGATATTGGGATTTAGTGGGTGTTGCAGCAACTGCTCAAGAGCAACGATGTCGTTCTCCCTTGCAGAGATCATCTGCTGCGTTTCTTAAGGTGGCCAGAATTCCAAGACTACCAGCTGGATCAGTGGAGCATCAAGAACCAAAAATCGTCCTGGATCTCATGGGAACCATCTCCAAAAAATCTTGGCTTGAATCAATGGATTGGTTTAAGGGAAAATCTTAACCGGAAACCATGGTTTTTACCATCAAATTGATCGGGCTTTCCGGTTAAAATTTTCCCATCATCCAATTCTATGATTGAATCTGGACATGCCAACCTTTGCTGCCAAGGCTTTCTTCACTGCCTTGGCTGTTTGGCCTTGCACTTCATCTCCAAGGACTGTGAGGGTCTCGCCCGATACTAGGAAACACACCTCCATCGCTACAAGATGCAAGGTTACGTGGAGAGGCAACAAGTTTGTGTTTTCATGTGTTTTCTCTGTTAATACATACATGCAAATGTAAATATAGATTATATATATATATATACATATAATATTTATATAATAAATCAATAACATGTGTATATATATATATATCATAATCAGCTTGGGCAAACATTAATAAACAATGTCACAACGGACATGCCGACACTGTCCATATGCACACCAACCTTTGTATTGACAATCAATGCTACACACTCCATGGTGCTCTTCAACATTTCCAGTCTGAACAGTCTTCAACTGCAGCATAGGTCGCGGGCGTCCATTCCACAAGCAACAACGTGGCTTAGGTATGGCTGGGTGCAATTCTTGGTTGATTTTCGCCGCATCAACGATATGATTGTTGTCAATGACATTTGTGCAGGCAACCCCAACCCCTTCATTTTTTCCATAATCATATATGACGTGTGACCACCCCGGAGTTGTGGAAGGGTTGCGTATTTCCATACGTCTATGTAGGTAAATATGTATGTGTATATTACACGCACACACACACACATATATATATATATACACAATATATCTATATTATAATATATTACATACATATGTGTGTGTGAGTGCGTGTGCATATCCCATTGATCCCATTGCATATATTGTTCAGAGGGGGTGGCAGATTTGATCCCTTATGCCTGATGAAGGTGTTACAGAGGGGGTGTCGGATCTGATCCCTTATGAAGATAAGCAGTGGTCGAACGTCCAGGAGGGAGCGAATGTGTTCAATTATATACGTTCAATTCACATCTGTACCCTGTGTCGCTGCCATACCCATTTGAGTCATCTTATTGCTTCAAATTCTCGTACTGGTTCAAATCAACATCCAATGTGGGTATGGGTCCAAATCCAAGACCCAGCAAGCAAAAGAACCAAACACATATTTGTTCATTTTTGTATATATGAACTCGCCATTTCCCCATTTTTCCTATGTGGATCTATTTGGGGGGTCTTGAAAGCACATGTTTATGACCCTTGCAAACGAGGGACCGGATGAGACCCATGAACCTCTGTTACAGGAGGGACTATATAATATATATATACATACAGCTGGTAGTGATGGATCTTCATCTAACCATCAGCCATCATCAACCTATGATCCCGCAAGATCTGCCAGTCTCCCATCCCCAACTCCCTGCTGCCCCAGCTGCGAATCGATCTCATCGAAGAAGAGAATGGAAGGAACTCGGGCCCGAGCCTGAAAGGACTCAGGGTTCTGGTCCTGTGAATTTTCGGAGTGACCCTCCGGCAATCCTACCTTAGAATCAGAAACCCAAGGGAAATCTGTTTTTTTTCCCCTCTTCTGGATGGGAACATGGAAGTAGCCTTGGGATCTTCCGTTGCCAGGTCAGAAAGAGCAGCGGAAACTTGAAGGATCATCTGTATATAGCAACTATGGTAGCTATGGTTTGCAAGTCCCACAAATGGAGTGATCGTATTTAGAAAAGAACATACTCACCAAGCAGTTTAACGAGGGATTCTCCTCCACAAAATGACCCAAGTAATCCCAAGTATCTGAAGATCTGTTGGCGATTGTTTTTCAAGGGGCTACCTTCTGCGAATACAATCTGGCTTTGGAAAATCATTTTTTAACACCACCAAAACTCACAAAGTACATGCGTCTCGAGCAGCCATGTTCATCGGTCGGATTGTCGCATCAAAAAATCTGCCTATCACAACAGCTATCGAAAATCCACATAGCAAGCCATGGGCAATGGGCAGACCCACAACCTCATCCTTTCAGCGCCACCAGGAGGCAGTCTGAAAGAGGGCCCGCAGCAATTTCTCCGATTCCCCGCGCCATTTGGAGGTCAGCGTGGCCGAGCTGCAGTTGAAGAAGGTGATATTCCTGGAGCTCTGAGCCGAAACATCGGCAGGATCGGGAACCCCATTTTTGACCCCCCAAAAAACCCGGTGATTTCCCAAAGGTTAGATTGATCCATGGGAAATCACAAAAAGTCATGTAAATCCAGGTGCCTTCTAAACTGGAAATGAAACGACAGTGACTACCAATCAGGATTCTACCTATCATGACATCATGTTGACTTCGACCTCATCATGACATCATTTGCGGTGACTTTGTGATGAGATCGAAGTCAAAATTTGGGCAGGTGGAATGGGTTTCATCTGCCGATGGATGCGTGTTCAGGGGGAAATCGGGAGTCATAGAAGCAGCAATAAGATGGGACAAAAAGGACATATTCCACCTTTCGAATGGTTTCAGTTTCATGACTTTGACAAGGGGGATATGAGATGCAGCGCAAGCATGCGCAAGCATGCGCAAGCTGCAGAAAGGATGTATTGGAAAGCGAGTGACAGTGTACAGGGGCATATGCCATGGTCAAGACATGCCATATGGATTATGGTCATCCATCTCATATAAATCCCCAATGGATTGATGACAAAAATCCCCATGGTTTTGACGAAAATTCCAAGTGTCTCAGTGCACGAGGCCACTGCCTTGGCTAACATGGTCTTGCCTGTGCCTGGAGCCAACAGTTAACTGGGTCAGGTCAGGGGAATTGTCATGGAAAATCCCATGGTTTCTCAGTTTCTCCCGGGTGTTTTACCAATCGCAAAGGGATTCATGGAGGTTCATCAGTTCATCCCTCCCAAGCCCATCCCCACATCGATGTCACATGATCTCACCATGGCAAGTTGACAACGATAAAAAACTACGGCACGGCACGTCCCAGCGCCTGGAGGACCATAGAGCAGAACGCCCTTCCATGGTTTACCTCGCTGGGGGAAACTTCCCAAGGCCTGAAAGTGAAATGACTCATGGTCCGGACTGAATCGCGGATCCGTTACTAAACCCTGGGAACATATCGACTTTGGAATTTTCCGGCATGCTGAGAGCAACCCAGCTCATGAACATCAGACCGAATCAGACCAAATCAAGCAAATGGAGAATTGCCACACCCAAAGGGATGTGGTTACAGCAAATGCATACTTAATCATACTTAAGCGGTGAAATCACATGGAGATACATGGATATTCTATGATACTATTGGTTACTATTGGCCCATGAAATGTCACTGTTGGGGAACCCAAAAAAAAAAACAGAAGAAAACCATGATGTTGAACAAGTGGCGTAAGCCCACAAAGAACTCAGGCATCAGTAAGGGCAAGATCACCGCTTCGTTGATGGCGCGTTTGGCATCCTCCAGGCCTCCAATGTCTTCGAAGCGCACCTGGTTGGGCGAAGGGTGGGGCCCACAAAAGAGTCATGGGACCAATTAACCTGACTAAATCGAATCCAACAAGTGCCGTGCCCAATGAGTTCCATTATTATGGAGTATCATGAGGTATTCACCGGGTGAGGAACCTCAATATCCACCCTATGTCACTGTTCATTGTTCATAGAAATTTGTCAAAATTTGTTCAGGTCCTCTAGTTTCAGATATCTTAAGTCGCTTGCAGTCGAGCGGTTGATCTCAACAATTGATGTGATCTTCGTGTTTTTTCGGGGTTGTGCAAAAGCATTGAAACGTCACTCGCTCTCTCCCTCCCTCCCTCCCTCGCTCTCTCTCTCTCTCTCTCTCTCTTTCTCCATCACCATCAGTTCAAGATCTGCCGTGAAAGGTCACCTAGCACCTAGCCCCTACGACTATAACTATATATACTATATACAAGAGTGGGGGCCACCAAGCGGTTTATGTCCTATCTTCTCCGAAGAACTGTCCACCGTCCCGGTCACCATCCCCCAAATTAACATAGACCCAGCCCAAAAGGGGAAAGAGTAGTTTTGGTGTTTCCACTAAGGACGGTCTATTTTCTATGTTGAATGTTGAAGGATCTAGCTCCACGGGCTCCACCCTTCACAGCACCTTCAGGTCTTGACAAACTATGTCCCTCTCGATGCTGACGGCCAAGTCCATCTCCTTGGAACTCTTCAGGGGATGCCACCTACAGTGGAATTGATATTCACCTACATCTGAAACACCCTTGGAACCAGGTCCATACATACATACCCCAGTAAATCAATCTCCATCAATCTCCAAGCATCTTCCCCCGCCAGCTGTGCCGCCGCCATGATGTTGGGGCTTCCCCCATAGGACGTCGCCCCCTTCCGCGCCGCACCCAGGTCGGAGGGCTCGTCTCCGGCAGACGCGGAGGCAGCCGCCACGCGGAAACGCTTCACGTAGCAACGGGTCTTGCCATAGACTGCCAGACCCACGCTGTGGTCGCCTTTCTCGATAGCATAGGCTTAGGGCAGCAACGTTGGATGGGATGGTTTTAATACGGGACTCACCCAGAAATGAGCTACATTCACTGTTTTACAACCGTGATGGTCATTTTTGTCAGGGTCTGAGTCATTTTTTACATAAAAAAGTATGAGAAAAACTATATATACATATATATATATACATACTTCGCGGAATGCTCATCGGAGCGTATTCATTGGGTGTAGTTTGGTATGATGCAATTGGCAAACCTTACTGTAACACGAAGAGCAAGTAGTCGCAGCACCCAACATTTCCCCCCACCAAGTGCCAACCTGACCCAACTCTGGGTAGTAAACCCCAAGCCAGTGCGTCAAGATGCCACCCAAATTTGAAATTGGGCATGGTATGCATCAATGGTTTTCCACAAACAACCCATGGCAAGTCACCAGCTGCTCGTCGATCCACGCGAAGGTTTTTCACCATGGAGATACCGCTCAAAGACAAACTCATGGTGTCCCCACTAAACTCCGCCAAGACCTAAGGGCCGACCACTGGACCAGGAGCCTGCAGATTGTTTTGAAAAAATGTGTAGAAATGAGGGCTATTGGCTATTCCAATGGATCCAAAATCCTCCCAACTATGCATTAGTCACTGCACACGGGCTGGGGTGATACATGTCCAATAGGAATATCCAGCGCGAATACTGTATCGCAATATCATCATGCATGGTTCATGGCTATGGTTCAAAACCCACAGGTGCCCTGGTCTTCACCCCAAAATTGCTGCTAGTTATGCCATGTTATATCTATGTAACTTATCCCTCAAGTTGGTCGATTAGTCCCTGAAGTTGTATCCTGAAAGTACCCTCTGGTAAACTTACAAAAAACTATATATGGAAAATCACCATAATGGGAAAACTCACTATTTCTATGGCCATTTTCAATAGCTACGTTAGTCATTACCAGAGGGTAATGGTTAAGTCCAAAAGTGTTTGACCCATCCCGACTGACTCCACGAACGTTTCTGCCAAGGGGCTGCCAAGTAGGTCTGGGGCCTTAGGATCGCACCTCGATCTTGAAGCAACCGGGGAGATCTAAAGGCTATCACGGTTTCCAATGAGGGAAAACATGACAAGACCTCAACTTTAGACGTGTAAATGTCATGACTCCAAAACTTGAGGCTGAATCTCTCTTAATTGCCATCTGTGAAGTGCCACAATGCTGGCTGGTTTGCTGTGGTATTTCTGCTAACTCAGTAGGTTTGGTCTGTACATTGGCCAGTACCCCACAGGCAACACATAGCCGACATAGCCCATGAACCTGCCATGACAAAATCAGGTGAGGTCCCAAAACTCTCAAGCTCCACCAACTGTGACAAGCTGCAGGGGGCCATGTCATACTACCTAGTAGTAGCTCCAAAGCTCTCGTATCACTTAACCACTGTGATCATCAACCATCCAAAGCTGATGTTTCAAAGTCCCATAACAAAATTCATCAAGATTCCAAAATCTTTGATATGCCATGCTCATAGATTTGCCATGTATTTAATTCATCCCAGTGACAATTGGGTTGAACGAAGAGCGTCTGCACCGACGCATTGCGCTTGTGGCATTCCACGCGCACCTCGCGCGTCTCGAAGTTCAGCCGCAGCGCACAGAAATCGCAGCCAGAGGACAAGTCGGTGACGCTAAGGCAGTCCAGGAGAATGAAAATCTGCTGGTCCGGGGTCCTTGTTGGTGGTTTCAACATGCTTCAACCCATCCAAAGAATCCTAAAATATTGATAATATATGATATAGTCAATTTAGATCATCATCCCAATATCCCATAAATAAGGGTGGAACTTTTGGACAGGAGGTCTGAAAGCACCAGTCAGCTTGGCAGTGGCTGCTGAAGAAGTGTGGAAAAGTGTGGGCATGATGATCGTCTCATCTGTGGGGCTGACTCCTCATGAATAATCTAAACAAGCTGTCTCAGTGATGTGGTAGACCCAGGGGCCCAATAATAGACCATCCCAATTGCACCATAAGTTGGCATAAAGCCTCCAAAATCGGAGGTTTACTATTGGGTCGCCCACATTTATCATCAATACATAGACATACATAGACCATTCATCATAGTCAGATGTCGATGATCTAAACACGCCAGGCCCCAAGCAGAAATGCAGTCATATTTTGAGACAATCCCATCATCTTCCCATTCTTATCTGCACCATGGCCCGTTTAGACCTAGTTGGATAGTCAAGATCAAACTGTTTGATGGTTTAATTTAAATTTCGTTAATTGAATACATCATTTAATTATTCTTAATGATTAGTACTTTATCATTTATATACATATAATTACATATATATATATATATATATCATTCATTTGATGGTGAAAATCCATAATATGTCACATGCTTATCTTAATTCTTCAACCCCGCATCTCTGACCTTTGGCGAATCATCCCAGCATCTGCTCTGCCGGGCTTGACTTCACTTCTGCCGTCAGCGTATGGCCGAGGCCCTCGGTCAACAAGCGGCGCTCCTCGCAGGAGCCGCCGTAGCAGCAGCCCGAAAAGCCAGAGGCTTTGGTGCCCTCCAGGATGAAGACGTTCTTCTCCTGGATTCAATGGGAATTTCAGGATCTTAAAATGGAGGTACTGTACCATATAAGGCCATATTTTGGGGGGATATCCCCTTACATATAGGCCTTATATAGGCCTTATATATGGTAACTACCTCCAATTTAGGATCCTGAAATGGCCATTGACTGGATGGGCGTTTCTGAGGGCAAGTTCCCAAGAGTTTCGCCATCCCCAGCCATAGCCCACATGGGCTAAAAATGGGTGGGCCAGGAGTTGAATGCATCTTGGAGGGAGTTCTAGAGGGAAATATGGTGGGGATGGGTGAAAGGTCATTGGGTACGGCTCGCGCCTGAAATTCTGTACTCATACCGGTCATCCTTACATGAACCTTGCAGGCCTGTCTGGAGCACCAGTGGATCTCCATTCTTGATGTATTTTGTCAGTCAATCAAACAGAAAACAAACAACGCCCATTCTTGGGCCCAATTTCAGGCTTCTCGAATTTTCCCAAACAACATCGAACAACCCCAACTTGGATGATGCTGGTTCTACCCCTGGCACCTTTTTGCTCAAGTAGATCTTGCCATGGTCTGTGAGCTGCGTCCAGCCTGATGCTAAGAACCCCATAGCCGCCATAGCCATATTCGAGGGCCCATGAGGGCCCTATGATTTGGGCCGCATTCGAAAGGACTAAGATGACGACAACGGCGATATTAAACTTTGTTAGATGGTGCATCATGTTTTTTTTGCACCAAGGTTCCGGTCAAGTATAGTTAGTATAGTTACCTTTGGATAACGACCGTGATGATCAAAATAATCCAGGAAGTGATTGCATATCAGTTCAAATAATGCAACGATTGTATGGCCAAGCCTTTGGGACTTAACAATATGAGACAGCTAATGCAGCTGAAGCCATGTGCCAAGAGCATCCAAGAGCCGTACAATGTGGTAAATAAAATAAACTGTTCCCAATTGGGATAAATTGGGCATAGCCCTAGATTTGGATGATTTGGGATATAACATGATATAACATGATATAACTATAACCCAAATCAGTCATGCTCCCACATGGCTGGTTAATGAGTGATAGTTTTTGGCAGCCCAGCCTGGTCCATAATCCTCCCTGGAAGATCCACTGCCACTGGCTCCACTGGCTCCACTGGGCCCATGGGGTCGCGGCCGGTCAGCCATGCTGTCAAGATGGGATCTTTTTGGGGGGCTGGTGACCCGCACGTGATATTAGTGGATTTTCCCATGAAAAATGGTGATTTTCCATAGCTACGTTAAATTACCAGAGGGTATCTCTCTAAAAAACTCTACGGCCGCAAGAGATGGCTCAAGCGGAGATGCGGTGAAAGGATCTAGGACCTGGTCCTCCCCGGAGAAAAAAAAACAACTTCATTCTGTAGAGCCGAAGTAGAACTACACTCCGTAAGATTTCCAGATATTTCCAGGTTGAGAAAAAAGGTGGAGGATGGAGCTTCACCATCAAGGGGCAAGCGTCGAAGTTTTTCCTAGCCAAGCACTGCGAAACACACACCATTTCTGGACCCTGGCTTGAAGCCATTACCCTGCAGCTTTTGCACCTTGCGCCTACCAAAACAAAAAAAGACTCGACAAGAATTGGCTGTGCCTGTATGGATGCAAATTTCTTCCACACCACCCTGCTTGGGCCCAGGATGTTTCAAAACTTGAAAGCTTCACCTACATTTACGTTGGTAGACTATGTTGATATAAATACACATGCAACTACATGAATGTAAAGCATGGAAGTCCCGAGAAGACCCAAACATAAATTTCAGCATATTTATTTCATGGAGCTGGAGCTTCACATTTCTATCTTCTGGAACATCAGCATCGTCCCGCGAGGCGCGCAGATCCTGGCCGCCACTTTTTCGCCGCCGCAATCCCCTCGGGGCGGACTCGACTTGTCGCATCCTCAAATGGTGCCAAGGGCCACCTTCGATGGGTCCGTTGGGTGATGGGATGTTGTTTATGGAGATCCAAGGGGTTCATGGCAACCTTACCCTTCAATAGCTGGTTATCAATCCCAAATCATCCAAGGGATATAACCTTCCGCCACCAACATGACAATGACCCATGATCATCAGCATTGCTATCATCATGATCACAAACATAGAATTTCAAGGCAAAAGGGCATGGAGAGATCATACAGAATTTTTAAGCAAACAAAAAGCATGGAAATGGAGAACCTCAAGGAATTGTTTGAGCATTCTGGATTGGGCTCTACAACTTGGATTTGCTTAAGAGCCTCAACAAAAATTTTTACATAGTCCCAGTAGATTCCCCATTTGGGGTGGATTCATGGGAAAATTAAAAATCACCAGAAAAACCAAGTTATTACCTCCAGTATATATCATCATATATCATTATTTATCATTATATCATATTATATCCCATCCAATGTTTTTCTTGCTTAACTCACCTTATGAAAATATTCGCGAAAATTCGGCAGCGCCTGGTCCTTGATCCAAGGGATGACTTCCTCCAAGGCTTCTTCCAGGGTCGTGGTGCACTGAATCCCCAAGACCTCCTGCGCCGAGACGGCGATTTCGAACTCGGGATCTCTATGGATCTCTCCAAAACCAACCGCGGTCACTGATAAAAATGGATCTGATAGTTGGAATCAGGATAGAACATCCAACTATTGCCATAATCTATGGCAAAGTATCATCAAAATGGACAACACCACAATTTAACTATATTTTCAAAAAAAAACAACCAATTTTAACCCTCTGAAAATTACCTTTTGTCACTTGCAACCGCTCCTTGGCCTTCTGAACGCACGGCACGCGCATTTGCACGTCATGCCTAAAAGGTGTGTCCCCTTGGACCCGGCATCGTTGAGGAGTTGTGGCAAACCCCAGCAGAAACCAACCCCAATTTATCTGTTTTTGGAGGGTAGTTGATGAGGAATTGTGGCAAATTTCAATACATAAACATATTATATTATATATATATACCGTTGTTTCTTGTGAAGCCACATTGCAGATATTATTACAGCAGGTTGCACCATGTGCCCTTGGTTCACTCTCCACAGAGTCTTCGATATCCCAGAAGCTGTTTCGCCCATGTGCAAAAATGGTAACCAATCTCCAGAAAAGACGCCAATTAGGAAAAAACATAGGAAAAAACTTAGGAAAAAACAGGGAAAAACATCATTGTTCATTTGTATATCTTTTCGGTATACTGTGGAGGACACGATATGCCAATATATGCCAGTCAGCCCTGAATTTCTGCGAGGTTTCACTGCGACACATCTTGCACTCCAAGGTTCTGAAATGGTTCATCAGAGACATACTCAAATGGCACCTTGGCGGCGAAAACCAGTTGCCGTGTGTCAAAACTGGGGATCCCGGCCACTCGCTGATAAAAATTCTTCAGCGAGAACGTTCATCAGAGCATCCGCAAATCGCAACAGTTGTGCCCTTTTTCAGTCTGTTCCCCTCCAGTAAATTAACATAGACCCTGAAAATCACCAATTTTTAATTGAAACTAGTCTTCCAACCCCTATCTGCAAGGGTCTATGTTAATTTACCAGAGGGTAACTCAAACATGGTTTGTTGGAAAATCCACCGTTTCGTGAACGATGATTGCTCCATTGAGTTTGGGAAATGTCCCAGCCATCTTTGATCACACCGAAGGATACACCATCATCTAGTTCCATTATTGCTTCCATCATCAAAATCAATCCTATGATTCTTGTCATCATTGTTATCATGTTTTAATCATGTTTCCGGTTTCCTATCAGTTATCATAATTATGTGTTCCGATGATATCCCATGACGAAACATCATAATATATGAATCATTTTTTGGAATATATTCGAGTTTCATGATAGTTTCTGTCTTCTCCCATGATTCTTTCGCATGGCACATCCATGATCTCCCAGGCACATCTGGTCCATTGAGCCTCTTCCAAATGACTTCCGCCAGCTCCAGAACCTGGGTCACCCGTCGGATGCCGTCCGGATGCGGAGATGGAGAGCCAATGGAGAGCTATATATAGGTTTTTCCGACGATGGCTACACCAAAAATGATCAAAACATAGATCAAAAAATAGATCATGGTAAAAATGAACGTTTATGATACAAAAGTGTTCGTCGATCCATCGATGGCTCAAAAAAAATGAATAAAAATGACCTTATCTAATTTTCGTCGATCCATCGATGGATCCTGTTTTAAACATCTACCATGATCATCCATCTATCTATCAATTCATATCGATTCATATCGATTCATATCGATTCATCTATCTATGGCTCCGTCTGTTCCCCATTGTTCCACCCTTACCGGACCAAGCGTCTGTGTGGCCAACAGCTGTAGAGATGTTAAAGTCCTCGCCGCGTTTTTCCACACGCTGGCGGAAAAACGCGCTTTACGGTGGCAGTTGAAAATCCCCATCATGTATAGTGATGTTCCTATTTAAACAAAACATCATATAACAAAAAACAAATCCTCCATGTTAATGGGATTTTAATGGGATTTTATCCTGATTTGAATGGGATTTTTTAAAAAAAATCCTCCATTTTATACTGATTTTCGAAGGCGCCGTGGCCATGTAGAAATGTGTCCTGGTTCCTGGACCTTGGGTCCATGATACACTTCACAATGCCCCGGGCCAAGTCTCCAGCCTCGACGAATAAAGTGGATCCCCAGATGATTTCAGGGGTACCCAGGTCACCCAACATTTTAGGAAAGCCGGACAACATGTCATGAAATCATTTCTAGATTTTTTTGAGTATACAGTATACCTGTTACATATATTTATGTTCGATATTTACAATCCTACACATGTTTGATCTATATAACAAACCGAATCAATTCATCCAGCAGAGTTGACGTTACACAGACTCCCCAAACAACATCAAGCTCCCCTTAAACAGTGACTCTGGGATGGTTTGTTCTCGGCTATGGCCGGCATCGGGTGTTCCTCTTTTGCGATAGGATGCGATAGGCCAATGAGGAGCTTGGGATTTGCAGCAATATCTCCAGCCATTCTCCCAGACACTTTAACCTCCAGGAGGCATATGTGTAATGGCGTTTCTGATTCCCAGCGCCCAGGATGTGTAGCCTTAGTTACGGTCATGGCTTAGATGCCATGAACCATCTGAAGGTGAACCTATTGCGATCCTCAAAAAATCCGGGCCATATGGGGCCACCACTGGAGACTGGCATATTACGTTTTTTGTCAGACGGACGGCCAAGCAATTCTCAACATGTTCTGTTTAATCTGCACACCGGGACCTACAAATTTTCCACTGTCGGTTCACCATGGCGAATAAGAGTGCTCAATATTAGTTCATAATCCCAAAAACCAGGGATAAAGAATGGTTAGTAGGATATGAATGGGAATGGCCATTGCTTAGCCCCAAAGTGCAGCTTTCAGCAACGGCTTCTGCCCCTTAAGGATCTTCTGAACCAGATCTGGCACCACATGCGACATGGCCTCGGTTGTATCAAATGTCACTAAAAAAAAAACTACATATTCTGCACAGACACACACATATATACAAAATTATACATATATAAATACATACGGATGTGATCATATGTGTAAGATATATAATATGATAAATTATATGTACATATACACACACATATATATAATTATACATAATTATACATACATAGTAGCACCAACGGTGTTGCCAGCGATGCTTGACCCAATCAAGTCACCAGCTTGACGTTTCCACTGAGCACTTCCTGAGCCGGGCCATGCAACGACCATCATTAGATGTCGTCAGTTCCACCATGAACGTTACGGGATGTCACGGGTCATTTCAGCGTGGTCAAACCAACATGGCAGGCAGAGGCAGTGGCAAACAGCAAATTTCAGAAAAACAATTGGTTTTACTTAGCAGAAAAGTAATTCAGGGTTTGACGTGTTTTGACATACACATCAAAACTCCCCAAAAACATCAAAAAAGAGAAGACAAGCTAACAAAACAGTCAAAGCGTCTGCATCGGTTTTGGCGCGCTGCTCTCCAATGCCTACTGCATTGAACGGCCCTTGGTTGGCAGCATCCCCTAGCATCTGGGACTGCAACTGTTCCAAGTTCCATGACGAGAACTGTGGCAACACGCGCAATTTGCGGAGCTCAACAAACAATGAGGGCAACGTGGCCTGTGAAGGTAGATTTCACATCGAACCAGACCTGTCAGAGCTATCAAGTCGTCCTTCATTAGCCTCTCCAAACCTGTCTGCTGTTCCCAGCTGACATCCATTCGATCCACAAACATGTTCTTGGACAACAAATGTACCTACCGCCTATCAAGTATCCAGGCGCCACTCAATGGATTTAATAGCCACTAAGGTTACAGCAAATCGTGAAATCACATGGGGGCGCCAAAAAAAAGCAAAAAACGGTGCCAATCTCCACAATGAGGTGCGAATGATGGTGTACGGAAGCCTCGCGGAGAGGGGCTACCAGCATCTGAGCTGTTATTTGGATGATGCAGGAATCGAAACCGGCAAACTCATTGGAATAAGGCTTCATTGAGATACAAGTACTATGGGTACAGTACTATCCAGTCACTAAGTGGTACACGTATGAACTCTGGGCAGTTTTCAGAGGAGAAGTCCTTTCAGTGGGAAGGTCCAAAGTCCAGTATATAGTAGCCGGATGTGGTCATTTTGGTCAAGACACATCACAACATGGTTTTGTCTGAAAACAGGGTACCCTGGTACCCTTCAAATCCACCAGTTCTTCAGCATTTCCCCTATTAAAACTGCAATTTGGTGGCACAGCCCCGATTTTAAGGGAAACCTTCGGCCGACTCCGCCAAGTCGCTGATGCTGTTCCCAAGCGCCCTTGGCAAAGTACTCACACGCCAACTTCTGGAAACCATAGGTGCTCTGCCTGGATCTTGGGATCAAATGGATCAGTCATGGATCACTCGCTTTTTGTTTGCGGTATACCATGGTATACCCGGTATCCCTTGAAAATCGGATCAGGAACAAGTACCAAAAACATCAAAAAACATCCAAAACTGCAGGGTCTGCAATTTTGACCAAGTTGAATCGGCCAAAGGCGTACCCGGGACCCCCTCCCAGACAAGGATCTCCGCAGCCCAAAGTTGGAAATTTACTTTCAGGATGGGAACTTAGAAGCTGGTAAACCACGGTAAACCATGGTAAACCTCAAGTTGCGTAGAAGCCAAACCATTCAAAAAATGGCAAGGATCAATGACGCCTTTCGGGATTCGTTTGGTAGCCTACTGGGCCTACTGGTTCCCAAACGAGGGTGACTTTGTACATCTTTGTACCCATGAACCGGCCACCCATTGGCACGAAAGCATTGAGAATATGTTTAGACTTCCTCTTTCAGATCCAGTGTCAGTGAATAAACCCAGGAGTACATCTATAAATCATGTTAAATCCCTAATGAATCCTAATGATTGAATGAAACGGTGAACAACTAGTACCCTCAGGGAATGAAATGTGGTTTGCTGAGTTCAAGTCAAGCCACGGTGGGGGGCACGACTTGAGGTCTGCCTCCTGGCCGAGCCACAAAGGATGGCCGGGCATGGGAAAAGCTGGGAAAATTGGTCATAAAATGTAACGATTGTGCCATGATTGTGCCATGATTGCCATGATTGCCATGGATATGCCATGGATATGCCATGGATATGCCATGGATATCCATATGGATTCTGTTCTATCTGTTGCAAATGATCACACTGAAAAACGTGAAAAAAGGATAAAACATGGCCAGCTAGGGGATGATTCCTCATCAGGTCACCTTAAGGTCACGAGAATCAAAATGGAGTGATCACCCCGGATATGGAGATATGATATGATATGTCAAATAATGTGGTTCAAACAATGCCATAAACCATCCCCCAGTCATCACCATTAAATAGGTGGCATGTTTTCCATTCCCAGTCATGGGTAGTTTATGACATTGTTTTAACCACATTATTGCCCAACAAAATTCACCGTGGATGACCATGGCAAAAAAAAAAGGACATAGGACTGTGCATGACTTGGAGCCCAGAGATTCATGATTTGGATGAGCGGAACTGTCGCTGGAAAGCCGCAGGCTTCTAGGATGTGCCTCCTAGCTGGTAGGTGATTAGGAATCATATGAGTATCTATATCTGACTCTCTCTCTCTCTCTATCATTCTCTATATAATAACAATAACAATAATAATAATGATAATAATAACAATAATAAAAACAATAACAATTAACAATAGTAATGAAAATCATCATCATGTTCACACACATTATCCAGTCATGTACGTTACCTCCCAACAAAAAAAAAAAAAAAACGACTTCTTGACCCCTTGATCAGGATGATCAGGAGCCTTGGAGGGGAAGCTCTCGCAGCATTCATAGACCATGGAGCTGCTAATCACCACCACTTTCTCCAGAAACCCCGCCTGCCAGGGCTTTTGATGGGAACATCCACCACTTTCCTGCTGAGTTGTGTTCCAATTTGGGGACTTCGCAACTGCGCATTGGCTTGAAAGTTGAGGATCTCATCAACAAAGCGATTTTGGCACGTAAAACAAAGATGGCGACTTAACGACCGAAAACAGAGGATCTAAGAAGAAGAAACGGGTTCCTCTATCCCAAGTGGTGGTTCAGTATTGACTTGCGAAATTGGTGACTAACCACAACTACGTCAACCGGCATTGATATTAGTTGTAGGAAGTCATTCTTATCAGGGACATGAAGATTTTATCCATCAAAACAGCTACAAGTCCAGCCATGCTCACACCCCTCAGTAGCCGGTTTACCGGCCATTGCCATAGAAAGTGAATAAATGTACCCTCCCCCAATCAAACATGGTTTGCTGGAAAACACCCATTTAGTTTGATGGTTTTAGACTTAAAACCTCCATTGACATCCATTGACTAGATATTTCAAGATATTTCAAGGGTATCTCCCAGCTATGTTTGACCCCCGCACTCACCTGCTTCGCTTCCACGCACACGTCAAAGGCAGCACCTGAGGGCTACCCCGCTATTGTGCCTGGGGTATGGTTTTTTGTTGATGGCTAACCTGAAAAATCCTGAGGGGATTCAACACCAACAACCACTAGATACCCCGTGATTAGATACCCCGCCTTAAAGGGAACAAAGCCATTGATCACAGCTGAAAACCACAAAAATAAAGTACCCCAAACATATGCGCATATACGTATATAATCGATTATAATCGCACATTATAATACACACACATGTACATATACATGTAAATATATATATATATATATTATACAGCATTATTATATTTTACATATGAGAAGGTGAGTTTAGCATAGTTTAACATCATCCCATAATTTGTGGAATGGAAAACAAAGAACATCTCTGAACGAGAAAACCACCCACATCCACCAAATCATGCGACACCAGATCTGAGGTACAAGTGATGCGCTCGTTTTCAGCCAGCAGGAAATAGGCCAACTTGTGGAACCTCACGGGAAACATCGCATGGAGCCAGCAGTTGGGCCAGTGAAGTTAACCATATGCAGGTTCCAACAAGGGCACAGTGTGTTTCTTGCCAATAAACGTGACAAGAGATGGAATCCTCTTTCTACAAAATGTTTCATTGATAAACCTTAGATATGATGGGTATTCTAAAAAAGCATCTCGAGTTATACCATGTCAAATGTGGAAACCCAATAACAAACCATCCCAAATTTGAGTTGGGCCATCGCCCCTCCTACTGGGCTGAGCCGCATGGAGATCCCGCCGATGATCGCTGCAGCTGCAATGAAGATTTCGATCTTGTTGTCAAAAACGATCTGCAGGTTGAGCCACCCCAGCACCAAAACGGTCAAAACGGTGAAAATGGAAATGGGGTACACCCATTTATCCCCAGCACCAAAACGGTCAAAATGAATGGTGTGTGTGTGTGTCTGAAAATGGGGTACACTGTACACCCATTGATATGGCGTTTTTTTTGTTCGGGAACATGATGCTTAACCAGTCGATGCCATGGGATCCCATGGGATCCCATGGGGCCATGGAATTCATCCGATTTGGGAGAGACAAGTTTGGCCCATCCCTGGTGCTCCGTAGTGTTCCCATTAAAACTTATCGAATCTGCCACTCCATGGGTCCCAAGTAAACATCCCAATTACATCCAAATACCATGAAATACCTAGCAGCCTGGTGAACATGAAGTACATGAGATATGTGAGCGACTGCACTTCGGGGTTGTACCACAACATGCTTCAACAACACGGCTGGGGTTTTCCAGCCTTCCGGAGGAATGCCACATCTTTGGCATCGCCCTCAAAGAAGTGGAAGCGCGGATGCTTCCTTAGGGCGGCAGGATCGGGGGGTCAAGGGTTGGGACGGCCATCAAATTCTCAGCCACCCGGTGCTGGCGAAAAACCCCACTGCCGAGGGGCTCAAAGCCACGGGACAAGGTGCCATACTTCCAGAAGTTATCCACCCCATAGACCTGCCCATCATGGTGGAATGGTCAAGCCAGTGGAGTTCCACTCAAAACGCATGGTGGGATGCTAAGAAAGTCAACTGGGAGTCATCATACTAGTTTTGGAGGTGATTTGTTGATATGTTGGAAACGTTTGGGCCACCAGCCATTTTGTCTCAAAATGTCGCAATTGGCAAAACTTGGGCTGTTTCCCGCTGGTATCAGGACATATCTGCACCCAAATTCCTTGGGACACCGCGTGAAGTGTTGTAATTGAAACACTTCGGAGATGCGCTGGTGGAACCCCCTGCTATGGCTATCTTTTTGCATTAGCAGAGCTTTTCTGCTGGTGACTTCAACACCATCCAAGCAAGTCCTTTTTGACGTGGGTCCATGCACAAACTAGCAAAATCGTGCAATCTGGAAAGATCAGAGAGTCACCAAACACAATTCCTTGTCACATGAGCTTGCGTATGGATTCAGAACGCAGTGTGCACTTTGAAAGTGCTCAACATAGCACTCAAGGTGTTCCCGAGGTGGTCACAAGAGAAAGCATCCCACAGTTGGAGTGAAGAGGTGGTGCAGTTCGCAGCTCAAAATCCATGTTTGGGTTGCCCTCCCGAAGGGTTGATAGGCGGCTTTCCAACAATTCTGTACTCACCGCTACCAGCTCCTTTTCAGCTCTTGGATTGGGAGAATCCGAGAGCTGACGAACAGAAAGACCCAAACGAGAAATAAATAGAAATAAGCCAAAGCAGAAGGATGCCGAGGCAGCAAGACATGACAAGTTCTTCCCCATGGCATCACGTAAATATCTGCGAAAATGTGCCTGGTTTCCCCATGATCAGCGTCAACCAGGAGGCGATGAAATCAATGATGAATCGCATCAGCCGGAACCGTTGGTGCCGTAGCAACTTCCTTTCCACCTGCAGCCACTCCGAAGCAACGACCCCCTGAATCACCTGAACATACCTGAACAATGGCCGCCCACTGGAGAGCCGGTGCATTGTACATCCAACCCACCGGGAGCCCAGCGCGACCTGCGCAGCCGGAAAGCGATCGTGATCATTGGCAGCTGCTTTCCGCGGAGCAGCGAAGCCGAGAGAGATGGGGACGCTCGGGCCAAATCCGATGAGATGAACGAACACTGGGAAAGATATGGAAAGATGGGTTTCGATGCTAAGATGTGCTTTGATGCTGGGTGTCCAGCAACAATACAACACAGAGCCGGAAGTAAGACGAACTTTGTTCTTGGAACTGGACGTCTGTTCAATCAACGCCCTGTAAATCAGTCAGAAATGCCTTACCCAAGTCCAGCCCAAAAACGTACCTTACTGTTCAGATCCAAAACGTGTCGCCCAACCAAATTCTTATCCACAGTATCAATCTCTTTCCCTTTCTCTGTTTTCTGTCGGACCTTAAGAAAGAAACTTGCAATACAAAGGGCCAAGGTGCACCTCGTGGCCTTGTTCAAGAAATATAGGAATGGTGTAGCCCATGATAAAACCATGGCCTTAGCCATGGCATTGTCCCCAGTCCCGGCCCCAGCACCCCATTTTTTGCCCATAGTTCCTAGATTCAAAATCTCCAACAATGAGGGATTCCAAAATCAATAGATCCAATATGATCCAATACTCAACACGAGCTTCGTTTTTTCGGGGCCTCTGATCTTGGGGAAGGGAACTCCTAAACATCAAAATTAGGACTGCTTTCAGCTTTCAGCCTTCGAGACCCCGACTTTATTAATGCCTTGAATGCCCCTTTTCAATCAGCTGCGACCTAAAGCAATTGCTGCGACCTAAACCATGGTCAATCCATGGTCCAATTCGGGGAACCTGTGCCCAAATGGAGCTGGAGATCCAGCTCCAAAACCTATCTCGATTCAGAATCTATAGCTATTGGCTATAGGATGCTATAGGTTATTTCCCATTACCCTCTGGTACCAGAGCGTACTATGTTTGATTACGTACCTAAGGGTACAATAAACATCAATAACTAAACTATAAACCCAAACTTTGGACCCACACCTGATTTTTCCGGCTTGGCTGTCCATGTTGTCGCTATAAATTATCTAAATCACAACGGGTCAAATCACCATTGGTGGTCAATATCCCACTGTTTGTCGGATTACATCCCCGCTGATGTCATTGCAAATGATCCGAGTCTAGTTGGTTGTATCACTGATATCCCATTATTGTTCACTAAGCACATCGTTTATTTCGTTTTTCTTGATGTGCATCAGTACATATACAAATGCATCTGCAATGAATGTACATATAGGATATCCCCATGTTTACCCTCTGGTAATTTAACGTAGCTATTGAAAATGGCCATTTATAGTGAGTTTTCCCATTAAAAATTGTGATTTTCCATAGCTATGTGAAATTACCAGAGGGTAATAATTTTGGTTGGTGCACCAGCTTGGGCGCTTCATCTTCCACATACCGTCGTGGAATCTGCGTTGCATTCTGCCGCTCAAGCGGCTGCCCGTAATCAAGATCTTCTTTCCCGACGCAGATCTCCCATTGGGAGAGCGCGACCGTGCCGCCATGGCGAGGACGGTGCAGCTTCCAGGTATTCACCGAGAAGTGGATGGTTGATGAAACTGAACATGCTTCTCAGAAACTATTTGAGGCAAATGAGTAGTGAACCAGCCATTTTCTACAGAGAATCATATAAGAACACAAATCACCAAGCCAACATCAGCTGCACTACAAAAACATGTGGCTTCGAAGCCTGACATCCTCTTGTAAATTTTGGTCCCTGTGGGGGTGCTCACCAAACAATATTGTTTCAGATCTTGAAACTGAAGCAATACTTTCGAAGCCAAAGCTCATCACTTTTGATGATGTCCTGCCCTAGCTTCACATGTCTCAAACATGCCAAAGAGATTCATGCAAACCGTCAGAAATCTGCCAGAAAATGTGGATTCTTACTTGCTCTCCACCCATCTGCTGCTAGTATGATTTTCATCCATCGCTGACCTTAGCTACACAGCTAGAAAACACTGGTGGGGCATGACATGTTCCTCCATTTGAATCCATTTCTATATGCACGGTTCATCAAATGGGGAGCCCAAAAAACAAAAAAACATGAGTTTCCCAGTTGGACATGCCATGTTTCAGAGTATTTTGGGGCTTCCCTCACAATTTCTAGAACCACTTGGTTTCCACCACACCGAAGCACCTCTGCGCTCTGGAATCGCTCGATTTGCTCCCTGCCGGCAAGTTTGGGGTGGGAAAATCTGCAGGAAACCAACGCCGAAGAATGTCAAATACGGGGATGCCCTCCGGTTTGCTCAAACATTTCTGGCTCGGAAATCCCGATAAATGGAGCTTTGAATGGGAAATTCATCTTTTTCTTCTGGATCGTTTTCGTAAATCACATCCCGTTTCCAACATGTTTTTCCCAGCGCACTTCTATGAAGAACCCCTGGTGCCCTGGTGCTATGGGAAGGTCGGGGCAAGGAGCCACCTGGAAGATACTGCTAGACTGCTAGACCCATCACCTTTACGGGACCGTTCACAGATTGAGATATATGGGGGGTTCCTACAATGGTGGTACCCCAAAATGGATGGTTTATAATGCAAAACCCATCTATACTATAAATGGATGATTTTGATTGATTTTGGTGGGTACCCCCATTTTAGGAAACTTCCATATTGAGGATATCAACATTCCAGTTGAATAATAATGTCGAATGTGTCATGCCATCATGCCATACCCCTCCAAATTTACTCGCTGAACCTCCCATTGTTTTTTCAGGATATACCCTACTGTCAATTCAAATAGATATGGACCATCCATCATTTAGATGCTATCTAAAATGAGTTCACGGAGAAACCATGGGTTTTTCATAGCCATTCGTTCGTTTACGGTTGCAGAGATAGAGCACCCCTCCTGGCATTGTGTCAGCCACTGACGATGGGCCATCGTTTTCTTAATTGAAGTGGTTGATAAATGGATTATATCTCCAAACACCACTGGTTTATAAAAGGCTATAAGATTATAAGCTATAAAATTTATAAAGTCATAAGTTATAACTACCCACTTATCAACAAATGAAGCAGCAAATATTAGCCACCCATGGCCACCTAAGCAGCCCCTTCCGCCGCACCCGTTTTGCCCCCCGCTAAAATGGCGCAGTTCCGCGGGCTGGACGATGCTGCAAAGGCAGCGCTGAGCGCGACGTCGTAGCCGGCCTCCTGGCAGAAAAAAGCGGATCAAATGGCCTGGGAGCAATCCATCTGTGGATCTACCCTCTGGTAAACTAACATAACTATGGAAAATCACCATTTTTAATGGGTAAATCCACTATATATAAATCACCATTTTCAATAGCTATGTTAAATTACCAGAGGGTATCTGTCTGCCTATCTATCCATGAATGTAAACATGGGGATTCATATGGGGATTCAGAAAGACATGTATATTGGGATAATACTTTGGATACAATGAGAAAGTGAAATCCAGAAATCAAACATGGCTCGCCGGAAAATCCGCCTAATGATTGAAAAGTTGGGGAGGGAAAAAACATGTAAACATGAATCTAGTTCGGGGATTTTCAATTGCGATGATGACAATGATTACTGGAGGAAACCGGCGATAGAATCTGGGTTGGATTATGATGTGACCACTTTACGAGGATTCTTTTGGGAGGATTCTTTTGGGAGGATTCATCCTGAAATGGGGATAGTGGGATAATTATACAGCAAATAGCATATATATATATATAATATACTACATACCCCCATAACTGGCCAACTAAGTCATGAGAACTGCTAGAACTATCTTCCACCAGGGTTTTGTTTGCGGGTGTGTGGGAAGGGATTCATGCAAATACAGTGTGGGCGAGTTGTTATATCTCTATATGGTTTGAACTTGTTTGAAGCTGAAAATGGCAATGTGATGTAGTAGGATTTGGCGCTTTATTGATGGTCAACAACGGTAGTTTGGGCGGTTGATTCCTGGCACACAAACATGAGTCCTCCAAATCCAAACCACTGGGCCCAAAAGAACTGAAAAACCCACCAAGTTGTGAAGCAGAAAACCATCTCAACTGACTCCAAGAGCGGGTGTTCACTTCCTATTGTTTCGCATGGCTGCCCTGATTCAACATGGTAATCGCTATAGGGAAAAAATACTGCCCCCACTATCTCGACCCCTTCAGGTGCTTGGGAACTTCTCTGTTATAAAAAAAACATAAGATAGATTGAGATAGGTTAACTATAAAAATTATATATATATTGTATATTATATATATATATATATTATAATTATATTATACATATGGTGATACGCCTATCTTTAAGGTCACCTGGATGGGCGTCATGGTCATGGTCAGCTCACCAAGGCTTCACGAAACGTCGCGCCGCGGACTCTCTTTGGATCACCCCGAGGGCTGCTCATCAGCAGTTGCCCGGCCGTTGCCAGGGCCCAGCCGCCACCACTCAAACGGTAAGCCAAGACGGCATAAATCTCCTTTCTGGCCAGCAGGCGTCGCTTTATTTAACATAGCTATGGAAAATCACCATTTTTAATGGGAAAGTCCACTATAAATGGCCATTTTCAATAGCTATGTTAAATTACCAGAGGGTATCAACCCAAGGGAAAGTTTATTGATGTTTAATGATGTTTATCCTCTACCCTTGGCACGTATTTCAAATGGAGGCTATGCTGTAACAGGTTTGCCCATTTGGTATGTGTGTTTTTGGGGGGCTGGGTGTGAGAACCAGTGAAAAGGCTGAGAAACGTCGCGCCAATCCCAGTTTGATCTATCAAACACGTCCCAACACTATGAGAGCCGAAAACAACTCAAGGGCGGTACAGAGCTGGAAAAGGATGAAGCAAGGGCATGTTTCGAACATGCGGGGTCCTTAGACAATTAAGCTCATGGTTTTCCGATCATTCCCCATGACTCATCTGACAGGAGTTCCATCAAGTTCCAAGGTGCAACTCTCAGGATTGCCAGGAGGTTCCACTGGGATGATCCTGCAACTAACTATTCATAACTGAGATGTCCTGGTATCATCTGGGATCTCCAAGATCTCTAAGACTCAAGTCAGTTCCTAGCACCATGTTTTCCCAAACCTCTTCACCTCTCCTGTGTGGTTTTCTGCAGCATCTGCCGCCCCTGGTGGCCCTGCCTCAGCTCTGGTGCTGGGCCCAGCAGGGGCTGATCCTTCAGCACGCAGCTGGGATGTCTACTCAGCAACTCCAAATGGTTGCGCAGCTGAGTGCGACTGGTCCAGCTGCGGGGCATCCTGAGGATCCACCATTTCTAGATCCCATCTCCAGGGAAAGCTATGAATTTCCATGGCTGTCTATGGCCAACAACGGCAGACAACACACACCACAATGGCAATTTGAATGTGAAAATATGTGAAAATGATGGCAATGTTGGCAATCCTTCAGAGTTGGGGGGCCATGTTCGAAGATCGAATCCATGCCGCAGTCAAAAGGGAAAATGGTAGATCCATGTAGATCCCCCAACAGCACGTTTCAACCGTTGAGTCTGGGAGTGGTGACCGGGTTGCCAGAACGGAACCCCTGGAACCCTGGAATCCTAATGTTGTGTTGCAAACATCGGGGAAGCTGGTTGACCAGTGGATAATAATGGTTATATAATATACTATTAATGGTTACTAATGGTTAATAATGCATGAATAAAGTTTAATCTCAAAATATTTCAAATAAAACAACTGCCAAGAAGCAACTCATTTCCAACATCAAGCATCCAACTTCAAATCACACCAAGAATCTTCAAAATGTCTTGCAACATCTGCACAGGCGACGTCCTCTTCAGCAGGATCCTGTGATAAGGACCCAACAGTTCCGGTCGTTCAGCATGACTCGCCATCACAGCATGCTGCTCTCCATCCGGATCGGCCAGGAGTCGAACGGCATACCTCGCCGGCTGAGAGCGCATGGTTCACCTGAAAAAAGATCTGTTTAATCTGTTCACAAATATGATGTGTATAGATGTTCAATGATGTTCATATTTACCATACAAGTATTCACGAGTACCTTAATATAACCCAAAAATTGAGAGCAAAATAAGAATGAAGCGGCCCTCAAACACGTACTGTATATGTGCATGGGTACATTTCCCATCCCAGGCTGGTTTTTTTCCACCCTTCAGCAACCAAAATACGGATAAGCAAACGGACAGAACGGCATCTCAAAATTAGATAAAAATTAGAGGATTGCCTGCTGTGAACCCCCAAAATCAAGTTGCCCGCGCAAGTCTCGCGCAAGTCCACGGGAGACAACTCGAAGATGTGCCATCTGTGCTGCTTCAAGTGCATCAAGTGCCGCTACGATAGCCCGCAAATCCTTCCTGGCACTGTGGCCAGCTTTACCAAAAGAACTTGGCAAGCTGAGAGAGACTTATCCCAAATCATCACAACGAACGGTTGGAACTTCAAAACCCATTACCCTCCAGTAAAAGCATAGCATAGACCCTAAAAGCAGACTTTTTTTAGTGATTTTAGTGGAAAGTAACCTTCCAACCCCCTGTTTGGATCTATTTGGCAGGGTCTTTGTTAGTTGGGGATACGGTTTAAAAAAATCTGACTGAAATGGGAAGCTTCCCGATCCAGTTCTCTCCATCCTTCTGCAACTGAGACAGCCACTGAAAGGCTGCTTGCCACTTGCCAGCAACAGTGCAAGTTCGAAGCAACACGCTGAAGCTGACATGGTTAGGACATAGAAGCTTCCAGTGCAACTGCCTCAAAATCAATGACATGTTTGAAGGGAAATCATGGAGAATCTACAGGAACTGTGGAGGTTTCCAGTAGGCTTATCCTTTAACAACTCCTGGACGGTCTGGAATCCTGGGAGGTCCAAAGCTGGAAATGGATCGAAACCGGGGAACCCAACTGACATCGTGAACGCAAGAATGATGGCAACTTGCTGCTGACCGTTGACCCACACATTTATTTGTTCATTTGGGTATGGATCGGATCAATACCTATTAATACTATTTTTAGTGGGATGAACATCCATTTACCAGCTATTTTGATGTTCACCAGGGGTACAAGGTTTTGACACACTGCCATTTCTCAATCACTAGTCACTAGGTGCTCTGCCGCATGTGTGAATCACATTGTTTTCATCAAAAACGCCAAAAACGCGAAAGACCATCAAAAACCCGCCCCCCAGTGGATTCTCCAGTGGATTCTGGCTGACATGTTCGGATCACACCGTGGTGCGGTCGCACAATCACCACCTGGTTGCTGAAAGCAGTGGAAGGTCTGCTCCCAGCGAAGGGCAGAGGCATGGGCCAACATCATGGCGTTGTAGGTGGACCTTCAGCGCATGACTTCGGAGTGGAAACCAGTGGAAACCAGTGGAAACCACTGGTTTCCCCACCGAAACAAATGCCGAAAAAACCTGGTGATTCGTGCATGGCAAAGCTACTGCACATTCAAAGGATGGTGAAACTACATGTATGTGAAAGTGCATGAGGTACGAGATCTAACGAACAAGGGCCACCAAGATCTCACTTTCATCCAGAAGATCATTTGGTCAACACTAAGGATCCAATACTGTCAAATTGTGGTCCTTGCTCAGATTTCAACCAGTTTAAACATCATGAATTGGTGGACTGGTTTTTGGCGTATCGCCATCACTAATTTGATGCTGACAACATCTAATTGTTCACCTTCAGGGTGGTCAACCGGCATTCAACTGTCATATAGTTTCATGGGATTTCACCCCCATGTTTCATCTGGATTTGTAATTCAGGAACCCGAAAAAACCAAGTGGATTTCCCACTGGGAAAATCAACAAACTCATCGGCAAATCCAAGTTGATCACTATTCATCAGTTATTAATCACTGTTAATCATTATAAAACACTATGAAATCATTCATTATTATCACCCACTATAAATCACTATAAATTCACTATAAAACACTATGAAATCATCATTAAATCACTATTAAGTCACTATCAATCCCCCACCCCATTCAGCCCCCGATCTCCCCGCGGCCGCGCCACGTCTCCGGCAACGCAAGGCCCGAGCCGCCGGCGCCGAGCAACTGCTGCGCCTGCTCCCAGTGCTGGGCGCGGCCCAAGCTGAGGATCAGCGAGCCGCAACTGGCAACCCCTGGCCACGCCAAATGGGATGGATATATTTCTCTCTATTATGTATAATATATGGTTGCTATAATCCAATGATATTATCATTGGATCATAGCAACAATATCTTCATATAGATAGATAGATGGATGGATGGATAGATAGATAGATAGACAGACAGATAGATAGAATAGATTAGGTTAGATTAGATTAGATTTAGATTAGATTAGATTAGATTAGATAGATAGATAGATAGATTCATATTTGTGGATATCCTTAGGATAGATTCTCAAAAAAATGATGGAACGTTTTCAGCAAAATAAATGAGATCCTCACTTTCAAATCATATATATTGGTTCCTACTGCCAATTTAAATGAGATTCTCATCCAAACACTAGGCTCTTTTAGCCAAAAAAATCAGAGTCTTAGCAAAACAAAAGGAGTTACTGTAGATTGGATTGCTAACACTATCTTTCTTTTACCTCTCTCTCTCTCTCTCTCTCTATTGGATTTGAGTATACTCAAAGTTTGGATTTTCGACCAATCCATTGGTTTTACGGGGTCACTTTAATGATCTTAGTGATCTCTAGTGGAAACCTGGTTTTAGCCATCAAGCCATTTGTTTGCTTAACCCCCGGCATGTGGGTGCATTTAAGTACTCCAACATTTAAGTACTCCAAAAGTTGAAGGTCCATGGCTTCATTTTCCGGGAAGGCTTCCTTTGGTTTTTTTCTTTTTATGCCAACAAATTTTGGGAGGAGTGAAGGGGGGTTCCAGCATCAAAATGGGCATGCTTCGAATCTGTTCAAGCCAGAGCAGCCCTGTAAGGCTGAGTCACAATAAGATGGGAAACATGTGGGCCAGGAAATATTGGAAAAACACACGGGGGAGGATCCACTCAAAGTGTAAATTTGCCAATATAAAATCGATATAATAATGAATAAAACAAAGTAATTAACTAAAACTATTTTAGAACTGGTTGACTTGGGTACTTGGGTATGGGGTCAAAAATTGCTCATTAGCTTGCCAAGAAGTGCGATATTCGCCGAACAATTGGTTGAAAGATAAATGATGACGATGATGATGACGATGATGATGATGATGATGATGATTATGATAAGTTGTTTTTTGAACCTACCTGAAATATAAGATAATCTCTCGAATCATCCCCCAAAGTGATGGAAGAGCAGTCGATTCTTGAAGCCTTCTGGAACTACCAGCCAAAGAACTTCAGGAAACTCCAGCCAAGGATGCCAACTGGCGGCCACTTGTCAAACGGCACTATTTCTGTGTTCCCACAAGCCCTGGAAGATACCAGCGTGATTCCGCACATTTTCTGGAAGTTCACCCAGGTTTCACATCCATCCCAAGTATCAAGGATCGATCATTCTATCATCCCCAGTGGAATTATCCCCAGTATCATCCACCCATCCCCAGTATCATCCATCCATCAATCCATCCCCAGTATCATCAAATTTGCCCAAGCACCTGCCACTCCTTGCTGCTGTGCTTTCCAGAACAGCTGCGTGGCCACTTGCCAGTTCCTCACAGCCTGCGACGCGCTGATGGCAGCCAAGTAGGCCGTTTCCGTCAGGGGCGGCCGCTGGCTCTGCATGTCCTGATTCCAAGGGACCACCATGGCCAAGCCTACAAAGTTTTTGGAAAACATAAATTGTTGTTGTATGTATGTAAGTTATGGTTGTCACCAACCCAATGTCTTTGGTCTACTAACCATGTTGTTGTTGGGATGCCTTTTCTTCTCTTGCCCGACCAAATGCACCAAATACAAATTTACGGGCACTTTTCACCCCCATAAAAATCCTCATAGTTCTGGCCCATCAATCCCCGGTTTAGTGCTCCATTCATAGAACCCAGCAGAGTGCAAAATTCCTCTTACCTTTGCTCCTTTGAACCCAGGCCCATACTATTAGATCTATGAGCTATAACAAATCCCCATATGTGTGGCAGCTGAAAGACCGACCATGCTTATGTGTCCCATCTTCTTCCTCTTCCAAACCTGAAACAAGTAAACCAAGTTTGTTTATCATTTGTTAGGGGGCTGGTTTCACCACAATATCTTAAATCTGATGCATCACATAATATATATATACATACGCGCAACGCCTGCATTGGCAAAAAATGCAAGCCTATATGATATAGTTATATATATATCACATTTATTTAATTAATGATATGTATATATATATATATATTCCTACTAATTGATGGTTTCAACCCCCCTGAAAAATATGAGTCAGATTGGATCATCATCCCAACTATTGGGGAAAATCAAAGCCAAGCCATGTTCCAAAGTTCCAAACCACCAACCAGCCTATATAGTATTATATAGTATCAATTTCACGATATTTCTCCACTATAGTTCTACCTTCATCCCAGGCCTCCAACATCCCCAGGCTCTTGGCCCATTGCACCGCCCGGGCGCACGACAGCAGCGCCATCCGCATGGCCGCCACATCGCCGCGGGTGCGCGCCAGGTGCAGCGCCGTGGCCCAGCTCAAGGCGGCCCGGAGAGCCATGGGACATGGTGCTGGGATGATGGATGGGGCCAGAAGTAATTCATTATGATTATAAAGTGTATAGTATAGATGCATATAGATAGATGTATATATATATATATGTGTGTATATATGTGTATATATATATATAAATATAATATTTAATGTTTTATAGCAATGGTTCAATTATATGATATCAATTAGGCATAGCAATAATTCAATTACAATGTTTGAGTCATGGTCATGGTATGTCATGTTTGAGTTCGGGCGCACCCACCAGAAATTTGAGAGATCAATATGGGAAGATGATACTAAACATATATTATTGGAGGGCAGGTGTTTTGGGTGCCATTTCAGAAGTAATGGACCTCGGAATACACGGGCCTTGGCATATCAACATATATCAACCAGAAGCCATCCATGGTGAAAGCGAATCTGGAGTATTGCCTGGGGTCTACCCTGATGTATTGGAAGAAGGGTGCTAGACTCCAAGAATTTGCGAGGCGATGGCCTCAATAAACCTTCATTGGGGAAACTTAAAAATCATACAGTATCATGATGTAAGTATCATACATCAAAATGCATGATCCTGAAAACGGCTGCCTGTCAAGTGACAGTTGGGTTACTTGGTACGACTTCTAGCTTGGATTGGCTGCAGGGTTTAAGCAGGCAATCGGCCTCTGGACAATTTGGATCCAGGTCCCTGCACTGTTGCCACAATTGGAAATGGCAATTTTATGCAACTTCCAAGTAAGATATAATAAGATTCTGTCATTTTCAAGGCCCAAACATAATTTCAAAAGGGGCTGGTTTACTGAAGTTGTCCGGTGTGCATGGTGGTGCCGGTATAGTTGGAGTTCATGAGTTCCATCACGGCAAATGGTCACTGATGCAAAAAAAACCTGTTCACGTTGTTAAAACCTCGAAGTTACGAGTCAAATCTTCCACCTTCACCTCCCAAATCATCGATCAATAGAATACACACAGCACTATAGCACTAATTATTCAGCTTCATCCAAATATCAGGATATAGACAGATACCCTCCGGTAAACTGACATAGCGAAGATGCCCCCATGGATGATTTAAAATGGTGGTTTCTTAAAATCGGAAAATCTTTCAATACATGGTTCTTAGTATTGAAAGAACCATGTTTTAAAATGGGGGGTTCTTAGTTAAACAAAAAAGTCATGGATGTGATTTGGGTGATTTGGGTGATTCTTCCTGATTAATATATGGTTCATATATGGTTCATGGATGTCATGGTCATGACCGATGACCGATGACCGATGGGAGCCCCCATGACTTCACTGGGAACCACCGCCACCAACGTCCTGCAGGGCCATGGCACGATCAAAGTTCACTGTGAGCTCGGCCAAACGACCCAGCAATGGGCTCAAGAGCCTCACTGCCGCGGAAAAAATGCGGGAACTTTAACCAACAGCTTACTGATCGTACTGGTGCTAAACCTGGGGAATGGATGGGAATATGATGGGAATGGATGGGTTGCTGGGGGAATGGGATGATTATTACTAGTGATTATGGATCATTCCCGAAAATTCCCTGCTAAGCACCAGTAAGACAAACACACACAATTGGATTTAAATGGCAAAACCATGGGTTTCTACCCGCCGCTTTGCACCAGCTGAATATCCTGCCGCTCATCTTGCTGGTCTATACACCATCGCCCTAGGCCTGGAACTCGAGATGAAGCGTCAACAACTGAAGAACTTGATAAAGCGGACGTTTTCCCTTCAACATCAGCATGTTTATGCAAGTTTCATCATTTTTTGGGGTTGTTCATATCAATTCCACAAAAATGGATGAAAACTCAGGGGCATAGCAATTCTGCAGTGAGTCGTTCTCCTTGAAACGCCACCTGTGCCGCACGGCTTTTGGACTCCGACAGCTTAACTGGTGGAGTGTGCGGCCTGTCGCCCATTAGGGTCCAGGATGGCACGATCTGCAGGCCACTGAGGTATGGGACACCTGTAGGTCTCCCAGCATGACAACTCCTACGTATGTATGTTTACATATTAGTGTATGTATAATATGCATGCATATATATATATAT
>Ga0126342_10001735_pt1 | contig 31837 bp, 17 predicted proteins | sample Cyp1metagenome_FD_92528 | JGI IMG/M metagenome (GOLD analysis project Ga0126342, IMG submission 92528) | Coral microbial communities from Lord Howe Island, Old Settlement Bay, Australia - Cyphastrea 1 metagenome | ecosystem: Host-associated > Invertebrates > Cnidaria > Coral ...
ACATACATACATACATACATACATACATACATACATACATACATACATACATACATACATACATACATACATACATACATACATACATACATACATACATACATACATACATACACATATATACATACATACATACATACATACATACATACATACATACATACATACATACATACATTCATACATACATACATACATACATACATACATACATACATACACAATGTACGTTTATGATATATGTATCTATTTGCCACAAATCCTACTGAACCACATTTAACCTATAGCTGTAAACCAGCTAAGCTATCTTGGCCCCCACCTTGAGGCGTCTTCCATTGAGTTGGTACGAATTGTCTCCAAGATGGTCCCTTGGTGATCCATGGCTGGGAAGGGGAAAAGCCATGGGGATGGTCATCCAGAAATATTTCTCCCAGTAATTGTTTGGGGTTAATATACTATGGTACATGGGGGGTATCTGAATTATCTGACATATACTCAAAGTAGTTCTAGTATATTAACTTAATATTAACAGCCCCATAATATACCTCTCGCACATCCCATATTTGGGACTATCTGAACTATTTTGGGGGAGTGCTTGATTTTTATAGTTGCAGAATCTACATGGCCCTCAGTGATGTGGATCCAAAATTGGGCGGGAGCCAATCCTTAGCGCCGCAAAACTGGTGGACCTAGTGAAATGGGGATCTAGTCACCAGAAATGGTGTAAAGTGTGAGATTGGTATACAACCAACCAACACCAAGGATATGTGATATCAAGTGATATGTCACACAATCATGATGTTGGAAGTATGTCATTTCTAGAGACTCCCTACACCCGTCGGTTTCCATCCACGGTCTGCAGGGGAATCAAAAAACCATTGATCCATGAATCAATGCATTGATTTAAGGGAAAATGTAGAGGGAACCATGGTCTTTGGGTCTTTGACCTTAGAGAAAACGGATGATATAGCTGTGGAACAGTCCTGACAAAACAATCCCACCATCCCGGTTCTGAGAAGGAAGGGCCCCCCTCTAGAGTATAGGTAAGTTGGTTTGCATAGGTTGTAGATTAAGGGGGGATAGGTTTATGAACCAACTCATGAATTTATGTAACTTGGATGTAACTTAGGGCCTCCTTCCCAAACCTGGAATAAAGTGATTGATAGGCATTGCTTGGAAATCCCCCAACAGGCGGAAGACCCCAACAGCAGGATATTGATCTCACGTCCCAACATAAAATGCTTAGTGATATGCAAGGGCACCTCAACATGAATGTGCATATCAATATGCATGGATATTATATGATATGTAGGTAGATGGATGGATGGATGGATGGATGGATAGATCGATGGATGGATGGACGGATGGATAGACGGATAGATGGACAGATGGATAGATTGATAGCCGGATGGATCAATCAATCGATCGATGAATGGATCGATAGACAATCAGATTATCGAATAAGTGTAGAGATTTAGATAGATCGATGTTTGATATAGATTAGGGAGACTATTCATATGTGCACAAGCATAATAACAACATTATAATATAATATATATATACACATATATATACACTCAGCTCCCCACCATATATATATATATTCTAATAATCATCATTATTGCATTCACCAATACTGAGATGGTGGCCTGGTGTCCTGGTGCATACGCTGTTCCCATCGCCAGGCGGGCCAACGGCTCCTAACCGTGGAGCCACTTGGTTGTTGACCCCCGGGTACCCGGTTCCGCCAGGGCGGCCGTGGGATGTGGGGCCCGTGGGACCTACGTTTATAACGTATGATATAAATGGGGGTTTCATGGGGTTTCCATAAATGGTGGATCCCCAAAATGGATGGTTTATAATGGAAATCCTATAAAAATGGATGATTTGAGGCTAGCCCTGTTTCAGGAAATATGATGGAACTCTTAGACATCTACCGGCGAAAAATGAACTAATGTGGGTAGAACAATGTCATAAACCACCAATTTGGGAATGTTATAAAAATACTACCTATTGTATAAAAATTGGTGATGACTGGGGGATGGTTTGTTCATGCCAGTGTTTTACCCACTGTGATCCAAACTTTGGTGGAGACGGTCACGTGGAGCAGTTGAATCTGTCTTGCCTTCAGGAATGGAGACCAAATGCGAAAAGAGCCTTGGTCGCCGGTCGCCGGTCATGGGATTTTCCCCGATGGTCCCCGATGGGATTTTCCGGGATGGTCCCATGGTCCCAAAATAGTGACATATTTATATGGCTTTGTCTGTTTTTATAGGGTTAATCTTCCCAAAGAAATAGCCAATTTACAATAGGGATTTCATGATCAGCAAAACCAGTGGGTTGATTGGGGTACACTATTTTCAGACACACCCATATATAGTATATTCTAATGGTTAATGATCATTATCCCTATAAAATGGCTATTTCATTGGGAAGATTAACCCTATTTTCAGACAAACCCATATACATTTTCTGTATACCCTGACTTTGTTGAATCATGACATAGCTCCGATGATCACTGATTTTTTGGCCGGCATGTTCCATGCCCCGTTGTCATGGCACGGGAACATCCTCTTGATTGCTGTTGAAAAACAGAACATCCTCATATTTGTCAGTTGAAAGATAAAGGCTGATTGTTTTGTTGACTTGACATTTACGCCACATGGAAGTCAGAAAAAAACGCATCCTTTCTGCTTTGTGTAATTTTTTTTAGCACCTCGTTTTACACGCTCTGCCCAAATCTGCGACATTTTTTGGCAGCATCGAACAAACCACCCTTGACATCCCTTGACAAGCATGCAGCATGTAAGTATATAATTATATATAGATATACAACATCATACAACAATATTAATTGCCTAAATATATCTGAAATATCCAGTAAGTATCCACTAACTATTCATCAAATGTCTATCAGATATCCATCAAGTAACTATTCCTTGAATTTTCAGGGGTACATGCTTTGTTTAAACCAGGTACCGTATCCCCATCTGCAGGACATGATCATGGAGATCTGCTATTTGTCGCGCTGGTGCCATTTAGAGCAGGGTCTGGTGCAGCTGCAGATGCTGTGGCCGCAGATCTGACTTTTCAAACACAAATGTTATATAGATATATGGGTGTGTCTGAAAATAGGGTATATTCCCAATGAAATAGCCATTTAATAGGGATAATGATCATTAACCATTGGGAAAATGGGGTACACTATTTTCAGACACACCCATATATAGTATATTCTATAGCAGATCCTGATTGTTCTATATAGATTCTATGATGTAATATGATGTGATATGATGTTCTATGATGACGTGTAAAGTTCTATGATGCCTTGATCTTAAATAGCATGCATAGTATATCGTTATAACGTCATTGTTCCATCATCCGCTACTGAGGAAGGTGGTCTGGAATCATGGGGTGCCAGAGGTGCCTTAAACGCGCTTCAGATTGGGCTTTCCAACCCAGGTGGATGCAACCCCCCAGATGGAGACTCACTTGTCAGTTGAAAGTTGGTGAATTAAACCATTGTTTTTTTTTTTTAAACACTATATTGGGATCATAGTCGTTATTAAAACATAGTCGTTATAATTAAACAACGTATATATCCCAAATGTATTTTTTTAATTTTACATCACAATATACTTTTGGGATCTCTTGGAGCACCAAGAAAGACTGAGATCAGTGGAGCATTTGCCTAAAATCAGTGGAGATGGACTGATCAACTTTTTTGGGCAAGAGCCTGGAGTTTCAAGAGACTGGAACTCATTTTCTGATGAACACCCATGTCCAAAGTCTGTAATTCACAGTATGTCTTGCATTGCGTGTTGTGAATATGTGATGCTGTTCGGATTTACTTCATTTGCAAGTTGCAAGGGATTCTGATGTATTTCCTTTAGATTGTGCAACATCATTTGTGGTGCAGTACTTGCTCCAGTCACCAGTCATTGATCGAGTCATTCCAATTGAGCTCCTTTGTACCATGTTGATTTGCCTCTTTTGTTTTGAGGAACACGTGTAGAACTAATGCGAGAAAACTTGTGCCATCCATTTTACAGCAGGCAAACGCAAGCTCGGTACACGGACTTCACCCCCATGTTAACAACAGAAATCCATAGAAATCCACATGTTTCATCATTGTTCCCCCACGTACTGATCATGTTCTCGCGTCTTCAACCCATATTGGACTCTTTTCTGAAATATTTGAACATCATCTGTAAAACTGTAAAACAACAATTTCCTATATGTTTCACCCATTTTCCATGGCTTTTCAGCTTTTCACAACGTCATCTTCCCCCAAAAAGGCCATCGTAGAGGAACGCTTGGGAAAGCAGCTGGGAAAAGGCACCGGCAGCGACGACAAGGCGGAAGAATTACTTTTTGTCGTGTGAAGGGATGCATTTTGTGGTATACATATAATTATAATATATATATATTATTATTATATATATATATATATTATACTATATAACTGGGATATATTAATATTATTGGGGAGATTTAGATAATGGGATGTTATGGATGGGGGTCAAGTATTTTCTCAGGAAGTAATGAACAGTAATTGGAATAAACAGGAATATTTAAGGGATATATGAAATTATTGTATACGTACATGACGTACATGGTATTCCACGGGAGTATGGCACAGAGATTTAAACCAATAAGATGATTTTTCGATGTGTCTAAAAATGGGCTACAGTAATATCTGTGTATACCTCCAATTCGTTTTTTTTTTCATGGTGGAAATGAATGGAAATGATTCGGTTTTGCCAGTGGATTCCGGGGTAGGGTATTTTCAGAACCACATGGGAACTGATTGTTTGATGAGAAAAATGATGTGTCCAGATCTCTGATGTCATGTGGTTGCGATCCAGGTAAAGTTAGCTACGGATGATGGGGGATCACCAGTGATTAATTATGATACTGTATACTATTGCTATAATTAGATGAATCACAGTGATATACCAGTGATTAATCACCAGTGATTAAGAGTAAATTATAATTGTAGCCAGTAATGATGAATCAGTATCACTCTTACAGTAAAAAAATGACTGTTGATTAGATAAATCAAATTGCCCCCTGATTTGGAAGACCTCTGATCATGTTTGAGCAGCAAAATGTTGCGAACAATTTTCAACTTGGCTAAGATTCGGTAAACCATCAATGGCCCATGGCTAGACATAAAACCAGCTTGGCCGAGACATGCCGGGACTCAAATTTTTGGGTTTCCTAGGTTGGGTCCTAAGTCATGGGGGTACCCCTTTATCGCTGGATGTTTTTTTTTGATGGAAAATCCCAAACAAAACGGATGATTGGGGATACCGAAACCTCCATGTGTGTGTATATATATATATTAATATATATATATATATATATGTTGGAAATCATCTCAGGATGCTGTTGAACATTGGTTACATTGGCAATAGATCAATGCTATAAAAACCCCTGGGGCAGTGGCTTCGGGAGTTTCAATCCTGGTCTCTAGAGGATTACCATAGGAAGGGAGAAGAGCGAACAGTACAAGAACGGGATCACAGTTGGCACAAGGTTTTGGTCTATCCTGCAATGATCCCTGGACATACAAGACGCTAATCTTGATGGATCAAGGGAAAAATATCCCCGCCATTCCCTAGGATGTTTTTCTCGCTTCTCATGCATCCAAGTTTTTGTTTGTTTTCAGGTGTCCAATTACCAAGCAAGAGGATGTTTCCTCCATATTATGCCATGTAATTTCCAGGTGTTCCCCTAGTTTACTATGGGATAACTCGGGTAGCTAGCAGTTTTTCGATCAGAAGACAGGATATTTTGGCCAGGCCAGTCTTTTCATTTCATTCTTTGCCGATTTTAATTTGAGCCATGAAAGTCATACCCGGGTTGATTGGTTATTGTAATCTATTGGGAGTTATACTACAGTACCTAGCATGATAAGCCAGAAGAGGGAAACCATTAATCAGATTCAGGCGTGTATCTTGCAAGATATTCGACAAGGGCTTGCTGCTTGGATGCAGGCAGGTCAGGTGGAGCTAGGCCAGGGGTGTTCATTGGGACGGTAAAAACATCCCCAAAATAGATAATATAGATTAGATATAGGGAAAACTTGGAAACCTGGAATGGACATATTAGGTAAATATATTTTATGGTCTATACCGTCCTGGAAACATGGTTCGATCCTTTTTGGGGGTTGCTGTATACATCACATGGACAAGCCTCTGAGAAGGTGTTTAAACCTCACTGCCGCAACCCCCGAATTAAATCAACTTAAACAGTCTCAGAATGTGTTTGGAGATGTAAGAATGCTGCAAATTGCCAAAAGGCGTGGGTTGAGAGGGTCTTAAAGTCAGTTTGATTCCCATCTAAATGAGCTAAATTCCTGCTATCAGGCTTATTGTGGGACGATGCTACCGAAAATGATGGAGATCTGTATCAACTGGTCTAATCCTGAAGCCAATGACAAAAGGGCTCACCATGCAAGAAAAGTGTCACAGTAGATTGAGGAAAATCAATCTAAATCTTTGGGTATTGAATACATTATATATATATATGTGTAATGATACTACACATTCTATTTGTGAACACACACACACACATGTACATATGATATATATATATATATGATATATATATACATATGCAAAGAGTAGCTGACTCCCCAGAACTTGCCACAACTTCCCAACCGCGCCGTCTCCTTCAAGCCAGAGCCAACAGAACTGATGACTGAGACCGATGACAACACAGGATCCTTATGACGTCTAGATACAACTAGCACTTCTAATGCACCAATGCTTAAAGTGTCATGATCTACTTGTGTCATGTCTTAACTCCCATCTTCATCCATCTTCTGCTGAGTTTTTTTTACCTGAACCGTGGGTTTGCAGCTGCATCATGGGTCAGGGGAGCGGGAAAGATGCTGACACCGTGTTGGCGCGCGTGCTGCCAGTGAACAGCCAAACAGGGACGTCGTGGCATCCAAAGATTGAGCATGGCCTGTGCGTGCCCTGGCGATGATTTTGGTGAAATAACTGGATTGGATGGTTTACATATTGAATTTATTGGGTGGTATAACAAACATTAAACAAACAAACTGGAAATTATTTGAATTTATTTGTATTTGGTTGTTGAATGTTCTTTATACTTTACTTGATAATCTTGATATACTATTGATTGATGATACTTTACATTCTACCTGACCATCCGATGATCCAATTCAAGTCTACATGGCAATGATATTGTACGCCGTTTATTGAGTGATCCTAATTTCATCATCTTTTCCTGACATCCCAACATTCCCCTGCGAGTCCAGAAATGAGTCTCTTTGAAAACCACCTAAAAACAGTCTCTATCTCGTTGCAAAACCCAACGGCGCATGCTGGTAAAAAAGCGAATCAAAAAGGGAGGCCCTCATGGTCATCAATGGTCCAGGTCAGAAGTCCATTTTTAAATCCCAGGATGTCGAGGAAAATTCTCAATGGATCTCAATGGATCTCAAGGATCAGTTTGGCCAGGTGTAAACCAACTGATCGGGTGCTTGTACTGATAGGGTGACACCCAAATTCTTGTGGTTTGACCCCGAAAAAACTGCGACAAGCCTAGAAAAAAACATCAAGTGGGACAACCATATGAGGTAGGATGGATTAGGATGGGGAGAAAAAAAAAGGATTGAACCTGCCTTCCAGGAGCGCAGAATCCATTTGGGCAAACTCTTGGAATCACTAACCAAGAGAGAGCAGAAGAAATAAGCCCATTCTAGGGGGTTCCCCTGGTCCAAAATACACTGAACATCAAGACATCATATGCTTGTTGATTTTGGTATTTTGGAATTTCCACAGGTTACCCACTCCCAAATCTGACATGAGATCCATGTTTTTTTGGCTCGGATTCATGTTGGAGTCCTGCACCGTTTAGGATCCCCATTTTGTCCTAGCCTTGTCATGTTAAAGAAGGTGGCTTAACAACGGTTGGATTATAAGTGAAGTTCAAATCCCGTCTTTTTCCAATACAACGTCAATTGAATCAATTTGATATGCCCTAGACCTCCAAATACCCTTTGAGAAGGTGTTCGAACCTCACTACCACAAGCTCGAATTAGCCAGTCTGAGGAGGTCTTGTGAGCTGTAGCAACGTGAATGTTACACATTTTTTTCATCAACATATTTCCAGTATATAATATTTACAGGGTGATGTCCCATAGTCAGCTTAGTTGATGAACATACAGTAACTCCCTTTACCGATAAAGTTAATGGTGTATATAGATATCCCTAGTGCTCCAAAATACCTTCCGAGAAGGTGTAAACAGACCCCAGCCCAGCACAAGCCCAAATTTGCCTCAGATGTTTGGAGCTGCAGGTTATACAAAGAACATAGTTAGCTAAGTTGATGAAAATAACTCCAAAAACTATAGAAAGTTTATATAGTAGATATTTGATTGATTTTGATTGTATGACATCAACAATCGTCATACTGTCATACTTTCGTTTTTTTTCATCGACCATTCCGAAGCAACAAATGTTTCAAAACATCGTTCGGAGGTCAGTGGAGGTGGCTCCCGCGCCTTCGCCTACAGCATGGGCGTCTACCGCGCCCTGCATGAGCTCCAGCTGATTCCGAGGCTGGACGCCATCAGCTCGGCAGCTCGGCCGCGCAGCTCGGGCCGGGGATGATGGGGGCCGATGAGGCTGCGGTGTTTGCGAGAAAAACCGACAGCAAAACCTGGAGGTGGCAGCAAAATGTAGGATTTTACTCGCAGAAATGCTGTGATTCAGCACTGGGGGGATTGAAGCATCACAACTGGGAACCCTCCAAAGATGGGGATTGGCTGATGGATGTTTCAGGTTGAGTTTCTGCCAGATTTTATCCAAAAAGATGGTGACAGGTTGGGTTCCCAGAAAGATTCACAAAGATGTTGGAACTGGTGATCTGGACCCAGATCCCTTAGTGCTCCAAAAACCCATGTGAGGTGTTGAAACCTAACAAACAATCCCCAACTTGGCCTGTCTCGGTCTTTGGAGCGGGTTGATCTCAGGCCAGGCGATATCCATATCCGAGGATCTATGCAATGTTGTCAAGGTATATGTTGGTTTGTTACCGCATTATATTGATATATATATATATATATATACACCATGAGTCCCAGTTATTGGAGTTATAAATCCACTTTGGAGCATCAATAGTGTCCATCCCTTCCAAGAGTCCTGAGGTGTCAGGTGGTACCTGGTGCTCCTCCATTTTCATGTTTGCGAGAAGTCGCTCGGGCCAAAAAATGGAGGAACTGTTTGAACGCCCAAAGAGGATGAGATATGGGCTGCGTTTTTTGACAAAAAATATCAATAAAATCCAGCATTTAACCAGCAATCATGGGATGATTATGGGATATGTATGGGATATCATGTGATATATAATACCCAATACCCTCTGGTAATCAAACATGGCTTGTTGGAAAATGATTTTTGCAGCTGCCTATAAGCAACTATTTATAGTGCTTGATTGCAGACATGCGAAGCCCTGGGCTTCGCTTGGAAAGGAAACCACTTTGGAGGGCTTCAAATCACTATCATATTTATCACTATACAGTTTGGTTAATATCTATAATTATTTATCATATTTTTCAAGAAACTCCAAAAAGATCCAAATGGGTTTGCTTCACCCCGGATGCAGAAACGGTAAACCTTGTAGGGTCTGTGGAGTTGCGCCCCGAAAGCCTGGTTGAAAAATCAGTCGACGTGTCTTCGATGGTCAAAAGCCTTCCAAAAACGGCAAGATGAGAACTATATCTGGTTGGTGGTTTGGAACATGTTTTATTTTTCCATATATTGAGAATAATCATCCCAACTGACGAACTCATATTTTTCAGAGGGGTAGGTCAACCACCAACCAGATATGAACTTCCAAAAGCCTTCCAAAAAGTCTAAAAACAGAAGTTTACCCTCTGGTAATTTAACATAGCTATTGAAAATGGCCATTAATAGTGGATTTTCCCATTAATAGCATGGTGATTTTCAATAGCTATGTAACAGTTTACCAGAGGGTAGATGCCGTGGCATTTTTGAGGCTTCAAAGGGAGATCCATCAGCACGGAAGAGTTGTTAGGACCCATGGCCTGACGTCGTTGAAAAAAGGTTGAAAAACCCATGGTTTTTCAGTCGAAAAAACCACTTTGGGAGGCGCGTCCAAAGACAATGCACGAAAGTCACGAAGCATATATTATTATATATAATATATATAATATATACATATATATTAATATATATAATTACTTACGGTACAGTTCTTATCACAGCGACTTATCACAGCGACTTATCACAGCGACTTATCACAGCGACTTCACAGCGACTCAATCAATGATTTGTTGTTGCTTGTGACCCAAACATGTGATACCAATTGCCTGTTGGTGAGATTAAGAAGTTCTAGTGTCTGACTTGTAACGGGGTAGTTATAAGTTAGAACTCATTATATGGCCAGTTCTAAGTGCATATCATCAGTGACAATTTCAGGTGCCTAAATTGGAGGCACCTACCCAGGTCATCTCAGTTTTGTTTTGGATCTAATTATATGAGATTCCGTCAAAATTTGCGTTGATTAAGTATATGTATTGGAGTATGCATCGGATGTTGGCTGTTGCATGAAACCTCCTAAAACGATAGGGGACTCACAAAAACGATACGTTTTTGCTTGCGCATGCTTGCGCGTTTTATGGTGTGGGCATGGTGTTTGCTTAATAAGGCGGTTTTGTTCACGGTTGAATCCACTTCACAATGAATGGGCGTGCCCCTGCGGTGGGTTGACTTTACATGACTTTGCATTGCTTTACCCACCTAGGTGGGTTGCTTAAACTTGGCCGCCAAGTAGCTCAGATTACGGAAGCTGTAATCGCAGGCAGCGCAGGTATGCTGGAGTGGCCAACCCCAGCTGCGGGGCCTAGCTTTGGTAGACCGCGACAAGCTATTCGTTCAGTCTCGTGCGCATGATACTCGCAAAGATGGAGCCCGCGCAGAACGATACCCAAAACGATACCCAAACAATACGCAAATCTTTCCAAAAGCGTCCCGGGTGACCAATTGGTCACAAAACAGGCCAAACAGGTGGTGGATGTTGGTAGTATGTCGTAGTGACGGACTGAAATTTTGTGCGCTGGCTAGATAATTTTTGAAGGCCAGGGATGAGGATCCCAAGCGGACGCGCCTCAAAACTATGCTTTAGACAGAGGTAAAAATACGTAAAACTATGTAAACACAAACAGGAAACCATGTAAAACATGTAAAACAGAATACAGGGGACTCACTAGTTTGATGACGCACTTGACGTTAACAATGTTTTTTGACAGTGGCTCATATACAGTAACTACCCTATTGACCGACCATTGCAGGACCCGGCACGAAACCCTCGGAGCTGTCCATGGAGTTTCTACGGCGTGATGTGGCTCCAATTGCCTCTGGCATCGTTCATTGCGATTCGGACAAGATCATTGTGGAGCTGCTGGTGGCTGGTTGATGATTTTTAGTGCCCATGTCCGAAACCTCGAACAGCATTGATATGAAAAAGAAGATGAAAATGAAGAAAACAATGAATCTCATGAATACTAATGATATTAATATATCAGTTAGCAGTATTTATCATCATTTATCAATATGTATCATATACAATGACATATATATATATATACTCTATATATATACTATTATATACTGTATATATATACAGTACTGTATATATATAGACAGTATATATAATATATATATATATGCCTAATATTTGCCCCCTTTAAAGGACCTTGGCGATTTCGCCACGCAACGAGGCTAAGTTTAAAGGCCGGGAATGGGAAGTCTGGTCCCACGTGATGTCCGCCTGGTTGCTTCGCGACTTCGACGAGCTGAAAAGCTTCGACGCCTACATGGCATCCAGCGACCCGGAGCCGGTGGGTGAAGATATGTAGAAATGATACCTTGACATATTATAATTAGTATGACATGACATGACATGACATGACATGACATGACATGACATGACATGACAGTACATTACAATACATACATGCAGTGCATTAAATACATACATACATGCATGCATACCTACATACCTACATACATACCTACATACCTACATACCTAGATACCTACATACCTACATACCCACATACCTACATACATGCCTACATACATGCCTACATACATACATGCATGCATACATACACAGAAAGTATGCATATATATATATCCATGTATATGGCCCAGGCCAGCAACCCTCCCCACTCCCCCACGTCATGATCATGGTACTGTATATACGCTGTACGTATGCTGTATTTAGGGGGCTCTATGTAAGATATATTTTACACACACCACCCCCCTGTGGGATGGGTGGGGGCTAGGTAGTGTGTCACTAGCATGTAAGGTAAAAAGAAGGCAGTATGTAGCTACAATTCTCCACGCCCCTCCCTATGAGATGGGTAGGTGTTAACGAGGTACCATGTACTCGTGGATAGTGTAGAGGAGCACATTGCTTGTATGTACAGCATATGAGATCTTGACAGTAGCTAGCATATGGCTACTTTAAAGTTCTATAAAGGTACTTTATTGGCAGTAACACGTTGTACATAGTGTGATGTTGGGTGTAGCTTACCCCAACGCCCACAGGGTGGATGGGGTGTTATAGAGGTATCATGTAGATAGTTTATAGGTAGTACGTGGTTAGCACATGTATAGCACATGAGATCTTGGATAGATAGATAGATAGATAGATAGACAGATTCGATAGATTAGACAGATTAGACAGATTAGATAGATTAGACAGATTAGACAGATTAGACAGAGTTGATATATTTGATAGATTACTGTAGATAGATTAGATAGATCAATAGATAGAAAAATAGCTAGCTAGATAGTTAGATAGTTAGGTAGATAGATGGGTGAAACAGAGAGATACGTCACATATCATCACTAGTTATGTGGTATCCCCAGCATTCCAATCCAACAACCTAAGCCGCCAATAAATTATTGTGTGTGGGGGGGAGTGAAAGATGTGGAAGCAAATCTGGAACATGCAGCTTTTATCCGCCAACAAGTCAACAATATAAATGCAACATAATGCAACCATGACAATATTGCACTCAAGGAGTAAATTAAACAATCATGAAACTTTGGGAGTAAACCAAGAGAAAGTGGAGAAACATTCCAATAAACAATGTGGTTTCAACAGAACACTGGGACGAATATAGCCACAAGTAGATGACAAATGATATTATTTATTGTGCCGGGGGTTGCTCTTTTCAGCAGTGCCAGCATCAAGGATTGATCATGATTGATCATCAAACATAGGGGAAGAGACCAACACTGAAATGGAGAGCAACAACATCAAACACTAGGATCATGATATTTTGTCAGGTCTCACCTTCGTTGTCTGGGTGGGGGTAACTAAGTCCAAGTCTGCATGCCGGGTCTAACCGTCAACAGAATTATGCTGAGGTGAAGAGAGTGTCGAGAAGATCAGGGCCAACAACCCTGAACTGAAAGAGAGCCTCTTCCTGACCCCACGCAGCGACAGACCTGGGACCTTCATCATGGCATCTGGGATGACCATATGGACCTGGCGTCACCAAAATTGGGTAAATACGGTGGTCACCCAGTGAGTGATTCATCGCTGGTGAACATAACTCCAATATATAAGTGGGGTTGATGGATGCGTATGGTAGATATATGACTGTAGTATTCATGGGTCTTACCCTCCGGCAGTTTGTTACATAGCTATTGAAAATGGCCATAGAAATAGTTGATTTACACATAAAAAATGTTGAATTTCCATAGTTTTTTTTTGTAAACGTTTACCAGAGGGTAACCATATCAACCAACTTAACGATTCCTAACTGATGACTGATTCAGCTGTGATCAGCTGGTGCAGCACAAGATGTCCATGAACTTATCAATTCTATTTTGTTTTTGAATTTGCATATATATATATATATCTAATCACATGCATATATTATAATTACTCTATGTATATATTATTGTGCATAGATGTGCTTAAAATGTAAGGCAAAAATTCTTAAGTTGTTCTTTTCAGCCGGACGCCTCTCTATTCTTGATCATACTTTGTACTGTTTCAAGTTTCAAGGGCTAAGATTCTGTGCGCAGACTTTTGTAGTTTGCACATGCACATGGGACAAACATATGCTTAATTTGTAGAAATGTACTTAATTTAATTTTGTTTTTTTTCTCATATAATTTTCCTGTAGTATGATCTACTTATACATGTCCCATTTGAAACATGTTATCCTCCAGTGATTGTTCCGTCCCAAGTTCTCATGGCAGGTGGGAACTCTTCGGGCGCCCCTGGGGAAGTTGGCTTCACTGGAGAACGTGGTCTTGTTTCAGATGTCGCCGGACTACACGGGAAACCCCTTCTACCCGGAGGATCAACAGGTGGCGGAGTTGCCTTGGCGATCTTGGGTAAATTTAATCACAACCAAACCCTGCGACCGAACCCTGGAATTATGGTTAATAAGGGAAATCATCCCCAAATGGCCTTAATTCAGGTTAGTGAAATATTTTAATATTCAGGTTACTAAAATAATATATACATATATATATGTATGAGTAACCAACAAAATTAGCGGAAGACTCCAAAAAAGTACTAGGGAGTGGACTTGGATGTTCAAATTCCGTGAAAACCTTTACAACCGACAGGGGACAACCCACTTACCGATACCCGAAAAAATGGAAATACAAACCTTCACAGCCGATAACGGACCACCCACTTTGGCCATGTCCATTGCGAGTAGTAAGTAATTTTGTCCGCCACTCATATACATATGCATATCATATATATACACATATATATATACACATAAGTTTATTCCGTATAAGATCATATTATTATTGCTTTTATTTTTTGTTATATGTCGATTATGTGTATCTATGAATAGCTGGGATTCATGAATAAGCAAGGATTTAATTGTTTTCAGGAAAGCTAAAATTGGGATTGCCAGATCTGTAACAATATGGCAAGCCATTTGTAAAAGCCGATTGGTGTTGTTTGGTGGGCTACCACATGGCTTATTGGGGATACATCAAAATCTTCTCCATAGGGATACCCATTAACCAATCAGTAATTATAGTGAATTATAGTGGGATGGGAGTGGGGAGGCTCAATCGTAGACCATTCCCCATCAATTACAGATTTATGTTGGTTAAATCATGTTGAATCAGCATTTTGGTTGACCAACGGAGCTTTCACATTGTTCAGGTGGTCTACGACGGGCTTCCCATCTGTCCCTGTGACGCCTGTTGCTACACGTGTAGTCCCCTTTCGCGGACTGCGACTTAGCGACGGTCAGTGCGTTATCCCAGGACGCGGATGCTGAAGGTTAGGTGGTGGCCCTTAGCAAACAACTTTAAAAAGTTGTATGATAGGATGAACCTATGAAGGAGGGTGTGGTTACATCAAACATATGGGCAGAGGTTGCGGTTACATCACCACGTGGCTGGAAAAGCAGTTGCAGTTGATTTTCCATGATTTTGTCAGCTATAAACCTCCATTTAGTTTGGGGATTTTCCAGCTTGCCATGTTTGATGACACCAGAGAGTATGTGTTTAATAGTTGGTGCCCCAGGTTCAACCACTTGGCTTGCTACAAGGTGGTGGCCCTCCAAGATGTGTTGATTGGTTTATAAGCCTCATAAATTTCTTTCATATATCTTCCATGAACATCCACAAACCAACACTTAGCCTAGTTATGTTGACCAACTGAGCTCAGGGGCACTACCTTCCAAACACTACTTCAAAAGTCCCCTAGTACAACCCGGGTTTTCCATTTATAACCGATATATCAATTTGTATCACCACAAAATCCCAATAATATCTCATCATATCTCATCTACATGACCTTTTTTTTTGTGCCATGGTCAAGTTAGCTTGATTGGACCCTTGAGGCTTGGGGATTCCGGTCATCCACGGTCACCAATCCATGGTCAAGTCATGGTCATCCATGACGACTGGATGATGACTGGGGGTACCCCCATTGAAACCTCCACATATTATCATATTATCACATTATATATAATATATATATATATATTCTGGTTGGTGGTTTGGAAGCCGTGAAGGGCCCAAATCTCCTACCAGCGGGTACGGCTGTCCCCGCTAAACGAGGGTCGAATTGTTGCATCTTGGTTCGTCATGGCGTTGGATCTTCCGCCTAGCTTTGGGACATGTTTGGAAGGGCAGAGGCTGCATCTTGTGGCGAAGCTGGTTTGTTGGGATGGGGAGCATGAGTCCCACCTTATGACTTCAATCCATGATGGTTCAAGATTTTGCTTATCTGGTATGTTGGAAGGATGTGGCGAAACTTTTTCCCTGGTGAATGCTGAGTTCAGAAAGCAGTTTCCTCTTCCATGGATTGTTTTGGATGATTCCTCGGTGGTTTTTCGCCATGATAAGCCTTCTTGGGATGCTATGCACGAGGTGATCGAACTTTGTGCAGGGTTTGGAGGGATGCACCAAGGTTTCTCAGCCCTTGGGTACAGATCGGTCGCAGCCGTGGATTCCAATGAAAGGATTCTGAAGCTGTACGAATGTCAGAGTGATGCTCATTGCATTGTTGGTGATGTCTCAGATGTTTCAACCATGTACCAAGTTTGGAAGCATGCCAAAGGTGCCGGCACACTTGTGGCCGGGTTTGCATGTCAGCCGTTTTCAAAGTTGGGTGACCAACGTGGGGGATCTGATCCACGTGCATCGTGTTTGACTGGCATTTTGGCTATGGCTTTTTATTTGCAGGTTCAAACAATTGTGCTGGAATGCGTGCAGCCAGCAGCTGCCAACTCATTTGTTGTAGCTCATTTGTTGGATGCCTCAGGTTACTCATGCTCCCAATGTGAGTTGCGCTTAGATGATGTCTGGCCTGCTCGAAGACATCGTGCCTGGTGGTTGATCACAGCTCCATTTCTTGGTAAGATTCCCCTGAACTCATGGCCACGCATGCATATGGTTTCCAAAGTTCGACACTTGATTCCTGCACTGCAACCATGGGATTTGGGAGATGAACATGCCTTGGCCTTGTTGGAGGTTGAAAAACGTGCATTTGGGGTTGAGAATGATTCCTTCTTCCGGTATTTGCTGAATTTCGAGACATGTGCACCCTGTGCCTTGCATTCTTGGGGTTCTCAAGTGATTGGTTGTGAGTGTGGATGCCGACAGAATGGCCTTTCCAGCATGCGTCTCCAAGAGAAAGGCTTGTTTGGATGTTTGGTTCGATCATGCTCAACTGATTCTGCTCCTAGCATTATTCGCCATGCCCATCCCAATGAAGTGATGATGTTGTGTGGGTTCGACCCTATCGTTGACTTTGGATCCAACCCAAGACTCACTTTGGCTGCTGCAGGTCAGATGGCCTCGCCATTGCAGGTGGCATGGGTTTTCTCTGCATTGGAAGAACGACTGCTCTCCATTCGAGGTTTGCCGGTCGCATTTAATGCCGAGGCACAACTCCAAGCCTTCATGACTTGGTTGCTCATGCGGGGTCGACATGTTTGGCCTGCCCAGGAAGAACCAATCCAAGATCACAATACTCTTGCTTTGATGAACTTTTGGGGGAAGGTTTCTGATCTCTCCATGCCTGAACTTGTCAGTCCTTTGAGATGGCCTGAGTTGCATTCGTGTACAGTTTCGGTTGCTGCAGTGATTGATTTGCTCATCCGGAAATATCAAGCCAGCCTGCCGATTCCTGTACAGCCAGTGCATGATGATGTCCCCATGACAGCCATTGATGAAGATGTGCCTGACCTTGAACCAACGCCTTGGTATGATCCACCCTTGCATGTGAATGTCCCGGTCATGCAGTCACCTAATGGATGTGTGGTTGTTTTTCAACATGAATTTGCTAATCCTGTTGAAACGAAGGTCTCTGAGGGTGAAACCATTCAAAGACTCATCCATGCCCATTCTCAATTGGTTGGCAATTTTTGTGTGACCAAGGTCTGTGATCAGGAAGGGCACGAGATTTCGTTGTCTCATGCGTTGCAGGTTGGTCAGGTGGTGTACATTTCCTGTGAAGCCGAACAGGTTGTGAGTCAGCCGACATCATCCCCTGTCTGCCCTGCTGCAGTGTTTGAGCCTATCCCCACTGCCCAGGTTGCATCCGAGGGTTGTGTGGTGCCGGAAGTTCCTCTTCCTACCATTAGTCCCACTGCTCAGTGGTCGCATCCGGTAGTTGAGAGTGGCAATCAGTTTCAGGCCTCCTCGTTTGGACCATTTGATGCAGGTCAATGTGAGACTCCCTCGGCCAAGTTGCCGGACTGTGAATCTTGGATTTCTGCGGCCCCTCTCTTGGGCTTGAAAGGTGAGCAATTTCTCAGGCTAATGGTTCCCATCGTGCAGAGCACCAAGCATCTGTGGGCATTGAGACATCAATTTTTAAAGGCAGAGGACAGAGGAGCCATCTTGGAAGCACAGGAGGAAATCTGGTCTGATGATGAAATACGTCACCACATTGGACTTTTGCTTGAGATGCGCAATGCCAAACGATTTGATGGAATCATTGGTCATGACCGCGAGTGTATGAAGCTTGATCCTTTGCTGCTCACTGGGTGGGTCCAACATGGAACACAGTTGTGCCATATTTGGGCGCGTGATCATCCGGAGATCTTGCAAAAAGGGGTGATTTTGCTTTCTGCTTGTGTCGTCGATGGCCATTGGATTCCTGTCGTCCTGACGCCGAATGGTAAGTCTCTCTTGTTTTCCACTTGGGATGCTCCTGCTAACTCTCATGGGCAGTTGCCAGAAGTGATTGAGATGCTTGGCCAACTGTTGGGATTTGAGCAAGTCACCCTGATGAGACACCAGCGAATGTTTTTCACGTCAACCAAATGTGGAGCTTTGGCTGTTTCCTTTCTGCATCACTCTGTGTTCACCTCCATGCTACCCACCAACAATGATGAAGCTGACATGGTTCATGAGCGGTTGAGAGCAGTTTACTTGCAAGCTGTGAAGTCTTGTCAGATTGCGCGACGTCCTTGGATTTGGGGCGCTGGTGACAATGCATGGAATGACTGGAATGCCTTTTCGAATGAACCTGGTGTTGGCTCCTCTGATGCACCGACACACGTGTCCACCCTACCTGCCAGCTGCATTTCCCATCAATGCATTCCCAAAGAGGATCGTATGGAGTTGTTGCGAAGTAAAGGTAAGATGTGGGCTGACGATGAAATTCGATTTCAACTGCAGCACATGATTAATCATCCCTGCAATGTCTCGAAGGCACCATTTGCTGTGATTCCTGGGTTTGTGATGCTTGATCCCTTGATTCTCACCACCTGGGATACTCTGGGTAAGCCGATGTGTGAGGCCTGGTGCCGCAGGAACATGTGTGTTGCTGAAAGGGGGTATCATGTTGTCACTATCTTGCTGCACGAGGAGCACTGGTTTCCGGTGTGGATTGTTCCCCATGGACAAACCATTGTTGCCCATGTTGTTCGCGATGAGGTGATTGATTTTGTGGTCTTGGTGCCTCTCCTGGAAGTGCTGAGGGAACAATTTGGATTTCATGAAATGGTTTTGAATACTCACCCAAGCCTTTTGCCCCCGCATTCCTTGTGTGGTGCTGCCGCCGTTGCTTTCTTGGGGCATATCATGGTTTCTGCTGATCTGCCGCAAGACATGGATGCTTTGAGGGACTTGCACTCCAACATGAAAGCTGGTTTTGTTCATGCCCTGCATGCTGACAAGTGTTGTATTTGTCCTGTAGCGTGGGGATATGGCAGCCAACAGACGCTGCTTAAAGAACTTGCTACTGAGCTTTTGCAGCACGGGGTGGCCGAAGATTTGGGTGAACAGCGAGCACAACTTGCAATCAAAGCCATTGGTGCAGACCAGATCCAGCAGGCTTTGGCCTCTCGGAATCCATGGAGATCGTTGAAGGTCCTGGGTAACCATGCGAAGTTTCAATTCGTTTTGCCGACTGAACTTGCTGCCATTGCTGCCAACAACAAAGGTGTGCCTGTGGGGAAGAGATCCAAAGCTCAGACCCCTATGAACCGTCCAGGTTTGCCAGAGTGTGTTGACCCTTCCAAGCTTTCATTGCCAGATGGAGCGTTTCATGCTGGAGGAAGACCAGTTCCTCAAATCATGGTGAAGCAAATCGGACCTTTGGCTCATGGTATTGCACTGATTTCACTTGCCGAAGCTTTGCCCTACCTGAAGGCTGGCCAGAAGGTCTCCAATGACCCCCTTGCCATTGCTGTGTTTTGCCCGCAGGGATGTGACATTGAAACTGCACTGCCCCATACAAGGGTCACCATTCCATGTGTTTGTATTGCCAACAATGAACCTCTTTTGACGGAAGCGGTTGTGGTCCAGCTCGGTGAAGGGTTTGTGGAAAAGAAGATTGTTGCTTCTGCGATCTCCATGGACCAGTTGGAAGTCGTAACGGTCAAATTCATGGTGTATAGGGATGAGTTTTCTACATCGTGGGATGAGTTCATTTCGGCACCCATCAAACATCTGGTTCGGCTCTTTCCGATTCTGTCCAAATGCAATGGTGATGATTGCCAGTGCGATGGCTGGCACAATGCTGACAATTTGCCAATTAAGGATCCCATCCTGGACGTCTGGCGTCGCCAGTTCTTGCGTGGTGGCTTCAAGCCGGTGGCAGCCTCCAAAGCAGAGATATTCTCAGTTTGCATGCGTGTCCCAGCAGCCATTTTGTCTCCCCTTCTGGCCTCCAGCGGAATCTCTGGGGCTTTTACTGAGCCCAGAACGCCTGACGGCAAGGAAGTCCTCTCCCAGTATGTTGTGGTTTGGGCACCGAAGATGAGCTCTTGTGAGTTGTCACATGTCATGCAAACGAACCCGGCAGTGGTGGGGATGGCCCGCCTGGGTGAGCGTAGGGGCCTGCGAGTGCTTGCTGACCAGGCCCAAGCAATTCACCAACTGCTTCGGCCCGAGACTGCATTTTTGCCTGGAGGACCCAAAAGCCAGTACATAGCAGGCCCGTTTCCTTGGGGTGTGGATCGCCAAGCGATCTCCAAAGCCATGAAGCAGGCTGGGTGGGATGTGAAAGCATTGCAGCCAACCCAGCCTATTGCCGGCAGAGGGTCTATGTGGATTCTTCAATCTGTGGCCGCTCCTCCAAACCTTATCCTTCACATGGCGCATGGTGAAGTAGTGGTGTCAAAGCATAAGCAGTCTGGTTCGGTGTCCAAGCCCTTGTCTGCCTCGGTAGGATCTGCCAGTACCTTGAGCCTTTGCACACCAGGTGCAATGAACGGTGAAGTGGATCCATGGACGACCTCTGACCCCTGGGGAGCATACAACCGTGGCAAACCTGCTACTTCAGTCACAAGTGCTTCTGAAGGCCTGCAGCAAATGGAAGAGAGGATCTCCAATGCAGTGCTGGCGCGCATGCCAACATCAATGGAGCGTGATGACATGCCTGACAGACTCACCACTTTGGAGGGTCAAGTTCAGAAACTCATGCTGAAGAACCAAACGTTGGAGGGGCAATTCACGGAATTTTCCAATCATAGTGGTCAGCAATTTGCGCTGGTGCAGCAACAGATCCAGCAACAGGGTCAAACGTTTCACGGACAGCTTGAAAGTCAAACGCAGAGCGTGCAGGCTATGTTCGAGTCTCAGATGCAGCAAATCAGGAATCTCCTGTCCAAGCGCCCTCGTGACGAGGCACCTATGGAGTGATGGTGTGGGGAGGGGCCTTGTGGTGCCATGTGGTTTGTGAGGTTTCTTGCCATTTGCTTTCTCTTGGTGATGATGCCACTGGTACCTATGATCATGGCCCTGTTCCCCCTGGTTTTGTTTGCCTGTAGTACTTGGCCTAGCCGACCTTGCAGTCGCCCTGCCTGCAGATGGATGATCCTGCTGACCCTTTTTGGTAGTTTTCGCATTGGGGAAGCTTCAAACCCTGGTCCTCATTTTGAAGCTGATGTTTTCACTTTGGGTACATTCAATCCTTCGGGGTTGCGCAATAAAGCTCACTATTTCCAGACCCATATGTCTGATGGAGACATTTGGACCGTCTCTGAAACCCACTTTTATGGTAAGGATGTTTCACGATTCCGAGCAGGGCTGTGTGCCTCCAAATCTGCTCACAGGTATTGCATCGCAGATCGGTCCTCTCTCAAGAAATGCTTGATCTCTCAATCGACTTGGAAGGGAGTTGCAGTTTTGGCAAAACACCCTACACGGGCCCTGCCCGCAGGCCTGCCGCAGCATCTCCAAGACTCTGGTAGAGCATTGCTGTTCACTTCGTTGTTGGGAGACGTGTGGCTTTCTGGCGCTGTTGTGTATGGTGAACCCAACGCTCATCACTATCCGGCTTACCAAAGGAATAATGAGCACTTGCTTCACCATGTGGCTTCTCACGTTTGCAATTTGAGCTCTGGACCCCGGTTTGTGTCAGGCGATTGGAATGTTTCACAGAACAGCCTTCCTGCATTTGACCTTTTGACTCATGCTGGCTTTAGAGATATCCAAGATGTTGCTCTTGAAAGGTGGGGACAACCCATCCAATCCACTTGCAAGGGATGCACCAGGCGTGATTTTTTGTATATCTCCCCTGAATTGCAAGATATCCTTGTTGGTGTTGAGGTGGTGCACGATGTGTGGCCGGACCACTCTGTGCTGAAAAGTGTCTTTCGCAGGATTACATGTGCACCATCGCTTTGGGTGTGGCCCACACCTGACCAATTTCCTTGGCCGAATCAGTTTGCAGAAGATGTTGTTTGGCCTGGTGACATGGACATGACTGAGGCGTATGCAGCCACCTGGGCTGCCATTGAAACCTCTGCGTGTGCAAGGGTGCCTTTCCAGGTCAACAAGAACATGTGTGGCCGGGCCTCTCGTGATGCCCCAATCAAGGTTCGTAATGGCCTGTTTTCTCCTGCCAAACTTGGTCGAAAAGGTGATTTCCAACCTGAGTTCTTTGGGTCCTCAGTGCGTCATTCCAGATGGTTACGACAGGTTAGGAGACTCCAATCGTATGCTCGCCTTGCCACCAATGAAGCGACACACCTGGCCTTGCACCGTGTGGAAGCATGGGGTGCCATCGTGAGAGCGAAAGGTTTTTCCCCTTCCTTTGATGTCTGGTGGAAGTTGTCTGAGTTCAAAACTGCTGATGCCCCAGTGGAGTGTCCTGACCGACCACCACCTGCATCACTTGCCTTTGCCATGTTTGAATCCATGTCCATTGCAATGCGAACTTTTGAGGCCCAGCTTAGGAGTAGCTCTCGCCAATATGCTAGGTTTCGCAGAGACCAAAATCCCAACCTTGTTTTCTCTGACATCCGACCACCTGCGGTACCAGGGGTTGACATTTTGCTGCAACCTATCAGGGCCGTGGTGGAATCGGTTGAACCAGATGAGGGCAAAATTGTTTTGACTGAACCATGCTCCTTTTTGCCAGGGAATGTTATTTCATGTGATGGCAAGCCTCTTGAGGTGATTCACCATTCTGAGGATGCGGTATGGGCTGCTGATGTTTCTGAAATCCAGCCTGGCTCTATGGTATGTCAAACCAAGTTTGTGGGTTCACATGCTGACTTGGAAACAGAATTTCTTCAGGTTTGGAAAGCACGGTGGATGCGTCATGCAGAGGTACCGTCAAGTAGGTGGCAATCCATTGTTGATTTTTCCCAGCAGTTTTTACCCAAACTGAATCTGAATTGGCCTGCACCTTCTGTTCCAGAGATTCGGAGGATCATGCAGCACAAAAAGAAAGGCACTTCTCCAGGCTTTGATGGTGTCACGTTGCTGGATTTGAAAAGGATGCCTGATCACGTCTTGCAGGTTTTCTGCGACATGTTTGCACAGTGTGAACGTTTTGGATCATGGCCTGCACAACTGGTTGATGGACGAGTTATTAGCCTTGCCAAAGTAGCTTGTCCGTCTTCACCAGCAGATTTTCGTCCGGTCACGGTTTTTGGCCTATTGTATCGAGTATGGAGCTCATATCACTCTAGGAAAGCACTGGCCTTGCTAGATGTTGCCCTGCCTGACACTCTCCATGGTGGGAGACCTGGTCGATATGCTGCTCAGGTGTGGTCGAAGCTGCTTTGGACTGTGGAACATTCGTACCAACATTCCGTTGATCTGTCAGGGGTGGTTGCCGACCTGCAGAAAGCTTTCAACATGCTCCCTCGTCTTGCGGTGTTTGAGATCGCTGGTCACATTGGCCTTCCTGGGGGGATGTTGGTTGCATGGGCTGGTGCTTTGTCGCAGATGAAAAGAAGGTTTCTGCTCCGTGGGTCTCTTACGGCAGGAGTACCTAGTGTCACTGGCTTTCCAGAAGGTTGTGGATTGAGTTGCGTAGCAATGGTACTCATTGATTTCGCATTTCATGTTTGGCAGCAATCATTTTTTCCCTTGTGTACGGCCTTGTCTTATGTCGATGACTGGCAACTGTTGTGTCCTCATAGTTCCATGTTGGCTGGGGCCAAAAGATGTTTGGACATGTTTGTGCAAGCAGTTGATCTGTCCCTGGATGCCAAGAAGACATATGCCTGGTCTCTCACCTCTGGCGGGCGACAGCTTTTGCGAAGTGAGGGATTTACAGTCGTTTTGGGGGCAAAGAATCTGGGTGCACATGTCCAAGTTTCCAAGAAACACACAAATGCTTCTCTTATGGATCGGGTCAACTCCATGGCATCCATGTGGCCACGCCTGCGCCTTTCTGCATGCAGTTACCGAACAAAGATTCGCGCATTGCTAGTAGCTGCTTGGCCGCGTGCCCTACACGCTGTGGCCGCTACTACTTTGAGTGATGCGTCCATCCATTCTCTGAGGACTGGGGCAATGAAAGGCCTTGAGGAAGATGGGGCGGGATGCAACGCCTTTGTTCAGTTGGGTCTCATTGAACACCCTCTGGTCGATCCTGGTTTTTGGACAGTGATACAAACCATTAGGTGTGCACGAGATTGTGGGGATCCTGGTATGATTCGCAGCACCCTGGCTGCTTTGACTCAACAGCCCCAGCTGATCCCTGAGAATTGCATTACCCGGACGTTGATGGACAGAGTGCAACTTTTGGGTTGGCATGTGAATGCCGATGGTTTCCTTCAGGACGTGTTTGGTGTTTTTTCACTGTTCACTGTTTGCATGCAAGAGCTCATTTTCCGTGCTCAGTGGGCTTGGCAGTATTTCGTTGCTGCTCAGGTGACTCATCGCCCAGGGTTCCAGAATTTGCACCTTGCTGATCCTGTGGATACTAGGTCCTTCTTGCGGTCCTTGTCAACTGAGGATCAGGCCTTGTTCCGGAAATGCCTGAATGGATGCCACATTACCCAAGATGGTAAAGCATACTGCCAAGAAGGGGGAACCAGTATTTGCCCCTATTGCAACTGCACAGACTCTCGGTTCCACAGATTTTGGGTTTGTGAGCGATTTGCTTCAGAAAGACGGGCTTTGTCAGATGAAGTGCATGGTTTTCTGGCTACTGCTCCTGATTTCCTCACTGGCTATGGATGGAGTCTTCGCCCCCATACCACGGTGGCCTGGTTTCAGGGGTTAGCTGCAATTCCTTCACCCTTGGCTCTCCCGGTTCCTGGTCAAGAAGGTGATTTGCACATGTTTACTGATGGTAGTTGTCTGAACCAAGCCTTTCCAACATGCCGTGTTGCTGCGTGGGCAGTGGTTATTGCAAGTCCCCTTTGCCCTGGATCAAGTGTGGTGGCTGACTCTGGCCCTCTGCCAGGCATTCTTCAGAGCTCCTATAGGGCGGAGATTTTTGCGGTTCTTCGGGCGCTTCAGGTATGTAGACTTCAAACAGGTAAGATTTTTATCTGGTCTGATTGCAATGCCGTTGTCAAGCGTTTGTCCCGCATGCTTGCCGGTGGTGAACCGAAACCTAATAGTGCACATTATGACTTGTGGCGTGAGATCTTTTGTTGCCTGCAGGAATTTTCAACTGATCAGATCGTGGTTGCCAAGGTCAAGGCGCATCAGCGGATGGTGGATGTGAGCTCTCCGTTGGAAGAGTGGTGTGTGACTCAGAACTCCCTTGCTGACCAAGCTGCCAACCAAGCACAATGGAAGCGCCCTGCGTCATTTTGGCAGCTCATGGATGCACATATCAATGCCACTTTGGCTTGCCGAAGGATTTCGAGAGAAGTCCAGGGTGTTATGTTGGCCATTAGCAAAGCTGCAATTTGTGATGATGGTGGGGAAGATGATGTTGAAAGAGTTGCTTTGGGTGTGCCAGCCGACGTTCCTGCTGATGCCTGGGTTGATTTGCAGCCTCTTTCCATTCCTGCTCCAGCAGTCCGATGGTATGGTGATGAAGTTGTGCGGTCAGTGCTGTCGTGGTACTGGCAATCTTTACATGCAGTGAGCATGAGGTCATTTGGGTCTCGCAGTATCATTTGTGCCTTGATTTTGAAATGTCTGGTGAACGGGGCCCTACGAAATTTGATGTATGGCGCCCTGGACGATGCACCCCTCACCTTGACTTGCTGTCTATTCCGTTTCAGACTAGGTCTCGATGGTTTGCAAAGGTGGTAAAGGAATGCTTGAGACATATGGGGCAAGGCTTCACATTTGCGTATTGCAGACCTCATTCGACTGCTCTCTTTTTGCATACTGGTTGCCTGGCTCTTCGTTGGGACCCTTCTAGAATCTGCGCCATTGACACCTGGATCTTGCAGTTTTCTCCTGGAGGAATATCTCGCACGTCAAAAGCATTGGAGGGCCTTCCGGTTGCATCAAGGAATGCAGAGTTTCCACCGGTTTGGCTTTCGTGTGCATAGAGGCGCCTTACAAGAGGGCTGCCAGCGCCTGACTCTGGTAGCGCTTAACATAAAGTGGGATAAAGTGGTGGTTTGGAACATTTTTCATTTTCGCATATATTTGGAATAATCATACCAACTGATTTTCATATTTTTCAGAGGGGTTGAAACCACCAAACAGTGATGGTCATATAGTGATGGTATTGATCACGATGGCAATCATCCTGGAGATGGCAAGTTGGAATGCGAAAACAAGTCCATTTGGTAAGGGTAACAGTAATGAACATGATAATCATGATGGTGTTGTCATGATCATTATCATTATTGTTTTCATCATTATCATTATTGTCATTATTATCATTATTATCATTATTCCAGAGGGGTTGAAACCACCAACCAGTATACATATATATATATATATAATCCACCAGATAATCCACCAGATAATCCACCAGATAAACCATCATTAACCATTGTTAAACCATCATTTTCCCATAGAATAATATTTAAAGATTCCCATCTACAGTAACCATAGACCATCCCAGGTCGGCGGCGGTTTCGTGGAGACTTTCGCCTTCGGCGGCCTTGCCCCTTCCACGCAGGAAGAGGGCCTGACGGAGGTGGGAAAGCCGGAGAAGCCCTTCGCGTTGCCCTACGCGGCAGCTCGGAGAAAGGTGAAATCACCAAGTGGTGGCCATGAATTCAGGGGAAAAGGGGAAAAAGATGGGGAAATCATGGAAATATTGGGATTTTCATAACCGCAATATCTGGGTGTCATTGGGAGACCTGAAAATCATCGAATTTCTTTCCTTTTGCCATCAAATCATGGGGGTGATTCGATGATAAAGTAGTGGATTTTGTGGGGTATCCTATTTTCAGACAAACTCATGTAGTACCCCCCAAAAAATAGACATATCTATACAATTCGAACACATATTATTGTCACTGGGGTCTGCTGTACGTTAAACTCTGACCCCAAAACATGAAAATGAATTTAATACTGAAGCATACGAAAGCCAATGTTTTGATTGGAGAGTATGTTTTAGTATGAGGAGGAAGGCATATGGTTTAAGCAGCGTTATATTGTACTATTACTTTACGATGATGATCATCCAAGTCGAGAAAAAATACGGAACCCATCCAATTTTTTAGATCGTCAAATGTTTTGGGATACTTGGAAGATCATTCCGATCAGTGGATAGTAATTGCGGTTACAGACCAGTTAACCCAGGATTTCGAAACTTACCAGCGATCGATCACACTTTTGGACACTGGAAACTCAATCTAACTCAGTTTCCACATGTTCTACATATCTAACAGTTGGAAACTTACTACATATCTAACCGTACGCCAGACTTACCATATCGCTCACCGCCAGGTGGCAATCAGCAGTTGGGCTCCACCCAACTACATGGAGCTTAGCCGCGTGACTGCGGATCATTTGAACCAACGACAGACACTGGGCGTCAACGCCGATGTTTTTTCGAAGGAAATCATGGGATATAGACTCTTTGGAAGTTTGCTATTCATGAATCATGGGATATACTTTTGGAAAAAAGGTGTTTCTAGCGATATTGACTTACTTCATTTTTCCCGTGATTGATCATATTAACATATTTTCACTATATTGGCACTTTATAAATTTATAAACAACGTGATATTTGTAATAACGGATAATGGGATAAACTGGAGATTCAACATCTAACGGAGAGAAAATACATGGGATTCACCTGACAAGAATGTGGATGATAAGTGCAATGCTATATATACTGCTCATTTTGTGGGTTTAACGGGGGTATAACACCAGCCGTAGTTCGGATGTAGGGATTTATAATGTATCCAACAACCTGGGGGCTGAGTTTCTTTGGAAATAGGGATGACCATGGATCACCCCCAATTGCTAGCAATTTTTTGATACCATCAGACCTGGGGGTAGCCTGTTTTCAGACAAAGCCGTGACTATAATTTTTGCCGTTGCTGAGCCGTGAGCCCCCTTGGAAAAAGAAGATGATGTCAATTGATTTGGATATCCAACATCCCATTTGGGCCTGAAATGTAAAACCATGGATCATTGCCTATTCATTATCTATACAAGAAATCTTATGTGAATCTTGGGAGATGAAGTCAAAGTATCATGTTTATCCTGTCGGGGGGAAAACCGCGCCAGCGGTTGTGAGCGTTCTGAAAAAAATGTCGTTTTCGCCTTAGCGAATCTATTGATTCATTCCACAAAATAGGCTTTAAATTCCCCGGGGATTCGAAGTGCATTTTTGATTATGTCCTGTAATTTACATGGAATTTGCTCTTGAAAACTAGCGCGATGTTTTCCTCCTCTCACATCGCCATGCGCTTCTTCAAAGAGCGACCAGTGACCTCCAAAATGTTTTTTGATTTGGAGTTCATCCAACGCCTTTGCCACACCCTGATGCTCCGCATCAGTTTTGGGTTCACATGGCTGTTGACTCTGGTCGCAAGACTGCATGGTATGGCCGATTTTGACAGCCGCCACATCGCATCGACCCCACCTGTGTAAATTAAATAGTTCTGTTTCTAATTCGTTTCTTTATGCAAAACACCCCTTTAGAGTGGTTGCAAGCTTCATGGCGCCAACCAAACTTGAGACTTAAAGATGGATAGCATGGTGCCCCTTCGGAGATCAACATGTTTCTTTGGCCAGGGGACTGCTTCACAAAAATTAATGCTTGACGTGCTCGGATATGGGCAGCTGACGCAGGAGGCGGCTTTCCACCCCGTTTGGCACTGGCGACTTTGATGTCCCAGAAAAGAAACTTGCCTTTGTCATTTCGGTCTTGTGGTCTTTGAAAAAGACCAAATAGTTGCTAGCAATGATTTCTTCCATTGGAGCCTCCATGAGTTCCAGGAAGCATGGTGTGAATGCTTGCTTTGAATTATTTTCTATGCATTGGTATCAAAATATCATTGAATATATCTTTATAGAAACGATATGTTCCTTTTTATATCTTAGACATTACTGAAGAAGCTAGAACCTAGATCCTACATCCTAGAGACCCCTGAAACTGCTGGAACTTACCGACTCCTACGTCGTAAGACCCGTGGAACCTATACATCCTAGAAACCCGTGAGACGGTTGAAATTTACTACTACATCCTAAGACCTGTGGTACCTACATCTTAGAGACCCGTGAATCTGGTTGAACCTACTCCTACATCTTAAAACTCGTGAAACTGCTGGAAACATAAATGGAACGATTAATTTACAGACCTGTGAAACTGCTGTGAACCCATTTCCTAGATCCTGCGCACTCCAGAGTACTGCTGGAAGCTTTTGTTTTGGTCCTGGAGCACGCGATCAATCCTCTCGGCCACCGCGCAAGAAACGATTTTGCAGGGACTCATGTTGTTTGTGATAGAATCTGGGCCATTCCTGAGCTTCCGCAACTGACACTTCTTTGAAATACCAACAAGCGGGGCGGTTGCCCATCTCATCTCTTTTCCAAAACTTTGAGCACACGAGGGCGCCTCGACCAGCCTTTTTTGATCGGGCACTCCAAATGTGAGGTCGAAGAGCTGTTCCGTGACGTGGACAGTTGCCAAACTTGAAGGATCGTGGAGCACGAGATCTCTCTTCCATGCCTCGGAGACGAGCACTGACAGGATTTACGTTGTTGGAAACAGGCATCTCTTCATCGTCAGATATGCGATCCTCCTGACGGTCATCAACTTGTGGATCTTCTTGGGACCATGGCGCGACCCCAGTATTGTAATCATCAGAATGCCGTGTCAAACTCAAATCATCATCAGAGAAAGTCTGGACGGAGACTTCCGGTTCATGCACCGACGGTCTCGCGGAGCCGCCAATGATGTGGAAGACGAAGCAGGTTCATGTAAAGTCTCAAATGTTTGCCGTGGTGGCGGGGTATATCTTCATCGTAAATTGTTTTAATTTCATTGAAATATGGTTCTTCTTCAAACTCCTTCCGAAACCAATCTTTGAACTTGCGGGTCGGCTGGCTGTCGAAGGAGGACACTGGGCTGGGCAGTCCTCCGGCCTCAATGTAGTCTAAATATCTCTGCACTGGAGTTTCTGCGGTAGCTCCTCCTTTTTTGCGGGGACGAAGCGGAGTGGACACTGAAGCAATGTCCTTATCCTCTGCAGTCTTGCGGCTGACAGAGATATCCGTTTCTTCTGAGACATGTTAGCTTCTCCAAGGCCTGCCAGCATCGTTCCTCCCATCCATGCCGGTCATCAAAATATGGCTGTGAAGAGCCCTGCCACTTTTATTTAACACTTCAGCCTTTGCTAGCACAGCAACAGCTAGGGGAACGTGCGGTAGAACAAAGCGCCATTCCTCTTTCAAGACCGGAATACCTTTGGTCAAGCTGTGCCAGTCATAGCTGCTCTGCATCATCGTCATGACATGTTTTGCGTTTGCATCCTGATGTTTTCTCAGGCAGGCAACTTCATGCAGGTCTTCCATCTCTTCGGTCGACGCATGGCTCCAGCTAGACAACAGAGGCATTGGCCACTCGCAAAAGTACGAGCAACGTAAGGGGCAAAACATGAACATCGGAATCCATGGTGAGAACGTATATACTTGATCCAATACACCGTGCAAGCGGATGGTTTTCCTCTAGAGTTGTCTTGGCCAAGTTCTGACAACTATATACATTTTGTTACATTTAATTGTTATGTAGTATGTGTGTTATATATATATGTATGTTAAGGTATTTTATATTTGTTGATGTAATATAACATATATATGTATATTTTGAAGATAATCATTTAACTATGTGTATATATGTATATGTTTGTCATGTGATTTATCTGTGAAAACAAGGATATGCCACCAGAAATAGTATTGACTTTATATAATATAGATATTTGTGTTTTTTTTGAAGAAATATCTATCTATCTACCTATCTATCTATCTACCTATCTATCTATCTATCTATCTAATTTATCTAATCTATCTATCTATCTAATCTAATCTAATCTAATCTAATCTAATCTATCTATCTATCTATCAATCTACCTATCTATCTATCTATCTAGTCTATCTATCTATCTATCTATCTAATTTATCTAATCTATCTAATCTATCTAATCTATCTAATCTAATCTATCTAATCTATCTAATCTATCTATCTA
>Ga0126342_10001736_pt1 | contig 31836 bp, 25 predicted proteins | sample Cyp1metagenome_FD_92528 | JGI IMG/M metagenome (GOLD analysis project Ga0126342, IMG submission 92528) | Coral microbial communities from Lord Howe Island, Old Settlement Bay, Australia - Cyphastrea 1 metagenome | ecosystem: Host-associated > Invertebrates > Cnidaria > Coral ...
AAAAGAGGGTGATAATTGACCGTCCCACACCTGCCACGCAAAACGGACTTGAAAATGTGATCCGCGGGTGACCGAAATGGATGTTTTGTAAAGCTTTCAAGAAGCATAAACTTTGTTCCTCCTAAAGTATATATGTGTGTGTCTGTGCATACATACTTTTCTTATATAGGACCCCAGACCACTGAACCCACACATAAACTCTCCAAACTGCGAAGAAAACATTGCGAATACCTGAAACATGTGCTAAATGGTACCATGCACATCCAAGTACAATATAAAGCAATAGCCCCCCAATTATATCTGTATATTCTATCCACATTATATATAAACCACCACATGTGATAGTTAAATCCCCAATAATGACTGGAATGTCACATATTTGATAACTCGTAAACGGATAAATAACTGGTGTTTTCGGTTTATCTATCAAATAATATGATTCATTGGCGCATATCAAATATATACTGGGTCGATCCATATCAAATATATATATATAATTATATATATATAGGTTTATACTGGTATCAGATACCCTGGGTTTTTCGCATGAAAACACCAATGGGTTACCGAAAATCGCGGCATCGACCATGGAGAGGACACCTATGGCGTGCGGGGCGCTTTCATTGCAGGCGAAGGTGACCGGGACCGTGATGTCTGCGTCCAGTGGTGTCCAGTGGTAAAAGTAGGATAGTAACCAATAAAAATAGGGATTTATGCTGCAAAAATGTTGATTGATAGTTGATATAGTTGATTTTAGTTAGTTAGCTAAGTTGGTGAACAAAACTCCAATTTCACTGGGGTTTATGACACATGTATCTATCGTGAATGTGTGAACAGGGGCTAAAAACTAACAAACGGCACTGGGGGAGAACCACCTTGTAGCCGCTGCAAATATAATGGGGATACAGTGAGGGTATAGTGAACAGTTGGCTATTGAATGGTGATATAACATGATATAACTATAACTAGCATGTCTAGCTGTAATACTGTAAGGGTGGTATGATGTGAATAGACTGGGGGTATCAATGGTGATTGGTTGATACAGCTAAGCAGCAATATCATTTGAATAGATGGATTTAATGGCGATACAGCGCAACAACTGGGGTTTCGTGAAATGATGGGATTAATATTGTTGAATGGCGTTTAATGAATGAAGTTAAATTTAACTGAACATGGGTAAAATGGCTATAAAATAGTGAGAGAATGGTGATAGCATGGAATATACAACCAACAACAATGATAGGGTATCATCGGGGTGTCACGTCAACTATTTTTGGTGTATACAATGTGTACAATGTGAATAATATAGTAGATAAATGGTATAGGCCGCAATATAATAACATGACATTTTTGTGTGTCTGAAAACTGGATGTACAGTGACAAGGTCTTGGAAAAGCCCCAGAACTTTTACAGTTTACAGACAGATGCCTTTACACACGGAGGCTTTCACGCAAAGAAGCTTTTACACACAGAAACTTTTACACACCGATACTTCACACAAATATGTTTTTGCACAGCGCGGCATTTACGCACAGACGCCTTTATACACAGACGCTTTTACACAAAGACGCTTTCACACAGAAACTTTTACACAGAGAAACCTTTGCACAGAACAGTTTTACACAAAGAAGCTTTCCTCCCCCCAACCAAAAGCAGGCAAACATGCATTTGAGCTTGGATTGTTTGTTCGTTTCCTGTCGTTTCCCTTCCAGGTAATGAGTGCTAATGGATGACACTGGGATATCCAGATATCCACGTATCTAGGTTTGTCCTTTAGATTCCCTTTCAGCATTCTATAAATGGCATGACGCCCACGCCCGACCCTCTTCTACACACAGACGTCATTACGCGCAGCAGCCTTTACACAGAGCAATTTCTATGCGCACATGCTCTTACACAGAGGGGTTTGTGCACAGAGAAGCTTTTACACACATGTTTGAAACAGCGCACTCTTCGGCCGAACCTGCACTGTTGCTGTTTGAACTCCTGTCCGTCTGTCCGCCTTGTTGCTTGCTCTTTCTGATCAGCTACCTACCTTTCATGTTCCCCTTAGCAAGTATATATAATTATATATATATATATATCAATCACCCCTGGTTAGTTGGTAGTGGATCTAAATCCCAGCTGCACATCTTTGTCCTCATGAGGGTCCATCGCCAGGCAAGACTTTCATCATGGCGGACTATTCCCAGCTGGAGCTGCGCATTTTGGCGCCCCGCCTCGAGTGCTGGATCTTTGTAAACCACAATTGTTTTGCTGTTTTCTAACTAGGGCTAGTGGCAATCTGCCAGATAAAAACTTTGGGAACATATTTGATGGCTATTGATGTCTATAGTTTACCATGCGAGCTTACCATAAACCAATTGTCCATGTTCATTTCGCCATGGGCAGCCATGTTTTCTTTTTTGTTAGTTGTCAGGGGACGTTTGCCTCATATACACCGAGGAACCCTGGGCTGTTTTAGGATGTTAAGGGGAGGCTCGAAGGTCCTGCAAATTGTAGGCTGAAAAATCCTTAGGTTAAGCACCACTTGGTAGGATCAATGTGACGGCCGAGGTGTACGTTTTCATAGGTGCTGATCTCTAACCTGGAGATCAGAATGTCCTTGGATTTGGTTTCAAGATTTGTGAAGCATGTTGTCCTGCTTTAACACCTATGATGGCTCCACTTGAGGGCGTTTGATTGGTTGTTTACAAAAACAACCAATCAAACCAATCAATCTACCCAATCAAACCAGTGTAATTACTAAGAAAGTGTTCATCAGATGCATGTTCCATCCGTTGAAAAATAGCAGGGAGAAACATCAAATTGACAAACATATCTCTTGTGGCACGTTTCAGTCAGCTGGTTCAACCATCTACCAGATCAACATGCTGTCGGAAGGGATCACACTAGCAGCAAGCCATCATACGAGGAATACAAATGTATAGATTTATAGGTATATAATATGTATACGTACTATATTCATATACATTTGCCTAAGCAAATGACTGTATATACAATATCGACCGTACAAATGATGCATGTACAGGCGCATGCTGCTTCCGAATTCCATACCAGAATGCCTCATTTTGCGCATGGGTTTGCACATCCCTGATTGCACCGATGAATTCAGTTTATTTGCATTGGTAAATGCTGTATGTTCAGAGTATTGTAATATTCCACAAGATGCCGCCATTTTTTCCCCATTTAACATGGTTGGCTTTTTACCCCTATGTATCACATCCCAGTACATCATAAATTACAGCGGGCAGATCACCCCGATTCTACCGTTGTTTGAGGCAATCTGTTTGTTAGTTTGATACCACCAATCTTGAGTCCCAACCCCAAACATGTGGCGACATGGTGCAAGGCGCATATGTCGCAATGCCCGCTGGGAGCCGAGAGTGGGTAATCTAGTTGCAGTTCCTTCTGGTATCCCATGTCTATAGGTGGTTTAAGATTCGTATATATTATATATATATATGTGTGTGTTTTGTTTTTGTTTATTTTTTAAGGGGACATGATGGGATATAATGGAGAACTTTTAGTTGGATGTGCATCGCAGTTAAGGTAAGTAGTTTAAACTTTAAACATGTCCGATGCAACCTTGACGTTGCGCCGCGTCTGACTTCAGGTGGCTATGAATATAAAGTTGGTGTTATTAACCCAACCAACATATTGTTCATAGGGGGTTGCAAATGTTGATCCCTTATGAAGATAAAGTTGATGTTATTACCCCAACCAACATATTGTTCACAGGGGGTTGCGAATTTTGATCCCTTGTCGAAATAAAGTTGATGTTATTACCCCAACCAACATATTGTTCAGAGGGGGCGGCAAATTTTAATGTGATGATGCTCATGATGTGATGATGATGATGATGATGATGATGATGATGGCGATGATGTGGTGATGTGATGATGATGATGATGATGGTGATCATCATCATCAACAACAACATCATGACGATTGTAAGTGTGGAGCAACGTCCGGGTTGGGGCGAACATGTCGATAACCCGCCTGCCCTGTCTATCTATCGATCGATCTATCTATCTATCTATCGATCTATCTATCTTACTTATCTAAATGTCTGTCTATCTATCTAATCTAATCTAATCTAAATTTCATCTTTTTTAATCTAATCTAATCTGATCTAATCTAATCTAATCTAATCTATCTGATCTAATCTAATCTAGTCTATTCTAATCTAATCTAATCTAATCTATCTAATCTAATCTAATCTAATCTAATATAATCTATCTATCTATCTATCTGTCTATCAATCTATCTATCTATCTATCTATAGTCACTGGGTTTGTTCCATTTTTAAGTTGGTTTCAATATTGTTGGGGCCCACTTACTAACTGAGACGCAACCCCCAAGTCCTAATGTGTTTTTGTTTTTATACCTGGAGGATCATCTTATTTTATTAAGTAGTTTCGCCAGACAAATGACACGTTCTGGCAAAACGACATATTTTATACCTAACTATATCACTGTAAGCATAGGAATAAACAAGGATGCAGTATCGAATAAACACCATGTATTTACATCTATATCTAACTATATATATATATCAATAATATATATATATAATTATCAATATATATATATATATAATTGTCAATATATATATATATCAATATATATATATGTATACAATTATGTATGTATACATGCAATTATATATATATATGTGAATATGTAAATATCTATGCATATATGGGGGTGTTCCAGGTTTGGTAGCCCCATGTGGAACAACAAGACAATTTTATAAACCATCGGGTTTGTTTTCCGACTTTACTGCCCTGCAGAACCTAAATATGTAAGATAGTCCCGTGATAGAGGTTGATATAAGACATGCATACATGGCAAATTATGTTTTAACGAATTTCCATCTATGTATATATATATATACATAAAGTCCATATTATATATGTCATCCCATTTTTCATCCCATGTGGGGATCTTCCAACCGGGTGTGTCTATGCCTTGTCGCCAGCAAGGTCCATGAAAAAACACTTCCTCAAGGGCGGTGACTATCACTCGGAGGCGCCCCAGCGGCTTTCCGGATTGGCGCCAGGAATGTGCTGTTGGCCTGGGATGGCTATGGGGGGGGCCTTGTTTATGGGAATATCATTGGGATATAAAGGGGGTTATTTATCAATATATCCCAATTGTATGGTGTTTATTGTTTATATGAAATATTATGAATGGTGTTATCAATGTTGATACATTTTTTTTTACCATTATATTTTAAATATCATAATTATATGGTGTTTATATGAATATAATGGGAAACATATCCCGATGGTACCCAATGATTTATAGATTATATGGGTGTATAATGGGTGGTTGTTTCTTTTACCATGTGCGATGGTCAAGTTGCACTGTTTATTGTCTCATACAAGATGCAGGTAATTTTACCATAAACCGGGGATTGCAGTAACGTTACAAGGAATCCCATTCATGAGGGTGGAATGACAATCGCCCGCACAGCCAGCAAGGCCATCCGATGTTGGTCATTTTGGATGGTGACCATGTTTTGGCTGGTGATCATGTGTTATAAGTTGACAAGTTTTCTTGGGATGTGTTTTTCCGATCCAAAAACAGAACATGAGTTTGACATAGTTTTTTACTTAAAAATTGGCTTCACGCCAAAGAATTCGCGGCAGTTCTGCGGCCCTCCAGCCCAGGTGGCGGCAGATATGTACCCTTACATCAAAGAGGCGGCATTGCCAGTTTGTTTGTTGGCTTGCGATATTGGCTTATGGCTTAATGGCTTATGAGAAAATGTGATTTTAACCAACAAAAAGTGTTGTTGAATTATGTTTAATTAACCTTTTTGAACCGTTTGGAGCATCCTGAAATACAGATATATGACCCATACATGCCACTACAATCTTTCATAACCCATACCATGACTGGGACTCCAAAATGAGCAGATCCAATACCCAGGGATTCGTTTGGGTGTAAAGCTAGGGAGATGTTTCATTTTTTCCCACCTGCCAGGTAACGGTCTCTGGATCTTATTAGAGTTGCCTTCTCCTTCCCCGCGAGCTCCAGGGCTCAGTGGGCTGCCGGATTTCAATTGCGGGTGCCAGATCTCATTGGATGCTGGATATGTCAGGATAGATGCCAGATAGAATGCCATAATGGAGACCTGAATAGTTGCCAGATAGAATGCCAGAATAGATGCCAGAAAGAATACCAAAAAGAATGTCAGATAGAATGCCAGCGTATATGCCAGAAAGAATGTCAGATAACATGTATTTTTTCTGCCATAAATGCTTCCAGATGGTATGGCAGAAACTATGTCAGAATAGTGGGTTCGGGATCACTCGAAGAAAGTAGTTGTTGCTATAATTGGGATGTACGCGAACCAGCTTCAAAACCATGACTGTTTTGAGGCAGGGGAGGTGCATTGGGTGGAAGGCATTGCTAAGGAAGAACATTGAAGAAACATCCCACCAAATATTGATCGAAGTCACTGTAGAAGGGGGGAGAGAGAGAGAGAGAGAGAAAGAGAGAGAGAGAGAGATAGATATTTATAGATAGATAGATAGATAGATATATATATATATATATCTGTGCGCGTGTTCACAGATTCTGACAGATATATACAGTGCGACAAGAGCGTGCAGGGCTGCCAATCAATTATGCAAGGATTTAGGCGTGTACCTCAATACCAGCAGCTAGATGTATTCTTTTAGCAGGTTGAGTCTTTGTTACAGGCATTTTTTTAACATAGGACAACAGTCACAGGTATGTCACAGGTATTTGGATACTTTAGTGTTTCAATCTTGGGACAATGTCTGTTGGGTTATTAACCGATATTGTAGGGTATCTAAGACTAGCCATTTTATATTTGTCCAATCATATATTCAGAGTCATGTCGACGTTCGTTTTATTATCTCATGGTTGATTTAAAATGTGTTGGGGGAATGCATCAGTGGAAGTGTATGAGATGTCAGGTGGCAGCAGAGTCTTGATTTTCGCTGCTCATCTTACGTGAGGAAGATGCAGGACCAAGACTTGCGTTGTATTCGTCATCTTTTCTCATGGAGCTCCCTGGGCCATCGACCCCACCATCTCCAAGCAGACCTCTGCGTCTCCGGTGGACGGAGGTCATGATGATGATGGCCCCAACTACGGTTGTAATTATATATGGATAGAAAGCTGTGAGTTGTGGGCCCTTGCGTGGCTTGGTACAAAAACTGGTAGCTTTGGCCAGTTGGCAGGTTCCGCATAGGACCGTGCAGCATTTTTAAGGTGACCAATTTGATCGGCACTGCGTCTTCATTTGAATGTACATATATATACATATATATATTTCGCATTCAATATATCTATCTTTATATGTCACATATTTATATTTATATATGTCACATGTATTTGCATTTTATGTCATATATATATATATATAGATTTGTTTCTTGGTGCTGTTCATTGGCAAAGTCGATTAGTCTCTTCCGGAGGAGTACTGCACCCCTAGATAGGCAAATGTCATACCAGGTTCTTCTTAAAAAAACAGCCATGCTGTCACAGTCTTTGCAAAGAAACTTACCTGCCCCCTATCCCCCCGATTCAAATGTTGTCACATCGCTTTGCTTGGAAGGGCCTCCAAAGAAAAAACAGCCATTTAGGTTCGGATGCCGGCAAGCATGGGTCATTGATCAAGGGGGCACGGGGGGATCATGACAACATGTAGGAGGATGGTTGTTTTTTGAAGAACCCGGTATGTTATGTATCTGTATGTATTTACATATCCAGCAAAAGTCAAAGAGCCATTGAAGTCACTAAGAAAACAACCGACACAAGCTTCGCATAAATGTCCATAAAGTGATTGTCTAATTCATCCAGATTAATATCACATTATTCCAATACTATCACGTTATTTATCCATGAATCAACCATCAATCGCCTTTCTTGTTATTTTTGTTGCCCTAGTAAATCCATGTCTTTGTGGGTCTTAGATTGAAATCAACCACCATTTCTAGCTTCAATCCGAAGTTTTCTTGCATTGGGGTATCTCCAAATATCAGATCTACTTATATAAACAATAGACACTATCAAATCACCATGCTTGTTTGTGTTTTTTCAACTCTATCTTGGGCTTGACGTTGGGTCTGCCCGCAGGCCATCCTTCGTGGTGAGGTGAGCACCAAGAACGATGCGGGTCCCGATTTGCCCAGCGTCAAGTCGGGGGGCCTAGAGAGAATTGGGCGAGAAATGTCATTCAATGGGCAATAGGTATGATAAATTATATAAATTTAATTTACCATAGTGTAAGGTAATATAATGTATGTGTTTAATGTAATTACATGTGGGTAATAATATATGGAATAATATCATTCATATTTCGTGTCAAGGATTCTATGGATATATATATATATAACCATGGGTGTGTTTAAGGATCCTGTTTACTTCACCAATCGGAAATAAACCCAACCTTTTGAGAATACGTTTCGATTTTTCATGGTTTCTCAAGGAAATCCAACTATATTTCGTGGGCAGAAATCCCCAGAAATCCCCAAATTATTCAGAACCCATGATTAGTTTTGGAAGTTTCACTATTGCGGCAAGAAATGTTGGCAGGCAATGTTATTGTCAAAAAAAACATATTTGTGTGAAAAGAAACTTATATAACATGTTTTTCTGGAAACAATATTGTTTGTCGGCCTTTCCCAAAGAATCAGATCGCTTATTAAACCCTCGTTGAAGAATAGTTTTTCCACAACATTCCACGGCGCTGGCCATGAGAGGTCCCAGTTCACTTTAGTAGGTTTGTTCCAAGGTCCCACGCCTCAAAATTGCGGCAAACTTGTCCAGAGCTGATCCAAGAGCCAAGAGAAGAAAGGCATGCCTTTTACACAAGCAACCTTCTCTTTTTTTTTTTGTTTTCTCTTTATCTTTCTCTTTCTTTTTTCTCTTATTGTTTGTTTTTATACCTTTAATATTTGATTTAGACAAATTGAGGTGCAAAAGGTAACGCAATCAACCAATCAACATGCTGAAACGCACCCGCTACAAAGTACTACCAGTACTACAAGTACTACAAGTTGGCCGGACAAAAACAGATTCAACTTCCTTAACCCGTCCGCGGCCAAGGAAGAGGCAATCTCAACTTACTCAGCAGTGACCCGATGACAAATCATTGGATTTCAATTGTCGCCAATTAAAACTTTCACTTACATGTATGATTGTATTTTATCTAAGGAACAACTCAAAAAAAAAACAACTTTACAGAGGGTATAGCATTTGTTTGAGGGGCCCGGGGGCACACAAATCAGGACGTAACATTATTATATACTTTGTGTTTGTTAAAAACCATAGTGTGAAATGATTATCATATTGGATTTAGATGTATGCATATATATATATATATAGAGAGAGAGAGGTATGGTGTATAGTGTATTATATTTGGAGGAATTTGATCATGACCGCACGTCGTGACGTCATTGGGATGGTGAATCTGTTGGGGAATCATCCTCTGTTGGCGAGCGCTAGTTATAAAGGTTCCAAAGCCGGCACGAATCAAATGCAAAATAACGGGAATGATATACATGAAAAAAAAGAGATTTGAAAGTGAAAGGTCGATCATTCGGGGGAAAAGGGCGGGGTGATGGGGAGTAAATTTACAATCTATTCATGTGTTGCCTTGCATCTATATATATATATATATCATGCATACACATAAACAAAAATAAACAAACCCGAAATCTCATGCGTTACAGGGCAGCTAAGGTTGGCCATGATTTGGTGGAACATCATATTACTGATACTGTAGTAGTGGAAATTCAATCATATGGAGGCTTAGAGATAATCAAATAAATGAAGGCCGCGGGGAATTCGAAAGTGGCCATATCCAGTACAAACATCTCTCCCGGACGGCGGTTCTTGCGTGGTCTTACTTTGTCGGTCCCTTAATCTTTGTGTCGAGTAAAAGGAATATATCTGGCGAAATCATGCAAAATCACAAAGACATCATTGTAAATAATGGCCAGTAGGGGTAGTGAACCCTTGGTTTTTTGTTCCTCTAGTGCAAGACCAGACCAGGTTTGCCAACCTGGTTAGTTAAGACAGCTTCGGACTCAGATGACTTGTCCGGAGTTTCTGAATGGGTTGAAGAAAGACTGTCACAGTTGGAGCATGGCTGCGGCTTCATCAACCTTGGATATTATGGTTTATGGTTGCTTTCTGGACCCTTTTCTGAGGGAATATGATTGGCTTATGTTTTGGGGAGTTAAGTACCTTCTGAGGATGTATTTGGAGACCTGGGTTTGGTTGTAATTGGTAGAGCCCAGTGATGAGATATTTTAATGATAATATGCCACACGCCTTTGAGAGTGAATTTAAAACACGCACGGAGTAAAACCTGATTGAGGTTCTGCCTAAACCTCATTTTTTGATAGGCAAACTCAGCAGTGTTGGGTACATGGCCAGCCTGCCTGCACGATATATGTGCAAACCCCCGAAACCACGTAGATATTCTGAATATTTTGGATGGACCACCTATTGCGAGGTCTATGTTTCCACAAGAGCGCAAAGCTGCGAAAGCTGTGAATTTCGGTGATCCCTGCCACTTTGGAGTTGGGGTGGGTTGGGCCCGTGTGGGTTGGACCCGCACTTTCACATTTTTCACACAATTTGACTTGAACGTTTGACGTCAAATCTGGTTAAACGCCTCCACCTGGATTTGTTTAGTTTATGTTTTTTTTGCCATTGCTTAAGCCCCTACGATTTAAGGGGAATCTACTGCGACTATGTTTGTTTTGTGTCCCCGGACCCCGTGGATTCCAACTTGGCTATCAGTGAAACTCACCAGCGCACGATGATCATCGATGATCATCGATGATCCGGGCAGATAGGATGCCCAGGGCACATCTCCTATTCAACATCCGGTAACCTCTAGAAGTATGATTTGTGTATCTGTTTATAACTGGAATGGCACTTCCAAGTAGACAAGTTCCGCTGATCACCAATATTTTCCCATTTATTCTTATGAGTTGTGTAAACCAAGTTGTTTGGCTCGCCATACCACCAATTCCACACGGGTTTGTTCTCATTGTTTCCCATGAAAATAGCAAGAATGAGGGGTATATCATGGTATATCCCATGTTGGAGGTACATCCATGCATGTATTGTTGGTTACGTCCCATCATCTTCTCATCATATTCCCATGATTTGTCCATTTGAAACGCCAATAAGATGGTTGGCATTATGCCCTGTGACGGGTTTGTTGGAAAATAAGATACCACCAAATGTGACGGTTTCTCAGTGTTCATCAGACATCATAGTTTTCCCGAGTTTACTATCATGTTGCTGCTAAATTTTAAGTTTGGTTCCATATTCCATCCTCCAGTTTTAGACGACTTTCCACGAAACATGGCCATGTTATCCATGTGGCGTTTCTATGTTTTTACTTTTTACCGAGAATACTGGGCCACGTAGAATCTGTTTTATTGGTGTATTTTGATGATGTTCCCATTGAAACTTCCATTTGCAAGATTTCCCAGACAGGTTTGATGACACCGGAGCGTAGGGCCACTCACATGATGGCCCTACAATCCATGATCAGCCTAGTTTCCCAGTCTGGTGTGAATATTCAGTGGTTTTGAATGGACATGTCATATCTACTCGAAAGGGTGGTTTGCTATTAACAAATGCAAGAAAAACGCAGTAAGGAATAGTCCATATTTTACAATTAGTCCATGCTTTACTAAGATTGCACTTATTTACTTTGCCATATCATCATCAGCATGATCCTTTTTCTGTATGGTCAAAAAATCCATAACAGAACTAATAATCCAGTGAAACATATACCTGTTATATTGATGGTAATACTCTTTACTATTCCAGTTAGATGTCCCTTTCCGTCAGCTCCCGTCAGCTCCCGTCAGCTCCCATTTAGAAGCGTGGACGTCATGCGCCAGGCATTGTGTATGGGGCACAGGCACAGTCCTTAGCGGAGGACTTGACCCTTGGCGCCGTGCGTTTCCGGGAGACATCGGTTTGTGCAGCATCAAATTTGGATGTTAAACCACCAAGATGGTAAACATATATTCAATTTGATATGTTTTGAAATATGATCAAAAGGAAGTTTAGTAGTCTAAACTCCGTGATATGGACAGTGAAAATGTGGAGTTGTTGTTGTAGTAGTAGTAGTGGTAGTAGTAGTAGTAGTAGCAGTAGTAGTAGTAGCAGTAGTAGTAGTAGCAGTAGTAGTAGTAGTAGCAGGAGTAGTAGTAGTAGTAGTAGCAGTAGCAGGAGTAGGAGTAGTAGTAGTAGTAGTAGTAGTAGTAGTAGTAATCGTTGTATAGTCGTAGGGAGTTGTAGAGTGGTAGAGTCGTATCTATAGAGTAGTAGAATCGTATCTATAGAGTCGTAGAGTTTTAGAGCCATAGAATCGTATAGAGTCGTAGGGTCAGAGTCTAGCATAAACCACCATTTGGATCTCACGATGTGTTTAATTTCCCTTGTGCTTGTTGGTTATAGTTACATTTCCACCCATTGGAAGTTTTAACCAGTAGCATTTCTAAAAACATCCATGGCATCGGAAAAACCAATGATTTCGCATTAACCATTTAGCGTAATATAGAAAAAGCATGTTGGAAAAACGGGAACAGCGATGGTTTCGCTCGATCCTCAGGAACATCAGCGAAGATGCAGCCGTGGAGTTGATGGAGGCCGGGGGATGGACATGGACATGTTTGGTGAGAAATGGGTGACTTAACAAATGGTGATATAACACCCATTTCTTATCAAATGGTTTATTATATGGTTTCACAAATGTTGATAACAATTGGGGTTTCAAATAGTTTATTATTAATATATGGGTGACTTAACATTAGCAAATGGTGATAATAATGGGGTTCTCCTAATAGCTGTTTAATATAGTTAATAATCCATATTGTTAATGTTTATCAGTTTTAACAACCATTATATATTATATATTTTTGTATGATTTAATGATATTTAATGGTGATAATAATGGGGTTGAGATTAAAAGTCACTATCATAACTATAATATACTAAAATGGGATACACATAATCGGCTTTCTAAGTGGTTCTCAATGGGATAATAGTGGTGCAACCGTGTTTTTTACGCCAGACTTGTTTGTTTGTCTACACGACGGTATGTAAAATTGTTGGGGTGTAGCCTTGTAGCTGCTGATGATTTGGATGGACAAGGAGAACAAGCTCTGCAAGAGGGCCTCGGATAGGTGGACTGGTTGTTTGACGGGATAGCGGCGCTGATGTGTGGACTAGGTAGACTAAACTGCGAGATCGACAAGAACTGCAAAAGACTGGTCCGGAAGAGGTGGCCGGGCGTGCTTGAGCTGGGAGACATCACAAGTGTCAACTATGACATTGACTTCGCGTTGCCTTAGCGTTGAAACGGAAAACTGTCAAGTTTTCTTTGCAGTCATTGCTTGGGCTCAAGGATGCGCATAGTGAAGGCAGCATCACCACAAGGTTTCAAGCAAGCCCAAACTATCACAATCGAAAGAGATTTTTTTGTGGCCCAATTGAGAGCAAGAAGCACCTAACGTCTTTGTTTGTTGTGAGAAGGAACTGATCTTATGGTGGAGTTTACCTTCTATGGTAAGCCAACATAGCTATGGAAAATCACTCATGGTAGATGTCCAGGGAACCCATGGGTTCCGCTATAGTGGGATGACCCCCGGACTTGTACAACGGCGAGCAACCGGTTTCACGACCCATTCCATCAATTTTGCATCGTCGAATGCACCGTGTATGTATAAAAGGCTTAGGTCCCAGATGTGTAGTGAAATACAATGAAATACAGATATCCCGGTTGGAATACCTATGTGAGTAGTAAACCTAGCTGGGGTATGTGTAGTGAATCACTTTATGTACATCCCGGTTGTTGCTGGGATATCTGTAAGATTCACCATGATTTCAGCCATTTGAAAACACGTCACAGTCGTCACATCATCCACCGGAGCCGCGGCAAAGGCATGGTTTAAGAACAAGAAGGCTGTTCGGAGGCGTGGATTTTGAGTGGCCCAGTTAATGGATTTGGTACCTGGCACAAAATACCGGAAAACCACCTAAATTTGATAGGTTTATCATACATTTCCCTGAAAAATCCCGAACAATTGCCAGTTTAGAGGTATAGGGTATACCCCCTTTTCAGATGGTTCCAAGGCTGTTTCGAGAAACCAGGGATTGCCGAGGTTTGGGAATGCTGGGGTTTGAGGTGGTTCACATCGGCCGGGTAGAAACCCAAAAAAATGACATGGGACATATCAACTTAAACTGGGTATGGTTGATGAAAGCCGCTAGATACCACAATGGTTTCTAGTGACTTTCAGCGGCCAGGTTGGATTGTGTCTTTCTCCGTAGGTAGTTATGCACATGTTTGTACCCTTCGAGAGGGTCATGAGCAAGGGATGGTTCTTATTCAGGGGATGTGGTTGGTTCCCGAAGGAATCAAATTACAAAAACATCAGTGATCCATTCAGAAACCTCAAAAGGCAGGTAATTACAAACCGTATTTCAGGCATTTTCAGGCTATATTTTGGACGGTATTCCCTTACATAGGCTCTACATAGATCTTACGTGTGAAAGGGACCCTCAAACGAAAAAACGGTTCCGATAGCCAAGAAACACCTGTTTGAACCAATATGGAATCCATATGGGTGAAGCAGCTCGATGGTTATGTAGTTCTATCATGTCCTATGCTTTCTTTATCTCGATGTTTTGCCTTTTAAAAGGATGATTTCCACAGCTATGTGGATAATCATATATTCACATTATCGTTTGCGACAGATGGATATCAACGGGAGCCGTATGAGATGGCGATAGAGAGAGAGAGAGAGAGACAGAGAGAGATAAAGAAAAAAATGTATTTGTGATTCCATGTGATTCCTATGATTAGTTAATTATATGTTCTGGCATTTCCGGATCCAGGGAATACATTTGCCCATCACCCAAGTCTCAGGGGAGCTGAAGCCACCAGACAGTCACTATGTTTGGAGAATGTATTATTTTCCTTGGTGGGTTAAAGGTTATAAATATACGGTAACGACATTAAAATATGTGGAGGGCGGGCCAGACCGCAAGGCCCCGGAGGTAGTATGAAATACCAGTTCGTATATTTAAATGTAGTTGCCGTATGTTTAAATGAATTGGATTCCGTATGTTTATATAAATGGCTGGGCGGGCCAAGGAAAACCTTCCCGGAGGTAGTCTAAAATACCTGCTCGTATATTTAAAAACCCTAACTTATATTTAAATGTGTTACCGTAAGTATATAAGTTATATATCCCGATTTTTTTGTGTCAACATCTTTTTTTTTGCCGGTGAACCAGCACCTTTTTATGGGTTCACCATCGCAAAGCTGCAGGTGGCTGGACGATGTGAAGGCTCAAAGTTCGATGGAGGGGATCCTGGGATGCAACACTTGTGATTTTTGTTGGTTGATTTACCCATTGAAAATGGTGATTAATCATACTGTGGATGGTTGCGAAATCTTGCACCACCTGGGATGGTAGGAAGCTTTTAAATGATGGGATATACCACCTATTAACTGGTGCAGGATTTCTTCCATCCACAGTATCACTATATGGTTCATAATAGTCATAGTGACTGGTGATGATTATTATTATTGATGATGACGAAGATGATGATTAGTGATGGTTGGTGGTTTGGAACATGTTTTATTTTTCCATTTGGTTGGGAATAATAATCCGAGCTGACTCTCATATTTTTCAGAGGGGCTGAAACCACCAACCAGTTATGAATTATAGCACCCCCCCCCAGCCCTAGAAAATTTGGACACGTTGGAAATATGAGGTCCATATATGTAAATATATCCTTTACCAACTTGGAAACACTCTTCTGTTTTTTTTTTGAGGTTACTATAACATGGAATCCAATATTATGCTGTTATCCATGTGCGGAAAACCATCTTTCAGGCCCCAGAAGATCTGGGCGAATGAGTTCACACTAGTATAACTGGGAGGGTCATTGCATCACTGCGTGGTGGTTCAAAGTTGCCGCTCTACTGATGGGCGGATTGAAATAGATGTGTTTTAAGTTTACGTTACTGTTACATTGTCTTTCTGTTATATTCAAGATTGGAATATGCATATTGTCAATTGTGGTATGTCATTGGAAATGTGTGTGCATACATACATGTGTGTATATATATATAGCGTTAGTTGTGGCATTCTGGCCAGTCAATATTTGAAATAGTTATGTTTTTTTCAATTTTCAATGACTCATAACTAGTTATACATTTACATACATATAGTTGTTTATGGTTGAAACTCCTAATGGGTTCACAGAATCATGGATGATCGTGGGTTTCCAGGTCCCGCCTGAGTGGATGTTTATTCCTCTCTCCCAACCCAAAAGAACCCATGTTGGGTAAGAACTCCTTCCCCAAGCAAAGTACATGTCGATTTTGTGTGATGACTTAGTGACTTAGTGTCTTAATGTTTTGCATTTTTCGTTGATGGAGAAAGTGTGTTATATCCCTATGGGAGGTTTGAAAGCATTACAGAGGATCATCGCAGTTACTACATCACATGCCGCACTTAAAAATTGGGATGATCCACCTAGAAATAGAAATCCAGGATTAATCAGATGAGACAAAAAAATATCAATTATAGGGACTCCGCAAAATAGTTACTTAGTTGGAGTTCAAGGAGAGCGCCGCCGTCTAGGGCATGCAAACGCGGGCCCAGCTCCAACAAATCCCGCCGCACGTATATCGGAACGCAGTGTGAGCCCACGGGAGCCAGGACAAAGGCCAGCAGGAAGCACAACAGTTGATGCGCACAATGCAGGGCCAGCAAACACCATTACGCGGGCGGAACGTGCATGTTTGTCCTCCGAGGTGATGCGGCGACATTTGCGGGTGCAGACAGACAACGCGGCGGAGTGTGAGAGCCGCAGGGCTCTTGCACTCCTCCGACGCGAAGTCGCATGCCTCTCGGACATGCTGTGGCTGTGCGCCGTGGCATGTCTTAATGTGCTGTGCGTATGAACCGACTTTTTGGACATTCGGCGTTTGCACCCTCTTTGCCAGGACGCACTTTGCCCCACATAGCCATTTAGATAGGGATAGTGATGATTAACCAGTGGGGTTCGGGGTACCCAATTTGGAGAATCCCACGTATCAATCAAATATAGAAACACCCGAAAAGTTGTCGAAGAGTGAACTATCACTAATTTAGATTCGGATTTTACTTGTCGGCATCTTTTTGGGGATGCCATGGGATTATCATAGTAAGATTATGAATCAATGGACATATAATTGGATGGATTACCATATCTGATCATTATTTATATCAATCCATGGGGTTACGATATCTATAAACATCATCAATGGTCCCTCTCCCAATTTCCAAATCGCCTATCGTCAGCATCCTGCTCCTGCGGATACCATGGAGGAAAAAAGCAGGGTTAAAGTCATGAAAATATCATATAGGCAAGCTATTGAAAAATCCGCACTCAACAATTTCGGTTGCACTGTGTTAGTACCTAACTTAGGAAACCTCCATATATATAACCTGAAAGTTTTCGCAAGCCAGACGGTGGTGTAAGTGGTTTGTGTGAAGGGAGTTCCCAGCTTGCGGATTTATGAAGGTCATTGTACAGTGCCTTATGTTATGATCCACGCCCACGTTGACGCGCAATAGTTGCAGACAAATGTGGGATACGCCATGCACAAACAGAAATAAAAAAAAAGTCGTGCTCTCTACATAGCTAAGTTTTTTTGACAAATAACAGGTCATGGCAGATAAATTTATATAATTATAACCAAGATAGATAGATAAAGAGATTAGATTAGATTAGATTAGATAAGATAAGATTAGGTTAGGTTAGATTAGATAGATAGATAGATAAGAAAGAAAGAAAGAAAGAAAGAAAGATAGATAGATAGATTGATTGATTGATAGATTGGTAGATTGGTGGGTTGGTAGATTGGTAGATTGATAGATTGATAGATAGATCGATCGATAGATAGATAGATAGATAGATGAGATAGATAGATCGATAGATAGATAAACAGACAGACAGATAGGTAGATAGATACATAATCTAGCTAGATAGATAGACAGACAGATAGATAGACAGATAGATAGACAGACAGACATAATTAGATATAATTAGATTTAATTTGTTAAAATAATCAATCGATATAGGGCCGGGAGGGCACCACCTTGTCCATCGCCATGGCCCCATGGCATATCTCGTGGCCGAGGAAATCTCGATCTTTGCTGGGAAAACATCGGCACTTGCCCCTTGGACCGTTGTTGTTTGGCTCACGGGTCACGGTGTGATTTGGCTTGATGGTCGCCTGGGGTGACTGACATGTATCGCCATACTGGTATGGGTCGACGGCCGACGTTGGGTTTAAACAAAAGAGCAAGGCCCCACAATTGCACACGTAACTTTAATATGTCCCGTTTTTTGTTTTACTGTATACTATACCGCTTTGGGGGAGCTTAGAGTTCTGACCCTTCTGGCCACACAAATCCGCAGCCATGAGGCATTGGAATGCGTTGCCACTGTTGTGTTCGCTTCTGCTGCCCTTTGCCTTGTGCCGTGCGGCTAAAACAAAGCAAAGAATTGGAAGGAACTCACATTATATCACGCATCCATCTGTGACCTCAGATTCTTGATCAGATATGGCAATCCATTTTAGGAAGAAAAAGTTGATGATGATTGATGATGATTGATGATGCTTGCTGCTTGATATGTTTTAGATGCGCTGACAGATGCTCCGGCAGCTCGCAGATATTTCGGTTGGTTGGCAAATGTTCAGAGTTCCAAACCAGCTCACGAGATGACTTGGCTATAGATTTGTTCAACTCGTTATTGTTTGTCGTGTTCAGCATGCAAGCACTTGCAAACATTTCGTTGTACCGAAAAACTTGTTTCATACTTTTGCTGGTGTCATCAATTTGGTTTGATATGTTCCGTCGTGTTTCAATATTCACTGGGATTCGTTGACAGGAAAATCTAAAAGAACCCAGGGTTTTCCCAATCAAGTGTAGAGGTTTCCTGATTTTTGTTTCCCTTCAACCAATCCCATGAATTGTGGCTTGCCCATTGGCGGCATGGTTTCAAACCTTGCAACGAAATATCGTTTTGCCCTTTGTCCCAGGCCTTTGCTGAAGGAGGATATGCCATTTTGGCCCCTTGGCCATTCTCGGTTTTCTTCACTCAGTGGTCATTTTTGGCCCAGGACATTTACATATATCATATTATTGAATAATAATGGAAATGTCGTGCACTATCATATGTAATACATGTGTCATATGTGAGTTATATATATATATATACATATATATATATACATATATATATATAATGATACAACACATAGCATTGTTCCAGATGTTCCTCCACGCATGGTGTCTTTGCAATCGTTGTTTTCCTGTAAACCTGACAGTCCCCGCCACAAGTATCCTCAAAGAAACAATAAGACTTTGCGGGAAGGTACCCGCGGTCATGTTCGTTGGCTTATAACCTCATTCAACTATGTAATTTCCAGAAGTTAATCTTAGTTTTTGGAGTCATAAACCCACTTACCTATCTTCGGGTTGCGACATTGGACGCCCTCTGAATCCAAATACTTCCTGAGAAGGTACTGAGCCACCCAAATCACAGGGATGGGTATCACTCATATATCAACTCCCCTCAACCCCACTAATTGCTGCTTACCATTTTTTACTTTTTCAAGAAAAAAATGTGTCCAGGTTATACCGTGTAGACTTCAGCCACCAAGTCAAACATCATAATTCTGGATCACTCGCATTTTGAGTAAACAATGCTTGCACCCAAAGTTATTAATTTATTTTGATTTTGACAATGTTCCTGGACACCAAGTTCGCCTGTTGTGATTGATCTCCCGGATCATCCAAGGTTGCAAAAGCGTCCCTCAACCGCAGCTGGGGGTTGGTACCTTCATATATTGTTACCCTCTGGTAAACATACAAAAAGCTATTGAAAATGGCCATAGAAATAGTGGATTTACCAATTAAAAATGGTGATTTTCCATAGTTACGTTAGTTTACCAGAGGGTACCGTTTAGGGACCACCAACAATCAGTACTTGGTGATCTTCCAACTTTGTAACTAATGGGTGGGCGGTGGGCATGACTATTGGCAGCGTTAAGTAAGGATACGCGAGATGACGGGTTTCAATATCTTTATATATAATATTTGTTAAATGACAGTTAGGGTTGCCAAAAACACAGCCATCAAGGTGCTCAAATGAGTACAGTGCACTGTGCTAATTTAACACTTTGCTTCGAATCACCTTTTCAAAAATAAATCATCGAACTAAATCGGCAGTTTTCCGCAGTTATGTGCAATTATTTGATTTTATTACATGATGGTATTCAACATGTAAAGATGCTCAGGGACTCCTACCCCCCCCCAAAAAAAAAGCGCCGGTCCAGCTACGGACCGGCATGGGGATATCACCAGCAAAAAGGTTTTATTCGGTCATGAAATGGTAAGAAATAAAGTTGCTGGATGGTTTCAGAATGTATCAGACTGGATAATTTTTATTCCCATGTGTTTGTTGATTAAACCTCCCTCCGAATGGATTTAAGCTGCAAGAGAATTCATACCCCTGGATTGGTTACATTCAAGGGGGTTCCCTCCAGTTACAAGTTCTTTTGTAAACCCGTTGAACTAATATCTCTAGCAGTCTAGCACACACCTCACTCAACCTACTTACAATTCAACTTACTGAGCTAATCAGCGGCCACCACCAGTTATTTCCAATATTTGATCAATAAAAGCATCCCCAAAGAGATATATATATATATATATTATATATATATATGTGTGTTTTACATATATATATATATATTACTTTGTTCATTTCTTTGTTTACTTATTTATGATTCTATTTGTTTATTGATTGATTACATATTTTTGAATATATGTGCAGTATATTCTTGCATGTGAACCATCCCCTTGGGATTGGTCACCGCGCAAGTGTGACTGTTGATGACGCCCAAGTCTCTCTTGTTCAGACTCCATCTGTTCAAAGCAAGGCTTCAGTTGACCCACCTGGAAAACTGATAAAAACTGCGCCAAAGATGGCTCAACCACCAAAGCATCCCTGCAGGCAGTGAGCGCGCTGCCGTGAACTTTGTCATTCAGGGTTCTGGCGCCGATTTGGTGACAGTCACGTGGTTCAGCCGGGCTTTGGGACAACGGCTGAAAAAAGAGGACTGACAAAAATTAAATCCGTCCTCCAAATACCAGCATCAGCTACAATATCTGGTTGGTGATTTGGAACATGTTTTATTTTCCCCAATAGTTGGGATGATGATCCAATCTGACGAACTCCATCATTTTTCAGGGGGGTAGGTCAACCACCAATTAGATATTGCAATTCCCGTTTGAAATCATTGCATTAGCACTGGATTCGTTTATGCTGAGACCCCGTTGCAGGGAATTTCAGATTATGGGTGAATTCTTATGAACTGTTTTCAAAGGTATGGATATTGGACCAACAATGATTAAGCCACCCAAAACAGAAACTGCCCAAGAAGTCTTGCATCACCCGTGGATGATGGATATCCTGAGAGAACAAGACTTTCCAGCTAGCTTTCGCTGCCAGATGGTGCAAAAACATACAAAACCCATTTGACCAGCATATTGTGTGGGTATGGGGTCGCGCCTGAGCACCTCAATTTTGGCAAGTTCAACCTTTTGGGAATCATGAGGGACTTTGCTGGTGGCGCTGGAGGGAGAGAGAACGTTACAACATGTTACAACAATGACCAACAGCTGTGACCCATACCCCCAGGTACGTGAATTTTCACTTCATTGGTTCACTCGTTAAGAGCCACCGTGGGTGACCAAAATGAACATAGTCCCTGACGACAGATGCTTTCAATGGCCTTGGTTTGAGTGCTATCCGCTGATCCATAGGATTTTTGAACGCAAAAAAATGCCAAACATCAACGGATTGGTTTAAGGGAACACCCATGAAAATCTTGAGGAAACCATTGATTGTCCCATGAACCATAAGGCTTTCCTGTAAGATTTCCTTCAAATCCATCCAGTGATTCATTGATTTTCCGATGATGGGAGAGTTCTTTGGTTTACTGGCTTTTTGACACAGGAAAATTGCGTTTTTCAGATTATAAAACTGATTGTGAACCGATTTTACCTATTAATCATGGTGATTGTCCATAGTTTGCCAAAGCTTCGTTGAATAACCACAGAATACCTTCCACAAAGTCACGTTTCAAGGCGGCGATGTTGCAACTCGAGTCGCATCCGCGCTTGACGGAGTCACCAGGGGGTGGGATGTCTTGGGAGTTTAACGGGCAGGACGGGGGATGAGCACTGGATTTTGCATTGATGTTTGCCATAAATGGAATATATATAATATATATATATATATATTCATTCATGTAGTGCATATGCATACACACACAAATATTACATTATATAGGTTTGATTAGATTAGTATTAGATTAGATTAGATTGCATTGCGTTGCATTACATTACCTTGTAATGCATTTATTTACATTACATTGTATACATTACATAAATAGCATGCAATACATACAGAACATACATAACATACATAACCAATCAAGGGTTATGAATCCGGGGTAGCAGTCTCCTGTCTAATGTCTGTCCTGAATCTAAACACCTCAGGCATCAGGCTGCGAATGGCTGAAACAACTCTTGCTGCACCTGGTGTCACTTCCGGGGTGCAGAGTGGCTGCATCGTCAAAAAAACTCATCCCCCCTACCCTGGGTGCTGGAGGCCAAACAATGGGGCACATGGCAAGGGGAAGATGCTCATAGTGCTAGTGGTCAGCATGTCACCCACTGTGAAAAATTCCTAGACTTGGATTCGGATAATAGAAGAAGTCATGCATTGAAATTTATTGATGGTGATTCTTCGAATGTTTCGCCTGCCGGTGGGCAGGGCTCCAATTTTCCCATGCCGAAATCGGCTTCTTCAATATTTGAAAGGGCTATATACCAATTTGTGGGTCAAACCGGTCAAACCTGATAGGCGCCAGCAAAACATGGTCCGGTCCTGCAACACATTTGGATAAACCATGACCTGTGACGTCGCTGTAGATGATAACTGATGATAGTTAGTAACCTAGAAGGGGGGTAGCTATGCGAGGGTCGCCAGCAAAACAAAGGAAGTTGTGGTTACATGGTTTCTTTGGTGGTATCAGGGATCCAAAGAATCCATTGATCACCATTTTTCCCCAAACAGTGTGGCCACACTGTCACTGAGGGGTTCTTGCGGTAACAGTTAAGGCCCGGTGTTCAATCGAGGTGGTATCCGTTGCGCTTGGCATTTTCCCTGTAAATTTCCATACAAAATGGCTCTTGTGAAATGTCCATGTGCATTTCGACTGCGCAGGCTCGCACAAAACGCTGGCCGCTGAGGTGTCCTCGGCCATTTTGCCTGAACATTTCCACACAAAATGGCTCTTGTGAAATGTCCATTTGCATTTCGACCGCGCAGGCTCGCACAAAACAATGTCCCCCGAGGCTCCGAGGTGTCCTCGGCCATTTTCCCTTTAAAATTTGTCACAAAATGGCTCTTGTGAAATGTCCATGTGCATTTCGACTGCGCAGGCTCGCACATCATCATCATCATCGTCATCATCATCATCATCATCACCATCATCACTATCATCATCATCATCATCATCATCCATCATCATTATCATCAGTACCATCACCATGATCATCATCACCATCACCATTATCATCATCATTGTCACCACCATTATCATCATCATCATCAACAACATTAACATCATCACCAACATTACAATGCATTCTCCTTTTACCAACATCGTCACCAACATTATCATCATGAGGGGTTTTAAGGATTGAACTAGTGACTAGTGGTACTGTGGATGGTTGCGAAATCATGCGCCAGTTGGTAGATGGGATTTTTTTCTAATCTCATTATTGACAACGTTGCATAAGATAATTGCTAACAGTTACCATGTGGTGCATGATTTTTTCCGTCCACAGTATGTTGGGATCCGCCACTTAATCCTGGAAGCGGGAGTTTGGAGGCATATGGTCATCAATTCATGGGGCAACTGACTTACATTCTATATACCTGCAAGGTTTGGAACATGAATGGGGCTACTTGGTGGTGAATTGTCTATTTAGTAGGTTAGTTCACCCTAAGTCATTTCAGTAGGATGAGTGCGGCTCATCCACTCGGATCAAATTGAGCTTGGTGAGTTGCTGATTCTGTTGTGTGTGTCTCTTTAGCGAGGCAACCAAAAACATACAGGAAAGAAAGTGATTCTGTTTCTTTGGAGCCGAAGCTGCTCAAAACTCGCAAAGCCCCTAGTGAATGCCAACGGCATGGAGCTCATTGCCCGATTGCTGATTAGCCTTGTGCAGGCCTTCCTCCTCGGGGCACCAGACAGGTCCCAGGCCCGGGAGCAGTTGGAGCGTTCAATAAAAGGTTGCTGTGCCGTGGTTGAAGCATTGGGCCCCAAGCCGCTCACTGGTCGCATGGGATTGTGGTGGGAGGTTGTCACAACAGTGCTCTACTTCAATGTCCTTGAGAAGAGGGGTACTATGACCTCATTCCATTTCAGTGTCCGCATGGAGCCAGGACACATCCTGTCACTTATCTCTTGGACCTGCCGTTCGTTGAAGACCTCAAAGCCGACCTCGACTTTTTTCTTGCACTGCTGCCAGAGATTGAGAGGCCTTTGGAGATTCCCGAACATGACATTGAAATGCGTTTGTGGGTTGGAGCCCTCAAGGACGACTTGCGCGATGTCATCTCATTGCCATGATCATCATCACCATCATCGCCACCAACATTGTCATCATCATCATCATCAACAACATCAGCATCATCCTCAACATCACCATCATCATCATCATCAACAACACTAACATCATCATCAACATTACAATGCATTCTCCTTTTACTTCCCCCACACTGTTTGGGGTCTCCTGCCGGGATAATATTTACATATATACATATATACATATTGTTTATTTATATTAATATATATATGTATAATATATATTAATATATATATATATATATACGGTAACGACATTTAAATATGTGGAGGGCGGGCCAGACCGCAAGGCCCCGGAGGGTAGTATGAAATACCAGTTCGTATATTTAAATGTAGTTGCAGTATGTTTAAATGAATTGGATTCCGTATGTTTATATAAATGGCTGGGCGGGCCAAGGAAAACCTTCCCGGAGGTAGTCTAAAATACCTGCTCGTATCTTTAAACACCCGTATATTTAAATGTAGTTACCGTATATATATATATGTAATGTGTTTTTATTTTTACTTTTTAACATGTATTCCTTTTTAGATTTGTATATATATATATATTTATTTACTTTTAGTATACATTATATATATATATGGTTGTATATATATATATATACATACATTCCATCATTTCTTTGTCGAAGATTGGCCTGTCATCGCTGGCTGCAGGACTTGGGCTTTCATCTTGTCATGCAGGTGGAGATCCGATGAGGGGCCCAGTGGCTGCAACTAGGTTCCCAGTTCCTTCCCTAAGTTGGTTGAAAATATATTACATATCTATTAATTAACTGGGTTTGTATGGTTTTGTGGTGATTATACAAGTACTTAGATAGGTAACCAACTGATACTGTAACCAGGGAGGTACCAGTTTGAAGTGGATTCATGTGGGAAGCAGTGCTGAAGAATCCCTGACCAGCCAGTTGGGGGTCATTTTGCATCATCAAATACCCGATAATAAGCCTCGATTCGGGATGGTTCATATTGGTTTTCCCGGATTTCAACCCATGACAAAGTAAATTGCGGATCGCAATCTTTTGTAGCGCCTACAGCAAGTGCCTGAAATTTATAAGTAGGGTTCAACACATGTTTGGACGCTGCAATCCTGACAAAGGCTTGCTGTTCTTCATGGCCTTTGGGTGAGACATAAATGAGTTTGGACCTATCATGTCAGACCAATGTACATTCCGACTTCAAAACTCAAAGTCTTTCAGCAGTTCTATGGCTGGTATAGTGTTTCTTGGATTTTCCTGGAAGCTGGGTACTGCTAGATCCGATGACCACAGGCGAGGGCCTCTGTGAATGCGGTGACTTTGGCGGTTTGCAAAGAACCATGGTTATACCCGCGTTATTTTCAAGCAACCAGGCCTTCCACAAGGCGGTGCCCCCCGGCCTTAAAAATGTATCTAAGTATAGGCTTAGATGTGCGACCATAAACCTAAGTCAACTTACGTTTAAACCAAATAAGCTATCATTACATCAGTTTTATCCACACATTCCCGGTTTTATTATGTAAAACAAAATCATATGTTTAAAAAGAAATGGATAAAACCCAATGTTTGTTGGTTAAATCATGTCATCCCCAATACTTTTGGTAAAACAGGCCCGTTGGCACGCCAGGTGCATGATGAGTTCGTCCTTGAAGGACCTTCAGACAAGGCTCAGGAGGCGGGGGCTAGCCCTGGATCGCTGTGGTTTTTAAGGGGGGAATAAAATTGGAGGATAAATGGTAGTTGAAAATTTATCCTCCCATTTTCCCAATGTTTTTTTGAAAATGGTAGGATAAATGGTAGTTGAAAATTTATCCTCCCATTTTCCCAATGTTTTTTTTTGAAAATGGGAGGATAAATAGTAGTTGAAAATTTATCCTCCATTTTCCCCATGTTTTTTTTGAAAATGGGAGGATAAATGCTAGTTGAAGTGGTTTCATGGGAAAAGTCAATGGGAATGCTATTTTAATGCGATTGACAAATTGAACAAGCCAATGGAGATTGAAGAAACTAGAAATTGTGGTTTGAGCAAAACAAATAAGGATTAAACCAACAAACATTGGTGGTTTCACCAGAAAATATTGGCTTTGTTTTAGCCAACAACAATGGTTGATATGGTTGATTTATGATATATAAGTAAACTGACCATTAGAGCCAGGCTATCCGGCGCGTCAAGTTTTTTTCGGGAGTCCGTTGTGTTTGTTTCCCTGTCGTCCACAACTTCAATGAGTTCATGTGCCTAGAAGGAGGAGACCCCGAACTTGCGACTTGGCGCCTAGCGCACCGAAGATATGAAAGAAAGATTGCAAAGTTCAGACTCCTGTTTGGCAAAACAAGTCTTGGATGTTCCATGCATGGTCTCTGGTATTGGCATCACTGACGGGAAGACGTTTCTCCTTGCAGTTGATGAGCTTCGACAGAGAAAAGGGTCGTTCAGAACGTGGGGCTTCCTGTGATCTATGTCTTGGCCCTCGTCCTTAGGGCTATCCCGGAAGATGGCACTGGGCCTCTGGGTAGATGATCGGTAGATGCTCCATTTTCAGGACCTACCCTGTTTGGAACACCCGGTTTGGAAATTACCCATATAACTATTGAAACTGGTGACATTCCATAAAAACTGAGAAGTGATAACATGTCATAGCCTGGTTTTAACCATGCATTCTCCCCATATTTTGCCAGCATTTCTGTTGGTTTCCTGTTCTTTTATATGTTAGAGGCAGCCACGACGTATCGCAGCGATTATTTATAAATTTATGGGGATGTGGGGGGTCCTGCAACATTGGGCCACCAAGATAAAGTGGTTTACCAGTAAAGTAACTGTTGGAGCATGCGGGTGTGTCTGAGCATGAGGTATAAAACACTCTCCGGTGTAATCAAACGTGGCGTCTTTTGGAAAATCCAACATTCACTTGGATGATTTTCCCATGAACAGCTGCGGAGATGTACTACAGTTGAACTCATTCCTGTTAATGATTTTGTCATATGTGATATATTTCCCCATGGATTTTCCCATTTCTGATTACTCAGACGAGCCCGGCCCATTGTTTTGACCATGGCCCTTACGCAACGGATCCCGGGGAACCGCCGCGGGACGCGCAGGCGTCTGAGATTGTGAAATCGGTGATGGAGAAGCCGTTCAAGGAGCGCCTGAAACTAAGACGGTGGCAGAAACTCAGGGTTATTACCATGGGATATCTATGTTGTTTGTTCCTAAAACGATGATATTCACCCAATTATGTCAATTTTATCATTGATAGCTATAGGATAGATGAGTTTCATGAGATATCGATGTTTTTTCCAAGTCGGCTGATCTACAAGACACCCACATTTATGTGGGGAAGTGAATTGGGATATAGGATATCTCTCCAACGATGAAAGCCGTAATTTGGATAGCTTCCCCAGTCAAGCTCGCCACCGCCGGCTGGCGATGAGACATGATGAGACCATCACCTGGCAGCTAGGGATTTTTTTCCCCCCAATCCGAAGGACCGGGGTTATTGTCCAATACTATATGCCCTCTAATCAAACCATGCTGGAAAAATTCTGAACATTCCCGGTTGAAGATGATTTGAACATCTAAACTGCCATTGAATTTCAGCAATATATTCCATTCATACCCTATTCGATATCCCATGATATATCTCCCCATTGGCTGGATCCATAGGGTTAAATTCTTATCCCATTACCCCCATGAATCCCATCCCCTAATATGAAACAGCCCCAAGAACCATTAATAGGGAATTTACACCTATTTGGGACCATAGAAAACCGGGGATTTACACATGGGATATTGTGGATCCCACTGGTAATTAAACACAGAAAGACACAGCGAGCTTTGGAAAGCCACTCATTTGCAGATGATTTACTATTAACGACCATGTTCAATAGTGGGGGGATGATGCGGATGGGATTAATACACATCTAATTCTCACTAATGTATTGATAATAGCCATTGTGACACTAGTCATGTCAAGTAGAAAGCTCAAAAAAAAAACGTATTTGCCATAAAGCCATTGCCAATCATTGCCGATGAGCGAACAGCCAAATCACGGCATTTCTAAGTGTAAAGCTTTGCCGCAATGCCACTCCGGCGGCTCAGGAGACCATGCCGGACTTTTCAATGGTGGTGCCACTTGAGGTGGAGATCTCCGGTATTTGTGACGGTTGACACACCCGTCTTTGTTGTTTGGGATTCATGGTATTAGTTGCAAACAATTGGATGATTTAATGGGCTTCAATGGGATTTTAATAAGATGTGATGAGATTTAACAGGACTACCATGGGATTTGTTTTCTGGGAATAGTGGGATTTAATTAATCAACAAACAAAACAAGTGAACATATAGATGGATAATGATGGATATCATGAAATTTCGGTGATCATGTCGGGTGTGGTGAGCTACAGAGATTTTTTACAGCGTTCTGGGGATAGCAGCGAAGATGGGGATTTCACCAAAACTGTGAGATTTTACTATGAACAACATGGATGAAAAACTGATTTAACCAACAAAAATGCTGTTTAAACATATTTAAACCATCAAAGATGTGGCTTCAACCATGAACGTTTGGGATTCAAACCAACAAAAGGCCGATTCATCTGTCAGAATTGTTGGTATCACCAACAAACATGGTGGTATAATGGAAATCTCATGAGGATAGAATGAGATTTGACCAACACGAATGTGGATTGAGTGTTGTGAACTGATGGTTGGTTGTGGCCATTTACTGATGATTTGTTGATTCAATTGTGATTGGATGATTGGTTGATTCAATTGTGATAATTAGGAGTAATGGGGGGGGATAAAATCAACCATAAGAGTGATATAATGGACATATCAATGGGATAGCAGAGCATCTTAGTCAGCCACTTGACTAAGACTAACGATGCTGTTTGGGAAACCCAAACATGGCTACGTGGGTTTCCCCCACTATAGAAATGGGCAAATTTTGGGAGTGATTTTCAGAGGTAAACCATCATCGACGATAAGTGGATCTGCTAAGTGGATCTTAGTTCACTAGGTGAATTCCAGCGTTGATCCCCATCCCCCATAAAACATGATATCATTTGGTACCCGCGGGGTTTAAAAACCATAAAACATTTGCTAGGGAAGATTCGGCCTGGATGGGTGTTTGCTTGTGAGATATAGGCCATACGCGCAGTTGCAAGTTCGCAACCTGGCAGGTGTCCATTTCGGTCTCCGAGACGCTGGCGGGGAAGGCCTGGGATGATTGGGATGGGCGATGACCCACCTGGGACCTGTTGATGCTACATTTATGTGACATTGGACCTGTTGATATATGTTGATATACTGGGATGTTCTTAGGATTTACTTGGGATTTTATGGTGACTGAATGGGATTTAATGTGATGTTCTTGGAATTCATTCGTAGTTACAGTAATCGTATTGTATGCGATTTTTCATGGGATTTGAGGAGATTCAGTGGCAACATGATGGGACAGTGATCTGAATGTTTAAATGGATGCAGTGGGAACATGATGGGGATATACTGTCATAATTTCCACACAGTGAGCTGAGCTATGGTTGTATCCACTGGGGGCCAAAGGGCGCCGAAGACGGTCAAGTCTCAGATTTGTTTGTTATTGCCCACCGGTAAAAAACTAAATGGAGCTTTAACTAAATGGAGCTTTAATGCGAAAGTCATGTATACATGGTGGATTCTCGATTGCCATGTTTGATTTCAAGATGGTATATTCCTCGCCGCGTTTGAAAAAGCAACTGAGTATTTCTCTTTTGTTACTTGACATCACCAGGTGACTTGACACAATATGCATTTTGTCAAAATCGCCAGGCTTAAGATGACTGAAGAAAAACTAAATCGTCGTGCGGCCCTAAGGTTCAGATTATCGGCTTTGGGTGATGGGTTGAGACTGCAGCAAGCCCAAAATAGCCCACAAATATGTGATGTACTCTGTGGTAATCAAATGTGGCAATGGAAAATCCACCCATTTTAGTTCATTTTGCCATTTGGATTTATGGTACGTATAGCGGGTTTTCATGGATGTTCCATTTTCATGTTTGATTACCAGAGGGTATACACATATGTGCAATCCCTTTACCACCTTGGAAACTTTGTTTGGCATTTGATCTAGCAATTGTTGGTCCCTGTTTTTGCTGTCGATTTAATGCGGGTTTAGCTGGTAAACATATGCTACAATCCCATCTCCCTCATACTCAAATCAATAGATCCAATACAAGACCAGAGGTTTTAGGGTCAATTTAATAGTGGGGGAAGCCTAGACAGGTATGATTTTCAGCGGTACACATCACCTATAACATCCGGGTATGGTTTATTTATGTTTATTTTGTATTTTTTAGTGGTCCTTGTTTTGAGTCAGTGGTTATGCTTTTGGGGGTTACTATTTATCCCATTGAAAGTTGCGGATTTGTGGGTTGCAATCCAGATATTTACACCCTACTTTGAAATGCATAAGTGGATATAGGTCATCATGATTATAGCGCTTATCTCCCAAAAAAACATGGAGCTTAAGATACCATGGTTATACCGAGTTGTACCCAAAATTCAGTAACCTCTGGCCCCCCAAAGTACTAACATTTGGTGATTAACCAGTGAAACAATCTGAGATTTGCTTTGAACTGCCTGGATCCTCAATTTTTGATGAAGGTTTCATCATATGTGCCACTGAAAATGATTGTCTTATGGACATGCCACAGTTTCAGACACCAAAGTATCATATTAGTATCACATACTGTTGGTTATATCCCTTCATAGTTCCCTTATATCCCATAATTACCTCAGCAAATACATCAACATACATTTTAATGGGATATTTATCATAGTTCCCCTAAATATAGTTTCCCCCTTGTATCAACATACATGATCATCGTTTGATTTTTACAGGGTGCCGGGAGGGAGGGTTGAAAAACGTAGCGGCTGACTGCGGCTGACTCCGGCTGACTCCGGCTGACTCCGGCTGACTCCGGCTGACTCCGGCTCACTCCGGCTGACTCCGGCTGACTCCGGCTGACTCCGGCTGACTCCAGCTGACTCCGGCTGACTCC
>Ga0126342_10001737_pt1 | contig 31824 bp, 26 predicted proteins | sample Cyp1metagenome_FD_92528 | JGI IMG/M metagenome (GOLD analysis project Ga0126342, IMG submission 92528) | Coral microbial communities from Lord Howe Island, Old Settlement Bay, Australia - Cyphastrea 1 metagenome | ecosystem: Host-associated > Invertebrates > Cnidaria > Coral ...
ATGCCAGATAGAATGCCAAATAGAATGTCAGAAGATATGTCAGATAGAATGCCAGAAGATTTGCCAGTAAGAAAATGTATAAATGTCATGGTGGGGATCACACGAAGTAAAGTAATTTTTAAATAGGATTTTACTTTCAAGGCTTACTTCAGGTTGCATGTCAGATTTAGGTTTGAGGTTTAGGGTTTTGTGTTTTTGTACGAGTCTCGTCAGCCATTGGCCATTCCGCATCCCAAAATGCAGAAAGCACTGATCCTGCGGAGTCAAAACGCACTTCCCCGGACAGCACCCTGTCCTGGCCGTATAATTACTTTAGTACAGTTGGCTGTTTGGCCGACAACATGACATCGAAGTGGCAGTCCCACCAACTTCTAAGGAATTCTCTACGTTTTGGAATACGACTTGATTGAGATTCCAAATTGAAAATAATAGTCCCTTGTGGCGAGAAACCATGGTCAGTTGCAAGTGAGGTCAATAAAGCAATAGTTCCATGATGGTTGCATTGGTGATTCTTCCTGCCATGGTTAGTTGTAAAATGTTCTACGTACTGTTCATGTTCTGATGATTGTTGATCATGATTCCCATGTTATTGGCGTGTATCATCACAAATAGCAATATCCAAGATCTTCAGAACATACAGACGGATAGGGCCCCCAGATTTGGTCGGAGTACACTTGCATCATGACACATACTGCAAGGATCTATATAGAACTGGCTGGTGGTTTGGAACATTTTTTATTTTCCATATACATGGAATAATCCTTCCCATTGACTTTCATATTTTTCAAGATGGTTAAAACCACCAAGTAGAGAATCTATATAGATTGACCCAAAATTTGCGGGTCAAGGGGCCCCTAAGTTCTGTTCCTTGGTTTACGTTTTTTTTTTTACAACAGCTAACTAGTTCGATGTATCCACCATACATCCAACATTTAGCCTAGGCAAACAAACTCAAGTCAGCTAAAGTCAGATAACTTATCCATCATTGGTAGATATATTCCCTTAAATTCCCTTATATATTCCAATATAATCCAATGTATCTATTATCTATATTTAGCATTATTTAGCTTATATATGAAATTTGTATACCTGCTCATAAACCATAGAATTCACCATCAACCTGCGACCAGTGGTCCCTTCCTGCAGTCCCCAGACACGGCGTCCCAGGAAGCCCTGCTGCTGACATCCCAACACGGGCAGAGCGAGGAGAGTTCAGAAAATCGTCGCCCCACACTGCGCCGTTGAACAGGGAGATTCCACCAAGAGTAATGTGTTTTTCTATGTTTTGTCATGATTTGTTCATGGGATATCATTTGCGTATATATATATATGATATAAATATGATATAAATATGATATATATATATATATACATATGTACAATCATAATATATATGTATATATACATGAACAGATATTCATAATATGTATATATATATATATACATAATATTTATTTTAATTAGTATATATATATGGTCATAATGTATATAAACATAATATATGTACTTAATTTTTGAATATATTGTTGTAACATAAATATATATATATATATATATTGATAATATATCTAATCGTTATGTATCTATATTCATAACTATATATATAATAATAATAGAATCATAATATATATATATATATATATATTATTTAATCATAATATATATATTTACAACATGTTTAATATATATATATATAGTGTATATATATACGTACATACCATTCTTTGTATGATAATTTATAGTTGTTGTCTGAAAATTATGGCTTAACCTCGCAAAAAACATTGTTGTTGAATAGGATGGTGACTGACCTCTCAGGGTTTGGAGGCACCCTAATTTTCAGACAAACCCATATGAACGGTTCCCATCAAGTAGGGGTACCCCCAAATCATCCATTATCCGGCTATCTTAGTACTGAAGCTTTAAAATTGGTGTGTTTGAAGATAGGGTAAACCCTCTAATCTACTGAGTCATCATGAAAACGGTGATCAAAATTACAATGTTTTGGGTATATCACATGTTCAGACACATCCATATGGGTTTAAGATAACATTTTTTTTTACACAGCTATGGAACATCACCAATTTAACAGAGCATCCATATGTGGACCATTTGCGATAGAGTTTGTTTCCACTTGTGGGAAATACCAACAAATCCAAAGTTTCATTGGTTTGGTCATAAGTGGTCCATGTCAGCCTGGGTTATTTCTTCATGTTTTTTCCTCTCTTCAAGGGGTAATTTGTTGTTTGACTTAGTCCGGATGTGTTTGAATAAAATGAAACCATTAAAAACTCAGGCTTACTGAATGAATGGATTTGTTTTGAGTGCTGGGGCTGAGTGCTTACTAGGTCCCTGGCAAGGTCTTACTGAAGATAAGGGGAGGGGGGTGGAGGGCGGGCATGACAGTGGACATGATCTTGGGTTTGTTCTGGTGAGGCAGCAAAGTAAACCCTCATCTTCCACTTGCCTGTCAGATGGTGTAAGCAACTGCAAAAACCAAAAAAGTGTGAAGTCAGCTGGTTACCTATCTCTAAAGGTAACTGAACGATACTGAACGGCTGTTCTTGAAGCGTTCGCTAACTGATTTGAAGATTTGTCGAACCTCCCGAAATCGGCTCAGAGTGGTTGAAAGGCCCAACACCGATGTCGGATGAAATTCCAAGGCGCACGCGCCGGCATTCCGGCGTTTTGTTTTTCCCTTGGATGATGTGCCACAGAAGAGACAATGTACTAGCTAATCCCTTATATATAATACAATATATATATATATATATCACATTTGTATATGAATAACCACAATGTTCTTTGGCTATTGTATATTAACTACTTTGGGGGATTTCCGACCATTTCCACAAATCATTTCTCCCAAATTCGAGCAGAAACATGCAGAAACAGCAGCAGTTTTCGAGGGCCAGAAGCTGTGCACGGGCCATGACGGTCACGGAAGCAGCACCGGCAGGCGATGTGCGGGTTCCCTTTTGATAATTTTCAATATTTTTTTGTTGTACCTACGATATTTTTTTGTTGTACCTACGATAACTCTGACTTGTAGTGGGTTCATAAACCAACTTGTATAGTTTGGGGCACTTTGTGCGTCTTGATTGCCTCCAAATTTGTTTCGCGCAGTAGGTATTTTCACCATGGATTTTCGGGGGTCGTTGGATGGTTGCAGGTGGTACCCTCTGGTAATTTGTTACATAGCGAACTGGAAAATCACCATTTCTAATTTCTAATGGGAAAATCCACTATTTCTATGGTCATTTTCAGCTATTTTGACATAACCAGAGGGTAGTTACGGATGGTTTCCAACAGCCATGGGGGAATCGAAGCCATAAAAAACACCCTCGGCAGTTGATGGCCTTTTGATGGCCGAGATAGGCCGAGAGATGCCGGGAGCAACAAAAATACCACCATGGTGGGTTTATGGATTACCCTCTGGTAAATTAACAGTTGGACCCTGAAAATCACCCATTTTTAATGGAAACTAGTCTTCCAACCCCGATGACTGCCAGGGTCGAACTGTTAATTTACCAGAGGGTATCATGGATTTAGTAAATGGTTATACCCAGATGCGAACCATGGTGCTGGAATATTTACCTACATAAAAACCCCAAAAATGAGCCAGTTTTGTAGGTACATATTCCAGCACCATGGAGCATCTGGGATATAGTAAAGCCATTTAGTAAATTCACGGAGTGGGTTTTTGTTCAATTTAGTGACCCAAATCTTCGTTGGGAAACACCGCTCCGTGTGAATAACAACGGGCCGCTGGGAGACCCAGAATTGTCACATTTTGCAACAGCGTCCTCTTGTACTGGTTGATGGGGGCTACCAGATGTCACAAAATTCTTCCCAATTTCCAATACATAGAAGTAACAAAGTAGGTCCATAGCCCACTCAAGGACTAATCAGAGGTTTGGTCACAGCTCAAATAACTAGGATTTCTGATGGATTCAATTGCAGTTGGACGAACCAATGATGAACATGGGTCCCCCCCTTAAGAACAAATACACAAGTGGTGATACATGCATGATGCCGCCAAGATCAAGACAATTTTATCACAACTTACCATTCCCATACGTTCCCGGGTGCTGGAAGATTTACCAATTTTCACCACCCAAAGTCATTCAGCCGCGCAGGTGAATGTATATCACATGGAGCATATGGTAAAACAAAATAAAACAGATTATGTAAATCTATGTCCAATTCAGATTGAAAACTAAAACGCTTCCCCCTTTCACTAAAGCCATGCGAAGATGTTCGACCACTACGAGAGTCAACTTAGGGGTTAATTGTAATCTGGGGTATCCAGTATACCCACAGTATCACAGTTATGGCCCGAAATTCCAGTTGTAAATTGCTATTTCTATGGATACAAATTGGGTGATCAATCCATAAATGGGATCCTTAACTACCTTCAAATGCTTCAAAGTGTGTACTGTTTGTGGATCCATCTCAAACTTAAAAATAGATGAAACTATGTTAAAACCATCTCATTTGTTTTTTGTTTCGTAGATTTTTCCATATCAACTTTGATATATATATATATAGATATATATGTATATAGATAGGATAGGATAGGATAAGATAGATAGATAGATAGATAGATAGATGTAGAGTTGTTGCTCCTTCTCTTTCAGCCTCGCCAGTGCCGGCGTCGCGGCGAATCACCAAAGCGTTGATCTCGGCGGCGGGACGACCCACGGCGCTGGATTCCAGGAGCTGCCTACCGCTCAGTTCAACCAGTGAAGTGATAACTTTGGTGATATGGAAATATATGGTTATTAACTGTCTATGGTAAATATATGGAAATATATGGTTATAATCTAGATAATGTGGTTATATATATGGATAATACAATATATGTTGATATAATTATATATATATAATCAATAAGGCCTAATTTAAAATCAATAGGGGATGAAAAATCAGATTCTGAAAATTATTTGTAGCTATTGCACGGGCTTTACTATTGTCCATCCAACATTATAATTATATATGGTTGAATATGGCTATATATGGATAATATGATTACAATACTGGTTAATAATATGGTTATTAACTGTATATGTCTTTATATATATATAACATACTTACAACTAGTTGGTGGTTTGGAACCATGTAATTTTATGACTTTCCATATATTGGGAATAATAACCCCAACTGACGAACTCATATTTTTCAGAGGGGTTGAAACCACCAACCAGATAACATACCCTACTGGGTCCCGGGGTTAACTCGTAGCATCGTGTGTTAAGTCGTAGCGTTCTAGCGTGTGCCTTGCAGAAGTGCATGTTCAGAACCATGGTTTTAAGATATGTTCGTTTAGTTGATGTTGTTTTTTTTGTTCTGGGGTAGCGTGTGCCTTGCTGTCGTTTTGTTTTAGTGTTTGTGCTCAAGCTTTGCAATCTCCATCATCCCTCATCACTCCAGCAATCTTCAGCAATGCAGGTCAGGGGGATACTGGGTTTGCAGAGGTGTTTCTATGTCTTGATCTTGTGTTGGTTTGTCTTTACTTTGTAATCCTGTGTATGTAGTCAGAGTCTTAGTTCGTTGCTTTTTTTGGTATCGTTTTTGCCGAAGAGCTCTGTGTCCGTGTTAGAAATTAGTATGCTTGGCGAGATGGTGAAAGGGTGAAACAACCAAGGAGGCCCTAATTCAAAACAACCAAACCAAAACATACAACGCAACCTACAAAACAGCAATCAAGAACTTAGTTCATTGCGGCTTCTTCGTCGCAGGTTCCATATGGCGAAGTGCAACAGAATGCTGAGCAGGCGCTTTTGTTGTTGGTGTGGCTATTTTTTCGCGAAAGGGTTTTGATTTTAAAAAGAGCCCTTTGTATATAGTTCGTGTCTTAAACCAATTCAGTTTCTCCTTTCAGGGTTTTCTTGCGTCCAGGTGCGTGACCATGGTCCTCACGTTCAGCGCGGAGATCTTGGAGACGACGCGTCTTGAGTGCGACTGCGTTTCTGCGTGTGTGTGTGTGTTTGTGTGTTTGTGTGTGTGTGTATGTGGGTGGGTGGGTGTCAGTGTCCCCTGTCGGTTGTTTAGTGACACGAACCTTAGGGCAAACTAGATCCCATGTGGACATTCTTGTACTAAAAATTAAGAATATGGCGTACAATACTGGGCCCAATAAGAAATCTTGGGTTGCTATTCTTGCTTCTTGCACTGGCGGGCGATTCGTAGATCACGTTGTAAATACAGAACTCCATTACTAGAAGACTAGACGCATCCTTTAAACATGTGTTGGTTGGAGATGTTGCTCTGTTGCGTGTCTTCAGATTAGGTATATTTCAAACCCTTGCTATTCATAACTTATGTGCCGGTGTGTGGTATAGCTAGTGCTGCCGGAATTGTTTTGTCTAATCCAAAAGGTTGTATTCCGATGTGTACACAAATTCATTGGATTGTCATCTAGGTACTAGAGCCATGACATACAAGCGGTGGATTCAAGCACATGTGGTGCATTGATGCATCGAAAAATGTCGGACATTAATGGGCTTTTCTTGGGGGGAATGTACATGACCACATTGGTTAGGACTACATCTTTTTATTCCACTGGGAATGATCACGATCCCATCATATTCCCACATTCCCCATTCCCCATGTCTATACCATGATTTTGTTGTATCATACGGTGGTTTCCTGGAATAGGTGTACCCCTAGATCATCTACTTTGATAGGAATTTCCCATATACACCATCCAGTTTGGGGTACCTCCAATTTAGGAAGCCCCCATATTTTCTGTGTTGTTTTATGTGTTAGCTAGTGGTATAAATCAGCATACCAGTGTGCTTTCGTCGCTGTTCCGAACATGACAGTGGAGCCAACCAAGTATAGTATAAGGACAACACAGTGTTAGCACGATTGAAATTTGTGTAGGCGAGTTGCAACATGTGTTGGTTCACCTGCAAGCTTCCTGGGTGATTGTTTGCGCAAATTAGTGCCCATGACTGTGCAATAGTTTAAGGGACGTCGCTATTATTCCTGCCATGTCTTTGTTTGACATTGAGAGTAGCGATGAGTTGTTGATTTGTCTTCACGCATCCTCATTCCAAAATGGGGCCAGCTGGTTGCTAACATCCGTAGAGCCAGCGTTCCATGCCATGACTGAGGACGGAGCTTTGAGCGGATTGGCGCGAGAGCTTCGCTTCGAACATTCTCATGCATTTGCACTTCTTTCTGGCCAGCAGTTTGTTCGTGGGGCTGGTGGTGGCAGATGTGCAGAGATTGAACGTTGCTTGATTTGCTCAGCTCGAAAGCACACAGTAGCTTGGGCCACTCGGTCCGTGGGCCGAGGAAAATCTGTTGTGACCGGAGGCTGTTGCAGTTGCTGTATATATGCTTGCGCCCTTTTTCGATGCACTCGTTCGGTGACACTCCTTGTACAGAGCGGTGCTGTCATTGCTGTTCGTTCTTTGAGTGCTGCAATCCGTGCAAAGCGCGGAGAGAAGGATAAGTGCAACTGTAGGAAGTGCCTTGACGAATGAAAGGCAAGGTTTGCACCATGATGTCCTCGATAGCCAAATTTCATGTCTATTCGGAATAGCGTGAGATACCTCTTGTGATTATTATTGAAAGAATTTGTGCAAGATTTGCATTGGGATGTTTTTCTTTTCTAGACAGGAATGAGAGGATGTGAATCGCACCGCGACATTGTGCAAGACACAATGCGCGTGGGCAAGTGCCGTCAGAGATATACTTTGTGTAACAGCCGGCCGGAAAACCATGATTCGGAAAGCAGCAAGTACAGAGCCAGGGTAGTGATTCCAACTTGCAGTAGCTCATGAGTATTCTGCCTTGTCAATTCTTGCGGCTTGTCTTCACTAGATGTCGACGCTGTTTGTTCAGCTTGCTTGGCCAAGGCAAGACAAGCGACCAATGACTTTTCTTCATGTAAAAAGGTCCGATGTAATGGTCACAACATGTCACAATAATTATTTGAAAGGGAGATGGCCTTTTTCAATCAAGCACACACGCACATACGCACAACAAAGGTTCCATCAGGCACTCTTTGTATTTTCCGCGCTGTTGTCCACTCATGGCAGATGCGCTGACACAATCGAAAGTCGTTCGACTTTCCGTCATTGAATTGTGGGCTGCCATTCAGGCACGGAAACTCCACGTGCCAGAGGGGAGCCTAGATATAGAAGCTAGGGCCATTTTGGCCAGAGACATACATGGAGCACCTGCTGATGACCAAGTAGGTGAACTGCAAATCTTGGAGCCTGAGAAGAAGGTGACAAAGTGTAAGTACAGCGAATCGAAAGTTGCAAGACTGTCGCACGCGGAACTGCAACAGCAACTCTCCGCTTGGAAAGTTTTGGTTGGTAGCCACATGCTGGATCTAGAGTCTTGAATCAAGCAAGAATGATGTTGTTCGGGGTAGGTGGAGCTTTGATGTCCAAACTTCAGTAAAGAAGGCAAGGTTTGCTTCTTTTGATGTTCGCGCATCCATGTCAGGAACGAAGAGCTGCTTTGTGTCGTGCCATTGTTGGTCCCAATCTCCAGATTGCGGCGCATTCTCTTGTGCTGGGTGATGCGGCTGATCTTCATCCAGATGCAGTGTCTAATTTGCAAGCTCTGGCTGCATCGGAGCTTCTGGAAGCTGCGGATGGTCAAGCACTTGCGTCAGGATGTGGGCCAGGGTCGGACACATGGGATTTTGGACCTCGTTTGACACCTCGTTTGCACCTCGTTTTGACCTCGTTCGAATGAGGCACACAAACCTCCAGAACAGTTGTGAGTTGTTTCTTGAACCCTGACAGGCTCTTGCGAAGCAGCTCCCTTGCAGACCGCGGCGTCCGATTGTGCAAATGGCGGTGGCGAGCTGACTGCTGCAGATCCTGCGTGTTGCAATTGCAACTCTGTCATGGGAGCTGGCATGGAAAGTCCTTTGCGTGGATGGTGCAAAGCATGCTTCGATCAGGAAATGGCATCTCGAGGTCTTGCTGCTGCAGCGCCATTGCCGCCTCCAGCCGAGCCTCCGGAGTCACCACCAGAAGCAGATGATATTGCATGTGACGAAGTAGCGCTACAAGAGGACTGGGGTATGTTTAAAACATTTTGTTGGAACATGCTTGAAACCCTGTGTTTGCACAAGAATTTGTTTGCACGGTGGTCACCAGGTGAAGCAAGGAAGACCTATCCGTACATCGTGGCAGAACTGGTATTGCAAAGTATCTCGCGTGGTCGGACCAAACCTGGATGGATGTCGAATGGGTGGCGTAGCAGCTGTCGCCCAATGGAAGTGCATGAGTGAAACCGAACAGAATCGATGGCGTGACCTATATATTGCTTGGTGTCTTTCACATGGTCATGTTTCCACTCCCTCGAAGAAGAAGAGTTCCGAGCCTGCTCCCAGTCCTGTCTCGACCATGAAATCGGGCCGTGCTCCAGTTCCACAGCCAGTGGCTGAGTCAGAGCCGCGCTTCACGACCCGAGCGCAGACCACCGAAGAGTTTGAGAAACGTTGGCAATTTTTGTCCGAATCCCTCCAAGAATCTACATCCTCCAGTGATTTCTTGAAGCGAGCGCAAGATTTTCATCTCCTCTACCTCGATGTTTGCCACTTGCTCTCCTTGGGCACATGGACTGGAAGCGCCGCCAAGGCAGAGCGTGCACTGAAACCTTGGAAAGTGAACCGGAACAAGCTCAGTCGAGTCCAGGAATGGCTTGCAGACTTGTATCTTGCCTGTTTGTTGCTTTTTTTTGGCTGTTTAACTGCATACACATGGGAAACATTCCTGTGCAGTTTCCCTAACATATTCTTCTGTTTGCCTACGCCTTCTTTCTCTCACCTCTCGCCTGTGCCCTTGTCTCTTCCGCGTCCTCCTGCTATTGCTGGGTTACTGGTTTTGGCTACGTGTGATATCAGCAGCTACCTGAGGTCTGACGATGAGGATCCAAATTATGTGCCGGCTAGATTTGCGGCAGGCAAGTACGGTACAGGAATGTTGACCATACCTCAGCGCAAAGATTTGGTCACACACGTGACCTTGTGCAGCCTGAGCAATTGCCCGCTGTCAGTGAAAGAGATCAAGCAGAGCATGTATAGATTTTACCTGCTCAACGCCAACATTATTAAAGCAGAAGAGCCAACTGACTGGGCAACTTTTGACGCCCATGAAAAGAACATGAATCATATATACAGAGGATGGATGGACTGGGTAAAACAGAGCTACCCGAAGGACTGTGAGGTACCAAAGAAAGCTAGTAACAGTTTTATCTAGTAGGGACTGACTAGCCATGTTCCATCAACCGCATTATGTTTGCCGCATGCCTGGTCCCTGCCCCAGGACTTTCACATCCGCCGGAAAGCCTTGCGCGCACTCTCCATCGATGCGGCATCTTCTTTAACACCACAAGCTATTCAGACATATTTTGACGGGCTCGAAGTGATTTGCAAGGAGACCAAGTGAAATGCAAAGCAGGTGGTATTTGCATGAATAGATAATGAGATAGATAGATAGATAGATGGATGGATGGATGGATGGATGGATGGATGGATGAATAGATAGATTGCTAGAGGGATGTTTTTGCGTAGTTTGAATTCTTATGTTTTCCAATCTCTTACAGACCAGTTCTCATTCGAACCTTCTGCAATGGCACTGCGCAGGACATCAAGCTGACTGGTGATGACCAAAAATGGGTTGACGGAGCTGGTGACAGAATCTGGTGCGTCGATGAGAAGGGATTGGAAGCATTGGACCATGGCAAGCTGAAAGGCAGACGTGTGTTGGTGCCTAACATGGCTCAGACTGCTACCAAGTCTGTGGCCGAGGGAAGCTTCGGACATATCTCCTTGCTGCCGTTCGTGTCCATGTCTAGAAAAGTGAGTCCTCCGAGCTTATGTGTGCAAGGCTCCGTCTACTGCAAGTCGTGGACTACAATGTGGCCCGAGGCAGAGATTCGTGCAACTCCGAAGGGCGCAATGACAGGGGAGCTGTTTTGTCAGTTTTGTATTCGTTGGGAGCGGTGGGTGCGCGAGTCATTGGACATCCCACGCCCAACGGAATTGCTGCTTCTTTTAGACAGTGGAGGAGGATCTTTGATTCACTTGACACCAGAATTCACAATCTTCTGTGATGCTGCATCTGTGCGTCCATTTTTTTTCCCGCCGTATGCAACGGCTGCTTGTTGTCCTCTCGATCAAGCTCCCAACATGGTGTGCGAACTTCGCTGGGATGAGCTACGCTCGAAGGGGCATGGCATGAACCAGCTGCAGGCCCTGGACTGTTCGCATGATTGCTGGGACACTGGCTACAGCAGCAAGAACATCGTCAGTGGATTCAAGAAATGCGGCTTGTCTGACTCCGGCATCGACCGGACAGTCGTGCTTGTTGACCGCGGCCCGCAACTGTTTCGCAGCACTGTGAGCAAAGAGGATCTCCAAGTTACTACCAAAGCAGCTACTGCTTTGTTGCACAGGCCTACAGGGTACAAAAAATCTGACGACAAGATGCCTTGCACTCATTGCGCCAAGCGCACTCCGTGCAGCATGCCGCGTTGTGGATTCTGTGGAAAGGAAAATGCACATTACAGCGTGGTGGCAGAGTGCGTCGAGAAGGGTGTGAAAGGAGGCGGCTTCACCCGAACTCAGCCTGAGGTTGCTTGTTTTGAAGAAGCCACATCGCATGTCCAACCAGGCCATAAGGCCAATCTGGCAAAATGGAGTGGCGACCTCATTGGTGAAATGAGGCGCCGAAGAGATAAAGAGTCTAAAGATTCTAAAGAGTCTTCTTCCTTGAAGCCTACACCTGCTACTCCTGAGATTGCTTCTTCCTCAAAGCCTACGCCAACTGCTCCTGAGACAGCTGAGCCTCCTTCCAGTTCTGATCATCAGCCTCCGAAAACAGAAACTCCTGCAGAAGAGCCGCAGAAGAAAGAATATGATCTTGAAAATCCACATGACTGCGTTGAATGGATTGTCGTGGCATTCAAGCAAAGTCAGCAGGCCGAAGTCAGACCTGTTGCTGACTTCTTTGTCCAAAATCTTCAAAAGAAGAAAGGTAAGGACACGTTGGCAGAAGCTTTCTACAAAACTGTGCTTGCGCCGAAGCTGTTGGCAAAGCCACAGGGGCGGGAAGCTTGGTTTAAAGCACAGAGACACAATCGCAGCTTGCGGTTTGTTGCGCACCCAAATGCTCAGTAGTGAGAAAAAACTGCGGTGGACAGTTGCGAGCATCAAATAAGAACATTGAACAATCTTAATTCTGAAGCGAATTATTAGATTCCATGATACACATTGATCCGTATATATATAAATAAACAAACAAATAAATATATATATATATATATATTTATTTATAAATATACAGCGTTTCCATGCTGAAGTACGTGATTCAAGACATTGAACAATGTTAGTTCTGAAGCGAATTGTTAGATTCCAACATACACATTGATCCGTATATATACAGCGTTTCCATGCTAAAGTACGTGATGATGACATGCCTCAGATCATACAAATATTACGTAGTTACATGGTGGTTAGCCACGAAACATACAAAAAGGCACTGTGGAAATCGCAGCGTTTCCATGCGGGAAAGCATCAACCTGCTATGACTTAAACCGCCCTGCTATGACTTAACCCTCAGGCAGCGTTTCCATGCGGAAACGGAACCCCTGCTATGACTTAAAACGGAATGCAATGACTTAACCCTGCCACTTGTATGGATCCATGGCTACTGTCTGAGAAGGTACGGCTAACCCTCCAGATTATAGTAAATTATACCCTAAACACTTCCTAAGAAGGTACGACTGGATCCATAGGGATACTTATAAGATACTTAGTTACAGTACATGGTTACTATTTGAATATTACATAACTTATGTATACGATATAACGTAGTAAACAGTATAACATACTTAGTTACTATCACCAGTTACTTGTAAGTTACTTTCACTTTGCCATAGCTAGTTAATTTTAACCAGGTGATAACATATGTTATAAATGCTATATCATCTGTAAACCACATGTTAAAGTTATATTTTATCACCTGGTTAAAGTATGTTAACCATGTTTTAGCATGGTTTATAGATTATAGTTACTTTATCATACTTTACTACCTGGTTATAACTTATAACCTATTGTGTGTAGATGATGATATTACTGGAATGAAATGTTATAAAGCTATATTCCAATTATCAGTTCATTTCCGAACTAGTTAACTAACACCATGGCAGGATGATTTGGGGGTACCCCTATTTTGGGAAACCTCCATATAGTTAGATACAGTTGGCAATTTTGGGTTATACCATATATATATATTTACACACACATAGTTACATACATATGTATGTATATATATATACTGTATATGTATGTATGACCCGAACTATAAATCTAAAACATAGCACCTACTACTTGGGTCGCCCCCTTGCGCAGTAAATTGGCCCATTTTTGTCGCTGAGAAGTTTCGTTTCTTCCAACGGGGCAGGAGCCGACCGAAGTCGCTGATTGATATTGAGGGATCCACATTGGTGGCACATGTGCTGAGGCAGTTGTACAGGCGGGCACTGGAGAGCGGTACTTGGAGGCTAGGAAAAAGACTCTAATTTAATGGGTTATCATTCCATAAATACGATGACTTAGTGACTTGTAGCCGGTATAGGGCCATAACACCATAACTGTACTACTTGGCCGTTGATGGGATGAAACATGGTTAGATCAATGGGAATTCCAGGATCCAACAGATTGGAGGTACGTAAAGGTACCATATTGTTGGCCATATTTTGGGGGGATATCCCCTTTTACATAGCCCTAAAACATAGGTCATATATATGGCAGATGATGTTAGAATGTTACCATCTGGTTATTTAACATAGCCATGGAAAGTCACCATTTTTAATAGGTAAACCATCTATAAATGGGCCATTTTCCATGGTTATGTTAAATAACCAGAGGGTATAGGCGTTTTGTTGTTGCTCAATGTTGCAACATCCTGCGGAAAATGGATCCACCCCACCTCAGCACTCGGTTACCATCACACGACCAGCCCCCAGGAAAATGGGTGGTTTATGGCATTGTTTTAACCACAGTACAGCATTAGCTTACATAATGGTGATATCAAGTCAAATCATGTTACAACACAGTGCTATTGTGACAATCATGTTGTGGATCTCTCATGGACTCTTGGTGTTGTTCGCGTTTGCTTGATCCATGCCCCTTAAATGGATACATGTTTCTGAAACTCTTGCATTTTTTTAGCAAATACCTAAAATTGAAAAGAAACTAGTTCAACCAATACTTAAATAAACTTTAGCAAATAGCTTGGCTAAATACACCAATTAATGTAAACTTGATCCGTGATTTAGATCATTTAAATCCAAACTTTGCGGTTCTTCACAAAATTCAACTTCAGACTCCCTTCCGCTCCAGGGGAGGCATCAAGCACGTGGTTTTTGTGGTGTCACACAATGGCACCACGGCTGCAGTCGTGGCAGTGCCCCTCAATGTTCGTTGGTTCATGAAGCCCACTATGCATGGCAATTCTGAGACATGTCTAGAGAGTTTTGGCCCGAAATACCAGCTATAAATGGTTAGTGGTTATAAATGTGGTTAGTAAATAGCCAAAAAAAGTTATGTCACCGACTTTTTTTTCGGGTATTTCGGGCCACAATTCTACAGAGACTTTAGGTATCATTTTTTGTGCCATGATAAGTCGTTGGTCATGGAGATCCTCCATGGTATCAGGATTTGCTGGATTTGCCGGATTTGGATTCCCATGGTGGGATGACGATACACTGGTGGTTTCAAACATGAATTTTATTGTCCATGTCATATATGGGATAAAAATGGTTTATATCTGGGATGATGAACATGTCATCTATTTTTTCAAAACATGTTTTATCATGTTTTATATATGGGATGTCATCCTTCCCATTGACAAACTCATAGTTTTCAGAGGGGTAGGGCTCAACCACCAACCAGTACAAAATAGACTATGTTTTGACCATGACACATATGGCTCTGTCTTAACATGCTGCATGCTGCTGTAGCCGCAAGTAATATATGGTATTTTGGGGAACATGAGAACCCACCTAATCTATCTTTGTTCACATTTCCTGGGTGATTTTGTTGTTATGTTGCTGTTTCCAACCCGAACATCTGTGTTTAGTTGGCAATCTTTCTCTTTCCTGGGTTGGAGGTTTGAAAGCCGATCAAATATATCGAAAGACCATGGCGCCAAGTGGCTGTTGTTTCGATTGTAGCAGTTTGGCTGGTTGATTTTGGTCGTTTGAATTCTTTGCTCAAAACTTAAACCCCAATGATTTTTTGGTGTTACCACGTTCTAGTTGGTGGTTTCAAACATGTGTTGCGGCCTGCGGTCGTTGGCGCGCGCAAGGAAACATGTGTTATTTTCAATATGTCTAAACCCTAACAGAGGAATGAAATCCCCAACTGACTACCCTTTGGGAACCAAACATTGCTAGCTGGAATTTCCTCCCTTCATTTCAAGTTGATTTTCCAAGCTTGAACTAGAACCTCAATTTTGAGGGATGTGCTTGATTACCATGCTTGATTACCAGAGGGCAAATCCATGACTGGTTGGTGGTTTGGAACATGAATTTTATGTTTCCATATATTGGGAATTTCATCATCCCAACTGACGAACTCCATCACTTTTCAGAGGGGCAGGGCTCAACCACCAACCAGTCATCATCATTCACCATCATTAATCATCATTAACCATCATTAAATCACCATTAATCACCATTAATCACCAACCAGAATCCCAACTGGGGCCCTAGGCCCTCCTAGAACTTGGTATACCGCCAAGGTCCTCTGATCATCCAAGAGTTGGAAAGATGTGTCCGAAATCTTAAAGGCCTGCAACTGGAGGTGCGATTTCTACACGGCGCACTGTGCGAATGCCTTTTTTGTACAAAGGACGTCTTCAAGGTGATGAAATGCATGAAATGGTTACTGCAATTGGTTGCCTAACTGGGCATGGTGATTAAATATTTAGAACTTGTTTTATATAGTTTCATTGATTTAGGGACTGATCAACATAACTTGGAGGCACCACTTTGCAATTTGTCGTGGTTTTTCACACCCATTATTCATGGAATTCTATGAGTATATCATATCAAGTATAAATTGTTGAATTTACCTATAGGCTTATAGGATAACTTATATGCGATTAAACCATATTAACCAAATTAGCTGACTGTAGGGCATAACCTTGTTTGTATCGTCTGCGTGCTTTCAGCTGTGGGGTCCTCATGAATAGCAGCTAAACGAAAAAAAAGACCTAGCTGAAGCTTTTAAAGCGAGTTATGCTGCGTTCGTTAATTTCCGTTTATTTTTTGCTTAGAATTTATTGAGTACCATTTTGCAACCAAAGGTTACAGGTTTAGCTGCTTTTAACTTTTAACCATTTCTTGAAATGTTCAACTTGTCCGAATTATTGTGCGGTTGGGATATGATCAGCCACAACTTGGTGATTGCTTCAGTGACAAAACAGGCGGCTACAGTAGGGTCTGAATTTTGCTTGTATCCCATGGTACCCTAAGCCGTGACGGCTTAAGGGAATGATCATAGCCATGAAAATCCCTATTTTCAATGGGAAAATCCACTATTTCTATGGCCATGTTCCATAGCTATGTTAGTTTACCAGAGGGTACATATGCTAACATTGCCATTTGCGGCTATAGCGGCTAGCAAACCCCTTCGAAGCTTGGAAAATAACGGTCCACATACGTTTTGTCTTCCTTTAAGCGATACCCCGCAAGTTTGCCATACATTGGCCATATACATCATTTTGTGCAAACATGTGGCAAGCGATGGGACCTTTCCAAATTTGTGGATGTCCTTTCCATGAACCTGGAGTTTCCGAGATTGTTCACATGTCAAATTGTCATAAATGTTGGCCGTATATATATATATATATAGAGATAGACATATATATATATATATACATATATATATATATAATATATATATATATATATATCTTTTCTGTCCCCACGAAGGACAATGACCTCCCATTGCTTGCTGGGGCGGTGATTGGAATCAAGTTTGGCATGGGAACTCTCAAATGCGACCAGCGGTTTACACCTGGGATTGGCTTAAATCATAAATCTATTGATCCCCAAAAATATGGATAGCCTATGATAGTCTATACCCTCTGGTAATTTAACATAGCTATTGAAAATGGCCATTTATAGTGAGTTTTCCCATCAAACATGGTGATTTTCCATAGTTATGTTAGTTTACCAGAGGGTATGCTGCAAAAAAACAATCATTTGGTGCCTGTTTTGGGTTGTGAAATGGCCTGTCTACAAGCGATGCATTGAATGATTTGCACACGCCATCATATCATCCTACATCAATGGAATTGAGGCTCTCCATAACTTGACTTACAGCCCACAGTCAACTTCCCCATTGTTATTGGTTAGACTTGGTGAATTATATTCCAACAAGATTCAGACAAATATTCCCCGTATATCCCAATTACTTCCAAGTATATATATATATATATCCCTATGGATCCATGGCCACTGTCTGAGAAGGTACGTCTAACCCTCCAAATTAGAGTAAATTATACCCCAGTCCCACTTCCTTTCAGAAGCTACGACTGGATCGATTTTTGGTACATTTTTTTATCATACCAAAACACCATATTCCCGTGATCTTCCCATCCTATCCCCATGATATTCCCCTGGTCTTCAGAAATCCCCTATGGTTTGTGCCTTTGTGCTCCTCATGTGGGTGGAAGCAGCGACTTTAAAACCCTGGGCCGTGAAAAACGCCTGGCAACCACGCAAGGGTGAAGTCAGCCTGGGTACACGGCAATCCGGCCATGGGATGAGGGTAATAAATGGGTAGTTGTGACTGTTTTTTTATTAATGGTCAGTACTAAATGGTCAGTAATAAATGGTTAGTATTAAATGGTTAGTAATAAATTGTTCAGTAATTCAGCAGAACTAAGTAGTGGCTCGAGATGCAAGTGGTCTAGATTGGTTTTATGTTTTTCAAGAGAAAACAAAAGCAGGAAATGAAAAGAAATGAGAAAAATGAAAAGACATGAAAACAATGGTTAGTAACTGTTTCTTTTATACAGCTATATCCTCTGGTTCACTATGGTTTATAGATGATATAACTGTAAGTTCATGGGGATTATAAACATTTATAAACCTATATCAATGTCCCAACTATTTCAATCATATACTAACTAGTTAACTAACAAACCATGGCCCATATCCCGACTTCATCGTATCAGGCAGATCGATTTTTTTTCAGTGAATCTTTCGATCGAACCAATAAGATCCGCTGCGTGAATCACCAGGTTTTCTTCCTCCGGTTCATCGTTTTAGTGGATTGATTCGAGCGATTTTAGTAGGATCCATGGTGCTGCTATATATGGTAACATGGATCCCATCAATATATCCCAGTCATGTTAGCATATATACCAGCACCATGGATCCTATGGGGATTTTCGTAGGCCCTTTGGCTTTTCGTTTCGTTTCGTGAGAACTGGCGCTCAAATTTTCTGGACAATCCACCATGGGGAATCGATGTTCAGTGAAGATGTGAACCAAAAAATTGGGGGACCCCGAATCAGCAAATCCAAGTTTGCTTTCCAAGGTTCCTACCCCCCAAAAAAAATTACACCAACGAGCTCAAGGTTGAGAGGCCGGCTACTGCTTTAGAACCTTGGATGACCAGGAAATGGATGGAAACACGATCCATAGGCCAACGCTGAAGCTGTCCATAAATGGACAACATGTTGTCAACCCAGTGTCGCACTTGAATAATCATCCATCGAAGGAACAAAAAGACCACGTCCAAAATCAATGAAATCATTGCTTTAGTGGAACAGTTCGATTGCATTCAAGCAGCTAATCTATGCTAATCTGCATTTTTTCAATGACCTCCTGCTCACAGTAACAAATTCAAGCACGATGCACCCGACGCGCATTGAGAGCTGGGAGATGCACGGGATGGCGCTACATCTGGACACGAAGGTACTGGACCTACTGGGCCTTGACATGCCTCGACCTGGGTGTCCGAGCTTGACCATGGTGGTATGGATAGGGGCCCTAAGCCAACTGGCGGACACCTTGAAGCATTGCTGCAGGAAGGGCCCCCATAGTTAGCTAAGTTGATTCATAACTTGAATAACTAGGACTGATGATGGAAATATCCAAGTTAGATGGGGTTATCAGCTAACTTATAGCTAGGGGGCGCTGCCACCATGGAACTCACGGGTCTACAGCTTGGCCATAGCCAAGCTGTTCGTGGGGGCCAGGTGGTTGACCTCCATGAGGATTACGCAGGCAGGGACGTGGATGCCTGAGATTGTCTGATGTTCGCCCAATATCTCCCAATGGATTTCTCGGGAAATTTGAAGAGGAAACTTCGGAAACTCCTGGTTTATCACAATGTTCCTTTTGACAAGTCAATTCTATGTTGATATGTTGCAAGGGCAAACGCTTTTCAATGATACCCAAACTGCGAAAAGAAAACATTTTCAGGTCCTCAAGCCTGGGATCTTTCGGATTTCTTCGGTCTTGACAGCGGGCTGCACGAAATCACTGAACTTGTGACATACATCGCAGGTTGACACAAACTTGAAGAACAACATTGAAAGTTACATGCAGCAGAATGCATGAAATTAGTGCCAATCCGATATATAATCCAATTGTTTGTTTTTGGTGGTGAGTTTTCGTAAAGCTCACTGATCTCGTTTTAGGGTCTAGATCCGTGGGGTTTGAAAAGCTACCTTTTTAAGCCAAGTTTCACAGCAGCCTCAATTGAGACATGTCGAACATTGTCACAGGTTGACAATGCCATATCGTGTTTCCAAAATTTGTTCAGAATTGCTCGACATGACCCAAACTTGCCCGACAAACATGTTTCAAAATTGCTTGATATGATCCAAGCTGGCCCAGCAAAACTATTCGAAATTGTTCAAAATTGCTGAAAATTTCTCAAAGTTTCTCAAAATTGCTCAGGTTGCCCAAAGTCGCTCAACATTGCTGCAAAATTATTCAAAATGTTCCAAAATGGGCCAACAAGAGTCCATAGGGGCGATGTGCTTGCATATACACGTTCGAAATTGTCATTACTTGGCATTGCTGTTGCAGGTGTCTATTCTTGCGTGGGTTTAAGGTCAGTGTCAAATGAGCAGAGGTTATGCCTGCTGCTACGTTCAGAACCCTCAATCGTCAATTTCAACTGACAGGGATCACTTGTCATTAGATTGGCCGCCATAGTTCCAATTAATAATGATTAACGGCTTATCCCGAAAAAACCGTCATTGCTTTGATAGAAAAACCCTTGATGCCCGCAGTTTGTTTTCTTTCATTACTGCCTCTTCGTGATACCACAGTCAGACATGAACTTCTGGGATTTTTGATATTTTTGCAATTTGAAAGGTATCAGGTCTAAACCTGACGGATCTATATACACCCCAAATCGCAAACAGTGAGCTTCATTTGCCCGTTGCTGGCGTCAAAGTTTTCGACCAAGTGTGGTTGGGGGATGATGGCGTGAAGATTGTTGCAGTAAATGGGTTCAATCTGTCCAGCCCCACAAGGTGCTCCAAATATTGACATCAAATATCGTCAGCTGGGTGTTTATTTGTTGGTTTCAGCCAGCCTAAATGCAGCACGGGTGTGCCCAACAATCGGAAATATACCCACAATAAACCGGACCCGATGTGGAACGTGCCAGGATTTTATGCGGCCTCTTTGCTCTCCGCGTGCGAACGCTGTTTCACCGATGCACGGGTGCCCAGCTTGGGTCAGTTCTTTGGGTACCGGCTGTGTGGGCATTCAACTAATTATCGATCTTAGTGGGTTGATATCTTTGATAGATTAATTTGGCTCATGCATTTACAGGCCAAACAGGACCAACCGTGTGTTTTTTTATTTTGACCTGTTTTGTATTGGTCTTTGCTCAAGGGATTTTAACCCAACATCGATGGTGTCTTCATAATTATATCCCTACGTTATCATGCTTAATCCCCAATATTCCTGTCCATACCTACCCTTGATTACTAACCCAGGAAAATATGTTTGCATTTCTTTTTCTCTTGAGATAATTCCTTGATATCCCGCATTGTATCGCCATCATATCTCCATTGTACCTTCATGGCATCCAGGTATGCTATCATGTTTGTTTGGTTAAGGTAACCGTTCAATCAAAATTTGTATGGTACAAAAATGAGGAATCTCGCCATTTTGTGTCAAAAAACATGGATCTCTAGTGGTTAGGAGCGGGCGGTGAGGAAGTATGAAGTATCCAAATTCCTTGTTACATGGAAAACTAATTTACGTGGAGTTTCCAAACCACATGACAGACAAAAACTCCTGGTTTAGCATGACTAATCATCAACATCAGTTCATTGGAAGGGGGAAACCATGTGATAATGCGATACATCTTGGATTTTCCATGGCTTTTCCGGTTTTCCCAGGGGCTCTATAACGCGTCGTGGCGTCACGTGGCGTGAGGCGACCGAGCCGGGCGTCCTCCTCGCCACGGCGGATCACATCTTCGATCACGAGCTGGTGCGGGACATTTGCTTCGCACCGTTCCGCGGAGCATCGCGGAGCTATGGATCCACCATGGGCTGTTCATGGCTGTTCGCAACGCCATGTTAAATGGATCAAAATTATCACATGGCAATCCATTTTCTACGTTACTTAAATGGATGTTAAATGGATCTAATTTCATAGTCGATAATAAGTTATAGTCAGACGTTAGTTAATGGATTGGGAGAAGTTGTGGTTTCTAACCCAGTTAGCTTCTAGGAATCGCTAATTCCATGGCCCATCTAAGCATAGGACTCAGACTAGGGTTGGTTTCGTTTGTACTTTTTGGGTAAGCCATGGAACATGGCTATGATAGTCGATCATCTACATTACAGATGGACAATTCTGGTGTAATTTACCACAACATTAGGTTTGCCATATTTGTTTATCTTATGTCGCATATTTATAGTAACAATTTTCATTAAGTAACGAGGCTATCATTACATATGCAACTTAAAATGATACTGTAATAGAGCCAATCATAAAAACTATCCCAAGTAGTAGGTTATATCGTATTACTGGGTTTACCACATCAGAAACGAAAATGTAAATCCAAAGATGGGAAGGACCGTTTTTTGGCATCTGCATCCTAGCTGATAACTGTGCAAGAACACATAGATTAAGTGCGGTATCCTTGTGTATATCTGGGTTTGCAAACGAATTTTGCCACCCATGACAGAATTGGAAGCGGATGCGTTCAGATTTGGCCTGGTCAGAGCTTTGTGCATCAATGATGCGAAAGGTTCCCGTGGCTTTCAAAAGGTTGTGAAGGCTTTGGCACACCTCCCTGTCTGACGAAAGGACCCATGAGTTGTTTGCCGGGGCTTGTGCTTGCAGCGTCTCATTCATTTGCAGCAATCGTTTCCTTGTCAAATCTTCGGTGAAGCAATTTGTGTACATTTAGCTAATTAGCATCAATCTGAATCCCGAACACAAGCTGATCGAGCGAATTGATGTATTGCACACTTGGTGGTGTTCAGCAATAGCCGGGGCAGGCTACATTTCGCAGCTCGAGACAATCACTGGCTGGTTGACACTTGCATGTGCTGATGTGTTTCCTTGCACGCAGCTCGTGTTTCGTTTGTATATGTGGCAAGCTTTTTTTTTGTCCGTAGGACGCAACAAACCTGTCTAGCCATTGTGCCATGTAGGGAAAGGTTAAAACTGGGCTGCCGGCCTCGTGCCGTATCAGCTGGTGCGGTTTGAGCGTGCTTTGGGAAGGTTGCCTTCAACTGCGTGGCGCCTCTGCAGCGCCTGCCAGATCATTGTGGACTCGTGGACCCTTCGCATAGCAAATGGATTCAATTTCAGGGCCAAGAGGAGAGAGCGGTGCTGGCTGCGCGCTCCACCGATCAAAGCCTAATTCATTGCATTACCCTTTGGAGACTTGTGTTGGTAGTGCAACTGGTTTTGAGCTGCCGCATCAATGCAGTAAATGATGTGCTTCAGGTCGAGTACGCTTGCTGAAGGCCACATTTGCCTGGATGGATTGAATTATATTGGAATTTCACATGCGTCGTTCTTTTGGGGGGTGTTATCAGCTTTGCAGGTAGGCATGCTGCGTCAGAAAAGCTGCATTAGAAACATTTCTCACTCAGAGTATTCAATTTGGAATGTTCCCGGATTGTAATGACTCTTTTTTGCAGCTCATGTGAGTACCTCCGACGTCTCAGCTTTAATGCGCATGGCTTTGTTTAGCTTTCGGATCTATTTGAGGTTTGCGCATGTGTTTGTGATGGAAGTTAGTTACCTTGAAGCCGCGGGCTCGAGAGAGTGTTTAGCTAGATACCTGCAAAGGCAGAATGTCCGGTACGGGGGGGATGCTGTTCTGTCGATGTGGAGAACATCAGCTTACTACTGTGAGCGATGACATGCAACGATGCTGGGAGGACAGTTTTTTTTTGGAGTATAGTGAGACGATTTTCGCATTGTGCATAGGAATGATATTATGTTGTTGTAAAGAGCAAGAGTTATAATTCGGTGTGAAGGTTTTTTGGTCATGCACTAGTCACTAGACGCTCTGGATGTTGCGTTGGTTTGCCCTTTGTCCCAGGTTGCGTGTGATTGCAGGAGTACGAAGGTGTGAAGTGGCGGAGAACCCCTGGAGGGCAACCGATCTGGTTGCTGTGCTTGGAGTGTCATCACAAGAAGTGGCCACAGGACAACAGATTTAGGCGTGTTGGCGTGACACCTCGATTTGGAAAGGGTCGCATGTGTTTGGGTGTGTTGTCCTCTCGTGTTTGGCTTGTCTCATATGAGGGACGTCTCTGTTGTGAGTACGGCAGGACGGGCGCAGCAAAAATCGCTTTTCTAGGCCAAAGGAGCCCGCGGCATCTCTGCCGCCAGTGAAAAGTGACAAGGCGATGAGGGCCGACGGGGCTTGGTTTTACCTCACGTCTGAGCCGCCGGAGACTGGAACTGGATAGCTTCAAGTGAAAATTGGGTATGTGCTGTGCTGTGCTGTACATGTTAATGTCGGGTGGTGAAGAGCGAGCGGGCTACGAATGGCCAACGCAAGGCATATCAATTGAATGAGGAATCATTTGCCCTGTTACTAAATATGACGCACCCAAATATGATATTGCTTAGTTTGGCGGCGATGGTTTCACTATGTTTCTCTTGAGAAATTAGAGTAGTGTTGGATCCTGATTAGTGTGGGGAGGCCCCCCGCCTTCCCCCTAAAACAAATTTTGGATACAGAATAGTGTAGAAATTTCAAGGGACTGGATTCTGAATAGTGTGGAAATAAAAAATGATGGATTTCAACTGATTTCAATTTACTCTCAATTGATTTCAATTAACGTTCAATTGATTTCAATTGATTTTTAATTGATTTCAATTTACTTTCAATTGATTTCAATTTACTTTCAATTGATTTCAATTTATTTTCAATTGATTTCAAGTTACTTTCAATTGATTTCAATTTATTTTCAATTTATGGTCAATTTATTTTCAATTGATTTTCAATTGATTTCAATTTACTTTCAATGAATTTCAATTGGTTACAATTTATTTTCAATTGGCTTCAATTTACTTTCAATTTATGTTCAAATGATTTCAATTGATTTCAATATACTTTCAATTGATTTCAATTTACTTTCACTTGCTTTCAAGTTACTTTTAATTGATTTCAATTTACTTCCAATTGGTTTTTAAATGATTTTCAACTGATTTCAATTACTTTCAATTGCTTTTTCATTGATTTCAACTGATTTCAAGTTACGTTCAATTGATTTTCAATTGATGCCAACTTACTGACAATTTTTCAATTGATTTCAATTTAGTTTGAATTTATTTTCAATTGACTTCAACTTACTTTCAGTTGGCATCCCATAGTAATCCCATAGACATACCATAGAAATACCATGGAAATCCCATAGGAATCCCACAGAAATCCCATAGAAAGATGGTATCCCACAGAAATCCCATAGAAAGATCGTAGAAATAACATGGAATAGCATAGGAACCGCAAAGAAACCACATAAGAATTCCCATAGTAATCCCATAGAAATATCATAGAAACATCATGGAAATACCTTGGAAATCCCACAGGCATCCAATAGAAATCCCACAGGAATCCAATAGAAATCCCACAGGAATCCAATAGAAACCCCATAGAAATGTCATAGAACCATCGTAGGAATACCATAGAAATCCCATAGGAATCCAATGGAAATCCCATTAGAATACCATAGAACTCCCATAGCATCCCTTCAGAAATCCCATAGAAATCCTCCAGAAAGATCATAAAAATATCATAGAAACATCATGGAAATCCCCTCGGAATTCCATAGACATCCAATAGTAATACCATAGAATAACCATAACAGAAAAAAGCTTTAACAAAGGAAAAGGTAAAGGGAATGTTTGAAAACAAAAACGCCTCAGGAAGCAGCTGGACACAATAGTGCAATAGTGGACCCCCCAAACAAACATACTATTACTATTGTGGATCAGGGTTGCTCATGGAGATAGTGGACCCCCTTGAAGACTTGTTTGAGTGATGTTTTTTTTTATTATTGGGTTTTAATATGGCATCATATATTTTGAAAAATTTGGCATTTCTGAGAATTTCACAAATGAAAGAAACTAAGAAAGTAATTATATAATTGAAAGAAAAAACGCTTTAGCAAAGGAAAAGTAAAAGGGAATGCGAATAGCAAAGGAAAAGGCAAAGGGAATGTTTAAAAAAATCACCTCAGGAAGCAGCTGGACACAATAGTGGACCCCCCAAACAAACATACTATTGTGGATCAGAGTGTGGTTTCAAGTGAAAGGAAATTTCGAATGATCAAGTGAAAGAAACTAAGAAAGTAAAAGAACAACTTTAGCAAAGGAAAAGGTAAAGGGAATGTTGAAAAATCAATCCATCAGGAAGCAGCTGGACCTGGACACAATAGTGGACCCCCCACACATTATTCAGGATCATCATAGATCAATATATAAAAGAATAGTTTTTAAAAAAGTAATGAATAATTCAAAATAAAGATAAGAAAATAGAATTTAAAATTTAGACTTTGAAAAATGAATCAAATTATACAAAAAAAGAAAATATAAATAATTTAAAGTAATTTAAAGCAATTTAAAAAATAAAAAACTGAAAAAACTTACCCCCAAATCCTGGGGACACAATAGTGTACCAGGGCAACATTTCCACAGATTCACAATTATTTTGGAGTCTGGGGACGCAATAGTGTACCACCACAATAATCAGCATTATATCCAATATATTGCTATTTGAACGGCTTTTGAATCGGAGAATGATCATCAAGCATCGAATATTTGGGGTACCTATTTTGAGACAAACCCACATACAAATACATGTACGGGGGTTCCTAAAATAGTGGTACGCAACATCACCCAAAATTAGACTCTTTTAGTATTGAAACCTATCTATGGCTTTGGGGATCCGTCATGTCAGGAAACCTCCATACATATACATACAGGTGTTGCCAAAATTATAGAACAGAATTAGGAGTACAAAAGTACAGTAACTCGCCATACATTCGTACTCCTCAACGTTTGTTCTTTAATTTTGGCAACTTTGTTCTAGTAACTAGTAAGTAGGAAGTAGAAAGTGGGAAGGAATAAGTAGTAAGTAGGAAGTAGTAAGTAGTAAGTAGCAACTAGCAAGTAGAAAGTAGTAACTAGTAAATAGTAGGAGTAAGTAGTAGTAGTAGTAGTAGTAGTAGTAGTAGTAGCAGTAGGAGTAGCAGTAGCAGTAGCAGTAGCAGTAGTGGTTGCAGTAGCAGTAGCAGTAGCAGTAGCAGTAGCAGTAGCAGTAGCAGTAGCAGTAGTAGTAGTAGTAGTAGGAGCAGTAGTGGTGGTAGTAGTAGTAATAGTAATAGTACTAGTACTAGTAGTAGTAGTAGCAGTAGTAGTAGTAGTAGTAGGAGTAGTAGTAGTAGTAGTAGTAGCACTAGTAGTAGTAGTAGCAGTAGTAGTAGTAGTAGGAGTAGTAGTAGTAGTAGTAGCAGTAGTAGTAGTAGCAGTAGTAGTAGTAGCTGCTGTAGTAGTAGTAGTAGCAGCAGTAGTAGTAGTAGCAGTGGTAGTAGTAGTAGCAGTAGTAGTAGTAGTAGTTACAGTTGTAATTGTAGTTGTAGTTGTTGTAGTTGTAGTGTAATTGGTGTAGTGTAGTGTAATTAGATGTAATTAGTGTAGTGTAGTGTAATTAGTGTTGTGTAACGTGGCAAAGAATATTTGTACTTGTAGTTGTAGTAGTAGTGTAGTGTAGTGGTACTTGTAGTTGTAGTTGCAGTTGTACTTGTCCATCTATCTATCTATCTGTCTATCTGCAAGCTTGAAAAAGAAGCTCTTCTGCGAGACTTCCTCAGTTGTTGAAATTGACAACGTCAAAACCGAAACAAGTCTGCGAGACTTCCTCAGTTTCTGAACTTGACAACATCAAAAACGAAACAAATCTGCGAGAATTCCTCAATTTTCGAAGTTGACGTCATCTAAAACGAAACAATTCTGCGAGACTTCCTTCAAAAATAGAAAGTTGAGTGCAGAGCTGACGGCCTCGTACCAATAAGTTTTCCGATTTTTCCCCTCCACCTGTCTAAAAGTATTGCACCTGCCGCGAAAAAGTGAGGCCAGGTCATACGAAGTGCTGAACCTGTCACGCAAAATCATCTTCCCAAAACTGAAGATCTGATGCTCCAAAATGCAGCCCTTCTCAGGAAATCAGCGCCCGGACCTCCTAACATCTCTGATGAACATGTCTCTTGTACTGCGCCTGCCACGGAAAATGCATCTTGCCAGATCCTCTTCAAATGTCCCACGCCTGCCATCGTTTTTGGAAATGCTACAAAACCCTCGCGTTTTGCTGACTTTTGACAAGGTGCCCAATCCCTGGCGCCCGCGACATCTGAACGTCCAAAAGTGGTCCGAACTTGGTGTTTTTTGTACATTTTGACTTGGAAATGTGCTTTGCGCCACACCTGCGTGCAATTTTTCATCTCTCATCTGGCCAGCTGGCTCTGCACCCGCCGCTTTAGCGAGCCTACTTTTCAACCCTCCGGAGCCACAAATCATTGGAAAAACACAGTGCTTCGCGACTTTCTTACCTTTTCGCGCACCTGGGTCTTCTTTCTTCTGAGACTTTATTTTTTTGATTTTAGTTTCTTATCTTCTCTTCCTCTTCTCTGACTCTTCCCATCTCTGCTTTTTATTTGCCCATATTGTTCGAAGTTTGACTTCTAAACTTCCTTCGAATATTTTATATGTTAAATATATATATATATAGATTTGGACGACCTGAGGTGGCCTCCCCCAAATCAACCAGACAAGGGTGCGTTGTGTGGATTGTGAGGTTTTACAACTACCAAACGCAATAGGATTTAAAATCTTCCTGTGGAACACGATTGAACAATTCTATACTAAGCACAACCAATGGTGTGTCCCTTTGTTCATTGTATCTCCTTGTCATTACTTCATGTGTATTACTTCACCAACCCAAGATCAAAACCTGCGTTTGGATGTTTGGGATGAAAAACCACCCAAATTCTGCCCTTTGGGGGTTTATTACTTGGCAAGGGAAAACTTATGAAATTTCCATGTTTGAACATGAGCTAGTAATGGGCAATGTGGATTCACCATTTCTGGGTGAAATTGCTACATGATGTCAACCTTCAATCAGTAGATCCTGCTTCATCTAGTTGCGTGGTGTACTGCAACAAAATATCCAAATGGCACCTAACAGTGAAAACAATTCATCTCAATATTATTGTGCAACAGCAACTTAAGGGGGGTCCAACACCAACTGAATATCAACGTGTTTTCTGTGACAACGATTGACACGTAATCCAATTTTGTGGGCCTTATTTACAAGGCAACTACTTGGAGAACAGTTTTATGGAATCCAACCTACGCATACTTATCCCAGAATTGGTTGGTACACTGCCAGAAGAACCAAGAGCCATGTTTGATGGTAGGTTCCATGGTTCCAGCGAGTTTCAACCCCAAAAGCGCACCCATTGAACTTAGTTACAACCCAGATTGTCCAACCACCGCCAACCCAGTTAGCGATTGTTATTTTCGGAACATCTCAACTCGCCCTGTTTTATGCGGTGACCAAGTGTGGGAGATAACCAACAAACCTGGGATATAGCTGACGGAATTCAAGCTGGGTAACCAGTTTGATATGATCATTGATATTTGGATCTGCTTGAACATGTGGTACATCTCCAAATAGTCATTTGATAAAGACAATTATCATTCACCATCGGCTTTCGGGGGAACCCAAATTCAGACGGCTAGCCGAAAAAGGCTACGGAAAACCGGCCAGGATTGAACTTTATTTTTAATCTGGAATGCGATGGAGCAGAGGTAAATTTATTCACAAACAAATAAGCGGCAGGTGCCACTTTGTGTCGATTTTGTTGTTGCGATACTTGTGGGTTCATACCCGGTAGTATGTGGTTAATAAGCCCTGCATAGCTCAGCACCGGGGACAACCCCCAGCCACTTGCTAGGATGCGAGAATTGAACCATTCAGTGTAACAACTGTCAATCGAATGGTTTCTTGAACCCAACTAAAATGTGGTACACCACTAGCCCCGGTTATGGGTCATCAACCAGTTTGCCGGGATCTGAAATCCCAACCCATCCCCTGGTTCAGATGGTGTGTGTCGCATTGGATCTTCAATGCAATAAATCAATCTATACAGTTATAACATGTTATAACCCTTACAGTAACAGTTAGAATTGGTTTATAACCCCATTTAAGTGATATGTATAACCTTAGTTTAGCTGAGCTAGAATTTCCGAAATACAACTAATAACTGTTTTACAGGGACACACCTGTAGCTGATTGATGTTTATTCGAAATCACATGAAATCACCAAGGCAAGACACACAGAGGGATCGTCATAAACTTAGGTTATCACCTGGCGTCACCGACGTGTGCGTCTTGGTGGATTTCTCCCGGGACAAATGGGCAGGCAAGTGCTGGGGCGATTTCCTACACGTTTTGGGCTCCAAATTTCATGGCTGGCCATCAATGTTCGATGAATTTCTGAAATAAAACGAGGTGCATAATATCCAATTTGAGGCAAGTTCAGATGTGATAGCCATATGACATACATGTTGCGTCTGGTTTTGACCCGATTTATATAACAAGTGTGTCGAAAAGCTTCTTTAAAGAGGCAACTTGACCTACGTCGCAAGTGTCACTCATTGTGATGTCTCTCTAAAGATAGATGAGTATCTTGGAATTTTGCGAATGTTTGACACTTTTGACGCTCATAGTCGATGATTTTTTCTAGTTCAGGTATTGGTTCGCTTAGGAATTCCATTGGCACCCATAGTGATGCTGGGTGAAGGCATCGGTCCATACAGCCCACATAGAGATAGTCTGCAAAGAGCATCCGAACTCTTCAGGTTGCGAAGCAACATGTTACAATGCCCGAGTTATACCACTTATAAGTCATACAAAAAACATTTATGGAATGACAACCCCATTTATCATCATAGAAACCATAGAAATAAGAAGTTATAACCGTTTAAGTGGTAAAGGGCCATGACTGGCCAGAACTGTCAATGATTGCCACGTTTCAGGTGGAAATATGTGGGGCAGGGAGCAATTGGGTTAGAGCTGAAAGCTGAATTCATGTTGTTGCCAACAGCTTGGTACCCTGGTGAACCCTCAGTCATAGATGTTTTTTTTCAGTGGCCGTTTCAGGAACCTAAATTGGAGGTACTATAAGGCGGTCTATATAAGGCCTAAATTTCAAGGAATATCCCCTCAAAATATGGTCTTATATGGTACAGTACCTCCATTTTAGGATCCTGAAATTCCCATTGATTTTTCATGGATGGTTATTCCTCCCTGATAAACATAGGTTTTGACCCCCATTTGATCCCAGAGTTCTGAGATTTTTCGAAACACCTCCCATGGATTGTCATCAGCTTTTGTTAGAGCGGGCGGGATACCAGGAAATGTATAGAAATGCCACTTTTGATGGGGAACATGATGATTAGATGAACGTTGTTTGTGCCAAAATTGTTTGACCAACATAGTTCTTAATCATTATATCATTGTTCCTAGCAAAATCCCAACATACCTGGTTGATGGTGTCAACATGATTCAAATATGAGTTATGTTAATTCCACTTCAATTCTATTTGGGGATGACCGAAATTCACACAGCATACCTTTGGGAATCTCTGGGGATCGTTGGGAATCACCAGAAATGTCCGCAGGTTTGCCCGCCACCACGGTGGGGGTGAAATGCACCCAGGACATGCAAAGGGTGCGGGGCCCTTTGGGGTCCCTTGGGGGAACTCTTGGAACTGCGGAAAGGTCAATCTTTAGTGGTTGGTGGTGACTGGAACCATGGATTTTTTTGACTTTCCATATATTTGGGAATTTCATAATCCCACCTGACGAACTCCATGATTTTTCAGAGGGGTAGGTATACCACCAACCAGATTACATTGATGAGTTTTTTAGGTTTTATAACCAAATTGATAGGATTATTGGGATTTGCCCTTTGGTAATCAAACATTCCAATGGATTGATATTGTTTTATATGGTCTAAAAGGGATGTTAGTGGGATAATGATTGGATAAGAATTGCATATGGCATATTAATGGCTGGTAATGAAACATGGCAATGGTTTAATATGGTTTATGTATATGATTTTAAATGGGGTAATATTACGCGCAAACACCCCGATTCGCCCACACCCCTTCTATGCTGTACACTTGGGGATATCAAACGTTAGACTTTACATTCAATTGGGAAGATCAACAAGGGTATTTAGGGAATATAAAT
>Ga0126342_10001738_pt1 | contig 31821 bp, 21 predicted proteins | sample Cyp1metagenome_FD_92528 | JGI IMG/M metagenome (GOLD analysis project Ga0126342, IMG submission 92528) | Coral microbial communities from Lord Howe Island, Old Settlement Bay, Australia - Cyphastrea 1 metagenome | ecosystem: Host-associated > Invertebrates > Cnidaria > Coral ...
CAGGATGGTGCCCCCCAGTTATAAGTTGGTTTATAAACCCCATTAACTATAGTTATATCTGCCATAAACCATAGTTATGGGAGTTATTTGCACCAACTTAGCTAACTATGGGGCACCACCTTGCAGGTCCAAGCTCAAAATCTTGAGGTACAAGCGGAACTTTCGCACGGAAGAGGTGCCCAATTTTTCTGACCTGACCCGGGGACCTGTCCCAATGGCGAAGGGCCGGGGCTCGGGCTCAGGTTGACTGGTTTGTTCCTGGCAATCCACTCAAAATTGGGAAGTTTATTACATGTTTCTTTTTTAAAGTTCTTTAGCCTAGGTAAGAAAAAGAACCAGACAATGTGTTCATATCGGGTTTTTCAGGTTTATCGCTAGATGTACTGTCAAAGGTGTTTGGCTTCCCTCGCAACTTCCATCCCGGGCCTTTGGACAAATGGATGCTGACCTGATCTGGTAAGTTGCCACCATGCCCATGCAGTTCCAGTCCCGGAGTTTCTTCAGCTCATTGGACGATTTTTATCACATGTTTCGTGAGTTTTAGTGATCTCAAACTGGTGTGTCCCCCCCAAAAAAATTGGCCTTTTTGATGGAATAATGATCTGGGTCAAGCGATTGGTTAGATACGAACTAGTACTATAATCATCTGAAAAATCTCTTGCGATTTCAATGGTGAAATGTACCAGCGCTTAAAAATATGTTTCATGATTTGCCATGTGATTACCATGTGATTACCATATGATTACCATATTTCCATCAGCTTTCATCAATGGTATCGAAGATTCACCATGTGATACTCGATGCAGCCAGGGTGAAGCCATCAATTTCGAGGGCTTCACGCCATACTGGTGCGCCGCTTCCACCAGAAACCGGAGGGTCCAAAGATTCAGTGGATTTCTTTTTTTTTATGGAGGTTGAACTCGGTTTAACCAACAAGAATAGGGAATTATAGAGATATAATTGGTGATTTTTATTGGGATATAAAGTGAAAAACACACTTTGTGTCTACAAAGTCTTGTTGTCATCATAGCATAATCATAAGGTGAATGGGAAACTCGTCTAGCAACTCGATGTCCTCCTCCCAGAGGGTTGGCGGATGTTGCAGCTGACTTGCGATATTCTTTGCTAAACTAACATGACTATGGAACATCACTATTTTTAATAGGTAAAGATAGGTAAAAGTGGTGAAATGTCCATCATATAGCTATGTTAGTTTACCAGACGGTTGGCGCAAGATGATGTTTGTAAGAGTGTCTCAATTCCTTTTCTTCAGAATGATTTGTTCAAAGGTTTAACCTCTCGCGCCTTTTTCTGAAGAAAACGCAGATGAAGATGAGTTGGATATGTACAGGATATCCTTGACTGGCAACAAGATTATGAAGCTTGAGAGAGGCATTCTATTGAGAGAAGATTATGAAGCTTGTTGGATATTCCCTGAAACATAGGCCTAAAACATAGGCCTTATATATGGTAGGTACCTCCAATCAATCGGTTCCTTGCATGGCCATTGATCAATTATCATTCCTGAAGGGATGAAGCCACGAAAGCATGAGAGATGCTGACATCCGAACGTTCCTGGAGTTATTAAAAGTTGCATTCAGAAGACATCCATCAAAGGTGGTAGGCTCTGTCTAGTTTCCACCATGAAGAAAACCTGGTTGCACTGAGATGGGAGATGGAAGTCGATCAGGAACCTGCAGCTCCCATCATCTCAGTGCCTGGGGATGATTTTCCCCACTGTAAATGGCGTCCCCCAATAATTATATGGAATATCCCTACTCATGGGCTTATTGGGGTTATGAACATGGATTTTAAACCACGGATCCTAAGTCTTTAAGTGGGGCCCGCACATAAGCCCTAGAACTTACAGTAAGAAAGGTCTCAATCACCACATTGCGTGACGTCGTGTCATGCTTTGGAGGTGCCGGCAAGAGCAGCCAGATGCCTTTCGAAAGGCTCAGCTCACCCCCGTTGTGGTGCTGTCCCACGGGAAACTGCTGGTAGCGGTCGAGCAGTGTCCACAATTTGTCGGCCAGCCCACAAGAGATAGGAAAATATCGAATCGTACTAAAGAATGGCGAATTACTGTTCTATCTTTTGGAGACTATAGATATGGCGATGATTCTACCTTGTTATGGGAACCCCGATAACCAGCCAGTATAATGGATGATGCCAATAACGTGTGCATTGCACATACATTTCTTGAAATTAACAACACTGGAAACACAACAGTTTGAAGTGAAATATTGTCCATGCATATCTGTACACAGGTTTTTTGGGGTTGACCAATACCATTCATATCCATGAGTGCAAGGCTGTTAGTTACACCAACAGGATAGCAATTTGATCCTTATCATGTTGTAGACCCAAAAATAAACTCCAACGGAGGTTTGTATCTTCATTTTGAAATTTCAATGATTTACCCCATTCCGTAACCCGCAAAACAGATGCTTCAACGTACCACTGTTTCAGATTGGTTTTTACCAACATCTATCCATGGGGGGGGGGTTACCACAAACCACATCAAATCCAAAATGCAAACATATACATAGAAATTATTCATATGATATATATATATATACACCCTCGTAATCAAACGTTTCTTGCTGGAAAATCGATCATCTAGTTCGAGGATTTTCGCGAACGAAACCTCCTAATTTCGATGGGATTTGCCAGCCACATCTGACTACTATCAAGGATTCATGTTAGTAAAGCCATGGCAAACCATCCCCAAATTTACCATTTGGTAATTTAACAAAGCTATAGAAGCCATGGCCCATAGAAATCGTTGATTTACCTATGAAACTCTTCATGTTGGTTTTTAAATCACTATTAGTTGGCAACATCAATTGGTAACATTAATAGTTGGTTTACCATAAAGCTGGTTGGCGGTTTCAAACATGTTTTATTTTCCCATTCAGAATGTCATCATCCCAACTGACTCATATTTTTCAGAGGGGTAGGTTGAAACCACCAACCAGATTTACAGGATTAAAGCAAGGGGATCCACCCCAAATTTACCATTTTTATGGGTGGGATTGAAACGATCAATCCATATGAGTGGTTTATGGCATTGCTTTACTAGCATTACATTTGGTTGTTTTGAGAACTATCCATTTAAATATATACAAACATTCCAATAACCAATCCAAAATCAATATTCCAATCGTAGATATCTTAGATATGATATGTATAGGGATTGTATCCAAACTATATTTCCATTCCACTATATATCCTATTGATTATCATTATAATATCCCTATACATATATATATATATATTGGAATGGACATATATTTGTATCCCACACATACCTCATTGTCTTGGAGTTGTTGAAGATGTTTTTTCTCCATGGGAAATCCACTACTTGGGGAATCTATAGGGAATATTTTTTTCGTGGTAGATAATCTACTTGGGAATGTATATCATATTGTATCATTATATATATATAACCAATTCTCAACCAGTACATTATATTTAAATCGTATCCTAATTATACTTATTATGTCCCAGTTATAGTACAAAATAGTGTTTAAACATTGTAGATATGATATTATTATATTATCCAATTATAGATATTTAGAGAGAAATAATATGTCATTGTATCCAATTCTCAACTGTTAACTAATATCATTATATACATTATAGGTATCTATTGTAGATATCATTTTACATTGTAGATCTTATATTGTGATCTTATACTATTATTTACATATATATATACTGCTATTTATTGTAGATTCTATCATATTATAGATCTTATATGATAGATTTTATAGATCTTATATCTCATGTATATTTATCTATCATGATATATAGATATACTAGTATATCCCTATGTATACTCTATATATATATACTGTTATTTATTGTAGAATCCCAATTATAGTTTCTATATTTATCTTATATTATAGATTTTATAGATCTGGTTGGTGGTTTGGGACATGTGTTATTTTCCATAATATATGGAATAATCATCCCAACTGACTTTAATATTTTTCAAGATGGATAAAACCACCAACCAGAGATGATTTATCTAGTTTTCCCTTTTTACATCTCCCAATTCTCCCTATGGCCGATCCCAGGCACTTGTGGCACCTTGTGGGCCACGCAAGGTGCGACCCATCCCGGGCTCTGTGAAGTTTGGAAAGTCGGAGGTCTCAGATGCGGAGTGGGGATGTGAATGTGCATATACATATATATATGTATATACATATATATGGTATTAATACAATGTGTTGATAATTAAATGGGATGTGAATATATATATATATATATGGATGTGATGTGAATGTGTTCATGGGTTAATGTAATATGTTGATGATTAATATAATGGTTAATAACGGTTCATATATATATATATATGTTAATAGGTGATATATGTTACCAGAGTGATGATGAATACGAAGGGTTATTAATGGATGAATGGTATATCACCACCCACACATGGGGCTACAATGGTGATATATCCACAACTTGGGAAATTATAGAGGTTTTAAGCATCAGAATATGGTGATGTAACAAGGATCTAGTGGTGATATAATGGGTATAGAATCGTGGGAATTGATGGGGGTTCACAAACCCGAAATCGAGTTTTACGGAGGATTCCGAGGAGATATGATGGGTATTTTTTTCCAACTGGCTGGTGGTTTGGAACATTTTTCCATATATTGGAAATAATCATCCCAACTGACAAATACTTTTCAGAGGGGTTGAAACCACCCCCAGCTTCGGAAGTGTTGTTCACCATCCATCCTGGTATGGGGCGATAAACCTTGGGCAGTTGGCGACGACGGGGTATGCTGTCGGAGCAGAAATGGGGAACGTTGTCGCGCGCGCCGCATTTCCTACGCGAATGGCGAATGGTGTGATTATCATTGCAGGGCAGTCTCTTGGTGGACATGATATTCCGTTTACAGTCCGTTTTTCAAGGGCAGTATCATTGAAGGATTCGAACAGTAGATTGGAACTGCAAACCCACTCCGTCTATGGGGTAGGCTCAGGATTTGAGGGAGTCGTTCGCCGTGAAGTGGCCATCAACCCGATTGGGACAACTGCTCTCCGGGATGGACGTGTTTTGCTGGCGGCGGATACCGCAGCTGCGGAAAATCCAGCGGGGCAAGGATCACTCGAAGGGAGGAACAAGAAACGGAGACGTTCGAGTTAGCCGGTGGTACCAACAAAGTTGTGCTTGGGACATTATCCACTCCAGTTTGTGGATGGGTCAGAGCTTGAGCCGAAGGGTGGAATTGTGGGAACAGCTGTTCAGTTTGGTGAATTCAACGGCGGCCCTCTTCATGGCCTTCCTTTCTGACCTCGATCTCGGGGCAAATTTACAAAGCACCTGGGACCCCCTATTAGAAAACACCCTTCTGTAAAATCCAATGTTTTTTGGTGGAGAAAGTAATTTGCTTCTGATGTTTCTGACCTGATGGTTCTGGTGCTGGCTTCAAAGGGAGGCAAGATACAAATGGTTCATGAAAGGAGATGCTTTACAGTTATTATGTCAATACACACACAGGTGTATATATATATATATCCATAATTATCTATACAGTAGATATATTGAAGAGATTCAAGGCACAGAATCCCCAAAATCTAGGAAAATCCCAAAGAATCTGATTGGAAAAAAGATGCATTGTCCTTGTTACTTTCTTTTGCTTTAGGTTGGTGAAATTTATATTTAAAAGGAAAATCAATTGAAACTGAATTGATTTCAATTGAAACCCTTTCTGATCCTTTAGATTTAAAAGGAAAATCAATTGAAAGTAAATTGATTTCAATTGAAATCCGTACTTATCCTTTAGATTCAAAAGGACAAAATCTCATGAATCCCGTTTCTGGTTTTGCTGGTCATTATTTGGGGGTGAAAGCCTTCTCGTGGATCTAGACCTTCCGGGGGCGGGTTTTTAATACGAACTTGACATTAGATATGTTAATCGGTTGCTATAAATGATCATATGTTATCCAACCCTAGTTTCATTTCCTGCCTGATTGGCCATGCTTTGGCTGGTCTGTTTCCTAGCTCAACTCCATGCACGCCTTCCAAGGTCCCAGTTGCATGGGCGTGGTGTGTTTGCTGATGCAAATTTCAAGCGTGGCGAGGTTGTTGAGTCAGGGACTTAGGTGATGTCCAGAGGATTTTGAACGGTCGGACTCGCATGGAAAACCTCAATGGTGCATGCTGTGTTGCCGTTTGGCAAGCTTGGTACGGGTCAAAATCAGGAATTGCACATATAGGATCTACGTACAAAGAGTGACCGTTTGTGGTTAGCTGTGACCCGCAGCTGTTGATGCCGCGCTTTGGGGAGCAACTGGAAATCACGTTCTCCAGGGTGTGTCCTTGCCTTATCCTCGACACCAATGGAGCGGATTGCATGCAGGACGGGGAGTTAAGGAACTCACAGGGTGGGTTTGACACTCCTTTTTTTCTTGGAGTTGTTGAAGATGATGTTTGGCATGTTCCCAATGGGAAATTTATTAGAAATGGGAAATCTCTGTTGGGTTTTTGGTGGTTTTTGGTTTTTTTTTGCTGGTTCCTGGATGGCAAATCTTTGTTTGCAAGGTCTTGTTCGCTAATCCCGAGTGACAAGAGTCGACCATGTTCGCATGTTTGCTCCAATCTTTGGTCTTGTTCCTTGTCCAGAAACATGGAAAACTGAGGTCTTTCCTGGGTATTGAAATCCACGGATTTTCCCATTTTCCATGATGAAATGCTACTTGAAATATATCATGAAATAAGTTGAACATCATATTTCCATAACATATATATCAATGAAATGAATCAATCAATATATAAAAACAAATAACTTGAAATCTAGTTCCATGACATATATGAATCATGAATCAATGAAATGATGAAATGTTTTGACAAAAACATCTCTTTCCGCCTTGTGTCATCCACCTTGGACTCGCCGGAATGGCCCACTTCCACTTCCACAGCCCGCCCTTGGTGTATCCGGGGCCCTTTGGAGCTATGGAAGATCGCTATTGAAATGCTATATATTTGTTGGTAGTTTAAGCATTTAAGCAAAAGCATAAGATAAATCGATGAATTGGGTGGTTTTTTGTCATACGATGACAACAACCTCCCATATGGCATAGGATCCATGGTGCTGGTATATATGCTAACATTGGGGGTATATTGATGGTAAATGTTACCATATATAGCAGCACCATGGATCCTATGGGATATGGCATGTTCTTTGTGGTTTATGAAACCCTCTTGGGTGGCAAAGGGATTCCCCGCGCAATCGTCTCAGAGTTTGTGCTGTCTCAGTGCCGCCCTTTTTTTGTCCTGTTCTGCGTTGACATGTTCTCAAAAGTAAAAATAAGTTCCTGCTTGGGTGCAGTTGGGGCTATGTTAATGGCTATAACCATAGTGAGTTATATAAGGTATAACCATTTTACAATCATTTTACCCTCTGGTAAACTAACATGACTATTGACAATCACTACTTTTAATAGGTAAATCAACTATAACTGGGCCATTTTCCATAGCTATGTTAGTCATTACCAGAGGGTATAGCCATTTCATAACCCCATAAGTTGGGAGATGAGGCCCCTGGGGCCCCTGTCAGATAGCTGGAGGTGTCCTAAGTCATGGGGGGTATCCCAATAGCTGGAGGGTTAAAAAGATTGAAGATCCATCTAATCTATATGGCAGTGTGTCAAAACCTTTGTACCCCTGTAGTTCACATCAAAATAGCTGGGATTTATGGATGTGAATAACCCCCTAAAAATGGTATTTTCATAGGTATTGATCCATACCCATATAAATAATTCAACATGATTATAAATGGATGATTTTATAGGGGTACCCCCCATTGATGCCTCCAAATGGGACAAATCCCCCATTGGATCCCAAGCAATTAATGCAAGGTGGTGCCCCCCAGTGATGTGAACGGTGGAAAAATAACCCCATGAAAAGTAGTTCGGTAATACCGAAGTTCGGTATATCTACCATAAACCCTCCCGTGAAAATTGGAGTTATGTGAACCCCAACTTAGCTAACGAACTGGAGTTCATATGTACTCTCTGGTAATTTAACATAGCTATTGAACATGGCCATTTATAGTGGATTTACATAGTAAACATTGTGATTTTCCATAGTTATGTAAACGTTTACCGGAGGGTAATGTCAACCCTGGAGTGATAAAAGATCATAATCAGATTGCTCCACATCAAAAAGTGATGATTGGATCTTTAAATGAGTTCCAAGCCATCACTTAACATCGTCAACAACGCGGTCAACTTAAGTCCGGGTTGCCAGTACCACTTGGAATATCTTGTTTGGATTATTGGGACCCCAGAGTGATCGCCCGCACCCCGTTCTGGTTGGTGGTTTCAAGATGTTTCAATTAGGCCTCTGGTAATCCGCGGCATGGCTGGAAAATCCCGCATTGATTATGAATGAAGCGAACTAAAGCTGGCTAGGCCAGGAAGGCCAGGGACCAATCTGATCACCTGACTATTCTCTATGGCTTGGATGAGGATCATTGCTTCCAGATCAACGAAGTGAAGCTGGATGTGGAAGGCCCGAAAATCTGGAAAATTCAAGCCCAGCCGCGGGGGCAGAGTGAAGCGCTTAAGGGACACTGTTGTGTGGTTCATGATATTGATTGATACCGTTTGAGAATGTTGACATATGCTGACCGAAAAGTGGGACAGCAAATTTCATTGTTTATCATATTGTGTTCATTGCCATTTGGGGTGTTCTTTCCTAAAATAGAGGTACCCCAAAATCATCCATTTCAATCGGTTTTTGGGGATTCTCCATTTATGGAAACCCCCCATTTAAGATTTTTTGGGAGATCCCGGATTTTTCTGATAGATCCATATCCCTATATGCTCCATGTATGCAATATTTACCAACATTTGCCGGAACAAAATCACCCAAATGTAGGTAAATATACCATACATGGAGCATATGGGATCCCTATATCTTTGGTTGCCCTCTGGTAATTTAACATAGCTATTGAACATGGCCATTTATAGTGAATTTTCCCTTTCAACATGGTGATGTTCCATAGTTAAGTTAGTTTACCAGAGGGTATATCCCCTAGAACATCCCACAAGGACTTCCCCATAGGACACGTCGCCACGATCTTTTGGTGCGACGAGGCAAAAGCGTGGTAAAGCGACAGTCACGCTACATTCTGCCCTGTGGTTGCTTGGATGGATAGCCACAGAATCATAGCACAATCTGGACAACCATTGTTTTCTCTATATACAATAAATATAACAAAATCTAATATAATATAATATAATACAATACAATACAATACAATATTATATATATATTATATTTATGTTTATATTTGCGGGTTTCCTAAAATATGGGTACGCCTAGATCATCCATTTGTAGAGTTATTCTAAAACCCATGCAAGACTTCTAGTATCCGAGTGACATCTGCAGATATGGACGTGTGTTTTACCTCAGCCGCAGAAGCGCGGGGAAAGGTTTTGCGAAAGGTCGAAAAATCTAAATACATCCAAACACATCTATATGACCAGATGATACCAGATGTATGTGATAGTATTCATGATTGGCAGTTACGGTTGCATTCATACAAGCATTGAACAAGATTTTTTGGAGTTTGTCTCAGATAGGAATGGGTTTTAAATTTTAGTATTGGAACTGAAACACCCAGCAAATCACTCAAGTTTAGGCGAGAAATCCACGAAAGGTTGAAGGTTGGCGAAAGGTTCGCGTCTGCCAGGTTTTTTACCCTGGCCCAAAATGGATTAGTTTGTCTTGCAATGCCACTTCAAAAACCCTTCAAAGTCTTTTCAACTTAAGTTTCTTGTCGGGTAATCCGTAAAACGACTTAGTTGAATGCGTCCACTTCAAATTATTAGTGCTGTTTCCAATGCAATCCTCATGTAAACCTTCAGTACGAAACATGCACACGAAAACATGATAGCACTTCCCTGTCCTGATTCAACTCTTGGAGATAAAGCCCATTTATGCAAACCCCCATAATATATAATGGTGCTATAGGGCTATAGGGATTATTAATGGTTAATACTGGTCCAAAATGGTGAATGATTAGTAACTGGTTGGTGGTGACTGGAACCATGGACTTTAATGACTTTCCATTCAGTTGGGAATGTCATCATCCCAACTGACTTTCATATTTTTCACAGGGGTAGGTATACCACCAGCCAATATATGTGTGTATAACCTTATATAACCAGGTTTAATCATGTTGAAATTCTGTTTTGCGTGGCTGGATGGATTTGACCCACACACACTTAGATAGGTATCTTTTGGAAAGGTTGAACGCCATCCAGGGATCAGCATGGATCAGCCGTCACCATTGGAAAGGTCGGTGTCACCATCCCGCACTGGAAATATGGTGTTTTTACAGGGAAATGATCCCCAAATCGCCGCAAGGTTAAGGTTAGTGAAATATTGTAATTTACCCAGATCATCAGCATTGGATAACTGGATCAACGGATAGGAAAGTAAACGGTTCTCTCTACTCCGCCCGAAGAAACGAAAAAATACAACCGCAATTTTTGGGACTCCGGGACTCGGAAATCCAATAGCAAACCAGGGTGTCATTTCTAAGGGGGTACTCAATATGAGTTGGAAGCAATCAATGTTTCATTCAACGGTTAATCCCCATTTATGTCAATGATTTTCCCATGAAACCACTCTTATTAGCCGTAGAAAACACCTGGTTTAATCTCCAAATTTCGCCGGGTTTCAGGTTACGGTGGCATGTACAACCACTTGGAAAGAGGGCAAGGCCTGCGTTTGGGGGAAAGGGTAGAGATTTCACGGGCAATTGGTTTAACCATGGTTAACTATTCCTGATGGCTAGTTACCAGTTGAAGAATTTCCGTGTTTTCTCGTGGCCATCTCTGATATGATTGTTAATGTTGATATATGACTACATATTGATTTTAGTGATGTTAATTTTAGAATGGTTTTAATGTTGGTATTATCTTTTTAGGAGTATTCCTACCCACGTTGAAATTACTATAAACTATAGCAGATTCGCGTGGAAGTTTGCTAGCCACGTTAAAGTTATAATCTATTGCAGAATATCTGAGATTCAGCTGGAAAACTGCTAAAAACTAGGTCAACCTTGGATGGGTACCAACTATCCTAACTAGTCTTTTGCTATCAATGGGATTATCTACGTTCACCAGCTAAGAATTTGTCATGTTTTGCAGGGTATCTGGCTGATTGGCCATGAAAATGGCCTCGTGCAGGAGAAAATGTGCAGTGGTTCTACGCGCGGGGCCCGGATGCTACCCAACAGATGGCTACAGAGCTATTCGCGAAACATGTCATGGTAAAACAACCGTGGTTTCCTGTAACCCATAGGATCCATGGTGCTGCTATATATGGTAACATTTACCATCAATATACCCCAAATGTTAGCATATATATATATACCATACATGGATCCTATGGATAAGAATTCCCAACCAAATCAATCCAATGATGGTTGGTGTGTCCGTGTTTCTGTAGGTCGATCAAGTACCAGTGTTGCATGAGCAGACGTGTTGACAAAGAAACATTACTCATTACTCATCATTTATCCTAGGATACACTATAACAATCTATAATCTATAACATACATATTAAAAACAAACCATGTTGGATCATGTTCCTATTAAAACATAGTGAAACCAGAGGTTTTCCACATCTATACTAGCCTACCTGGTGCTAATCCCTGGAAATCATCGACCAAGGATGAAACTACGCAGTGTTGCATTTGGGTGGCACATCCAAAGGACGCCATGGGCTGATGCGAAAACTGAAACCTGCATGGTGCAGTCATGTGGGATATCCATGGATATCCCTTATAGGTGGTTTGTTTAATAAACCATCCCCGAAGTTCAACGGTAGGTAAAAATGGCATCTCTTCCAACTCGAAGCCGTGTGAAAAACGGGAGGTTTTGCAAACGTATGTTCCATCCCTGATTCTTGGTGTGGTTGTATCATGAAGAACTGGACATGAATCAATTAATTGTCCATTATATATATATATATATTATATTTATTTAATTAGTTATTTATTTGTTTATTTATTATGTCTTTATTATGTATTTATTTATCTATTTATCTTTTTAAACATATATATTATAAATATATATATATATATTGTTATATATATATGGTCACACACACACACCCAGAACCGATAGATAGATTGATTGATATAGATAGATAGATAGATAGATAGATAGAGTTCATTATCCCAATAACCCCTTTTTTATTCTTTATAGCATATTTTATACACAAAAATCGCTTCCAGGAGCTTGCCATAGAGGAGGGAGTGGAGCAGATCCAGCGTAACGAAGAGCTTTGCTTCGACTATGGGGAGGCGGCAGTTTTATGCGTCCAGTCGGCTTGATGTTGAGCAGTTTTATGCGGATATTATGGAAAAAGGTATGTTAGTATGTTGTAAAACCATAATATAAACATATATAAACCTTGTATTTGAATGATTTTGTTTGTATTCTATATGTTGAAAATTGATGAAAATTGAGCATTTTTCTGCATCATAGTCTGATTATGTCTGATTTATGCGTTTTGTAAGTTTTATGGAGATGTGTTTGATATCACATTGGAGAAATCTGGGCGAAGTTGAGTATCAACGCTCAGCCAGCGTCGGTTGATCTTCCAATTTGGCACGCCATAAACCTGGGTATGGAGTTCCCATGAAGCTGTGATTTTTATGTTAATGGAAATACATGAAAATACCCTAACTGTGGGAAAATTCTATAGGAATTCCCAGGTAATTAATGGAAAATACCCTATAAATTCAGGTTTGATTGGGAAAATCATCTATAACTGTGGGATATAGGAACTATAATCGTGGATTTGCTGAGTCGCTCGTTGGCATTTTTCCAATGGGAAATCCACTACAACTGGGAAATCTTTGTTGGACATATTTATTTTTTTTTGGTGGGTTGCTGGATCGAAAAATCCCGTACCCGTTGAAACCTTTGACTCTCAATTTTATGAACTTACGTCTGGGCAGTGCTTCATGTGGTATCTTTATCGGGAGGAATAATTCTGTCCAGAAATGGAGCGAATAATTCTGTCGCCATCAAAGAAAGTTGGTGCATTTTTGTTGGGGGGAGTTCGCAATTTTGTTCACGAAAAAATGATACATCCATATACATCCAATGTTTGTTGGAGATACTGCTGCCTTCCGTCCGTCGCACCACTTGGGATTCCTATTGGCAACTATGAAACACTGTAAATAGTGGGATGCTCAGGGGATACCCTCTGGTAATGACTTTCACATAGCGATTGAGGCCATGGCCCGGTCGAAATAGTGGATTTACCCATTGAAAATGGTGGATCTTTCCAGTTCGTCATGTTAAATTACCAGAGGGTAAGCATCATTAACCATCATTAAATTTATCTCCAGAAAGTGTGGATTTTCCAGTTCGCAAACTGTAAACGTTTACCAGAGGGTAAACCATCTACCCACTGGTGATTTCGCAACCATCCACTGTATGTCTCCATGTTTGCAGTGCAGCAGTTTCCAGGCATATTGGCAAGCTCCGCAACGTGTTCAACGTCCAAAGGCGGGGAAGGCCAGGAAAACTCACAGAAATGTAGCAAGAAATGGTGATTTAATATATAGAGATTTTAAGGATTACATAAGAAACTATATGGGATTATATGGGATTATATGGGAAATTGAATATCTATGTGGATTATGGGATTTCATGGAATACCCTAGGGATAAACTGCTCCAAAAAGATGTGGAAAACCCATGGGGAAAGCCCAGGAAAATTCATAGTCGACCAGTCGGGTTGATTTTCCACACCACATCTATGTTAGTTTACGCTAGGGTAGCCGATCCCGCGAAAAGTGGCAGATACAACAAACAGTGCATTTGACAAGGTGATTTAAGCTGCATTGTTGCTAGGCTGCTAGGATGTTACCACCATTTTTGGGGGTGCATGCAGCCAGAAAAACTGAGGTTATGACCAATGAATCTTTCAACATGTAATTAAAAAACAGTATGATGGGTTGAAACGCCAGCAACCAGAGGAATGTCAGCATCCACTAATGATAGGTTTCTTTCCAGGCAGCCTCATTTTGAGTTTCCAAGAATTGGAGTCTCGAGTCTGGATTCTTTCTTTGCTAAGGCTAAGGATGGTAACTGGTTGGCTTCTATAGTCAAGATGCACCAACGTACCATTTTTCCATTTGGCTTTTCGGATCACAGAACAGCCCTGCGGGCGGCCATGGAGATTTGAGAGGTTTGAAAGTCCCAAGTTTTACATCTGCAATTCGGGCAGGATTCGGGCAGAATTCTGAGTCAACTTCACGGTGACCCACAATAATTCTTACACTCCAGTAATTCTGAATATAGCTCTGGAGAACGGCCCGCTTAGTTCTATGATTTGCATTGACATCTCTTTAAAGTAGCAGTCTTCGCCGCAAGGCACGAGCTGAAGCAGGGGCTTAGATCCGAAGATCGCTCAGTCGGTGTTCTGTGCCATTTGGAAACAAAATGCGAATGGTATGCGAATGGTATGACTTGGATTTGCTGATGATTTGTTATTTTCCCAATCGGAAATCCACTATGAGTAGGGAATCTTTGTTGGGAATATGTTTTATTTCTGTAGGGTTCCTTGAGAAATTCAAGATGACATGATCAGAATGGTATGGTAATGGTATAAAATGATAAATTTGAATGCTCTTCCATCAAACTGAAGCATTATTTCATTGAACTGGGGTTCAGGATCACCTATCGTACCATTTTTTTTGCCGTGGGGAGGAACCATGATGAAGCTCCATAAATCCCAACAAAAAGCTCCATCAAATCTTTGGTGCAGTTCCAGTTCAGAGATGGCTGTGGCTGAATTCTATGGTTTATGGTAGATATAACGAACTAGTTAATGGGGTTCATAAACCAACTCATAACTATAGTTCAACTATGGTTTCTAACTCCAATATCTATGGTTTATTATACTTATAACTATAGTTAATGGGGTTCATAAACCAACATTCACATCACTGGGGGGCACCATCCTGTAGGGGATAGTTTTCCTAACAGGGCTAAAGCAAAATCCATCCAAATCCCATGGCTTGTTCACCGGCCTGCACCCCCCAAGTACCAGCATTTAGCCATGTATTCCCATTCTATTCCTATGACTATGCTATCAAAAATTCCCATGTTGATATATGTTGATTATATATATATATTACATATATATATATATAAATATATATATGGTGATGAGTCGTTTGTTACCAAATGAAATTACCATATGACGGGGGGGGAATCACCATCCAGCTATACCAGCTATTTTCGCGTAGGGTACCAGGGTTTTGACCAAGTCCCGAGCCCGGGCCGATCGGGATCTGGATCTTTTCCGAAAACGGGAGCTGTTTGTTAGAATACATGGGATTAAAATGGGATTCAATGTGATTACATATACAACCAAGCATATGCCATCATATGCCGATTAATGATGGCATGTTTTAAAATCCAACTAAGAAAATGATGCCGAACAGTAAACATTTTTTTTATAGGAATAAAGCATAATAAAGCCAGAACCAAACTTTCCAGAACCAAACTGGCTATTTTTTAGAACGAAAAACTGATTGACACGGAAATTCATATGGAAATCCATGGGAAATCCATGGGCTCCCGTGATTGACACTGGCCTTGAGTTTGGTTGTTTTTTTGCTCGGCATGTCTCGGCGAAATCAAGCGTGAAAAACCCTGAATCAATGGGAGATCTTCAGGATCCAATTGATGGAGGTACGTTAGTACCATATGTCTGGTCATATTTTGTGGTGATATTCACTTGCATAGGCCTGAAAAATAGGCCTTATATATATGGTAGGTACCTCCATTTTAGGATCCTGAAATTCCCATTGACTGAAAGTGTCACCCATTTTCGTGAAAAACTCTTGGAAACACTCCATTTCCAGGCTCCGCAGCTTCCATGGGTCGTGCTTCCGAGTCATTGAAGCACGGTCAAGAAACATGGCAATTGGACCAATGATTTTGTAAAGGAATATGACTGACAGATATGAACAGAATTTGACCAATGAGAAGGCTGATGCAGAGATAGATGATTTATCATAAATTTATCATATTTCTCCGTATTTATCCAAAACATCCATCAATTTTGCCAAGGAAAAATGCGGAGAAGTAGTTTCTGAACCCGTGGATTTGCAGCTTTGAAAAGGTGTTCCCCGATTTTTTTGGACAAACCTGTATGACTGAGATCATTGAACAAGCCATGCTATGTGCACATGCATAGGTGTGATACATTGATACATGTACATGAAGAAGAATATGAAATGATATGAATGAATATATACATTTGTCATGCAGCCAAACTACAAACATGCTCAGGGGATCAAAAAAATCCATGACATGTTGTGTTTGATTCCCAGCGCAAGCCGAAAAAAAAATGCTGGCCATCGGATGGTATCCGCACACGCCAAGAAGCCCAGTTGGGTCACGGCCAGGTTGGGAGCAGAAATGGATGGGTCATATTTTTGAGTCGTGAACTTATCAAATCTTAATGCGGAAATACCACCAGGATGGAATGTAGAGGATTTTGGGGGGACCCCTTACGCAACGCAATGGCATGTTGATCCATACGAGAAAAGGCTCTTCTGGCCTTGACGCGCCGAATTCTTGGGAGTAAACATTTATTAATATACTCTCCTCATCTCTCCTCTGTATGCATAGATTAAAAGAAAAATCCACGATTTGTAGATCATGTTCCGTAGACCGTGGCTCCAATTAGAACTGTTGGAGGTTGCGCGGTTTCGCGCTGAACATACGCGGAAAATGGCTGAGGCATGGCCCATTTATAGATGATTTGCTGCCTCTTTTATAGATGGGATCTTCCATGGCAAAGTCTTAAAATATAGCGTGTATCCTGAGGCAAAGTAACATGAGATGTGGACCATCACCGTTTTATCCATAAATGGGCCATGACTTCCCTTAAATCTATGTTAGTTTACCCTATGGTCAGCATCATGTTTTTCAACATGTTTCAACAATATCCCAATATGTTTCATGATATTTATCAATATTTATCATTATTTATCCATATTTATAGATGATTTTCCCGTTGAAAGCCATGTTTCATAGTCTCAACAGCGAATTTTGTTCATCGAAACGAGGCCTCTACCTGATGCAGCCCCAGAGGCGAGGGATCGGGATCAGTGCAGCGAAGGTCGTGGAACCTCAATGGTTACCCTGCCCTAGGGTCAACATATAAAACATCTGGGTAAACCATTTTTAATAGGTAAACCATCTATAAATGGGCCATTTTCCAGAGGGTATACTTGATTTTCAAAGCTAGAAACCTCTATTTATCTGGGTCAATTTCATCACGACCGAAACCTGTTCTCCGCCCTGGAATCATGGTCATGCAACACCCAGCTGGTCCAGCTGGCCATGTTTGGTTGGACACTAAAATTTAGGGTACCCTCTGGTAAACTAACATAACTATGGAAAATGACCATTGTTAATGGGAAAACTCACTATAAATGGCCATTTTCAATAGCTATGTTAGTTTACCAGAGTGCAATATCCCTCTACATCCCCATCATATCCCCAATAAAGAGCCATTTCTGGTTGATTAAAGTTGATTATATACCATTTAAATCTATAGATATGATATAGGTTGGTGGTTTGGAACCATGAATTTTTATGACTCTCCATATATTGGGAAATTCATAATCCCAAGTGACGAACTCCATGATTTTTCAGAGGGGTTGGTATACCACCAACCAGATGAGATTTAATGGAACACCCTAGGCATTTCATGGATTATATGAGATCTAATGGATCATAATTTGAATCTTAATCTGGATTATTAGTGAGATGCTTCATGGAAAAAAACTGGTTGGTGGTTTGGAACATTTTTTATTTTCCATAATATATGGGATAATCATCCCAATTGACTAATATGGTTGTTCCATTGAATCTTCATGGAAAAAAAAAAAACAGGGTTTTATCGAAGAGTTCTTTCTGTGGAAGATCTCTCTCTATGGTTTCTCTCTGAAAATGATCGAAAAAGCCATGGAATTTTTTTGACCGTGCCGAAAACCACATCGAAGTGTTAGTCCAACCCCGGTTCTGCTTGAGCGCTGCTAAACTCTGATTGTTTGATGTGGACGAAAAAACTTATATAACCAAAGAAAAAAATTAAACCATCAATTGTGGTTATTTTCAGGCAGTTTTTGTGTTAATCCTATGTGAGTAGGTTATAGATGATTTATCGGATGTTTTGTGAGGTTTTACTATCCAAGATATCAGGGATTATCACAATCCATTGACTGGGAACACCTATTACCCAACCTGTATAATGGGATGGCTTGGGGGTAATGTTTATTCACTCAATTTGCTATGGCGAAGCCTTCTATGCTGTGATATCATTAGGGTACAGTTCCCCACATATTTGTGTATGGTGAACCTCGATTTGACAATCCCTAGTGTCATGCTATTGATGATATATTCCCTTATATCCAGCCATATCCAAATTAAATTGTGGTTGGTTTCACCTTCATTTTGATTAGATCTAATGTGTTGCTGGGTGTTTTCCTGATTAGCCAGCAAATTCCCATGAGAATAAGATCATCCCTCCATCCTTATCAATGGCCATGCTGGCCAGGAACCATTGATTGGAGGTACCGATTCCATATATAAGGCCTACTTTTTCAGGACTATGTAAGGGAATATTCCCAGAAAATATGGTCTTATATGGTACAGTACCTCTATTTTAGGATTTTGAAATTCCCATTGAATGCATGAAAAGATGCAATACTGAACCAAGGTTTCATTTCTGGGTGTGTATTTAATGTCAACATTACATATGTTTTTTTGCTTCTGTTTGAAAATTGAATATATGCCCAAATAGTAACCTCAGTGTGAAAAATGATGCTAAACCAACATGATTGGCTTTTCACATCTATTTATTTATGTATGTTAAATCCATATGTTTATCGCAATAAACCCCATATTGACACATTTGACACCCAAACAATAAGGTTTCTTCTAGATTAAGTTAAGTCCATATGGGGGTTTCCATAAATTATGGTACCCCAAAATAGATGGTTAATGGAAAATCCGTATCTAAATGGATGATTTAGGGGTACCCCATTTTAGGAAACCACCATATGTTCCCATAAAAATCACTATAATTGATGGGTACACAAGTCCAATTGTTGGTTAAATCTCCATTTTCGTTGCGAAGAAAATCCCTGTTACATCCAAATTTCACCAGGTGCTGTTAACCCCCCGTGATGTTTTGTTGGTTTACAACTCCCGTTAAGTAGCTCGAAATATCTATCATAAACCCCAGTGTAATTGGAGTTCACCAACTTAGCGTTAGCACAAACTGGGGCACAACCTTGTTGATACATACATGTATATCCCATCATATTCCCATTAAATCTCATCAAATATCTTCATGTTCGTTGCTTAAATTGCTTCAATCCCCATTACATCTTATTGCTTGTTGATCCTATGAATCTATTGTTTGTTGGTGAAACGCCTACATTTACCTCATGTTCATGGGTAAATCTATTTTTGGGGGTGGTTCAATGACCATTTTGCCCCATCCACAGACGCGTTGTGTGGTCCCCACCGAGCTCTCCCATCGCCTCTGCAGCCTTTTCGATGCAGGCGATGGGGATGGGACCTGTGGGACATGGATCAAATTTAACTATAATGTGCAATGTGGTGCCCTATAGTTAGCTAAGTTGGTTTATAACTTCAATAACTATGGTTTATGGTAGATATATCTATAGTTTTCATGGGGGTTATAAACCAACTTATAACTGGGGGGCACCACCTTGTGGGGCCCCCAAGATGACTAAGTTGGTTTAGATTCACCCCATGATATAACTATAGATACTATAGTTATTTAAGCGTATTATAAACCATAGTGACATTGGAGTTTTGTGAACCCCAACTAAACTACCATGCAATTTACCAATGGCTCATATAAATACTGGATCTATAGTGGTTAATAAGATATAATAAGATATAAAAACCATATGAACTATATATATATTGTTCCCGATAACAAAATGCCAATGAATAGATGCCCATTACATCTTTGGTAAACTAACTGTTTGCTATTGAAATTTGCCATAGAAATGGTTGATTTACCTCGTAAAAATGGTGGATCTTCCCAGTTCGTTATGTAAACGTTTACCGGAGGGTACATACCATGGCTTATCAATGGCTAATTCATATATAAATAGGATATTTCTAGTTACTGGGGATGAACATCCATAAAAAATAGAGCTATGACTTGATGTGAACAAGAAGGGGTACCAGCGGCAACTTGATCCATCCCCATGTAACTTTTCACCATCCAATTTTTTTTTGGGCACAATGTGGGGCCCCCAAGATGACTAAGTTGGTTTAGATTCACCCCATGATATAACTATAGTTATAAGTATGATAAACCATAGTTATTGGGGTTATAAACCAACTTAGTCACCTTGGGGCCCCACATTGTAGCCAATGACTTGACCAATACCCACATATGGTTGATACTTGAGAATGGGAGAATAGTGGTTCATAGTGAAGCGAAGGGCACTTCCCCACCTTGCCCCAGCTTCGAAGGGCAGTGACAGCGCCCGCGCCATCGAATGCAGCAGGGAAGGCTGCACCGAAGGAGATTCCTTCAGCGAAAGATGGCTTTCTCATGGTTTGCTGCATCTGCTACAAATACAGTTATCAACCAATTCTCAACCATTCTTAATCACTATGAACCATGATTAACGATGTTTAATTCTTCGTAACCACTATTACCCACTGGCTTCTTTGTTCCCAGAGATCTACAATGTAGGGCCCCCCAGATATAAGTTGGTTTATAAACCCCATTAACTCCAGTAGTTATAAGTTATAAGTATGATAAACCATAGTTATTGGAGTTAACCATAGTTATAAGTATAATACCAAATAATACCTCATTAACCATAGTTATAAGTATCATAAAGCATAATAAACCAGAATAAATCATAGTGAAATTGGACGTATGTGAACCCCAACGAACTGAACGCGATAACTCGATAAAAAACAGGTGCCCCGGCACCGGTGCCACGCGCCATGTCGGAATCCTTGGACGCCAGGTGAATACTGCGACATCCACTTTCAAGCCGGCACCGGGTAACTTGCCTCAGGAATTTTCCGGTGGAACGAGGTGCTATCGGTGCTGTTGCTACATCTGCTTGGTGCCAAAAAGGGCGAAAAAGGGATTATTAATGGTTAATACTGGTTAATCATGGTGAATTATGAGTATCTGGCTGGTGGTTTCAAATTTATGGAATTTTATTTTCCATCATATTAATGGGATGTCATCCCAACCCCATTGACGAGTTTTCCATCATTTTTCAAGATGGTTAAAACGCACCAGCAACCAGATATATGAGTGGGTGATTCCAAGGGTAACCACTTGTTACCTAGGATGCAACCTCCAAGTAAGTACGGTTTTCAAGATTGCAAGGCCAAAGAATTTCAATGTCAGTCAGAACATTTATCCCTGCTAATATTCATCTAGGCCAATCGACTGGATGGGTAGTGACTAATCAATGGGATTATTGCGGTGATTAATTATGTTGACTTTGTGGTTCATCATGGTGAATAATTTTGGGAAACCTCCATATAATAACCAACAATAGATAAACACTAGGTCAATCTTGGATGGATAGTGACTAATTCTACTGTCATCTTTTGGTATCAATGGGTTTATCTACGTTCACCAGCTCAGAATTTGTCGTTTTTTGCAGGCTATCTAGCTGATTGGCCATGAATATACGGGATGGGGCCCCCGTTCGATAGCGTTCAGTTGAGATATGGCTGTGGCTGAATTAACTATGGTTTATGGTGGATATAACGAACTAGTATTCATGGGGTTTATGTTCACCAACATTCAAATCACTGGGGGCACCATCCTGTGTAAATGTAGTGTGTTCGAACTTCCAAGTCGGAGGTTCATCTTTCGCCATACCTGAGGCTATCTGCAGCAAGCATTGGTGCTCACCGAATTGTGCCCAGGGAGTGGAGTTCCGGGTTTTGTTTAGGGAGGATGAAAGTCCCCGAGGTCTACCCAAATACACCAATTGGATTCCTGGGCTTTGGTTGGTGATTTCTGACATCCCAATGGAACATCCAACAGGACTGAGGAATCTGGGAAGAAGTCCTGGTTCTTGGCGACCCCAAATTAGCAAATCCAACAATTACCCCCTGCGGTCTCGTTGTTAGCCGTCAATTGTAAAATTAGCTTAATGTGATATGTAGTTTTGTTGCTTTAGCACCTTACAAAACATTGTTTCATCATGAGAAAGCTATGGCGCATCAATGTGCAGCCACCCAGAAACATGTTCGGAAACCTCCGCACTGCACCGCACCGGCGTTTCCGCCTTCAGGTCTTGCGACGAAATCCCGCGTTGGGAGTGGAACAGTCGCCCTCCGACGCGCTGGCCTAAGCCATGCATCCCAGGACATGGAAAATCCATGAAAGTGCTGGACATAGGGACAACATACTCCCATAAGACACCTATGGGAAGCTTATGGGAATAGGGGTGGGATATCAGCTTCATCATCCCAATCTATCCCCAAAGTCGCCAGTTAGCTGCCAAAGCCGGCTTCTGGTTACAAAAACCATGTGGTTTTCAGTTTTCCGGAACATCATCTATAAACAATCATCTATATAACCAAACATTGTTCATGGCCTAGATTTACCAGAGGCTATTTACCTGCTTTTTTTTAGGCAAAAAAAATCATCAAAAATCCCCAGGTTTCAACGCTTTAAATCCACCATTTTTTGGAGGCTGAAGTCCCCATGTTTTGTGGCTGGCCCGAGGTCCAAGTCAACTTCCCCGACGTGCCACCGGAAGCCCTGAGGCCCCGGGCAAGGGTCGAAAATCATGGGAAAACCATGAGAAAATCATCGGAAAATCACCGAAGAATGTAGGTGTTCATGGGAAAGTTGTGGGAAATATATGTGACAATCCTGGGGAAATCATTGTTGTAGATAGATGTTTGAATGGGAAAATTCATCTTTAAATGGTGGATTTTCCAGTCACGGTTGATTACCGGAGGGTAAGAAAAAGTGTCATATATATCAAGTTATGAATCAACAACAATGACTGGTTGGTGGTTTGGAACATTTTTTATTTTTCCGTATATTGGGAAGAATATTCCCAACTGACGAGCTCCATCATTTTTCAGAGAGGTAGGCTGAAACCACCAACCAGAGTTACAATGGTTTATGGTAGATACAGATACATCTATAGATCATGGTAAATTAACATAACTATGGAATTTCACCATTTTTAATGTGTAAATCAATTATAAATGGCCATTTGGATTTGGATGTGGTTGATGCTTTCAGCTAGTTTTTCTTCCCAGATGAAACGATCACAAATGACTTGTTCATCTTGTTCCGCGACAAGCACTGCACCAACCAGAAATCTTCAGAATAAACTACCCGGCCTGGTAAACTAACTGTTTGCTATTGAAAATGGCCATAGAAATAGTGAGTTTTCCCATTAAACATGGTGATTTTCCATAGTTCTGTTAGTTTACCAGAGGGTACTTGGACCAGGGTCTCAGCCACGCCTTTTTGCGACCAGGCATGCACGTTGGCAGCATGGTACATTTCATCGCTAGGAGTTGGGAAATCTAAGCTGAACTGTGGCCATGCACGTCGTGTTCTTTGATGTAGCATACTGACATGGGAGGTTTTCTGTAAAAATGGGCTACCCTCAGTATCCTCAGTTCTCATCCATGTGATTTTCGGATATACCCTCTGGTTATTTAACATAGCCATGGAAAATGGCCCATTTATAGATGATTTTCCCAGCTAGAAACCTCCATTTATAATGGATTTTCCATAGCTATGTTAAATAACCAGAGGGTATATGAACCATCCAGCTATTGGGCTATCCCAATTTATGGAAACCCTGGCAAGATCTGAGGCGAGTCCTGCGAGCACATTACATGGAGGCCAGGGAAAAGAAGGAATGGCCACGCTCTGAAAATATTGGTTCATGTATATTGGGGATAGCCAGGTCAACCTTGGATGGGTAGTTTACTCCTTATTTTTTTTGCTAGCTATTTATTTTTTGCAGGGTATCTAAGCTTGGCAATGATAGAATGAGGATGTGTGATATGATATGGAGGTGTCCGAAATTGAGATTACACCTCAAATCATCCAAATTAGACCATTCTAGTTTTGAAACCCACGGTTTGGGGATCCTCCTGGTTGAGAAACCTTCATATGGGTGTGTCTCAAAATGCTGTGTAGACTATACATCCCCAAAAATTGTGAATGAAAAATCCGGAAGATGATAATCAAAGGTATCACCGGCCAAGAAAATGGGTGATAACCCATAAAAACCATGGAAGGTCAAGAAAACTCCATGGCTATTTTCTAATGTGTCAACTGTTCCACCCCTTGAAATATTGGATGATCCCAGGTGACTAACATGTTTCATTTGAAAAAAAATACGGAGGCAAAGGAAGACATCAATTTGGTACCTGGAAATTCACAGCTTCGGAAGAGATTTTGTGTGGTTGATGGTTGCCGGATGAGTTGATGCCTCGCCGAAGCATCATGTCCAGTGAGGGAAGCATCTGGTTTGCAATTACCCTCTGGTTATGACTAACATAGCCATGGAAAGATCCACCCATTTTATAGCTAGGTAAACCATCTATAAATGCTCCATCTATACCATGGCTATGTTAAATAACCAGAGGCTATCTGTCATAAAGGTTCTCGGCATTCATCTCCATGCTCGAATCCACATTATATGTCAGCGTTGATAATATGATCATCATTATCCAGATTGTGTTAATATGTTACTGGTTGGTGGTTTGGAACATGTTTTGCGTTTCCATTCAGTTGGGAATGGCATCATCCCAACTGACGAACTCATATTTTTCAGTAATGGATTACTGATGTTTATGCAGAACCATATCTTGTTGATATTTGACATAATTTATACAACCACCGCCTTATTAGGATACACCCCTTACTAGGGTTTAATGGATATTAATCCCCCAATAGTGGATATAAATTTCAAAATTAACCCCATGAATCCCAGATTGATATACATATCTATATATATATGTATATATATACATGTCCAGATACCATCTGTCCTCATTTTAAATTATGCTTTATATCCAGATGATGTGCACTGATATTTTATATTTCAGCCAGGTTCTTCAAAGTGACCCTTTTCAGATGGTTAAGTGACCCTTTTTGGGTTTAGGTGACCTCGAATTGATGAAAAAGGTCACTTTGAAGAACCAGGAGATTATGATTTATTTTCAAATTAATCCTAAACTACATCCCTGAATTGTCCCCGACACCCAGAATGGCAGGCAGATGGGGAAGAAGCTTGTCATCCCGAACCGAGAGCTGCCTTGCTACAGGCCCAATGTCGTGGGGCCTGGGGGCTTCCAAACTGCAGAGTTTTTAGGGTGCTTAAGGTACAATGTGGGGCCCCCAAACGATAGCTAAGTTGGTTTATAAGTCCAATAACTATGGTGTTTTATACTTATAACTATAGTATTCATGGGGTTTATAAACCAACTCATAACTGGGGGAGCACCACATTGTAGCCATTAGTTTCTATGATTTGACATTTCCAACAATTGATTGTTTTTCTGACATTCGCCATTATTTTGACAACTCTAAAAAATATTTGGAAGGCCACTATGTACCTTATTTTTGACAACAACATTAGTCCTCGTCATTTGAAAGGCCATTTTTAAGGGTATATACTATATTTATATCGATTCATATATACATATATACTATACATATATTATATACTAGTTACGATTATTTGCATGAGCATCCCACATCTGGAAATGCCAACTCTTTCGGTGTTCATCAGTTGCATCCCTTTGCTGGATGGTGAGATCCACCTTTTTTTCTCAGATGTGCATCCTACGTAACGACAGGATTGTAAGCCACATACATACATACATACATCCATCCATACATACATACATACATACACATACATACATACATACATACATATACATACATACATACATACATACACATACATACATACATACATATACATACATACATACATACATATCATGTATATTGTATATATATAATCTATATATGCGTATATATATATATATATATATATCGTATATATATATATATATATATCATATATATATCATATATATATATCATATATATATATATATATCATATATATATATCATATATATATCATATATATATATATCATATACATATATATATCATATATATATTGTACATATTTACATCATAAATATATATATACTAGTATATATATATATACATGTATCTGGTGATATCCCACAAATTAGTGGGTGATACCAAGGTTACCAGCCAATTATTAACTGGGATGCAACCCCCAAGTAGGGTTTTCAAGAGTTCATAACTCTCCAAACATCGCAAGGCCAAAGAATTTCAATGTCCTCAGTCAGAACTAAATCCCTGCAGGATGGTTCCCCCACGATAGCGTTCAGTTGAGATATAAGTGGCTTCACTAAGGTTTATGGTAGATATAACTATAGTTAATAGGGTTTATAAACCAACAAACATCACTGGGGGGCACCATCCTGTGCTAATATTCATTGTCCCATGAATTTATCCCATCAGTATCCTATCATACTTGGAGGATAACCACAGTTGAAGGGGCCTGATGTACCAACTTGTAGGGCTTAAAATCCCATGGTTATAGCCATTTTTTATTACTCCATGACTATCCCATCGACGTGGCAACGTGGGGTTCAGCGACAGGTTCAAAAAGAGACCAACAGTGAGGACTGGGCGAAACTAGAGGTGCGGTGGGCTGACGGCTGGTGTTATCCCAGGGATCATGGGTAAGTTGAGGAGACCGGCGTGGTGAAAGCATAGAAAACAACTTAAAATCATCCTGAAGTAGAAGATGGATGGTGGAAAATTAGTTCTATTTTAGAGAGGAGTTGTTGAAATGTCCATATTCTATTTACTCCAGGATGACCATAATTGCCGTTTTGATGGGAATAGTCTGCTGAAAGAATAATGCCGGGTATCCAAATCCAAGTAAAGAGAGTATAAATGGGTCCATGTTCAAGAGATATACTAGGGATAAGCTGCAAAACTGACAAAAAATCGGGGTTAAAATTGATGGCCTCCATTTAAATCCCAATAGATACGTGTTTGGTCGACTAATGGCTTCTTAGCTATATACTGTTAAAAAAAAACACAGTTTTCAATTGAATTGTTTAATTAAATCTGAAATGATCACTCAAAGACTTAAAGCCTCAACATGCTCAATTTGAAGCGCGTTCGGAACATGTTCCTTTCACAAGGGTTACTATCGGCCAGGTCCACCAAAATGGCCTTATCAAGGGATTAAGAACCCCCATTAACCAGTAATAAAAAACCCTTTCTGAGTCCACTAACCAGTGTACTCATTCCAATCCCATTACTGAATTCTATAATCATATATAATCATTAATGGGATTGTATAATCATTAAATGGAATTCAAATGGAATGAGTATTATACTCATTAACCACTATACTATAATCATTTGAATCCCATGCTCATCCCCATGAAAAATCTCCCAGTGCAGCCCCCTGCCGAAGTCCAGGCACCTTTCGGCGACGTCAGCAACTGGGCTCCCTTGAAGGCCCAGAATAGTTATATCAATGGGAATTCCAGGATCCTAAAATGGAGGTACGTTAGTACCATATTTCTAGCCATATTTTGCTGGGATATTCCCTGAAAAATAGGCCTGAAAAATAGGCCTTATATATCGTAGGTACCTCCAATTTAGGTTCCTGAAATGGCCATTGAATATAGTATGTTACAGTCATCCTGGAGTGGATAGAATTGATAGAATATAGAAATTTCCACCGAAATCCCCCCCGATTAATTTAGTAATATCTATGTTCTATCTACATTTTAGTACATTTAGTAATATCTATGTTCACTATCTATGAATTTAGAAATCCCCCACTCATAGTGTTTGAAAAATCCATGTTCTATCTACTTCAGGATGATGGTAGTTATATGCATACCAGGTGAGCCCCGCAGTTTTCAGATAGCCAATGAACCCCATCAACTGGTTTGTTGTATCTACCATAAACCCGCGTCAACCAAGCTATAAGTCAAGTTAGCTATCGTTTGGGGGGCCCACTACCCACCTTGTCTGTATATGCATATTTATGTAGTAGGTGTTTTGGGGGGGCAGACAGCGAAGAAATGTTTGATCTACAGCATGTGTGTCCGGAGGTTGCGAAATAGTGTGACAAGTGTGAACCAAGGAAAAGTTAGTTTAACCAACAAAAATGATGAGTTCATCATAAAGCATCATGATTTGATGAAAACAAATTGAGCAATCTTGGTGAATGGCAGAGTTTAGTTGTTTGTTGTGCGTCTTCTCTAAAGAAATCGCGAAATATATATGGGAGCCGATCGCAAATGCAAGTCTAAGAATTATAAAAGGGCATGTGTATTTCAGCATCCGCGATTGTCTCTAAATTTGTGACATCTAGCAATGTTTTGGCGATTCTCTGCGCAAAATAGTGTCGCATACGACAGAACCCTCCCGCGATTGACACCGTTGGTATCGCGGTTGATTCGCGGTTGATCGGCGATTGTAGCTGCCCCAGATACCTTTATTTTGATCAACACCCATATGTTCTCAGTCGTGTTATCTAGCCTCTGGTAATTTGTCACATAGCTATTGAAAATGGCCCAGTCGAAATAGTGGATTTTCCCATTAAAAATGGTGGATCTTTCCATTTCGTTATATTAAATTACCAGAGAGTAACCATCATTAACCATCATTATTTTTTTCTCCGAAAAGTGTGGATTTTCCAGTTCGCAAACTGTAAACGTTTACCAGAGGGTAGCTACAAAATCCATGAAAAAATCACCTACAGAAGAGTGGTTCAACCGCAATTTGCGGCAACCTCGTCCAGGCCGCTGTGAAGACCTCGCACTTCACAGACGTGACCTTGGAACTTGGCGTTTTGAAGGTGGGGAAGTTTCCAGCTTTTTCTGTGAAAAAACCTGGGGATTTCAATGATTCAACTTGATTCAACTGAAGAAAAATTGGAAGACCTGGGTGAATGGTCAGTAAGAATCCGAAAACCTTGGTGAATGGTTGGGCAAAACTGGTGAATCACTATAGCCACGCAAGAAGGAACAATTGCTGATTATCCCACAAAAAGTCACTGTTTGGTACCAGGGTACCGAATTCGGTGTCCTCTCCACTGGCGAATCGCGGCAGGTCGCACATGCGTTCGACCGCGCAACCAACCACGAGTTTCCTCATTTTCTGGTTGGTGGTTTGTAACATTTTTCATTCTTCCATATATTGAGAATATATATATACTCCTGGGAATTGCCTATATATATATATTCTGGTTGGTGGTTTGGAACATGAATTTGATTTTTCCATATATTGGGAATAATCATCCCAACTGACAGACTCATATTTTTCAGAGGGGTAGGTATACCACCAACCAGTTTTACAAGCTGAGATAGATGGAATTGATCAAAAACTTTGGGAGCGGTGTAGCTCAGCCATGCAAAGACTAAAAATACAACTACCGATTTGGCAAACATCCAGACGTAGCTGTCGTTCGATTGCGCCATGGGCTTCCCGGCATGCTTGAGACGCTCTTGGCCAGATATCTGGGGAAGTTCCTGAAGGCAGGGCGGTCACTTGTGTGTTTCGCAACACGTAGTGTTTGATGCCCTTATCTGATCTACATTGGTTACTGGTTACAATAACATCAACCAATTCTCCTTCGAAAATGTTGCTGCCCAAAGTCTCCAAAGTTTGAAACACAAAACTTGAAAGAATGGGTTGAAGAGAAAATCAGCAGAGAAACCTCAACAAATTTGGGAGTAAAAGTAGATTTTCCCAACAAAACCCAACTGAAAATTCCGACATTTGCCTCACCAATGTGACGCAAGATCGCGGACATGCCTTGCCCTCCTGAAAGCACGCAAGACCCGGGTTGGTGCTGTGATTCATCTTCAGCGGAAACGGAGGTATACCCAGCCATTTCAGGAAGAAATCACGAGATATCCCTGAAAAATCGCGAGAAACACATCAGCCATGGCAGCATGGTCAATTGGGATGTTGAAAGCAACGATTGCCAATGATGGTTGTGCCATTTATTTCCGCTATCCCACTGGTTTTTCCGCAGCACCTCGTCTGACTGGGATGGTTTGTGGTTTAGGATTTACCAAAGTTTACCCACATGATTCCTCCATGAATCATGAATCCCCCAACTCGCAAATGAATCCCTCACATTTCAGGTGAATTACAGAACTCAAAATTCCCAAAAATGGTCTCCCCCAATTTCAAAACCGCTGGTCAACCCCATCGACATCATCTGTATCTGTCCAGCCAGGGCTTTACTCCGGAGCACATCTCGGCGCATTTGTTGAAAGGATCGGTGAAGCTCAAGGAGCGCTCCATGGGGAAATCATGGGAGACTCATGGGTTTTTTTTTGCCAAAAAATGGAAGTTTCGAGGAAAATCATCGATGGATTTTCCAGCCATATTTGAGTACCGAACCAGGGGGCTGTAATGATGGTACAACTTAGCTGCTAGGTGGTTTCATTCCAGGCCAGCCATGATTTTTGTCCAGATTTAAAGAGGAAGTCAAAGTGCTGCAACTTCCACGTCCGGTGACATGTGATATTGCATTGAGAGATAGAGATAGAGAGATTATGAATAAATATATTCATACATAATATATATATATATATGTATACATATATATATATATATTATATATATAGGTATAGGTATGTATCCCTTATCTCATGATGCTTGAGTTTGTTTGAGCCACAATCGTCGATGCCCTCCACACATCCGTGGCGAGGAGGTCGAATTAGACTTGGCCACTCTGGAGCAGGCCGGTGTGTTTTGGTGTCCTCCCAAAGACGGGATGATCATGTGAAAAATCACTCCCAGGCCGGGGGTGAACCAAAAAAAAACCGCAACGGATCCTGGAATCATCTTCGAAAAACATCGGGAAAACATGGGAACACTTGCAATTTTAATGAATTCCTAGGAATCCTAGGTTTGAGGTTGAACATGGACCCAATAATTCCGTGGTGGACAATTGTCCTTTTTGCTGGCCATGACTTGGCTCCATGTTAAGACAAACCATTCCAACCCCACCGGGCCCCGTGGAGGGTCTGGCGCTCCGAAAAACTGCAGAGGATCCCAAGAAACTCATGGTTTTATTTTTGGGAGGGGGGCTTTTGTGGGGACATATACTCATCCTGAAGTAGATGTTCAAAAAATCCTCACAACACTGGGGTGAATTTTGAAAAATCCATTTCCTATCTACTTCAGGATGATTCTATACAATGCCATCTGGTAATCACTAACATATCTATTGAAAATGGCCCAGTCGAAATAGTTGATTTACCCATTCAAAATGGTGAGTTTTTCCAGTTCACAAACTTTTAGTTTATAACTAGGTCAATCTTAGATGGGTACTTTAATCCTTTGCTCTTTTGGTATCAATGGGAATATCCACTAACCAGAAAGGATGTTTTTTGCAGGGTATCTAAGATTGGCCATGATAATAAGTTATACAGAACCACTAGAAAACACACCAACTGAGCGGGGGAGCCCAACATCTGAACCACCCATCAGACTGCGGAAAAAAAAACTAGACGACGGTTGGCCCGAGAGCGAAAAAGATGTTTTTCAAGCAGCTCTGAGGATGGTAGTCGTAAAAGATAGTCGGTGAATAGTTGGTGAATTTTATATGAGCTATGGAAA
>Ga0126342_10001739_pt1 | contig 31818 bp, 30 predicted proteins | sample Cyp1metagenome_FD_92528 | JGI IMG/M metagenome (GOLD analysis project Ga0126342, IMG submission 92528) | Coral microbial communities from Lord Howe Island, Old Settlement Bay, Australia - Cyphastrea 1 metagenome | ecosystem: Host-associated > Invertebrates > Cnidaria > Coral ...
ATCCCATTAAATCCCCATTAAACCACCATTTTCCTATGGTTTTCCGATGGTTTAAATTACCAGAGGGTAACCATGGGCAGTCAATTGGAGGGAGCAGGAGTCCCCAAGGCGCATCGCCTCAAAATTGAAGTCACCTGTACTTGTAGTTGCTACATCCGGATGTTTGGGAAGAAGTAAACATTACCAAATAGGATCCTTAAATTCAATTTCTATAGATTATTCCAGACCAATTTCAGTATGTAAGTTACCTGAGTTACCTAAACCATTGCGTCGCAGGTGACTCCGGATGCTGACTTGCTCTCCTACGGCCTCCGATTGCCTTGGTACGCCGGACTGACGAGTGCAGCAATGCAAGCCACGAAACAGATCTGAATACATTGATGTGTAGGGGCTTCCTCATTAAGAAACATCATATATATATATATGTATATGTATTATATATAATGTATATGTATTCATTTATTTATGTGTTTATTTATTTATATAATATTATATACAGTATAATATGTTTATGTATATATATATAATAATACATATAAATCATATAAATGTGATTGCAAGTGACTAGCAGAGGTGGTGATGTGCTCGCGGAAGGCAGTGATGTCCAGGACCCAAGTTGTGTCCCCCTAGGTACGACCTGTTCGTTGCCCTGGACGAAGACGTTGACGGTCGTTTAGGCGGAGAGTCATGCGGTTCGTTGGTTCCGCGTCCACAGCTGAGGAGTTCTCGTTTGAGAAATGCGAGCATGTTTGGAATACTTTTGGGATATCAGATGAAATACTGAGGATTTTCCACAGATCCTTCACATGTACATGTACAATCATGTACATCCATCCATCTCATGTGTGTGTACAGCCATGGTCAAAACTGAGGTGAATTGCCCATATTGGTGGATAGTCATCCATCCATTCATCGGGATTTATTTCGCAGATACCATGTTTTGAGCATGACAGATGTAATTATATGAATTGATGTATACATTATATATAACTTTATATGTATATATATATACATCGCTCGGATCAGCAATGTCTACTTAGCGAAGATGATGCCAGGTGACATGTAAAACTTGCTGAACATAACATCATTGGTGTCCTTGGGATCTTCCCCTGGGAAGATCACAGTGGCAGCATCGCAAAGATTTCCTCTGCTGAGACAGTGAAATCGCATGTTTCGATGCTGTATTCATTCTTGGATATTCCTGTCATCGTTGGTTCCACCCTCCCTTGAATAGTGACTTATCTCGTTCACAACTTACATCCACATACATCCACATTTTTTGTCGATACCAGTGTCTCCTTGTGATTCTAGATTGGAAAAAATCGACTGTGTCCCTGGTTGTGTTGGTAACGTACTCCTGAGAGTATTCGCACTCTCCAATGTAGGTGTGCTGGTCGTACATAATTACATGTCTAAATGCTATCTGATCCCAATTAGTTGATGTGTTTCAGTGCGGTCACTCAACCAACAACCACGTCAACATGTTAAACTGTGAAATCATCATGTGATTGTTTGAATCCCGTCATTTGTGTGTATGCCGCATGTATTATTGTCGAATCCGGATGTTTGAAGAACCCTCTGAAATCTTTCATAAACCTGTTGAAACTTTGAAATTGCTTGAACCCCACCCCCTTTCAATATGATCCATACATGAGGGTTTCCACAAATGGGGGTACCCGCAGTTCTCATCCATTTTAGATTTGGATTTTCCATGAAATAAACATAAATAAACCATCCAGCATCATCCAGCTATTAAGGTAGCCCCATTTATGGAAGCCCCCAAATGATCTGCAGATTGGGTAGTATTGTTCTCGCCTGCAGACCCTGCAGGCCTCACGGAGCTTCACCAGGGACTGGAACGTCTCGTGAAGCTGTCACCGGGAGCCAATCGGCAGGAGATGGGGGGAGTTGACCCAACCAAATGGGGATATAGCATAATTAGCATATGGCCAACCAAAATGGATGATATAGCATATGGATGCATATGGCAAAATGTAAAAAAGCAAATATCATTGGTAGAAAATTGGTGGTTTCGAATATGTTAATATGTTTTATATTCAAAATTGTTCAACGAAATATTTGGGATGGTCCCCAATGACCTTAATATTTGAGATGGTCATCATAGTTGTACAGATTATTGAATATATGATGTTAGTATATGTTAGTAAGGGTAACTATCCCAAAATGATTGTGTTTTTTCCCCCGAATAGCTCCAAATAAACCATGGTAGTTTGGATTGTAATATCCCTTTTATGTCGTTCCCACTCGATTCAGAATATGTAACTAGTCACTAAAATCGGCAATTCTTGACCTCCAATCATGGATGGTCTAGATGTCCATGGCCATACCAGGGACCGAAGGGCTTACAGAAGCAGCTTCCCTGGCAGCTTCTCTATTGTGGGGACGATCTGTCACCAGACCTGGGACGATTGGTATAACCCACTCACTGGCGGTGACCTGGTTGTTCCCCACTCAGCCGCTAGCATCGGCTACCACCTATCCCAAAATGTGGCCCGATTGATTGTGTTAGATTGTTAAAAGTTAAAAGACTGCCTATTGCGTGGTCGTATTGCGTGGTCGTCCAACAATCCTTTAACGGCCATTGGGGTCTACCCGACCCTCCACATCCCACAGCAGGAGGTGGAGCTATGTGAATTGATGGAATCCCTTGACATGGCGGGATCAACCGATCGCAGTCACTTGGGGTGCCCAACATAACAGCGGCTTGCCTTGTGGTAAGATCATGTAAGATCCGAATGATCCAAAAAAATCACTGCGTATTCTATGGCAATTTCATGATATTCTATGGCGTTCTAGATTCTATATAGTAAAGCCGCCCGAAACGCCCATCCCCAAAGCACCACACCCATCCCCCACGACACCCCTCGCAGGGTGGCACCGGCTTTATTGGTTGGGTGCAATGGACGGCGGTGGCGCTCACCGCCGTGCCCACCTTGGCGACCGAGCACCTTGGCGGCTGCGGGCCGTGGGGCCAAAACTAAGAAGTCCTGGACCAAAAGCAGGGTTACTGGGTACTGATTCTAGATATGATATATACATTTAATTACGTATACACATATTATATCTATACATACATATATATATAGTAGATATTATTACAGGTAATTCTACGGGACCTCAATTTTGGCATATGTTCCTCATCTGAATCTTGGTGTTCAAAAGGGTTTGAACCACAAAAAGAGTGAGGTGCTCATGAGCAAACATTGGCATTGTGCCATTTACCAAGATACTGTAAGAACATTGACATTTTACTGGCCCTGTTTGAATTACATATCTTGATTTTGTCCACAATGTGTGATCTACTACTACTACTACTACTACTACTACTACGACTACGACTACGACTACGACTACTACTACTACGACTACTACGACTACTACTACTACTACTACAATAATTTACAGCAATGTTAAGAGGTATAACATGATGTTTTTTTGAAGTATTTGCGCCCCATGGTGCACCATTTTTGGACACCCCCCCATGTATATGGGGTTGTTTTTGTTGACGGTTTCCCACCGGCGACCCCTGTGTGGCTCGCCAGGCCAGAACCACTTCAGACGGTCTTCAGGACTTGCAACGGGCAGCACCCCAGCACTGCATCATTCGAACAGAGCTATTGCTTGGAGATGACCTCACTGCCAATCGAAGATCTGGTCCTGCGTAAAGTGCGGGCTGCGGCACAGGCTTTTCTGCGAGAATTTTGGTTCGATCATCCCCATGGTATTGATTCGGATCATATTTTTGTGGCTGAGCACCCCATGGTGATCACGGTGTTGATGTCTCATACATTCAGGATGATGGATCGGCCTTCATGTGATGGTATCATTTCTGCCATGAGCTCAGACCAGTGAAAATTGAAGAGCCATGCCAGCTGGCATGGTCAGTGCTAGTGCCAAGTGCCAACCATGCAATGTGTGGGATAGTTTGGGGCGGGAACTATCCAATTTTACTTCATACCAATACCATGGAGCTCTTGTTTTGTTCAGGACTGGGGGCAAAGCTTGTCGCTATCTAAATTTTGACGATATGACTCAATGCAGATGCCGTAGTAGGTTCTGTTTATGGAGGCCTTTGACTTCCTCGTATGTAAATCATTTGATTACCCTTTCTGGTAATCAATAGTGACAGTGGGAACTCCGTGAATTTCATCATCAATGGCCGGGGATCATGTTCCCAGGTGGTTGATCTCATGGTCCTCCTGAACGATGGCACAGGTTGCGGTGGCGGATTTTGGCCAAGCCGCTTGATACGCCAAAACAATGTAGACACCCAAGGATTTGGGCTAAGCCCAAGGTAAGATGTTCCATGATCTTTTCCATGACGTCTTGATGTTGATATGATATACAATATAATATATAATATAATATAATATGATATATAATAAATTTGAAGGATTTTCGGATTTTCGGAGAAATGCTAAGATGTTTTCCATGATTTTTGAAAGGCTCTATAGTTGTGGCCTCTATGACCTGCCACAGCCCTGCAGGTCATGGATCTGCTGCTATGACAAAGTTGCAGGAGGAGGTGTGATGCAGTTGGACAAGAAATGGGTACGGATCAATACCTATGAAAATACCATTTTTAGGGGGATGAACATCCATAAATCCCAGCTATTCTGATGTGAACAGAAGGGGTACAAGGTTTTGACACACTGCCAAATCATTCCGTCCAGTAGGAGCGGGGGGACGTTACGTGGTTCTTTGTACATGTTTCATCATGTTTCTACAACTTATGTATCTTATGTGCCATGGTTGCAATGGTCAAGTTAGTTGTACTCATCTCTTTGTACAACATACCCTCTGGCAAACTAACATAGCGAACTAGTAAATCCCCGTAAATCACCAATGTTGGTAAATCAACGAACTAAATGGGCAATCTATACCATAGCTGTGTAACAACTTGCCAGAGGCTACAGAAAAACATCGCGTTGCAAGGCCAAGACCTTGGTCAACAAGTGGTCCAGTCAAAGCCAGGCCCGGTTCCGAACGGGGAAAATGAACGTGGGAATTAGATGGGATGATGTGGAGAGCTAACCATCCAAAATGATACTTTATATGATTTATATTGGATACATAGAATATCATAGAATGATGATTAGTGGTGTATAACCAATGATGATCTGGTTGGTGCTTTGAATATGTCGTTATTTTATATGTCATGTTCATTCATTTTCCATCCTGCCTGTCTATGATGATCCTCATTGACTCATTTCTCATATTTTTCCGGGGTGAAACCGGATGATTTCAGCGGGAGTGTTTTACCATTTGGGTTTCGTGGTGAAACAATAACCTTTTGGGTTTTTTGGGAGAGAAACCTCTACTGCTGACACAACCAGCAGGCTTTGGGATGTCTATAGGACCTCCTTCCTTCCGCCCCGTGATGACCAGGGCCTGACCCTTCAGGATGCCAAACGTCTTCTTCAGGCGCTGGAGTGTGCGTGGAATCGAACGGGCCCGCAAAATGAGAGTGAAACATCGTAAAACATCGTAACTTGGGGATCTTGAGTATTTTTTTGTGGATTTTACTTGTGGAAATTGTGAATTTCTATGATCTTAGGTAGCCCCGTTTTTTTGGAGGTTGCACGAGGAAACTGGGAAACTTCCGCACTTTGATCATCAGGCAGCGGCACAGGAGTGTTGGCTGCCCGCTAATGCAGGCCAGTCACCCACAGGGTTGCTCCAAGAAATTGCTCACAAGCCTGATCCAGTTCCAAAGTAGGGTACCCAAGGTTGATCCGTGCCCCTAATTTCCCAGTTTGATTCGTGATGCATCGTGATGTTATAATCATAAATTGTGTGTTGAATCATAAGATGACATAATATATATATATATATATATATTATCAAAATTACTATTAAAATATTATATAGTAGATATGTGTAAATATATGAACACACATTCATATAATACAAACATATACGTTGACATGTACATATCTTGCTTGGTCTCCCCATCTTTGATAGTTGGCTGCCAGGCTCATCCCCCTCCAGCCAGTCCGCAAAGCAGCCTGGCTGGTAGGGGCCCGAGCTGGAACCATTCAGTTGGGAGGGTGGTCTACTTACCTATATACATATATCATATGAATAATATATTATATTATAATTATATTGTTTTATATTATCTTATATTATATTATATTATATTATTTATATTATATTATATTATATTGTATTATATTATATTATATTATATTATCTTATATTAATTTATATTATATTTATTGTATTTAATGATACTGTATATAATGATACTGTATATTCATGCATGATATGACAAGTATAGATGGGAATAGCATTTTATAGCCATGTTGTTTCAATGCTCCAGATGCTTGGCCGTTCATAGCATCCAGCCCCTGATGCTGATGATTCTAAAGAGAGTGGTTTATATTTGATGACTCGAGATAAGAATCAATTGCTTCTCCCTAATACTAAATACCAATAAATACCACCTCAAAACCCTGGATTATCCCTGGAATTCGTTTCTTGCATCTATTCATTCGTTCAGATTGGGAGTCTTGAATTACCATTGGGGGATGGGACGAGTTTACATCAGGTTGGGATGTTGTGAGCAAAATCAACCAGAGATGAGGTCGGAGGGACATGTCAGCAGGGCTACGCAGACATCTTATGACATCTTTGGGAGTTGTGCTTGGGTACCAGCCACAAATTGTGGCCACCCAAGTACTTGATTTATTTGATATCAATATACTACTGATTATGACACATGTTGAATTAGCATTGAAATGAAGTTGAATTGGCAACTTTGGCTTTCGAACAGTGTCGCCCAGTGCTGCCGTGTCCACCCTTTTTACCAAAGTGCCGTTCCGCGTTTCCAGGCAGGAAACCATCAGTACCAAGCCGGCGATACCCAGAGTTAGGCTGGAGGACTGTGGCACTGTTGGCGGCACTGGTTCCAGTGGGATTTTCTCCCATCAAGGGATGGCCTCTCCGTTGTTTCGACAAGCCTTGAAGTAGGTGATCAGAAGTAGAAGGAAGAAAGGACTTTCCGAATCAGATCTCACTAGGACATAGCAACTTCCGGCACACGGTAAAGTTGGGCTCATGATTTCAAGTTGCACAACCAGAACCCCGGTATATCCGGTATGCACCACTCATGGGTAATCCACTAGAACAGCTGTAACTCATTGCACAACCTTTTTTTGATTCAATCTCACAATTGTGGGCCTTTACCAGTTGGAAGTGGTTTAAACTCTTCAAACCCCGACTTCTCACTACAGCCAGTTGTGGTGGTCCCTGTCGCAGGACATGAAGTTGCCTCCATCAACAGCTTGATGCCAAGATATATCGACTCCTGGGTTCCAACATCCAAACATCTACCCTTAGGTAATCAAACATAGCTAGCTGGGAAATCTCCCATACATGGTTTTTGTTCCAAGGAATATAATCTATAAATGGCGGGCATTCTGTGTGGCTCTGTTGGTTATCAAAGGTCTCCCGTTTCTTGGACTAGACTTGGGGAGCCAGAGATGGGTCACAATTGGCTACCAGAAAAGTCCTGGGTGTGGAGCCCAAAATCCTAAAGCTTGATTTCACCAATCAAATGATGACCCAGCTGCAGTTCAGTCTTCAAAGCTGCTCCTCATGCGATCAACTCTCGATAAATGGCAGCATATGTCTCTTCCAGGTATAAATTGCTTGGCATCAAAACCATAGAAACCGACTTAGTTTCACCCACAGTTCGTTGGTCGACTCAAAGAAGTCGGTCAAAGAATGACGAAGAGCAAAAACGACACCAGGGACCGAAGTGGTCAGGACAAGTGATGATGATCCCGATTGGTAAGTTTTGATTCAATCGTACTTTCTTGATCTTTCTTGACCATTGACAGTGGAGGTTTCAGCCTTGTGTGCTTCGGTGACACTCTGATTAGATTCGAAGGGGATCGTTTTGCAAATTTGGCTCTTCATCACAAACAAAACATCCTTTTGGGCTTGGTCTGAGTATTGTCTGGTTACCAGATTTATCACCAGCGGGCCACTGAGAGATGATTTTGGGATGTTCCAGGTGATTTGAAGCCAGGCTCACCAGTCACGAAGAGTCCCGCCAGCTTCCTTAGACACCAGCCACAGCTACCAGCCACCGCACCATTGTGCAACAGCTTCTTTTTCCGCCACGGTTCAACCTGAAGATTTCACTATGATCAACCTGCATTGCTTCCATTGCTGTTCTGTTCTCAGCTCAAAATCTTCAGATGGCAGTCCGTCACAAAGAAAAGAACAGTCCGCTGGCCATGCGATCCCGCTTGGCGGGATCTCCGACTTTTTATCGCTTTGCTTGTACATAGATATTTCTGCGCGCCATGAAAGCCAAGGACATGTCCCGGCCTCAGCCCGTGCGTTTGGATGACCTGAAAGATCAGCACAGAGATGCACAGATTTGTGACATCCAGATTTGCTTCCAAGTGTTGAAGATCGTTTAATAAAGATCGGATAAACACTTAATAAAGATTGGATAAACACTGCTTCACCAATATCACTGCAACTGCCGGTCTGCACACCAAGTTCGGGTCACCAGATTCTTCAATGTTGCACAGTTCTTGTTTACCCCCGCCCACAATGTACCCGCTGTTGATTTTGACGATTCCTGAAATTGCCATATCAATGTCAATGTCCCATCTTTGATTAGAATCCCATCAATCACAAACGATCCCCAATTTTGGTGACATCATCAGGTTGGGTTGCTTCAAAATGAGAATGGATCAACATTCAGAATTCAGGTTGGACCACATATGTTGGCCATGTTTGATATTATATATATATATATATTATAATATATATAATATATATTAATACCTTTGCTGAATCCCATTTTAGGACTATGACTACGTCCCTTGGCTTTTGCAATCAAACATCCCAATGTCTTTGGAAAACCAATCATCGTCCAACGAAAATGATCTGCAAACTGTGGATGTTCCATATCTAGTGTGGTAACCTCAATAATAAACTCTCTATATATCTGGGTAAATTTCATCACGACCTCACTGCGACCGAACCCTGGAATCATGGTTAATAAGAGGAATCATCCCAAAATGGCCTTAATTCAGGTAAGTGAATTATTATAATTTACCCAGATATATATGTATATATATACCATGTTTGCCCTGTTTTATTGCTTGGAGCGATTTAAAACCAGACCCCAACGATTGATGGGTTCACCTAATTCTTGCTTGTTGTATCCCCATTATTTATCTACATAAGGGTTACATATTCCCTCTGTTAATTGAACTCCCATGAAAATGACTACAAACTGTGGTGAGGACCATATCTATGCCATTATACGAATGTGTTGCAATTTGTTGTTGATTGGACCCCATCAATATCCAGTAACATTATTAATTATATATTATAACTAACCAATCAAGTAGTGGGGGCGTAATCAACAAGTGGGTCACAACCTGTCTCACTTAATTATTGGTCACATTTAGTAACTTACTCAATAAATCCCCTCCGGTAATCAGTTTCATGGCATGCTGGAAAATCCATCAATTAAAGTCATGACGTTCCCACTAAATCCACAATTCATAGGGGATTTTCCAGCTAGCCATGTTTGATTACCCAATCGTTGGTTAGTTAAATCAGTTTTTTATCCCATGAAGTTCCAGGAATTTCCCATTAAATCAATTATATCCCATTAGATTGCCATTGAAATCCCAATAGTTGGTTAGCCTCTGGTAAATTAACATAGCTATTGAAAATGGCAATTTATAGTGGATTTTCCCATTGAAAATTGTTTTTTCAATAGCTATGTTAGTTTACCAGAGGGTACCCTTTGGTAAACTAACAGGGTAAATCCACTATTTCGACTGGGCCATGTTCAATAGCTTTTTGTATCTTTACCAGAGGGTATCGGAAATGAATGGTGTTTTTGTTGATCCCCAAGGAGGTTTCCTGTAAATTTTCCCTTAAACCAATCCATTGATGGTTAGCTCATTCCCATCAACGTCCGACACCAGCGGCTATCCCCAAACCCACCGCTGGACACCGTTTTTTTTCCACCGTCAGGCTGTTGGTCGTGCCGCTGCTCCTGGCCTTGCGATTTCCCAGCGCATGGCCGGAGCTGGGGTGGGCCACCTGGCGATGACAAGTTGATGACATGTGCAACCAGCAATGGGAAAAACATGGAAAAACCAACAAAAATGGTGGTAGAATAGTGATTTTTTGGAAGATCAATGGAATATCAATGGAATATGGGTAAAACCAGCAAAAATGGGATATACTGGAATATCACTGGAATGGGATATAATAGAACGGGGATACTGAGTGGGATGAATGGAATCTTGAGGGGATATTGAACGGGATGTGGACATGTGAATGAGATACAATTACTGGAATATTGATAGAATGTCGATGGAATACAACGGCATATTAATGGAAGATGTTGAAATATTTGCGGATCTTCATGGAATATTGGATAATATCCTCCGCGGTAATCAAACATGGCTAGCTTGGAATTTTCCAGCCGTCCACGTTTGATTATAAATAGAGTATCATAAGACGGAAGGCAACACTGAGGGTTGGGGGTTAAAAAACCAACCATTTTGTAAAGAATTGTAATGTATTCCATTGTATTCCCAACTATTCATCGGGGCATTTTAACCACCAAAAACTGATAATAAAACAACCACTTCAATCCATTTGAGGGAATGCAGTGATATACACCCAAGATCCAACAGTAAATCGACATAGACACAGATCTAGATCTGTTTCCGAACGGAAAATAGCGACGAATTTCCATACCTACAGTAATTTACTGTGTACAGCCAGCAATAGACATTAGTACATGGTTGAGTCGACTCTTGCAAATGCGTATCAACTGCTTGTCCTCTTTACTACATGTGTTCATTAATAATAAGTCATTTGGATATAACCAGCGGACCAAGTCAAACCCATAGATCAGGGGAAGGTCATTTAACTGAGGACGTTGTAATCAGGGAATCAATGTAGATGTCGAGATGGTGGTTAACCATCCCAGTGTTGCTGCTAAATGCCCCATCAGAATTGCCGACCCTAGATTGGACCAAGGAATAGAACCACCGTCTTCCACCAAGATTGAGCAACAATCCTAGATATAGGTGTGGAAACGACCAATTCAATATGCATCCTGAGTATTTCCCCTCAAGATAGGTCGGTACATTGCAAGTGTGGAGGATCACCAGTTCAAAGAATGTGCCCATCTAGCGGTGGATTCCCTTGAACACCATTGCAAAATGGTTAAAAGGATATAATAGGGCTATTTTTCACCAGGCCATCTATAATATAATACCGCTAACTCCCTGGAAATCTATGGAAGTATGATGTTAAGTTTTTTTTGTTGGCAAGATTCCAAGAAGTGTGATGCACAATTTTTCCATCTCAGTTGATGATCATGCTGCTGGTCCTTCGTTGCCTCGACGTTCCTCGCGTCGCTGCCGGTGCCGACGGTGCCAACGCGACCAGCGAAGCGACGCTGGGCGAAGCGAGCCCTGTCAGGCTCCAGGCCCTGATCTTTCAGGCACCTTGCCAGACTCGACGGCGGAATTGTGACATCCCCAATGACTTACCCTTTCCCATATGCTCCATGTATGGAATATTTACCAACATTTGCCTTAAAAATCACCCAAATGTAGGTAAATATACCATACATGGAGCATATGGGTTTGGTAAACTAACAGGCTAAATCCACTATTTCAACTGGGCCATGTTCAATCGCTTTTTGTATGTTTACCAGGCCGGGTATCGGAAATGAATGGTGTTTTTGTTGATCCCCGAGGAGGTTGATGGCAGTGCGTTCACCAAAAAAGAACCGAATCCCTAAGATCTGTCCATTATTCGAAGCGCGGCGACACTTGAGCCGCTGGGAAAATTGACTGGGGTTGGATGGCTTTGCTATGCTTGGCTGCATTTCTTCGTTGTAAGTTGAGGTTGTTTTCATGATGTCCATCGGCATCTCCAAGTTCTTTGCTGCTTGGTTCACACTTGGTGTGCAAATGTATGTGGCCTGTTTGGTGCGCCGCAAAATTCTCAATCGCCATGTGAGGATTGTCATACCAGCAGGATCAATCATCTTTGGGACAGCAAGATGTTTGGTCATGTTTGTCAGTATTGGTAAAATGATCAACTGTGGGGTCCTGTTGGAAAGCCAAACCGGATCAGGCAAGTGGTTTTTCAGTAGGTGTGGAGGAAGTCTACTTTGCCTCGTGATGATTTGACATGATTCAACCAACAAAAATGGGATATAATATGATATAACGATATATAACGGGTATATAACGGGTATATAACCCATAAAACTGTTCGGGGTTTCCGATGAGTTTTTGGGATCCCAAAAATTGGTCGCCCAACAAAAGGGCGCAAGCGCGCCAAGGTCAACTATTCTCCATGGCTGTGTGAAGCTTGTTGTGCTGCATTGATGGTACACACTATCTACATGTTCTTCACTATGCAAACAGCCTCAGTCAAGGATGACGCTACTTGCTTGCATTCGTGTAAACCAAGCAGCAGACGCGTATGGACTAGTATGAATGGACCCTTACAAGGATGGACAGAGTGATGTTACACCAGGTGGAAACTGGTGTTGCCAAAGTCAGCTAAAACGAAAGGTTCATTTTTGCCAGAAGCTGACACTTCAACGAACTGTTACAGTTGCTGGAGCCCCTTTGATCTGCAATTTGAGGATCAACCCCCTATGTTTGCAGGTCATACATAATTAATCCACGTGTGGTCCGTGTGGTACCACATCATCATCACAAATAACAGGGTGACCCCCACAGCATTTCCGCTGTTGGCAACATCCCGATGTTCAAATCTCCATTTGCTGATCTGATCAATCCCATAATCCTATGGTTTTTGACTGTCAAATCCCATTTGTTAATATTTGTTGGACGCCAAAAAAAATCCTTGAAATCAGTTTCATCCCAATGTGTGATGCTTAAATCAACCATAATTCCAATGTTTGGATTCGTTCAATGTCCCATTTCTGGTGACCCGCTACTGCGCGCCATTCTTTCCAGAGATGTCCCCCGTGCCCAGGTTCCGGCCCCGGTCGCCGTCGAGGCCCCAGGCGCCAAGGAGACCAGCAAAGCTGCTTCCAGGCGATCCTCGGAGACAGCCATTGCGGCCAAGGCCGAGAAGGCCGGAGCTATGCCGGAGCTGAGCTGCTGGGGTGTTGAGCTATGAAAATCTTGGAATGGTCTTTGTTGACTAGGGATGAATATGGGGGGTTTAACATGTCCTGAACCATACTGAACAACGCTAAAAAGAAAAGGTGAGTTTTTACCATCAAAAATGTGATTGTTTACCATCCAAAACTTGAAGTGTACATCCAAATTAGACCTCCAAAAAGTAAAACGTAATTAAGAATTGAGGGTGCAGAGCACGATAGATGGATTGGTCATTTCTGTGACCTAGCGGGCCCTTTCATACCCTAATTGTGACTCACCCCATCTGAGGTGTAGCCAACAAACATCGGGATGTTCAGCAAAACTGAGATATCCCTAGACAGTCAATTTAGGGGTGCCCAATTTGAACCCACCCGCAAAGACAGGGGGATTAGAGCAACGTGAATGGAGTCTAGAGCAGTATATGGGGTCCAAAACAATAGTAACGGCCTCCGGTATGATGTGTGCAACAAACAATGGGGAGATTGAACATGACTGCGGATGGCTTTAGCGATAAGTGGTCAGTCGGGAAGACATCCAGCTTTTAGTGACTGATAGTGGGTCAACATTGACATTAGAGATGCTGAGAGGATCTTCAACTTCTGAGTACAAAAACCTGGTTTCAAAGATGATTTCCTGCTGGAATCTCAAAGTCCCAAGATTTGGATGGTTCATGATGGTTCTAGTGCTAAAAGATAACCAAAATGCTGGGGCCATGGCTTGATACCATTGGTTAATCATCAATTTTCCTATGAAATAGTTACTATGAAATAATAATGATTATATAACCAGCGTTATATAAATGGGATTAATGGGATTAAATGAGTATACTACCTCATTTTCCTATATTATATGATATTATATGCCCATGAGTCCCTATTAAATGGTATACCGGTATACCGCCGGTATACCGGTAAACCGTTACCTCATGTTCACATACACCCTTTAAAATGCAACCCTCGAAGCTGCAGGTGTCAGAGCCGTCAGCCAAGCCCAAGCGAAGTGGCTTAGATGGCTCATTGTGGGCCGATTTGGAGGCCATTCGGGAAACTGCATCAGTGGGCTGCATGCCAAACTGGGGGTACCCCCAAATCATCCAAAATTAGAGCCTTCTAGTATCTTCTAGTAGTGAAAGCTATGGTGAGTTGGGGATCCCCCACTTTAAGAAACCCTTCAAAACGATTTTTTACCGGTATGTGAAGGAGGACGATCTCAACGGCTTCACATCATGGTAGTTCGAGATCTAGAGTCTAGAGGAAGAAACGTAGAATGATGTATAATGTATATAATGTATTGGTTTGTCGGATTGATCAGAATTGAAAAGAAATTGAGGATGCCAAAAAGTAAAACAAACATGGGAATTGAACCCTGAGAAACCCAGCGACAGGAGGAAGATGAGTTTCAGGAAGTCCTTGCTGCAAAGCTTCAGCAGAGCGAGGTCAGGTCGTGCAATGGGGGAGATACGCTTCGGTAATCAAATCTAGCAATATATACTATACAGCCATGGACAATCTACCGTTTATAGATGATTTTCCACCATTAAAACCTCATTTATAATGAATTTCCCAGCTAGCCACGTTTCATGAAACCGGAGGGCCAGCCACCACGCCAGGGTGCGGCGCCGTCGGCATCCTCGAAACCGGAAAAGCCGGCACCGGCCAAAGAGGAGGCGGCGGCCAAAAGGGCTCCAAAGTGGTGCCAAGTTCACAAAACACCCCGAGGGCACCCAAAAATGGTGTGATTGTAAGATCCAAAGTGTTGTTAGATGATGTTAGATCATGTGAGATTCAAATAGATTCAAAGTCTTCATGATTGTGAATTTGGTTGAATGATGTTTTGTTTGCTTTGTAATGACCACCGAAAAACCTCTTTGATGTTCCAATCTTCAGGTGCAGATGCAGCCGGAAGCTGATGCAGGCGATGCTGACGCACAGAGGCACCCGGGCGAAACTCAACGGCCGTCAGGGGGGCCGGCGGTGCTTTTGCTTGTAGATATTTCAGCGAGGACAAAAAAGAAGGCGAAGGCCAAGAAAGTTCGAGAAGGCTGGGATGGTCTGGATGAGGAACAAGGAACAACATGGGCAGCATTGGCTAAGTCCATGACTGTTCTAGAAGGTTTTGGATGAGGAATGATGCGAGGAAGGGTTCGTACGCTGGTCTGGAATGAACATAGATGCTTTAAACAGGAGCACTGAGCACACCCAGCAAATCGAATCTGTTGTGCCATTATTTCCACTCCCAACAAAGTTTGTTGATGCAGGTGTGTTTCTAGATTTTAACTTGCTTACTTGCATGCTCCTTGCTTTTTGAATGCCCCTGGCTATGACTCATGTTATTGGCTTCAAAAATTGAATGTTTTCCTTCCAACACGAAAGATAGCCAATTTGATCCCTTGCCAGCCGAATTTTGGCTTTTCATGCACTTCAAACCGCCAGATTTTCATACTTGGGTGATGCTATCCCCTGCCGATCCCCAAATCTACCCCTTAGTTTTTGAACGGTACATGGTAAGCAATGCAAAGTTTTTTGTCGGAAAAAAGAACATGAACAAATCTGACAAATCCCAAAAAGTCGCCAAAATCCGCAGGTTATCACAGGTGATCATTGGTTAATATCGGTTGTTCAGCCTTCAAAAACACCCCAGGTGCAGCACGGAAGGACGAGGCGCCCAACCCTTGGGCAGCCAGGATCCGGTCCTGTGGCAAGGCCAAGGATTTGGAGGGCGCTTTGCAGGTGGTGGAGGAGGCGGCGGAATCCAACAATTCATGGAGGTTTCGATGGGATTTAGATGGTTAGTTCCAATAATGTTAAGATGAGTGTGTCTGAAAATGGGTAAGTTAGCCGAGTTAGCCAACAAATATGAGGATATAGGATGTATAGTGAGAATATACTGCGGATTTTGTTGCATTGCATAAGCAACAATATCATACATGGGTGTGCTTGCCAACGGGGGAATACTTTCCAATGGCCAGTTTAAGAAGTAAAGGGAGAAATGATTCGAGGTACCCTATTTTTCAGACAAGCCCAGATCAATCTGGATAAAAAGGTCAAACCTTTCAGGTTGGCGAGTACAAGTTATAGTTTTGTTCCAGATCATTCCAGATCAAATAAGGTAGGTCAGCATTTAAGATGGCAAATTAAGTATAAGATACTATAAGGGTGCATTTTATTGTCAAAGTGTTGTGTTTCAATATACTTAAAAAATATACGTTAACTATCTTTAACTGCCCTCAACATCAATTGAAGTTACATTTGCGTTGAAGATGATGATAAGTATGGCATATTATTGTCAAAATGTTGATAGTTCAATACTTCGCAATAAACAGCAGCATAACATACATCAGCATTTAAGATGTTGGTTTAACTTTCAAACATGTGAGAATGTCAGTATCAGAGATGGTGATGTTCATCCTCTTATCTGGCAATTTCAGATGTGAACGAACCGTCTTGAGGTAGAAAAGCAGGGGGAGAGAATGGAATATTATTGAGGTACATGACATTTGCTTGTGGTTTGTCGAGGCAAAAATGAACCTGATGATCAGGCAGATATATAAGGGAACATATGTATTATATATATAATTATATACAATTTATAACATTTTATAACGGTTATAATATGTTATAATCATGGTTTTAACGGGAGATTTATCTCGGGATGCAGTGCCATTCGAAGAGTGTTAGTACTGAGCTGGTGACGGATAAAACTATAGTAGTCATCCCATCATGGCCCTTGTAGAATAACTTTATCTGTTACTGTATAGAGACAAACAACAATATAACCTATATAAATAAATATTATATATATATATTTATTATATATTCTATATATATATAATATATATTATATTATATATATTATATATAGATATATTATAACATAAACCGAGAATTCGAGAGACAGCCGCACCGGAAAGGTCCAATGGGCATGTGCAAAAAAAAATAACATAAACATGCTATAAAGTTGATGGGTGACGGGGAGAAGTTGGGGGAAGTCATTCATAAATCCGACAGATTTCTGCGGGATTTTGATCGACATTTCGCAGGGATGACAGATGGTGGGCAACGTTGAAGCTCCCATCCCCGGTTCATGTTGAAGACTCCATGTAACCATGGTTAAATAGAGGATTTACACATATTTAGGACATTTTAGGATACCATTTCGCAGTACCATGGGCGTGGGGCTTGTATTTGGGAGATGGGATTTTGTGTGCCAATATGAACAAGGCTGAGGATGTTTGATGTTTCTGGTGTTCGTTCCAAACTTAATCCTTACTTTTATATATTATGTCATCGAATTTCCCAAGTTTGGAAGCCTCAACCACAACAGCAACCCCACAGCCAGAGACCACGGTGCTGGTCTTTTTCGCCGCAGGCATTGTCATCGGGAGTCTCCAGTCGGCAGCATCAAGAGATTCAGAACGCCTTGCTTCACGCACTGATCCAATGTAGCTGGGAACCACGCGCTGTTTGCGGGTCAATGCTAGTTTTTCTAAAGGTTGGCTGTGATTTTGAACAGGAGATTGGGATGATGAATGTCAGTACACTTACAGTACTTACTCAGCAATCCTTACTAGACTTCTGGAGCTCCAGTTTCCGAACTGCAGTGGTTTTTTCAGATCCTTTCACTGTGGCTGACAAGGACTCTAACCTTCCCAGTGCCATGGTCAGTTTCTACGTGTTTCTACTGAGGTGGAGATGCAGCGGGAGAAACTGCCACTGAGTTGTTCAATCAGCTAAAAGCTGAGAAGATACTTGGCTGACAAACATGCGATCTGTGGGATCTTGTGAGGAAGGGATATGGAAAGATCCTGCCTTGTATGTATTATATATATATATTATAAATCAATAGATAAGATAGATTATGAATGACTATGATAGATGATAGATCGTGTAGATCGTAATGGATTGTGATAGAGGATGATAGAATATGATGGATTATGTAGTGCCTGCGCGAGGCGGGGCGGAAGCTTCATAAATAAGAATGTGTTATAGCGACAAGGGCTCCGATACGAAGCCCTTTGTATGCCGTCAGTGTCAGTTGGATTGACCAAGTGACGTGAGATGATTGAAAAGAATAAAATTGCATGAGATGAAATTGAAATGACATGAAACCGAACGAAACGAAACGATACCAAATGACATGAAATGATTGACTGACTGAATGAATGAACGAACGAGCGACAAATGAAGGAATGACATGAATCTGAATGAATAAAGGATTGTTATTTTTTTGGTGCATGTGTTTTTTTTTCTATTTTTGTTGGTGTTCTTTTGGATTCTGTTTCCCTGCTTCTTTGTTTTTCCCTGCTTCTTTGCTTGTTTGTTTTCTTTTAAGATTATCATAGTTCATGACAGATTCTGGTATATTGCGATAGATTGAAAAGAAAGAAGGAAAATCAAAACAGAACAAGAGAGAAAAAACAAAAGAAAGAAAGAAGGAAGGAAAAATGGATAGGTTGACTGTTTGATATTCATTGATTGATGGACTGATTTGTTGATTGGTTGATCAGTTGATATTGGTATTTTCCAAACTGCTCCGATCCAATATCTCCAACACAAAAAAAAATCAGTTTTCGTCCAGGAAAGCTGATGTGGTTACCTTCAATATCATGTTGCGTTCCTTGCTCTGTGCGGGCAAGCGCGACGAGGCGTGGTCATCCGATGACGGTCATCCATCTTGGGAATCAGAGATTGTTTTTATCATTGTTGGCTAACATGGACGCAACACAAATCATCGGTTCAATATGGTTCAAGACATTTCAACTGAATTCACTGGGTTTTTGCAGATGGTTCCTTTGAAAACGATGCATTCCATGTTAAATTTGGATGGTTGCCGCCACACCATGGCCTTGAGGCTCAATTTTTACTGCGTGACATGAGAGAGCACGGCCTCTCCGCCAACAAGGAGCGGGCAGTGGCAGCTGGGGAACAGTGTGGTGTACGATTGGAACATCGTTAAACGATTCACAACTGGGGGTTGAAATGGGTATGGGACAATACCTATACATACCATTTTTAGTGGGATGAACATCCATAAATCCCAGCTATTTTGATGTGAACTACAGGGGTACTATTGGTTTTGACACACTGCCAAATGGGTTGAAGCTGTGAGCATTTCAAAGCTGGGATGATATTGGAACTGAAGCGCCGCAGGGTTTTAGTTTTAGCCGGGTAAATCATGGATGATCATGTTGGTATTGAAACCTATGGTGACTTGGGGATCCCCCATGACTTAAGAACCCCCCATTTGTAGCCCGGTAATTCTTAGGGGGACAACATCGAAAGCGGCAGGTCACTATCGCCGAGTTGCTGAGCGACCGCACGCGCGCGAATGATGCTGAAGGCGTGTGGCGCATCGTGGCACCTCGGGCCGATGCAGAAACTGGTGGAACTCACCAGTATAGTAACATGATCCATCCCTAAAAAAAAAATCCAGGGTATCAACTAGTTTATGGAATATGTTTTTTTGAATAATTTTCCTGGAATAATTTCTTCAAGGGGTAGGTGTACGAGAGTGGGAAAGCTGAAAATATGTGGTAGGTTTCCCAGCCTTGGATGGGGTAGCCAACAAGTTCCCGGCCTTTTGCTAGGGGTTGGTGGGAGCAACATGGAGCAACCTTGGGTACATTGGGTACTGGAAGAAACTGGAACAAATGGAGAATAGAACTGGTTTGAGAAGCAAAATATGGAAGTCACGACTCAGTGAGACTCAGCCCATTAAGACCGTCGACTGTGGATATGTGTGGATAGAAACGCCAAACGATCTGGGGATATACGCACTCATACCTACCGAACCTGTGGATATGCTAAGCAAAAATGGGATTTAAGAACAAACATGCGGGGGATGAACCAGACAAGCCATGTAAAACCAGCTCAAAAACAGCACACGTACGGAAGTCCACGACCAAAAATGAGGATTATCACCCATCAATACTGGGAACACCACGCAAAACGAGGACATCAACTCCAGACAACGGCATGTGGAATGGATGAAGGATGATAAAAGTGAACATATGGGTATGGATCAATACCTATAGATACATTTTTAGTGGGATGAACATCCATAAATCCCAGCTATTTTGGGGTTCACTAGGTACCAGGGTTTTGACCCATCCCCATATGAAATCAGTTGAAATTCGGTTGAATGGTACGGTAGGACGGCTCTAAAATGCTCGCATCCTGGATTTGCCAAGGATTGGATGCAGAGCACAGAGTTTGGCATTACCAACGCTGCTTGTTCCATCTTGTTGAAGAGGACAGGTGAAAGATGGTGAAAAATTTAAATATCATGAAACCAGTGGGAAAAGTAACAAAAAGGTGTCGAGCGGCCCTGAAATCTACCATTTAACCTCAAAGAATGACATTGGATTTGACAGATTAGCTGGTGTGGCCGGACTTGTCAGAGGTTTGTTTGGATATCTCCCCAAGAAGATCTGGCCCAAAATCCGTGTCATGATCATGGTCGTCATCATCAGTAGCAATAATGAATAGTAGACAATAGACAATAGTAGTAACAAGAATGATGAAATGAAATGAAACTCATAATGTGTTTTTTCTTTTTAAACATATTGGAAGAATCAAGTCTAATAACAATACCAATTAACAATACCAAGTATTTACAACAATCATAAGACTACTGACCTCATCAATCAATTGCATCAAGATGGAGTTTCCCGCCAGGATCACAGCTGAGTCTCCAGCCGAGGAGGCGGATTTGTTTGGTGCGGCGAAACTCATGTCATACCCTGAAGCCTGGTTGGTTGATGATTAGTTCGGTGACTACCCAATCTACTGAAATCTACTGGGGATTATCATATGATTATATAAACAATGATCCAACAGGAATCTTATGAACACTATTGAACACTGCTCATTTCGTTTGTTTTGAATCATGGGGTAAAAACCTGGCATTAGATTCAAGTCATTGGGATTGATTCGGCTGCTTTGAAGTGGAATGGCCCCAGACCATGGGTTTGTCCAGCTGGTTGTTTGTTGCAGCAATACAGTAACGAAGAGGTTGCTGTTTATGGCGTTTCGACAAACACGTACTGTAATTTTCTCCGCCGCTCATATAGTAGGGACTGGTTGATGAGAATTACTATTGGAATATTTGTATGGGTATATTGTTTGGGATACAATGGGAGATATCACCAACCATATAGATGTCTTTTCCCACATGTACATCACCATATTTGTTGGTTAACTCTACACCCCTTCGGTCCCCATATCACATTGTTGGTTGATGTTGGTCATATATCCAGTAAATACTGACATACATAATGGGTTCTATCCCATATAAACACCATGGAATCCCACTCGCGGTGGAAGCATCTAAATCGCTTATAATTCTACATCCCAGTGTATCCCAAGTGTAAATATCGACTATACAGACTATACATCATCATACATCCCCATATTTGTTGATTACAAAATGGTTTCAAACACATACTGTATGATACTGTAGATACTGTACTGTAATTGGTTAAGATTGAACATCCCAAAAAAAAAACAAGGTATATCCCCATAGTTGGGCTTACCCTCCGACAATCAAACATAGCTGGCTGGCAATTTCCGTCTATCTGGAGGCTTACAGCTGGGAGAATCATTTTTAAATAAAGGGTGTTCCATTGCCATGACTATCAGACGGTACCACATGATTAGACATTTTGGGTTGTTCTATATCAACAATTAATAAAACCAATCAATAGACATATATACATCATACATATATACATCATACATATATACATCATACATATATACATCATACATATATACATCATACATATATACATCATACATATACATCATCATACACATATTGTATATACATATGCATATTTTCTTGTCAATATGACTTCAGTGACGACTTGGGATCCCCAGGTGGATCGCACCTTCGCGCTGATCGAGCAGCTCTCGGAGCCGCTGGATGAGGCGCTCTGTTCGCAGGCCGTGGAGGCGGCGGTCCGCACGCAGAAGACGCAGCTGGCGAGTCGCTTCATGGACACGTGGCCCGGGCGTTGAACGGTGGATGAAACGCTGCAAAAAGGTGATCCCGGATGTACCCTCTGGTTATGTCAAAATAGCTATTGAAAATGGCCATTTATAGTGAGTTTTCCCATTAAAAATGGTGATTTTCCATAGTTATGTTAGTTTACCAGAGGGTAACGTGCTGGATTTTGAATGGATTTACCATGATATACCATGATGAATTGGGATGTTTCCAATAGAAATAGATGGTTTACCCATTAAAAATGGTGTTTACCATGATATACCATGATAAATTGGGATGTTTATGGATTTTGGCCAAGAAAACTTGGATTTCACTGGCAAGAATGGATAAGAATTGTGAACTACTCACAAAAACAATGATTATACCCACAAAGAGAGGGATTCAACGGTTGAAGCAACAAACAAAAAGGGGACTGATTCATGGAGATTCAATCAGCAATTCAACTGAGCTTGATGACATGAGCCAACCATTAAAAATTGGGATGGAGATTGGTTTAAACTTAATTTGAGGGTACTGTAGATTGTGTCATCCATTGATGAGATATTCTGCATTAACTGATGAGATATTCTTCATTTGCAGTTAATGCATTCAGACATTGTGTCAGAAGATATCTCTGAACACAGGTGAGAATATATGCTAGAAATATATATCAGAATATATCTCTGACAACATGTCAGAATATATGTAAAAAATCTGTCAGAATATGCTGCCCAAAACTATGTTTCAGAGAAAATGGCGAAGGTTTCCGAAGGCGGGGATCACTGGGAGTGGGCAATGTGTGGGTATGTTTTGATGTTTTTCCCTGACTACGGATCTGCCTGGATGTTCCGTTCCCGTTTCAGACCGCCGAAAGGTGTTGTACATTGTTTTCCAGCACAGAGGTTTCAACACAGATTTTAAAAATCCATCCCTGACATGTTAATTATCTATCTTTTGGGCACATCTCGAGACGTAAAAGAAGAGAAACGAGCTGAGCTCTCTATAGTGACGCCGCAAGCCACATCGACTTGCGCTCAAAAAATGCTGAGGCTGGGCACCCTTCGCAGCAAGATGCTTGGCAAATTTTGGGTGTGTATTTTGAGCTAAACAAACATACATGTTTTTTGAGCAAATCCATTTTTGGGCAAAAGAATAGGGGTTTGACCAAAAAAGGGGATAGCCCCAAATTGCTATGTGTAAATGGACAATTTGATGCTTTGCACATCTTTTCACCGATGGAATTGTCAATGCCCTATGTTCAGACAAAGCCAATATGTTTGTTGCCGCCCATTTTTATGGCAGTTGCATCATTTAGCTGTTAGAAGGCTGAACCCCTCCTTCTGTGTTGTTCATGATTGCTTCAGAGGGACAGGGGTGTGGTTGGAAAGAAAGATAAGCCATGATGACCTAGCATTTCAAATTTGAAAAAACAACTTTACTGTATATGGTTCCTTGATGTTATTTGATGTTCTATCTATCTCTAGGAGATGATGAATCTAACCACTTGTAACATGTTCTGGGCATGGCTCTTACACCAACCAGTCATGAGTTGAGGAAGACGAGTGGCAGTGCTGCCACCTTCGGATCCATGATCAAGTTGCATGGGCAGAACACAGACCTGCAACAAGTTTGGCTGGGGCTCCCAGGGTGGCATTGAATCGGATGTTTGACGTTTGTACTAATGATTACTAATGTACCAGCTATGTGGCACTTGCAGCAGCAGTGTATCATTGCATCATTGCATACGCATTTACGGTACACATGCATGTACATGCACAGGTGAATGCATATGCAAGATGAGATAATGATTTTGTTGATGGGTCGATGGGTCGTTGTTTCCACTTGCTTCAGTGACTCACTACGAGTATATGTTTCAAATCTTATGCAGATCGCCAGTCCTGGAGTCCTGGCCCTTCTTTTTTGCAGGTCCACCTGGAAGTTAATGCACGAAAAGGGCATCAGCCCATCCTCCGTGACGCTGGGATGTATGGTGGAAGCGCTGGTGAACTGCTCCTCGGTTGAGGAGGCCGCGAAGCTTGCAGCTTGACCAACGATAGGGCGCAGGGTGTGGGTTGGTCAATGGGGGATTGAACTATTGAACCCACCAGTTGTGGCCAATGAAGCATGAAATTTCTGGAGGTGCCCTAGTTTCAGACAAAGCCATATTTGGAATAGAAATGATGCACTTTGGGACTCGTGATCTGGCAGATTTGGTGGGCCCAATGGATTCAGTTCCGCTGTCACGGCAATCCATAGGCGTTTCGTTCGACTCTTCCGTTCTTGTGGACGGGTTGAAAGAAGTCGTAAGAGGTGCATAGGAAGATATAGCATGGATGATGTATGCAGTAGTCACTCAGTAGTCCTCTCAATTTGGACAGTCTGGAATCTTGAGAGGCCTTTGCTGTACTGATTACGGAAACCGTTGACACAGCTTCCCCATCACAATGGTAGAACAGCACATTTACACGGCACACTGTTGATCTGAGAGATTTCAACATGAATAATCCATTTTCTACAATGCGGTAAACCCTATCCAATTATGGAGGGTGTATACCACTAGTTTCTGGTGGTATTGACAATGGTTTATTGTTGGGTTTACCACATTAGTTTTCTCTTGATTTCTATCCATCCTCTTTGTGCTACGGTCAGCATTGACTGCGGTATGAGGTCCGTGAGACAGCATCCAATGGCGACAGTTCGATTCTCAACACAGTGACTGAACGCAAGATGAGATTGGTCTCGGTCAGAATTTGAGACCCCGCAGATTTTGGTTGTTGTTAGAAGGTAGCAATCACATTTCCAATGCACTTGTATCCAATTTTGAATCCACAAGTATGAGTATCATTGAATACCCAAGTTGGTGCGATCACCCTTTAGTTAGCTATTGCCAATTTAACTCGATATGCCATGCCACACTCGGCAATGGTGTGCCTTCGAATAAACCCTGAACATCAAGGCTGCAACGTAGAATTAGTGGATGATTCATTGATTCATGTCGACTTTTCTATGGATACACAACCTGGTCACCTGGTCACGATTGGTCACGGCCGTTTTGCAGCATGATGGCCTCACTTTACCGTGTTATTGGTGAAAATTCTCCTAAGTTTGGTTGTCTTGGAAGAACTCTGTGAACACTCTGTTAGATGTTGTTAGATTTCTATAGATTTCTTGGAAAACAGGCCAATATTCCACTTTGCTGCCGCCTTCCTTTTGGGCCTTGGTTTTCACCTTTTGTGCCCCGGTGATCCTCGGTGATTTTCGGTGATCCCCAGGTGATCTACTCGTCCATCATCAAGGGCTTCGCGCAAGCGAAGCAGGCGGAGAAGTGTTTCCGCACCCTCGAGGAGATGGAAGCGCAAGGCAACGGGCTCTGCGGTGGGAGCGATTCGTTTAAGCGCGCAGAGCGGTGGTTTCCATTGCTGAAAATGGTTGAACTGTACAAATATGTATAATATATATATATATATAGAAATAATAATAATAGTAATAATAATAGTATAACACTGTATAATATATCATCAGAATCCCGATTTGATTGATATTGGTGTGAAAGGAGTGAGCCATGAGCCACTGATGGTGGGTATAACTTATGGATACTTATGGTATAACATGGTAGAACTTCTAGCGTCGGCTTCCTGTGTTCAGGCATCCCTGGCAACACCATCACCTACAACACCTTGCTGGATGCCTGTGCCAAGTGTGGAACTATGTCACGGGTCCCTGCCATCTTCGAGAAGATGAAGCAGGGCGGAGGGAGGATACCCTGGCAGGGTGGGGCCAGTGGGGCCAGTAGTGGCTGCAGCATAGAGATTCAGGATCCTGATAGGACAGGGAAGAAAACCCCACTGTGCCCCCAAAGAAAGCCCCACTGCGCTCGTTTGAAATGGTATGAGAAGTTCAGTAGTTCGTCTATTTTTAGCCCTATGTTTCACTCCAAGTGAGATTTGTAGATCCTCCATGATCCTCCCACTTCAGAACTTCAAAGTGGAGCGATAGGCAGAGTGATGTGGAGCCCGATCGCATCACTTATTCCACCTTGATCAAGGGCTACTGCGTGGCAGGTGGATCTGATTTCACGGCCCTTCATCGATAGGAGACTGTTTTTGCTGTTTCATGTTTAACTGTTTACCCCTATCTGGAAGGTTAAAAAAATGTCTATTGGTGAGGTTAACACTACTCATAATGTGGCTGTTGTATGCTGTTGAATATTGAAGACCTAATCGCAGGTCTCGGTCCGATTTGCTACTACTAGTCAGCATCCATCAGAGCCAAGGAGTTGAACATAGTTTTTAGTCTCCCTAGTTTTGATGGCTACCAATTTTCGTATGGTTTGACTTCCAAAAATCAGCGTCAGCCAGGAAAGCTCTGATATGTTGTTTTATCTTAGGGATGAGATTTTGTGGAACCATGGAGAACGTTTTTTTCTGTTTGCTTGTCCCTCACTGGTTTCTGGTCCATTGGAGCTCGTTTCCTCCAGCGGAGGTGAGTTGGACTGCGCCTTCAAACTCTTTGAGGAATTGAAAGCCGATGGGAAGCTGGATTTGGATGAAATCGCAGCTTGGCGCTTTGTGTCACCGGTTGGCGGATTGGCCAAATTTGGCCAAGCTCGTTTGAAGAGACAGCGAGCTGATGGCGCATGTACCCTCTGGTTATGTCAACATAGCTATTGAACATGGCCATAGAAATAGTGGATTTACCCATTAAAAATAATTAGTGATTTCCCATGGTTATGTTAGTTTACCGGAGGGTATGGTTTGGTAACTTCTTAGGGGCAAGGCATATATCACTTTATACCTGGCTGGTGGAGGGTGGGGAAAGACCTTATGGATGTGAGAGGCCACTGTGGTTGGCGTTGGTGGACGTGCCATTCTGTCATGCCACTTGTGGGAAGACGCCAGCTCCATTCCAGGATCACATCATGACTTGCATGCGACATCGCTGCAGGTCTACAATTCCCTGCTGGATGGCTGCAGCCGAAAACAGAAGCCCCAGAAAGCGATGGAATACCTACAGGACATGATCAGCACCCTGGTGGATCTTTGTGGGTCACGGGTATTATGGACTTGTGCACAATGTCGCTGATTTTTTGAGGACTTTGTGAAGCCTAAAGGGAAGGTAGTGGTTGACGATTTGAAGATCATAAAAATGATACCGTTTTGGTGATAATGCATGAATTTATTCTTGCATCCACAAGCCGACAGAAAGATTCGCAAGAGGGTGTCTGGAAAAATATGGAAAGAACCTTTAACATTCTCCGTCCATCTCTGTCGATTGAACAGAAATCATCATATAAGATCATATAAGATAATATAAGTATTATATATATACATATATTATAATATAATTATAGTAATATAAGTATTATTTATATATATATACACACACACATTGGCCCTTACCAGGCAAGCTGCCCACAAGTTTGCACCAACGCCTTCCGTTCCCAGCATCCATTGCGAGGTGTTGGTATCCAGCCGTCCAATTATACATTGTGACTTGGCCGCAAAGATCACGATGTGTTGCAAGCTGAGCGGCCCGAATGAAGTATCCATGAGAACTGCGGGTTACAGTTTGGTTTCGGGGCACAACTCAGCTCAAAACTGAAGTACTAAGCTGTTTTGTACTGTTGTATCCTCTCAAACTCAGAGAAAGAAATCTTACACCACCCGATATGAATAAGATGTAAACAGAAAATCATCGAATCCCTAACGATCACGCACAAAAAAAGCTTTGCAACCCGGATCAAAGCCCCAATCTTGACTCTACGTCCACTAAAGTTCCCACTACCCCAAAAACACATTTAAAAACATTCCAATAAAAAACGGTGTTGACTCCAAAAAAGTTTGTGAAGATTTTGAGCCACTAAAGTAATCTAAAGCCACTCCCAACCAGGAATTTCTTCAACGCTTCGACGTCAGGAGCATCATGGTGAAGCTCCTGGGCCGCGCCAAGCGCCTCAACGAGGCCTTGAAGTTGGCGGAGGACTACCGCCAGGCGCGTTGGGATGTCAACCGATGAAAAAATGATGGTTTATGGTGGTTTAATAATGGTTTAATATGGTTTAATGGGATTTAAAGCATGATTTAGCCATTCTTGAGGTTTATGGGTATGTTTATTGGCTCACCTGTAGAAATGGGATGAAAGGGGCATTGAACCAAGAGAAATAGGTACTGTAACTGCTTGGGATGATGGTCGTTTCGGGGGGTTGAAACCAGCATCCAAATCAAGATGAAGCACTTTCACCAGTGGGATTGAACCATGCAGTTGCAGATTTGCTCAACCATTTTAGGACGTGTTTATGAGTATGTTGTTAACCATCAATTATAATTTTCCAGATTCATAAACACGTCCAAAGTGGGGATTAATTGATTAATGTTCCAAATGAGAATCGTCCAAAATTCATCGTTTAATGTTCAACCACAATTTCAAGCCCAAAGTGGAGATACTGTACATCGTTGATCAAAGGTGGTCGGGGATTCAACCGATGATCCAAGCTTTGCATCCAAGCCCGGAGCCACACAGGCTCTCCTTCAGATCCTTTGCAACTGGCGGAAATGAACGACATCGATGCATTGAACATTGACAAATACGGAGAGTTTCATCAATTTAACCTACATTTTAATACATCTGGGTAAATTATAACGACCTCACTACGACCTCACTGCAAATCATGGTTTATAAGGGAAATCATCCCCAAATGGCCTTAATTCAGGTTAGTGAAATATTATAATTTACCCAGATACATGTTCCGGAAAGCCATGGAACCCCCATATTAGGCCGATGAAGTCCATGGTTTTCTCTTAGTGCCTGAAGCAGCTACCTGCCGCAGCTGCCCTGTGAGGAGTTCAACTTGAAACTCAACGTGCAGGTCTTCACCTGTTTGATGCAAGCCTGCCTGCTGAACAAGAGACCTGGCGGCCAGTAGCCACTGTTGTTGTTAGATTATGTTGGATTAATCAACATTAAGCAACATAATCTAAGCAACATTAATCAACATTAGTGTGTCTTTTCCACTAATCAACATTAAGCAACAACTGGACATTGTTTTTTTCCCCAGATTTTCTGCGTGTCGGACTTCTTGGTGGATGTATCCCCCGTTTGCTTTGGCCGTTTGGCCGTTTGGCCATGTCCATTACACTGGTGGATGATAGGATGCAAAGTACCATGGTTTTTTCACTGGAGAAAAACTGTTGAAGTTCCCCAACCCCAACTGCATCCAATGCTGAAAAAATGGTTTATGCCTTCAAGTTTTTGAACGAGGGTTTAAGCGGACAAACCCCATTTTCTCAGAGATACCATGTATGGCTGCTTCACCATTTGTCAGCAAGGAAAGTGCAGAAGGCACTTGACATCTACAAAGAGATGATTGGTACCTTGACACACCCGGCGTGGGTTGACAAGGAAGATTTTGCATGCACTGTCCCCAGTGCTTGTAGCACTGGAATTTCCATCATCATGATACATGTCTGGTAATTATAGTCAGAGAAGTATGAATTAATCCATTACTGTTTTTATTATTTATTGCGTGATTCCCTACAAGAGAGGCAAGTCTGTGCTATTGTCGGTCAAGCTTGGTTTGGTAGGTCAGCAAGTTGTTTCTTGCTAGCCACTCATGGGAAAAAATAGTAATGTTCGCAAAGCAATAGTAAGCCATCCCCACATTCACCACAAATGGGTGGTATACTTCAACCACTTAATAGCCACTTAAACCATCAAAATATTGGTAGTTTATGACATTGCTAGCAGCTAGCATTAACCAGCACCAAACATTCCTTGCAGATGGCCATAGTGACTATGGATACAGCCCTCCTGGTGAACTCATGGCAACTAACGAGGTGAGTTGGGTCGACTTCCAGACCGCAAAGCTCACACTGTCTTGGTGGCACCTTGGACAGCAGGGGATAGCAGGGCTTCCTGTCACATCCTGTCACCAGCTGCATTCCAAATGGATTTTCTGGACCTTCTTTCAGCATATTTCGCAGGAATTTCTGGGTTTGGGGCAGTGGTTCCAGTTCAAAGACCTTCCGCAAAGACGCGGCCGATCCTCAGCAACAGCGGCCAATGCTTACAGCTTTTGCTCGAAAACGTTACCAAATGTTACCCTCTGGTAAACTAACATAACTATGGAACATCACCATTTTTAATGGGAAAACTCACTATTTCTATGGCCATTTTCAATAGCTATGTTAAATTACCAGAGGGTACCAACTTATATCTTTGATTACTTTATATAACCAATCTTTAAACCAATCTTAGTCAACATGTGTTCTTTCCAAGTCACCAAACAGTCATCAATTTTTTTGGCGCCTAGGACGGCTGCCTCAATGCGGGTGCTTTCGAGGAGGCCGTCCAGGTGTGTCGTTGTGCCTATGGCTTTGGTTCGTCCCTCGGCGGCGTTTTTTGTGAATTTCGGCCAAGGGGTGATCTCAATAAAACATTTACCCCATGGTAAACATACAAAAAGCTATTGAACATAGCCATTTATAGTGGATTTTCCCATTAATAGCATGGTGATTTTCCATAGCTATGTTAAATTACCAGAGGGTAATTCAATGGTTAATAAAATCTGGTAATGACTAACATAGCCATGGAAGCCATGGCCCATTGATAGATGATCTTCCCAGCTAGAAACCTCCATTTATGAGGGATTTTCCATGGCTATGTTAAATAACCTGGTAGAATCTGGTACCATGTCTAAATGTCTAAGATCTGCATGTAAAATCATGTAAGTATATAAATTTCACCAAGATGAAACATGATGGTAACATATGGATCAAAATACTGTGCCATGTTTTATGTTTGACCATGTTTGACCATATTTGACCCTTTACAACTAAGAGTATAACATATGGAACACATTGGGAAACTATACTATGGTCATTTTGACATTCAAGATGGGGAGATCATCGGGATATATACCCTCTGGTAAACTAACATAACTATGGAAAATCACTATTTTCAATGGGTAAATCCACTATAAATCACCATTTTCAATAGCTATTTTGACATAACCAGAGGGTAACCAATGATGATCTGGTTGGTGGTTTCAGCATGTTTCAGCCATATTCTTTGATGTGAAAAACCGTAGCAATGGGATGATAACTCTCCAGTGATGAGGGCATAGGCATCGCTTCGGGATACGTCAAGTGCATCGCTTCGGGCTACGCCTCATGCATCGCTTCGGGATACCTCAACATCATCATCATCATCATCGTCATCGTCATCGTCATCGTCATCATCATCATCATCACCATCACCATCACCATCATCACCATCACCATCACCATCATCATCACCATTATCATCATCATCATCATCATCATCATCATCACCGTCGTCGTCCAGAAAAGACATATTCCCTCATCACCATCATCATCATCATCAGGATCATCATCATCTTCTTGATCATCCTTGTTATAAGCATTTTCTTCTTCCGAATATTATTCATCTTCATCTTCATCATGTTCATGGTGATGATCGCGTCAGGAGAAGATGTGATAGCGTGAGATCATGTTGGTGTGCAGGTGCAAGAGAAGATCGGCCCATGGTGTAGCATATATGTCTTTGTGCCAAGAGCAAAAGGACGTTTTCACCCCCCCAAGCAAACCCTAAATGGCTGAGTCAACTAATGATCTAAGTAGAATGATCCCTCCCC
>Ga0126342_10001740_pt1 | contig 31810 bp, 16 predicted proteins | sample Cyp1metagenome_FD_92528 | JGI IMG/M metagenome (GOLD analysis project Ga0126342, IMG submission 92528) | Coral microbial communities from Lord Howe Island, Old Settlement Bay, Australia - Cyphastrea 1 metagenome | ecosystem: Host-associated > Invertebrates > Cnidaria > Coral ...
ATATATATATATACACACAGATCATTCTATCCCCATTAAACCTTCCTTGTACGACCGTGTTTGTTGGTCAACTCACCGCCAGGTCGCAGGGCGCCGGATGCGCGCGGCAGAGCGTCGCCAAGGTGCCGGAGAGGGCTGGTGGGCCGTCCTTTGGGAGTTACCATAAACCTCCCACTGGGAATGGCAAATATAGCACCTTTAAAACTGGTGATGACTGGGGGATGGTGCAAATGGCATTGGTTTACCCACATTGTTGTTGTTTATTTGTCATGGATATATCTATTTATAATGATATGATGTTAGATTATTGTTGATCTAAGTGTATCAATCATAATATGTGCATATATATATATGAATTTTGAAATTATGATAACGTATGTATTGATGCACGTATGTATCTGCACTAGGCACTACATGTAGATAGATGTGCTTTTGCAGATGCATATATCAAGTACTTTTAAGACTGAAGTTAACCAATGGTCAATATTGATTGATCGAGTTTCAACAACAAATGGGGATTCAGGATTTAAGAGGGGTGAGTTTGTGTGGGTGTGGCTGTGGGTGCATAGAGTGCATATGTAAATAATTTTAATCTAAAAGCGTAGCTAGTACAAGATGTGGCTACTCAGCGCGAAGATAAATACATGTGTATGTATATATATATAATATTCTGTGTATATATTTTATCATATATATATACATATATATGTGTATTTAATTATTTACTTATCTACTTACTTACACAAGCAACCAAAGTGTTTGCCATGTGCGTTCTAGGAATCTATTGCTTGGAAAAGATAGTATGCTTCATCAACACAGAGCTATGTGGGTAAAGAGTTGGTGTTCCAACAAAATCCCATAGAATTCCATAAATGTGAGGTTCCTGTGAGACGATTGAAGACTGAGACTGTTGTTGGATTGTTGCAACTAACAAAAAAATGAAGCGAACTGACTACATAAATAGTTTCCCAACAATATACCATAATTCAAAATGTAACATCATAATTGAATTTGGTATACCATGACGTCAGGAGCAACTAAAGATGCAGCGTGGCTGTCACGGAATAGTCCAACCGATATGTCGAACAAGTGCGAGCACTTCAACAAAACTATCTGCTTGGCTGTCTTGCGTGATTCCAAAGATCTTCACATGGTCTTACTGGGTCGGAAACATGATTTTTATCATGTCAACTTTTTCAAATCACCAGACAGTTGTAAACCATGTGGTGTTTCATTACTTTTCTGCATGAGCCAGAGAAAAAAATACTGACACAGTCACATGGATCGGTAGATTTGGATGACTTGCTTAATGAATAACTGTGTAATCTGTAATAACCCTGCAGGAGAGGTGGGGCAGGAGGTATCTCCCATGTGGCTGTGCCCCCTCCTTCTGACCCAAACCGACATCTGCAGCTGCGTCTGCGTCTTTCCATTCATGATTCATAATGCTTAATGCAGCCGACAGTAAAATATCAATAAACATAAAACCAACACTAAACCAACCATACCGACAAATATCAATGATACCAATAATACCATCCATCACTGGGGTTATAAAATGATTTGTTGGCCGCCCACCCACCCACCCAACATCCTCCTCTGTACAAAGACTTGCAAGAAGCTCCCGGGCACTGCAGCCTCCCCGGTCAGGAATCAAGAGAAGTCTAGCAGTTTCCAGCCAGGGCTATTCACCAACAAACACTGAATGTTTACCAGGAAAAATAATGGGGATTTTATATTGTTTCTCAAGCCTCAAATGATGACGATTGAGCAGTCATGGATTGGAGAACATCCGAGTTCACCTCTTCAGCACCTACATCATGTCCCGGACTGTGTGTGCGTATCCACCATGTGAAACAAATATAGATATAGTATAACATACTGACATACTATATCATCATATATACTTATGTAACTTATGTATACATTTGATTACATTTGTGTTTGAATATATAATGTTTGGATATATTACAGCACCCCTCCAACCCTCCAATTTCAGCCCAACCCTCCGATTTCCACCCCAACAAACAGGGCCTAAAAGGCTGGAGGCGGTGACGAAAATCATGACAATCCCACCACAAAGCAAAAGCACCTGGCAGCGACAGAGCCAGGATGCTACGTGACGGCTTCGTGCGTATGGGGCTTAACAAACAAAACCATGGGTATCAATACTAGAATGGTCTACATAAAGTTTTCATGAAGCAATTTTGGATGATTTTGCGGTGTAACCACCATTTTAAGAAAACCCCAAAAGAAGAGCTGTAAACTGCAAGAGAAAACATTCAAGCATCAGCACAAGTGGCGATATGAGCAGTCACAGTACTCAGGTGGACAACTAATTGGCAAGGAAACGTCACAGTTCGCGCGAGGGAACTTATGATTCAATTGGTCTTACCTTATGATTATATCCCATTATATCCCATTATATGTGTATATATATAATTATATATATATATCCCATTATTAACCTTTTGTCACTTTGCCATTACTGCGTAAGTCTACGCTCGGTCTCTTGCCTTGCTACTGATGGTAATCAGGTTGAATGATTGCCTCATCAGTCAGATCTGTACAATTTAATTCCTGCAGGTCTTCTGGCAACCTAGACCAGTTGCTTTTCAACTGGCGTTCGGTCAAAAACCTTGACACTGCAGTAGCAATGGCCTTGTTCATAGCAGCCGGGTAAATCTTTGCTTTGGCTGTGTGAAAGGTTCCATTGCATTGAATTCCACGCAAAGGTTGATGGCCAGAGATGTGCGAGCAACGTCCACGATTCCCTCTGGTGAGGGTAATATCACGAAAAGTGCTGAGCCGCAACAGCATCAACGTTGTTGGCTTTGTTGCGCACAATCCGTATATGCATTGATCGAAGGAGCAAACTTGGAAACATGCCAGTCTCGCAAGGATACGCATTGCATCAAGGGTCCAGATAGATGCAGGCTTCTGTCGCATAAGCCAAACTGGAAATTGAGGGTGTTCCAGGAACCCGCATAATCCAAGTTCTGCTGCAAGCATCAGGAGCTCCACCAAAAACTGAATCAGCTTCGTGCCAGTCTTGACCTGAGCCCACTGTTTGACGCAGAGACCTACTTTGCCCCATGGGCACTCGTAAGTGCGAACTGGGGGTGGGCCATCTGGTGAGTGCCGTGCTGCTGACCACGTCTCGCAGCTCGGTCCTCCCCCAACGCCGATAACTTGTCCATTCTTCATCTTCTCAATCCAAAAGTCCTTGCTGCGGTCGTCTGTTAAATCAGAGGGCTTCTTGGCCAAACATAAGTCCACTGATATACAGAACACATGCTGCTCTTCGATGATATCATGCGCCTCAATCCAGTATTGCAAATCTTCTTTGCGGCGAAAACCGCTAAAAAAATGCACAAAGATTAGGCCTTTCACATGTAACCTGGCTGCTTCCGCAGCAAGTCCGTATTGCTGAAACATTCCAGCTTCACCTTGAGCTCTGCCACCATTGGATTGAAGAAGAAAAGGTATAACCTCTACTCCATCCTTCTCGGCATCAGGAAGTTGCTCACAAAACCCATCTAAGCCATCGTAAGCTCGACCAATCACCTGTGCTCGACTCAGCCATTTTGACCGCATCACACTGGCACCTTCTGTTCCACACTCGGGTAACAGTGGCCCTTGCACTTTGGTCATCGGGAGGAAGGCTTTAGAGGGTCGCCATCCCTGTGATTTCAAAACTCTGGCTTGGTCCCTTTCTTCGAGTTCTAGTTGCTGAACTACCTCATCCGCGACCGGAACAAAGCATGCAAAATACGTGTTCTTACATGCTTGGGAGTTACCAACATGGGACAACAGCCTTGTGCGATTGAAGAATTTTTTCCCGCAGGCCAAGCGCTCATCACCTAAGACGTAGTACTTCAGCACTGTGCGGTATTGGTGCTTATGTCTGGCGTGAACTGCCAGAGCTTTCTTGGAAGGAAAGGAATCATTGCACAGGTTACATTTCCAACATTTGACAAGTGCCTCTCTGTCAGTAATGGAAACATCAGCAAGCCTAGAAACTCTGTTCTGAATTCTGAGACTCCAGAGTTTGCCCTGCGCCCGTGCTTGATGAAACCGCAGACATGACCTAAGGGCTGCCCGAACATGCCCCAGCCAATGCTGATCAATTGCAATGAAATTAAGAACCGAGACTGCATCGGACAAATCAGGAATAACCCCAGGTCGAAGGTGCATTCTCAGCCATTTGAAAGACACCACTAACTGAGGCAACCAGGAATTTTCATGATCATTGTTGTGCAGAAATTTCCATAAGGCTGCCGGGGCAATCCGGATTGCTCTGGACACATATCGTAGTCTCGCAGCATGCAGTTGATCTAGAGGCCCATTCAGGCCGATCACCGCACACAATTCAACTGTTGAAAACTGAAATGCTGGGATAGGTCTGATCTGATTTTTTGCAACGGAAGCAAACATCGGCTTGATCCCATTTTCCCATTGCTCAATATCATCACCAGACACCCAAGCCCATGTGTGAACATTATACATATGGCGCGACATCACCAATGCAGCAAAGACCGAACTCTTGGTTCGAGTCCCAACATTCTTCTTGCCATAAAACTGTCGTGATAACTGTCCATAGGCTTTCCTTGCCTGCGCATTACGATAGCGCAGATCCTTGTGGATTACTGCATGATCTTGAACAAAAGACCCAAGGTGCTTATATGAATGAACAACCTTCAGTTGTTGCACACCGTGCTCTGTCACAACTGGCAGCATTCCTCCACATTCATGCCATACTCGATGCTTGGCTGCTTTGGATCCTGCACCTGCAAGCTTGAGAACTGCCTCGGTCTTCCCAGCTTGATAATTGATGCACAGCCCTCTGGAGGCCGCAGCATCATGCAGGCATGAAGCCACAATCTGCAGATTCGAAACGACCTTTTCAGGTGACTCTGCATGAACGGCATATGCAATATCATCCACAAAGGTAATTTCTGCAAACCCTTTATTGGGGACAGGTAAAGTGGCCGTCACGTCCTCAGCCTGCATTGGAGACCCAAAACACTCCATATCAGTGGTTTGGAGTATGCTCCGACGTGCATCAATCACAACCAAACGAAAAGCCATGTTGAACAATATATCGGCAACTGGATCTCCTGGCCGCGTGCCACGTGTGGTGGCAACGTTTCCTGGACTACCACGCATTGAAAAATGAGTGCCTGAAAACATGTCTCTCAAGATGCCAACCCGATGCGCATCAAGACCATCAGTTGCGTTGTCTGCTGCTACACAGTTTCTGATCTCTTGCCATTCCGTCGGTGTAATACCCAATCTTTGCATGGCAAAACAGATAGCGTCATCGTGACATTCGCCAGCAAAAATCGACGATCGTAGAATGGAATAAAACGCTGACCGCAGGTCAACAAACAAGAGCCCACATGAAACACTCTTTGCACGAGCCCAAGACAAATGTGCATGAAGCAAATGATGCGCAATATCAGTGGAACATCCTTTCTTGCCACCCATTTGAATCAAGTCATCATTGGTTGTCCAAATCTCTGCAAGACTTTTCCTTATGTGTGCATGATGAACTTTGGCACAAACATCTGAAAGAAAAATAGATCTGTAAGCCGAAGGCTCGACTGGTGATCCTTTTCCTTTGAAAAGTGGGATCAGAAGACCGCCCTTCCAGCTCAACGGCTCTTGCATATGCCATGCCGCCTTGACTAGCAGGGGGGTGAGTATCTTCGCGATCTCGACACCACCACTTTTCAGGACATCAACTGGTAGTTGTCCAGGCCCAGGAACTTTCCCATTTTTGAACCTACGAACAATGGACAACACCTCTGCCGGGTCCGGACATGAGTTGGCCTCTTTGAGTCCCTCCCGACTACCGTGTGCGTGAAGCTGCTGAAGTTGCATATCCGTCACTTGAACACCAGCCTCAATCACTGCAAACTGATTCTTCCAAATCATCTGACATTCCTCATAGGATTGCGCATGTCGATCGTCGGAGATCCTCAGTTTTGGCAAGGGACGCGGTCCCTTTTCAAGGTCCTTCTTGCGACGACCAAGCCTCTGCAGTTTCTTGTAGACTTGTGCTGTATCATGAGCATTACCTGCATCATTGATATCGTCTAACCATCTGGCATACCATATCTGCTGGTCTTTGAGAACCATTGGACGGATAACCTTTTCAATCTGTTTCAGCTCTGCAACCAACAACGGATCATCAAATCCTTGTCTTCGGGCCATGTCAAGCATCTGTCTTTTCAATTGAATCCCTTCTAACGTGGTTGAACTCAAGACTGGCCTGGATTTTTCCTGTTTTTTCTTACCAAAATGTTGATAAGCAATTTGAATCAGGTTCGCTTCTACAATGGCTGAATGCTCATCAATGTTAACTGACCATGAAGGCATCGGCAATGTTCTAAGAGATTCGGCAAATGCCTTCTGTGCATCAGGGTCTTGCATCTTCTGAAAATCCCAATAGAATTTCTTGCGCGCATCCTTGACTGGCAGAATACCTTCAAGGACACAAGCTGCAGGGCAATGATCCACATGGCCAAACCCTCCATCAAAGTCGGACCACACATATGACCTTGCGCACGTCTCAAAGAAGAACTTGCTAAGCAGAACATAATCACGTCGCAGTTGTTCACCCCTAGGGTGCCTCCATGTAGTAGAGGGGCCAACATGTGTGTGAAACGTCGAGGGAACATATAGTCCAACAGCACTAAGAAATTGTTGAAACGCATGCCCTTGTTGGTTCATCCTTTCAGCCTGATGCATGCCAAAATACTGAGTCTCTTTGTCGGCAAGGGGCGCATTTGCATCAATCAGAACCACCATTTTGCCACTTTGACATTTGGACACCGTGTCAGCAAGTGAGTCCCACCACTGCTGGACTAATGCGATAGGCCTCTCTGCAGAAACACACGGTGCGTGCGCGACAACTGCAGTGAAGCAAATTGGCCCATCAATGTTGGCAACTAACAACCTGCTCTCCTGCACTGTTACTGTAACTTTACAGTCATTCAGGCTGACGTTTTGCCCATCTGCCAAAACACAAAGCGGAAGAAACTTGTGAATCCAGAGTTCGCAACCAAAGTGTTTGGAGCGACCGCAAGTCTGGAAACCTGAGGAATATATCTTGTAATGATCTGAAACACGTTGCCCTGCTGAAGTCCTGGCCTCTTGAATGCCAACCAGAGCAATTTGTCCTTGATGAAATTGCGCGTCCAGCCTTGCTGTTCGAACTCCTGATCCACTGTTTGGTTTTTCATCTTCATTCAATGCTAACCCATTGAAAGTTACCACTTTCATTGAGAAATTCACTTGAGCAACGGCATCTTCAATTTCTTCCTGCGCCACACCAACTCGTTTGGCAGAGACGGTGGGCTGCCATACCGCACCACCATGTAGGGCCGGCATTGTCTGCTTGAAGGATGACGACTCATATCTCAACCATTCCCATTTTCTTGTAGACGTGGAGGTCGCAATTTGGTGAAGGATCTTCCACGACACAGTTCCGACCTCTCGTCCAGTCTGTGCAACCCTTTTTGCGACTGCATCAGCAAGTTCATTCCATGGATCACCCTCATGTGCTCTAATTTCCTCAACATCAATCCCTTGTGGCATCGATTGACCCAATACGTGAACGACTCTGGCCAGGGTACAATCTTTTCTTGTAGTACTTTGCAGCTTCAGGAGCCTTTGGCTGAGAGCCAGATCTGGTCGAATGACGAAGCGTGCGTCTTCTGAGCCAAAGTATGCAAATGCCGTAGCTATGGCCATTGCAGAAAGTTCCGCATCGATGTTTGTATGACCAGTTGCACCGATCCAATGTGGTGAGGCAGTCTCTAAGGTGGTGAGGCCTGCAAGGCATCCTTGCAGTCGGCGTCCACCTTGTGTAACCAACACTGCCACAACAGCCCATGCAGAACACGTTGTACTTGTTGCTCCATCTATGTAAAGCTCATAGTACAAGGGTTCACACCCATACGTGTCCTGTTGCATATGAAGGGCTTCATATGTTTCTTTGTGTATGGAAACTCCTTCAGGAATCATGTGGAATGCCCATCCATCATCTGAACGCAAATCGGATTGGATTTCTGGAAACTCCAGCACCTCGACCGCATCTGCATTTTCATCAAAGAATGGTACGATACTCTCAATGGCAGCTTCAAGACAAATTTGGACTTTCGGGCAATGTCTATCAAGCATTACTCCATTGGGTGTTCCTACATGATATTCAACCACATCGCCATTGCTGAGGCAAACTTCGTGACACACAATTTTTCCGTTGACTCTCACAAACGTACCAAATTTGATGTTGAGTACTGACCTGAAGTAATCAGTCCTACAGTACCTGGAAAAACTGGTCACATGTGTAGTAGCAGTTCCCTGACTGTATGCAACACACGCAACAATTGCCTTGTCAGAGGACTGCTCCACAAAGGACCCTACGAACCACTGATGCTCTTTAAAGGCCCAACATGGACGTATGAACTTGACCTGAAACAAGTCAGAACAAGGCTTGATCAGGGTATGCTTTTGCTGAAAACCGTCTCAAACTTGGTGCATGTCAAATCCTGAGACACTGTGCAGTTCAATCTCAATCTTGCCCTGATTAACCTCCCAAGCACAAACCACAATCTGCGACGCAAGATGTCCTGCACGACTGAAAAGGCTACTCAGCGTAAACTGTGCACCTTCAACATCATCATCAGTGCAGCCAATTGCATCCGCAATAGAAATTGCTCGTCCTGTTTTGACGCTTAGACCTCCTTTCAATTCTTCGTCATGTGCTTCATAGGACCGACGCTTGACCCTTGCTTCAAGCTGTAACAGGGCCAAGCCCTCAGCTCCAGGCATATGTGGCAAGAATGGGGGATACCAGTTTTGAGGCACAATGATTCTGTTCACCAGAAGATCAATGGCATCCCCATCACTCACCCGAATACGCTCATCAGCTTGAAAAACTTGTCCTCTAATTCGAAACTGACATTGCGCATAATTGAGACACTCTCCACCATACCCGATTCGTGCAGTAATCTCTGCAAATTGCAGCTGCTCTGAAAATGAATGTGCCATATTAAATGGGTGTCCTCCATTTATTGCAGGATCGAACACTGAGACCAGCAAGGATGACCATTCGACTGAGTTGTGTTGGACTACAATGACATGACCAACAACACCAGCTTCAATCTGAGTGGGCGGTGGAGATACATAAACAATCTCAATTTCGGCCAAAGGGTCAATCTCATCAATCCAAACTCGTTTGAACTGTTCTCTCCAATTCCAGAAGTCCGCAAAGAGGGCGATTTTCCGACCATAAAGACATTGGACCCGTTGGATCCCTGGTGCCACAAACCAAGACATGAAATGTGTGACACGCGACTCCCCCTGCCATGAAAAGGCATGCACATCCCAGTCATGATAAATATCCTCAATGACCTGAGCCCATGCCGGCAGGACATATGCATTTGGTTGGAATTCCGCTGCTGCAGGATCAAACTGAAAGGCCTGTGCTTCTACATTGGTTTCACCAGGCACACCAATTGCACATTGAGTGGGTTGATACTGAGGATTCGCTTCTTGGTGTCTGTTAGCATGAAAAGCTACCGACATGAAGCCTTGCATAAGCATTGCATCTTCAAAGTCAACTTCAGGATTGTTGCCATCTTGCTCAGCATTGCCACTATCGACCTGTGGGTCGACTTCATCTAGGGAGTCTGTCTGTCGAACTTGTGAACTGCTGGCAGCCTGGTGGACATCACTTACGGGCGGAGACAGTTGGACAACTAGTCCATCACCTGCTCCGAGTCTCACAGTGTGCGCATCAGGAAAATATTTCTTCCACGACTGACGACTGATCTTTCAACACTACTGACGTCCCTACTGAACCTGTCTGAAATCTCAACTGCACTTGAAAATTCATGCACTACAAGGGCAGCTTGTGTGATTGGTGGACCTCTGCCACCATGAGCAACAACTGTAGCAAGAATCGGCACGTGATCGCGGGGGAGTGCTTGTGAAACAATGACATGTGCTGAATGTGAGTGCCATGCTTCTCGTGGAGGCTCAGGATCTACACAATATAGTGCAATTTGGGCACTCCTTTCAAGCTGTTCCCTCCAAGGAAAGATGATTTCACTTCGCCACCACGAGCTTTCCGCGTCAAGCCTGACAACCTGCGGTGCCTGATTGCGCAAATAAGATCCTGAGTTGACAAACCACACCGCAACATACATGATGGGACCTTCCGCAGCATTTTCTGTTGCAGCAAATCGTTCAAACCGTTCCTGCAAAGAATTCAGCCATTCTGGCGGGTACTCCTGACTAACGGTCTCTGCTTCAGACACTGGTGCAGGATTGTTGTTACTGTTGGGATCAGCTGGAAACCCTAGCATATTAGGCCTACGATAAATGACTCCACTGATGGCTGACTGAAGTTCGGCTCGCAACCTGCCGTCAGACATTGAGAGAAGTTCTTGTAACGTGACCCTAATGCCTCTTCTGATTTGGAGTTTGAACGCATTTCCAAGCCTGACATTAACAGTTTGGTCTGGATGGATTGCAATGTTACCCATCCACATCAAACACTCGATGTCGTCTCTTTCAGGTGGACAGATCTCAACATACTGCATCATGGTAATGAGAGATCGAACGTCAAGCCTGTCGGAAACCACGAGTGCAAGCGAATGAGGTCTGCCTTCGTCAACCTGATTGTCATATAATGTCACAACACAGGACCTAGAAAACGGTTCAGACTGCTGCTCAATGATTAGCTGTTCCTGAACCGTGTTGTCGGCATCCTCTGGGGTGGGAAAAACAATTGCAAATTGAGTAGGCAAGGCAAATTCAGCTTTGTCAGGCCAAGCTGACAACAGCTCCCTCTCCCATTGGTGAAAATTGGGCGATAACACAACAATGCGGGGTTCTCGACACCTCGACCATCTTCGGGGGTTGCTAAACCAAGTTTCAATTCTCAGTCCTTCTTGAGGGCTCCGCCCTGTTTCTGTCAGAGTTTCAGCCCACTTCTCCCAGAGATCCTGAACCCACACAGGCTGAGACGACAACCCTGGAGGGACTTCAATCAGATTATCACCTCCTGTTTCTGCGGATGCGACAGCTTGCACATGCCGAATAAATTCATCTGTGAGACTGAAAGTAGATGTATCCGGCTGCACATCCTGTATCCGAAGCTGTCTGACGGATGTGTCTTTACGACTCATGGTGTCAGTGGAACCTCTGACGATCCGATCATTTACATCAACCTCATCAAGAACCTCTGACGGTGTGGCAATTGCCCGACAGTGATGAAAATCGTAACAACTTTCTGCATCTGTTTGCGGCATATCTTGTAGAGAAACACCTTTATCTCTAGAAGAAGATGAAGCATGTTGAACATCAATCACTTGCAAAAGGGTGGACTGGTCATCAGAAAGTTCGGTTTGATGTTGATCCGATTCTGGAAATATCTGAACATAAATGCCAAGACCAAATCTTGTTGCGATTTCTTGTTCCTGTGAGTCAACTGAGGGGTAAACCCACTTTCTCTTATTGAGGAAAAATGAATCGAACAGTGGTATGGTGTCAGCAAAGGTTCGAGCAGTACATTGTCTTGGAACTGCTATTGCAAAATTGACAACCACGCTTGGCTGAGAGACGTCCACAAATTCCATGGAAAACAAGATGGAGTGCAAACCGACCGGTCTTTGTGTGATAATGACATGAGCAATGTGTTCTTCGACAGCAGCTCGTCTTGCAAAGGGTTGCACCAAATCAATAAGCACGGAATTGCCAGGGACAAGGTGATATTCCCAAGGCAATAGGATGTCTTGTTTCCATTCATTGGGATCGTCGCCCAAAATGGCTATCTTCGGTTCTCTACAGATAGTTGCTGTCTCTTGATCAACAAACCACGTGTAGATTGAGAACATGAAATCCTCTTGTTGAACAGCATCACATTTTTGAAAATGTACTTCGACAACTCTTTGCAGATCAACAAACCAATCTTGTTCCAAACTTGACTGGCTCGAGCTGACTGATGAAATTTCCCTCTCACTTGTCAAGTCTGATGGTCCAGAGACCTGTGCAGTCTGCATCATTGAGACCGCATCTCCACCAACAATGAGGTCTGTTGCCAAACTTCGAGTTTGATCCTCATCCAAAAGACTCGGAGAATACCCTGATGCTGCTTCATCGTTGTAGATTTCATCCAGAATTTGTTGATCAGAAAAACGTTGTTGAACCATATCCGAGATGACAACCGTAGGACAGGCAAATCTTTCCGATGGGGGTACTGCAATTCGGATGTAGTCCCCATGGGCAATTGCCTTTTTGTCAAGGTCATAGTCCGGCCAACGCCTTGAGTTGATAAACACAATGCAGCGACCATCCTCGGATCGACAATACCTGTCAACATCTGCTCGATACAACACTTCTTCTCTCGATGTCGTCAAAGGCAGGGATTTGACCGACCTGAACACGTTTGGACCACTACGGAAATTCCCTTCAATGCGATGGGCATGATATTCAATGTCGACCAATACTAGTCGATCAGTGCTTTCATGTGGTATATCACCAACAACATGCACAATGGTAGGAACAACCTCGATACCAATGTCAGGAGGCGACACAGCAATCTCATAAGCCTCTTGAACCTCATCACGCCTCAGACCGTAATGATGCGCAATCTCTGTGATCATTTCCTCATAACTGTTCCAATTCACGAGCGTTCTGATTGGGTGATCATCTAGATGAAACAGAATGACGTCTTGTCTGCCATCTTCAGAAGACGGAGGACGCTCTGAAGCAGGAACCGAGCTATCACCGGGCGAATGACCTTCAGAAGAAAGCGCATCTTGCACATCAGATTCAGAGGCTGCATCATCCGGAAATTGCTGTCCATGAAACACTTGAGTCAAATCACCATGCTGAAGGTCAGGGGGTGCATTTTTACATTGAATCTTTGTGCACCCATGAATTTGCATGATTGACATGTCATCTACGAGGAAGTCATCATCTGCACTCTCACGATTGCTTGTACACTCAAGCAAGTCAACATTAAGGCTGAAATGCAAAGCATTATGACTGTCACTGACAGGAGAGCTCAACACGGCCATAATTGACAGCGGATCACCTCCAACAGTGCTTGAGCCTTTTGCTTCTTCAACCTTTTGGCAATTTGTGATATCTCGAAGGACATTACCACGCCTGAACGAATTTGGCCTAAGTTTCGCTGAGGCATGCTTCTTGACATCAAAACTGATGCGTGCCTTGTGACCAAGATCAATCTTGTCATTGCTAGCCTTAAACACTATGGACTCAATAGTTCCAAAACGGTGCAAAGCGCTAGTATCCCAAAATTGTTGAAGTCTTTTCACAGAGGCATTTTTTGTGAGCATGGCAAATGAAAAAGAGTGGATTTCAACATCTGTTTCAATACAGACCTCAATGATTGCAGCCGGGACATGAGACGCATCTGTCACGATCAAGTCAGCTACACTGACTACCCCAGGTTTGTTCTGCGGCTGCAGTGATACGACATGGAACTGAGGACAAACCACATCTGATAATTCTCGACTCCATTTCTCAATCACCTGCTCATGCCATGTAATAGATTCAGTACTCAGCCAAACTTCACGCGGCTGAGAGCATACTGTATTGTTTCCGTGTCGAACAAACCACGTTCGCACTAGAAATCTACCATTACTGGAAACGCTGTCCGTGCTGGAAGACAAGGAATCCACAATGCTGAGGAGTTCTTGGACCCACAGAGCTTCATGATGGTATTGTGCATCAATCTGAACATCCGGCAGGAGTCCACGGTCAAGGCTGCAAGACTCAATAGACGGGAAACCACTATTGGCTAACTCGGCATCGTCTTCGCAATGCACTGAGAAATCACAAAAAGGGTAAACAAAATTTGTGAGTCTGCGCCAAGAAAACTTCCTACTGGGCGGTTTCGGTGTGTACTTCCAAGGCTTTTCGCTCCATTCATGCAGAACGGTGTGCTCAATGAATACATGATGCATTTCACAATCCTCATCCAAACCTAAAGCAAGTTCAATACGATCATCAAAACAAACCCTAAATCCCTTTCGGCGTTTGTAATGTGGTCCTTGAGAACCAGAAAGGATGGACACGATTGGCGAACCGGAAAAGTGATGAGCAACACAGACACTGCCGTCTTCGAAAATTCCACTCTCGAAATGATCTTGAAAAATTTCCCCTCGTAGCTTCCAAGCTGACCAAACAGACGAAATGGGACTGGCATAGTTCCATTCACTCGTTACTGAATGCCCATTTGGAAACATATACGGCCAGGCCTCATGAGTTCCATTCTGTTGAACTGGTAACTCACGGCCATTTGTCACTGCTTCTGAGTGACCGCGGCAGGCTTCATGGGTTCTACCGATCTCGGCCTTTTGCTGTGGGGAGCTTGATCTTTCTCGTCCTCTGAGGCCTCTATCTGAATTTCCTGTGGAGCCGATTGGAGACCAAGCGACCCGGCACAAGCGTTCAAGACTCCCTGGAGCTGGTCTCTCAGCTTCTGCTCCTCGGGGTCGACGCTGTTTTCGTTGGCCACATCTTCTGCCTCTTCCTGAATCGGCTGCGGAATCGATAGATTGCCCTCTTTCACGGTGTTGTCGCTCACTTCTTTGAGAACCTTCCGAGATGCCTCTATTTCTGCTCGTGCACGTGCAGCATGCTCCGCCAGGGTCGACTGGTGAACACGATAGCTTTCCAGCTGTGCCTCCCATATCTTGATCCCTTCGCTGACATGCTTTGTCCATTGCAATCTGTGATCCTTTTTGGCGTTGACTGCATCCCTCAGTGCCTTCTGAGCATGATCTAGGCTCTTGGTGGCTGCATGGAGCGACTTGATGTTGTTTCTGCTGTACTCTTTGTCGGCTTTGTCCAGAAAGGCCTGAACCTCTGTGGGTGTGTCCCTTTCTTTGTAGGCCAAGCGCAAATGAGACGCCATCTCCTGCATAGTGGAATTTTTGCTCGATTGAGCTGACTGGAATGGAGAGACTGCAACTTCCGGAGTCTCCCAAGCTGGCCATTGTGGCAAGGAAGACGAGGCTCCTTTTCCAGAGGCAAACGGATTCGCCATTTGCTCTCCTTTTGCTTTCCCCTTTCCTTTCCACTTCCCTTTGCCTTTCCCTTTGGTCATTCGACCTCTTGGCGACTGAGCATCTTGCTGATGCTGCCTCGCTCTGGGCGATTGTGAACCAGCTCGGCCAGCACTTGCGGACTCGTCCCAATCTTCCCAGTCTGATGATGTATTCCAGCCTTCCGGCCACTCTTCCCACTTTTCCCACGAATTTGTCCATTGCGAGTCCCCAGCATATGTGCTCTTCTTCGGAGTGACATCGTGTTTGAAACCTTTCGTCCAATGCCCCCAGCACAATGCACAAAGATTCGCTGTCTTTTTGTTCAGGCGTCCACATGGGCACACCCAAGGGTATGCCTCCTCTGAAGCCATCTTGACTTGGATCTCCGACGATATTCTGTTGATAAAGGCAGAGTCCTTGGAATGATGTTTCGAGAAAACCTTCCGAACCTGAATCAATGATCTCGAGGTCAGACTGATCTTCCCTGATTTGTGCAGAAACCAATTTCTGCGAGCTGTAGCCCGACGGCGCCTTTCCCGCCTCCGCCAGGTATTTGAAATTGGCCTGAGAATAATCTTGCAAGAGCGTGAAGACAACGACAATGATGAGGAATAAAAGAAGGAAGGAACACATTCACTTCCAATCAATATCCACCACTGCCAGCCCTATAGATTAACCCCAGTTTAAAAAGGACCAGGTGATATGCTCACCTGCAGAAGCACAGAGAAGCCAAATTGAACTGGAGGAAGCAAATCAAAAAATGCTATGTACCAGGCAGAACAAATCGACTAGCTCAATGTCTTGCGATCGGCCAATTAAATGGCAGCGAGCGCACCCGGGATTGCGGAGCCGGGACTCCAAGGCAGATGCAAAGCAGAGCCCGTGGGTAACTATTCAAAGAAAACCCACTAAGGCAAATGGCGAGCACCAAGACAAATGAGCGAACAGTGAACGTTCAAATGCGCGGGGCAGTTTTGAACCAAATGCCTTCCCATTATTAACCATTATTAACCATGATTAACATGGCTACCCTTCACCATGTTACTGAAGGTTTTTAGATGGTCAGCCCGGTCGCCCATTGGAACCCAGATCCAGCAAGGGATATGATGGGATCATCCCCAGGATCATGATCCTCAACAGGGATGGACATGAATAAGAGTTGAAACCAACAACAAGTGAACTAACTATATAATTACCAGCTGGGGGTACCCCTCCTGACCATAGCCTCAAATAAAGAGGACAAGGAGAGTCCTAAATTATATATATATATATTATATATAATTATATATATATAGATTATATTATTATATACTATTATATATAGATATATATTCTGCAGTATATATATATATATATTCTACAGGGTATATATATAATATTATATATAATGTATATATACACGATTAGCTACCCATGATATCTCTTTGGGTTTGCCTGGAAATAGGGCTCTACCCACAAATGTGACCCAGGACAAAAAAAAATAGGGGAGTGCAATACAGGTCACACTTTCACACAGACCCAGATATATCCCGTCAAGTTGGTTCTCCCATAAAAATCCCCGTTAATAATGATTCCACCAAATCCTCATTTAATACTTAAATCCCGGTATTCCCGCTAGAACCGGCAGCCGTACCCTGTAGCCGAACCAACAACAACCCTCCCATCTTCACCTGGCAAAAATGCACCAACTTCGCAGCCCTTCGGCCCAAGAAGTACTGTGCATTCTCCTCCGCTGGGCGATGCGTTCGTACAGTTGGTGAGGCCCCGATTAATGGCAGCGAAGTTGACGCAGAGAACGGAGCGGTGAACGGTTGGGTTTATGCGGGATGTAAGTGTATATATATATTAAAGTATGTTATACTAACTATAGTAGATTATATCATACAAATATACATATATATATATATATATGTATATATATATCATATATATATATGTATTATATATAACTGTACATAATATGTGTGAATGGACTTAGAAACCAACTTACAACCGGGGGGTATCACCTTGTACACGCCAAGAATCCCGCTGATGGTGGATGTGGTGAGAGCGCTTCCTTTGGCATTTGTCAACCATCTGTTTGCCTCCCTTATCAAGCAAAGGAAATGCCACTTTTTTATCTATCCTCTTGCCAAATGTAGGATTACCCAGCAAACTTATATAATTATCAACAAAATGTAACTATCAAGTTATGTAGAACAGCCACCGTCTTTTCGGCTTCCCGAAACATCATCTGCGGAAAACCGCCCAATCCTTGAAACCGCAACCACCGCTGAAGCGTCCGCATGCTACCAGCCAACGCAAAGAGAGTTCTACCCACCTGGGAGTCGCTGCAGCTCGGAAGCAGCTTCGGAAGACATGCTAAATGATTGCACAACTCCTCATGTCACTGAATCCCACATTGTCATTCCTAAAATCACCATCTTTTGATTCTTTTGATTGATGGTTAACGGGTTAACGTCTCTCTCTTTCTGAAAGTGAAAATCCGATGAGTTCAATCAGCTCAATCCCCGTCTTCCATATTGTGTTTCGTAGCTAGGGATCCATCCAAAAAATGACACCATCAACCACCAGCTATCGTCCCAAGGCACAAAGAAAAGGTCACCAAGAAGACCAAACTCCAGCGCCTCAATCGATTTTTCAACAACAATTTTCCCATTGCCTTCGGCTATTTGTTTACAGTTTGCTATGGAAAATCACCATGCTTCACAGGTAAATCGACTGGCAAATCGATATGTGGGCGATTTTTCGCAGCCATGTAGAATTTCTTGGAGGGCAAAGCAACAAAATATACAATTGATCTACCTGGACAGGGGGGAGATCAGAAAAAGATTAAATAAATACCCTCGGGTAAATAAACGTGGCAATGTAAAATCATGGTAAATCATCTATAAATCATCTATAAATCATCTATAAATCATCTATAAATCATCTATATATATATATATAAATGGCTCATGTTCCATAGCTATGTTGAAAAGACCACAGGCCAATCCCATCCTCCAACCATGTTAAAAGCCTCCAATGACTGGGTCCTGTCTGCGAGGGCAGGATTTACATTCTATGAGGAGGTGATACGCTTGTAAGGCTATTATTCATATGGATCTTCTTCAGTCTTACAATAATCATCCGATACACTAAGATACAAAAATAAATATGATAATCAATAACAACGATGATGATGATGATGATGATGATGATGTCATAATTCTAAGAAGAAGAAAACCAACATAGACCAACAAGAGAAATAACATGGTAAACCAAATGCCACAAATCATCCCAAATTCACTATAGTATAAACCAGGCCCTCCAAAACTGGAGGTTTTTTGGGGGGGTTGCCCACATGAACAACAAGAATCATCCCCTGTGGATGTTCATCGGATAGCTGTGTGTATTGACTCCAGGAGATGACTTCCCAACAAGATTCCTGGCCGTCCAGCCCTAATCTCAACCTGTATAGATCATCAACGGGAGTTGCAAATCAAGCAGCATATCACACTTGTTTTAGTTGGTCTATCTTCCCGGATCTAACCCCACAAACTAGCAACCCCCCACCAAAAAAAAGTCGAACAGCAAAAGTCTTCATTATTATAGGTTCCTTTCTGTGCTTTTTGGGCCTTGTCTTTTTCTTTAGCACCACGCTGTCACCCGCCGCATTCGCGCCCATGGAGGCACATGCCGCAGACGGCGAAGACCCGGGGCAAGGCCAAAATGCTGCAGCCCATGGAGGCGGCGCTCAGGTTAATGACCTCGGAGCGTCGCCGTCAATCGCAATGCTGGTGATAAAACACAGTATAAGATATGGTTAGAACCCTACTATCCCACTTATAATCATGATGTTGACCTAGGTCATATATATATATATATAATTATATATATATATACACACACCTATTGTAAACCATTATATAATCCCTCTATATATATATATTATGTATATATCATGGTCAATCTTTGCTTGATCTCAGGTTAGCTCCGACTTGGGGATTGAAAAATTGCTTGGGGATGGAGGGTTTCACCACGGTGAAGGGATGACTGGACCAGTAACCACTTGCGAAACAAGCAAAATGCTTGGCTAATGTGGTTCTATCATGTTGAAACCATGTTTTTTTTCAATATACACAGTATATATACACATTATACTTACAGTAAATGGCTGAACATTGTCAATAATTTGCAAGTCCAGAAATTCTTGGATCAACCTGGTTCGGGTTTTGGGGAGTTAGCCAACAAAAATATGTCGTAATGACCAAACAATTAATATACTTCAACCAACAAAACTGTGATATAAACCAAAATTGTTCTGAAATGAAATTCACGAACATACTAAATACTACATTGGAGTGGTGACTTTGACACAGGTTTTTACATGAGGAAAAACCTACAAGAAATATCAACAAATAATATAATGGTATTCAAACATTCATGATTAAAAAAAAAACTATATCGACTAATTATGTTAGATATTAATTATTCACATTGAGCACCGCCATGAAATCAATACATTGAGCCACTAATAATCTGTCATACCCTGGACACCCCGCATATTCTCTACGATTCTGGCAAACAAAATGCAATGGGGTGATGAGGTATGGTCGTAAATGAGAAGAAGAACTATAGCATTGGGATAATCGGATACTGAGTATTATTAACATATATATAACCATGATACCATAGTACTATTATAATAGTATACCAAATAATATGTCATCAATCATTCCGAAGTAGCCTGATGAGTAGAACACGCATGAACATGGGGACCAGCTTCAACCGATATACTGATCGTCAAGCAGATGACTTTGGACAACGTTGGATGGCGTGGCACCTTGAAATGGCCACATTATAGACACACATTAACAATTTCCAATTCATTGATATCCATTTCTCGATGCTTTATATATATATATAGAGATTTCAAGGCAAATGAGACATGCAAAGTACCCCTATCCAGCCCAATGAAATACTGGTTGCTTTAGAACTGTATCCCGTTAGCTATGGGTTGCCTCATAATCCCGACCCCCCCGATCATATCAAAGAGCATATGGTTTCTTCAAAACCATCGCTTCTGGGTGTTTCATCTTGTTGGTGTATTATATATACCCTCTGGTTATGACTAACATAGCCATGGAAATATCCACCATTTTATAGCTAGGTAAACCATCTATTTCTATAGGCCATCTATACCAATACCATGGCTATGTTAGTCATAACCAGGCCGGGTATATATAATATTATAATCCATATTGTCCTAATATTATATTAATGTATATAATCCCCATTATATATGTATATAATCCATATAATCCATATATGTATATATAACTCCCATTAAGTCCCTATTAAATCCCCATTTTGTCCAGTAATATCTCCAGTATTCACCGGATCCCCCAGGCAGAGCTCAGGAAAGTTCCCTGCCCCTGCGGAGCGGAGCAGCTCCATGGCCGGGAAATCCACCCATGGGGCATTGCAATGGAAGAAAAACATGGGAAAATCATGGGAAAATCCACTCTACATGAAAACTTTGAAGGATCTCAATGGCAAACAAAATCTGGAATGGTGCATGTTCCAACGATCGATGCGGTTGATTACTAGAGGGTATTGACCATGGATGTTTTTGTGGACGTGGACTTTTTGTTGACCAACAGTAATCCACAATCCACTGTTGACCAACAGGTTCCCACATGATTGAAAATGACATCCCATGGCTAATCTTAGATACCCCTCAAAAACAGAGGCATCATCGTTGGATACAAGTAAGACTATCTATCAAAATGCAGCAAAGTAATATGGCCAAAAAATCCCCAATCTCAACTAGAGAAAATTATGTATGATCTTTTAACAGGATGCAATACAATTACGAGGTATCTTGAGGATGTTCAGTGACATACAGGATCCCCACATGACCTTGAACCACTTCACAAATTAACAATGTAACGAAAGTATGGACAGACATTGACGCTAGTGGTGAAAATGGGGCAACCACAATTTGACAAAGATTATATATAGATAGTTGCACTACCAAAAGTGACACTTCAGCAGTCCGTGCCCTCTCCGGGTTTCAAATCTTATTGCATTCCGATACTCTAACCTTGCTTGCCGGGTACCCAAGAAACATATTCAATTAAAGATGCTTCCCATTCCCACATTGGAAATTAGGAGCTTTCCTTTCATTTAAATCAACTTTAAATCAAGTCATAATTAGATGATTTTCTGGTACAAAATCGGGATCTCCAAGCAAGCCATTGTTCGAATACAGGAGGTTATCTCCCATTTTTGCTTCTTTGATCATCATAAGTAAACAGCCCCATTCTATGGTCCCAGATATGTGGTTTCATCCCCTACATCCACCATGGTTTCCCTGTCTGAAAAATCTTGGGATGGGAGTACCTTATCGGATCAGCGGTGGCTCAGCCTCTCCCAGGTCGGATCCATGGGATATCATCCGCAGCATCTGCTGCCGGGGGGTCATGGAAACGACCCCGGCGCGAAAATTGCGGCTGAAAATCGGCCCAAAATCATAGGGCTATGGTCAGAATTGATGCGGCTATAAGTTGTTTTTGCAGAAATGGACAGCACAAATTGGTGTCAATTAGATTGACAATGTAGTGTACCACAAATGTCGAAATTAACAAGTAGTACTCAAAAAAGTACATCAGTCAAAACACAGACTTAGGTCTAGGAGTAATGAAGAATTGTTTATATGAGATCTTGGTCTGAAACATTCTGCAACATATAATATATATATATATACATACATGATATATGACATGTGACATCTGAATATCATATATGACATATGATATGGTTTTCTTTGTGTGGCTTGTCTTGCCTTGCCTTGTCATAACATGTCTAAGGCAAGGTTGCTAACTTTGCAGCATGGATGCAGCTGGGTTGATCATCTTGGCTCCATGGTCCAAAACTTCTGCTGCAACAACCAGGAACAACTCATGAATCACTTCTTTCTTGTAGCCGAAAGTCACAGTTGGTCGGGCATCTTGTCAGCAAGTTTGAAGCTTAGTCATGATCAGTTAGAGCTCCCATGGAGTGGTCTGGCCTCAAACACCAGAATGAAATTGTTTTCTAATGTGGGAAATCCAACAATTAACCTACATTTTGGCAATGGTTTATACCATCCGTTTATGGTGATATTTATTGGGAGTGGTTAATATTGGGTTTACTACATTGTTGACAATGGCAGTGCATTCTTGTGATCTCAATCTTCCGCTAGCACCAGTATCCCAGAACACATGTACTGTCCTTCCTGAACCGCAGGTATATATGCTATATATATATTGCATAATGGTTTGTACACATGTAATTACATAGATATAAGCATACATGTATGTGTGTATATAGATATATATATATAATCAATATATGCAATCATATGTATATATATACATGTGTAATGTAGCCATATCCTGTGTGTATCTGATATTATATATATATATTATATATATTATACCATTAGGTCATATATACAGACACATTCTTGCTAATCAAATCTCTCCATTTTAATCATGGGACAGGCTTCTCTGGATCAAGTCGTTCCACCCGGTGATCGGATCAAGTCATTGGGGTAAAGTTCAACCCGCAAACAATGGGTCATTCTTTAGTATCCATATGGGGATGGGTCAAAACCCTGGTACCTAGTGAACCCCAAAATAGCTGGTAAATGGATGTTCATCCCACTAAAAATTGTATTAATAGGTATTGATCCATAGCCATATCCAGCTTGTTTGGGGAAAAAATGATCATAACACACACACACAATGTGGGTAAAATCATAAACCATCCCCCAAATCACCATGCATAGGTGCTATAAACCACTCCCAAATGGGTGGTTTATTGTTGTTTTCACCACATTACAAGTTTTTTGAGCCATAGCCCATCCCCATCATATCCCAATCATCCCCAACTCAGCACCCTGCAGGACCCGCGGGACTCTCGGAACTTGCAGCGCTCAACCGGTCGGGGTCCATGGCTATGATACTTACTGATACTTGGATATATGGATGGGTCTGAAAATGGGGACAACCAAAAATGGCAATTTAGTATATATATATATGGAAAAATGAAGATAAACCAGCGGCATTTAGGGGTACACTATGTCCAGATAGACCCATATTTGGTCAGTTACATCATCTATCTTCCAACTTTGGTTGAACATTGAACACATCTGAACGCATCAAGAATCCTAAGAATCGAATGCGCTTTCTCTGGGCAATGAAGCAATAAACAACGACCAAATCTTGTTGTGATTCCATCTACTCAGCATATCATCAAAATGCTAAGTTGTGGCAGCTGAAATTCCGATCTGCTTGGGCCGACCTGCTGCATGTGTGGAGTCAAACACAACCCACACCACCGCAACCGGAAAAGCAATTGATGATCCAGAAAAAAAAAGGTTGGGAGGTCGTAGATGATTTTGTTGCCTTAGAAATGAATTTGAAAGACTTGGGGCACTGAGCTTGACGTTTCTGTGTCTGCTTCGTCTACCAATATATACCATGATTGGATATCTTTGTTGATTGTATCTCAGTTGTGCCTATCCCAGCCATGTTTGAGCCTTGAACATATAAATTGTTAATGTAGCCCCCAAAACATGGAACGACTGCCGACCACATCACACAACCCCAGGCTGTTTTTCGGCCAACCGCCGTCTGAGGTCACAAGCCACATACCTTTGATGCTGGTGCTTGGCTATCGTCAACAACATCTTCACTAAACACTGGCGACTTGTGATCAAAATGGGACTCTTGGCCACAAGGTCAAGGTTGGCCTATCAATATGATTGTGTGTCTGTGTGTTTTTTGTTGAGGGTTTGTTTGTCGAAAAAACATGGAAAAACTCAGGTATTCCCAGAGTTTATCATCATCTTCCCTATTGAATTGCATTGCCATGTTGTGGGTTCACCCTATTTTCAGACACAAAAATGTGTGAAGCTGTTCATGCGTAAGGAACATCGTAAGGAACATCTGTCATAAAAAAGGTCGTGGCAAGGATGGCACCCCAGGCCCTACTCACAGCTTGGAGAACTCTGGTTTGCTCTTCATCATGATGGCCTGGTTGGTCCCCGTGGAGGATGCCCATGTGTTTATCAACCTCCTGGATGCCCATTCCTATGGCTGGAGACTACTTGGATGGGGATGTCTTTACCTGCGGCTCCGAAGGCCCGATTCTGGCGTGGTCTGTTTGTCCCAATTTTGATTGGATTGGGAAACAAATGAAGGCTATTGACCAGTTGCAATGCAATTGGAAAGCAAATATCCCAGTATCATGAGGAAACTACCTGCAACAAACTTTACCATTATATAGCGAGGGGCCGACCCCATTCAGACTACCCAACACACACTGCAGGTGCCAAACTGGAATGTTTCTTGTGTGCAATGATATCTCCACACACAAGACATCTTGGTGCCATGTCCAGCCGCCCGCCAATCACATTTGACCTATGTTCAAACCCAGGATTTAGATATTTACTTTCTCACTTGTGACATTTCATGATTCTCCCCATGGATGATCCTCAAAGATCCTCAAAGCTTTTTTTTCAGGTGTTTCGGCCATGGGTTCCGATCGTTTCCATCCCAAAACCAGCCTGGGCAGCCTTCATCACCTTGGTTTTAGGCAGGGAAGTTCGCAGTTCATGCGTTCTTTAACCTGGGGTATCAACCAGCGAAGAGGGGTATGTACCGGGTAGAAATGTACCGGGGAGAAGTGGCTCATAAATCAAGCTCAACAAGGCGTGGTATGAGAACATGCTAAACTTAACAAGCCAGGTTGAATCGCCACCCAAAACCCCAAAACTGAGGTCAGAACTGACCGGCATTCGATTCTGAAACCACTCAAAGGTAGAGGAATTGGCATGACAACCCTACTCAGCACCAGGACCTACAAGGTGGTGTCCCCCCAGTTGTAAGTTGGTTTGTAAACCCCATCAACTATGTACAGACATATCTACCATAAACCCCAGGTAGACGAGTTATAAACCATAACTATGGGGCACCACCTTCTAGGACTGACTTGGTGCGAGATGTGCCAGTTTCAATTCATCTGCAGACATCAAAAGTTACTGCCAACATATGACAGCTTCCCTTTTCATTTTGCAATGGCTCACCTTCGAATTCAATCGAACTATCCATCGCTTCTCAGTTTCTTTAGATATTTTACAATTAGGGACAACATTGGCGCAAAATCATCAGAATCCCTGGGCCCCGAACACCCTCCGAATTCTTCAAACATGGATACTGGATACAGTAGAATTTGATCCAATAACCATCTCCAATCCAAAATTTGTCCCAGAAACATCCTCCGAGAGCAAGTGCACAGAGTTCCATTGCTTGATATGTTCAAGCCCCTCCTGGCACCCCAATCATGAGATTAAGATCTTGAGAAGGAAGCTAGGCTAACATTTTAACTTAAGTTGTTTAAGTTGTCAACACTAAAACCCCAAAATGTGAGGGACCAACTTCAATCATTGACTGTCAATGGGTCTATCATCCAAGTAGGACATCATGTGACAGCAATGCGGACTTCAAGGACAAAAGTGTCATGATCAAAACATGTCAAACCATGACATATGGATTATGGTTATCCCACCATTAGTCAGAATCCTTATACCGTCCATTGGAACGCCCTTAGTGGAAGTGTGATCATCTCCTTGTACTATAAGTACAAAATCCAACTTTGACCATGGCACGCTGGGGGATGTCCCAAAGGGGAAATCAGAATGTCTGACCTCCAGGGCAAGGCTTTGTCTAGCAAGTTTGTCCCTTCAAACCCTGCAGGTACCCTGCAAATAGAGGATCGAATTCCTGAAGATACCCTCTGGTAGTTTAACATAGCTATTGCAATATTGACATGATGAGAATTGAAGTACCAGTTCCCACCCAACACAGTCCTAAAATGGGGGATATCGGATATTGGTTGTCTCGCTTCTGAAGTAGACCATGAACTGGTGGATATCGAGCGTCCAGTGCTTTTAGAACATTCACATTTTCCTTTCCAAATCTTGCTATGGTGAATGTGGGTGATGATAGCAAGGTGGAGCAGATCTCAGATGATCTCACCATGAAACCCGATTTCACGTACCCTCTGGTAAACTAACATAGCTATGGAAAATCACCATTTTGAATAGGTAAATCAACTATAAATTGTATTTTTCAAGTGTTGGTGGTCATCTGAATCATGCCGTAAAACTGACAATATGGGCTAAACATTGCCAAAATTTAGGCCCCCATGGCACAGATTTTTGTTCCCTCTTTGTTCCCTCTTAAGAGCGAAAACGGCATGATATAGATCCCCAATTCGCTTGAATCCCCAGGAATGTTGCTGACCCATCCAAATTTGTACCAGTGAACCAAAGCTGGACCATACCCGAATTTCCCATGTATTCTCTCCTCTGTGACTCCATCTCTCCTCTGTACCCATTATGGCTTTATTCCACCTGCATCCAGCAGTTTTTATGGGAGCCACTACCTTCAACCCGTCCTGAACGCTGTGATCGCGGCTATAGTTCAAGCTGACCTGCGGACGTCAAGAAAAGGCTAGCTGAGCTGCCTAACATCCAAGCCATAAAACAAGAAGCGGACGTGTGATCAAGAACTAGCATTAAGCAAAACGATGATGATATTTATTGAGATACAGTAACCATAGTAGATCCTTCTCCTAACATTAAACACCACCCGTTGTTTTTGGACTTAAACCTGGGAGAATTTTCAAGCCAGCTGTGGGTCAAATCACGACATTTTCAGGCGTCCTCTGGTGCTCCTGATATTAACCGTGTTTCAACAAAGTAATTACCGTTAATTGTCGTTGTTTCTTTGGAGGGAAAGGCTACAAACACTTCAAAACAACATTCACTCAGCAGCCTCAGCATAAGATTTCGAGACTTTTGTTTCCAACAAATGCCCCATCCTCCGCGCAGCTGTTGCGCTCACTATAATGGGCTAGCTGTAGTATGGAAACTAGGTCAAGGTCGCGGGTGCTGTGTACTTTGAGTTACCTCGGCAACTGAGGCCCCTGGATTTGCACGGCAGATCGTGGCCAACAACTGTCCATCTGGCAAAATGAGCTGGAGATTTGGGAGGTTTATCTTCAATTCATGGGCAATCTTTTTGTGTGTCTCCCAGGCCGAATCAACCCCCTGTGCACTCAAACGAAAGCGTTCTTCCCCCGCCAAAGTCGAGCATACCAAGGTGATAGCATCATCCTCGCCCACTAACTCTAGTTGTAAAGCTAAGTCTCTGCCACATGTCAGATCTCTCGCGTAGCAAATTCCCGGCTCTGGCAACGGAATGTTGCATTGTCCTTGGGTATTCTTTCCGACGGCAACAGCACTCCCATCACTTCGGAGAAGCACTGTATGAGAATCGCCTGCACAAACCTGGGCATATGCAATTCCCTCATCCAAAGGTGGGATGTCGCATTGTCTCATTAAATTATTTCCGAAGGCAACAGCACTCCCATCACTCCGGAGAAGCACTGTATGTATGGCGCCAGCCGAAACCATTGCTCGAATTACGGCCAATTTGATCTAAGATTGGAACGTGGTTCATGGCCCATGGGTTTTTACATCATGTCATATCCATATCGTCATTCGGATTGATTTGACAAAGAAACATAAGACACCCATGGGTTGTGATAAATTATGATTATAAAATCGATGGATCAACAATGATCAACAACAAGTACAGCACAAGTCCAGCACAAGTCCAGCACCAAGTTTTGTGATGCTTCTAAACCGGTGGCCTTCGAGCCACTGCGCCGCTTTCTTGAATCTCTCCATTCCGTCTATGGTAATAAAAGTAATACATAATATTCTATATAATTACCCTCTAGTAGACTACCGTAGCTATGGAAAATCACCATGGAAATAGCCGGTAAATTATCTATAGGCCATTTTTCATAGCTATGTTAGTTTACCAGAGGATATCTATAATTGGTATGCATGGCCAAACTTTGAGACCCAGTTGAAAGCCCCGGTTGAAAACTCAGCCGTTCTTCAAGAATTCACCAAGGTTTCCCGATCATATAGATATAATGTATTTAAATATGCTTAAATAAATCACATATAAAAATGAACTATAGATATATGATCATTTATATCTGATATGTATATATATATCTGGTAATAAATATAGAGAATGATATATCTATATAATGTATACATATAATTAGAGATATGTTATTTAAATCATCATTTATATAGTATATACTTCTCATTTGCTTTCATTATGTCATTCGTTCATCCCCGTTTTGGCCGTTTCGCTCCACTCGTCGTAACGGTCCCGGGCCTTGGTTCCGACCACCGCCACGGGCGACTTGCTGGCAATCTCCTGGGAGGTGCATTCGATCATCCGAGGTGATAATAGGTAGGTACTATAGAAATATACATTATATATGTAGTGTATATATATATTATCATATATATTATATGTATGTGCACATATATATATGTATATATAATTATTCAGGTATATAAGTCTATATATATACTGTACATATGATATGTATGTATACATTGTGAGGGAATCTTGGGGACTACTACAAACCATTTTCATAGCGGTAGTCCCTGGCCTTGGCTGATGGTGCGTGCTATGGGAGGCATACAGTTTTGACTCGTTTTGACCCATTTTCATATGCTTAGCATCTGTAGATATCTGGTTGGTGGTTTCAACCCCTCTGAAAAATATTAGTCAGTTGGGATGATTATTCCCAATATATGGAAAATAAAAATGTTCTAAACCACCAACCAGATATGCATATACAGAATGTAAGCATACTGTCAAATGCTACTCCTCGGGAACGTCTATGAAACAATTTCATTCGTTGGGAGTAATTTGTATCTCCCATCCCATCTTTCTGAATATCCCATTACATCTGCATATTAAATGGCTCATCTTCAATCCCCAATTTTGATGGTTAAATCGCAACGGCCAAGTGGAATCTGCACCTCTTTGATCCGGGTAAAAGCCCAGGTCGGGTGGCTGCGCCCAGAGAAGGCCAAAGTTGGTTACCAACAGGCCAGCCTCCACGCAAGGCATGGATTGATTGTCCCCAAAATTTGCCCAAAGTGGCTCAAGATTCAGCACCTCCCAAGAAAAATGTATGTTTTGTAAATATTTTTGTAACAATAAATATGCAGATTTTTTCGTTGATCATTTGGTGCCCCAGTTTTGAGCCACTGCCAAAGTGGGGAGCCATGAAATCACCCAACGAAGGCAGACCCCATGACGCCCCCAGAAGGGAAACTGCGCAGTGCACTGAGCACAGTCGATCGGCTCACGCCGAACCGGACTACCGACAGGCCTCCACCAGGAATAACTGGTGGTTTCAGCCCCTGCCGTATGTATGTACGTATGTATGCAATGCAATGTATGTATGTGTACTGTGTGTATGTGTACAGTGTGTATGTGTACTGCGTGTATGTGTACTGCGTCTATGTATCTGTATGTGTATGTATACAATTGTATATATTATATACAATTTGATGTGATTGATATAATGATATTTCATGTGTGTATATGAAAATCAGGGATCATCATCCCAAATAGAACGGGACAATTAAAGATACTTGAAACCAGCCACCAAAGTGAGGAGAAGCGGAAGGGGTACTATCCATCTTGTGGCAGCTGAAGAACCGCAAGTGCAGGGACCATTGTCCCTCACAACTTCCATGCTCATCATTCCTTGGTCTTCATGGTCCAGTCGATGGCAGTGAACCATCACCTTCCCTGCGAATCTAGAAGGCTGGTACCTGACGCTGGTGTGGTGGGTTCAACAGTTGAAGCTGTCCCAAGAATACATGTTTAGCTTGATTTGGTGCCGGATTTAAATCCAAGCCAAACCATCCAACTGAAACTTGCAATCAAACTGGATTATCATTCCCAAAAATAACATAGCCAAGGCCAACCAGAAATCACCATCACCATATTTCACCGTAGTTTCGCCTCACAACTCCAGTCCCTGCAATGGTATCATGTCAGTCTCCCGGCATCTCATAATTGGCCGCACCATCACTTTGTCCGCCACGCGTTCGCCCGCCCTGTTCGCTGTTTCCGAAGCCGGAGATGACTTGGAATGGGTAGACGTGCTGATGATACGGGTGGCCCCGGGCACTCAAGGAACGCTCCACCACTGCACCCAGGAAGCTCTGGTGAAGCACAAAGTCCTCTTCGAAAAGGTGTCCTGGATGCTGTGTGTGTGTGTTTCAGGCTCTGGTTTGCCGGGAAAACCATGAAGTTGGGTGGAAACCTTGACAAATACATAAGAGTATAGCATACTATACAATATAGTATACCATCTACATGTAATATACTATACAATATACACATAACCCGGGGTCAAACTTAGGGAATCAAAAACAGTGCCATGTTCTTCCGTGTGTGTGTGTCTGTTGATGTCAGATCTACCATTCCAGTGGTGCATCATCATTTTCCCGGAAAAAGGTCCTGGAACTATCTTGAGGTGAACTGAAAACTGCAGATAGCAGAGAAATGGAGATATACCATGATATACCTAACTAATCAATGAATGTTCATGGGAAACAAATAGTTAGGTATATGGGGATATTCATTCATGGAGATATACCAAACTAATTAATGAATAATATGAAAGAGACTAAATGTTTGTCCAATTATCCAAAATGTAACTCCCCTACATCCCAGTGCCTCAAGTTTGCCAAGAGGTCTCTTGAATTTGCTCTGACCTATTTTATCCTATTCTTATGTAGCGTTCCAAGAGCAATTAGCCAGAGGTTTCGGCCAGCATGTTTCTCTATGTCATGTGTTTTGCGTTTTTGTTGACTTTACCCGGTTTTTTCTCCATATGCGGTTCCATGCCACAAAATAACACGTGTTGTCAAGTAGCATGGCATCATCAGCTAGTACAGTACTGGTTCCTAATATAAACCAACAAGACTAAGGGGACATTTGTGACATTGAAGTCTGTTTTTTTATGTTTTCCTTCATGCTCCCGATAACAACGACATTTTGAATGTACACCCCATTTTCAGACACACAAGCATATTATATCAAATTGGTCAAATATATCCCATGAAATTATCTCCACTGATCCCCGTTGTATCCCCCATATATATATATATACACACACTACACACCATTAAATAACCATTTTCCAGATGAAAGCCCCATATTTTTCCAAAACCCCATACATCCCATTTAAACATATCACCCTTTTCCCCATGTGAACATCCCATGGCAGCCCATGGCGAGAAAAAGGCTCCGTTGACCTCCTCTCGATCGAGTCGGGTCTCACAGGAACAGTTGGGCGAAACTTCCGTGCTGCGTAAATCCTCCAGGTAGCCTGGCTGGGCCCGGCTGGGACGTGTCAAGCGAGGATGGCCAAAGATAGGGTTGTCCAAAGATAGGGAATTGATCCCATAGTGATCTAGTCATCAAAAAAGTATGGATCTAACATGATCTAATCATGATTTAAGCAATGAATGTTGGATATGTGTCCAATTCTATCGTATACCCCATATAGCAATTGATCATCACGTTGCCCATGAGAGGGACAAAACTTTGCCGATAGCTACCCTGTCGTAATCTAAACTGGCCATGCCCCCCCCCAAAAAAATAAGCCCAAAGAGTATCCCCAACAGCGAGAAACAAAAACAGTTGCCAAACACGCAATGAATGAAGTATGTTTATTGCCCCGCCCTTTTTACTCTAGAGGTCGGGCGTGCAAGCTGC
>Ga0126342_10001741_pt1 | contig 31801 bp, 17 predicted proteins | sample Cyp1metagenome_FD_92528 | JGI IMG/M metagenome (GOLD analysis project Ga0126342, IMG submission 92528) | Coral microbial communities from Lord Howe Island, Old Settlement Bay, Australia - Cyphastrea 1 metagenome | ecosystem: Host-associated > Invertebrates > Cnidaria > Coral ...
GTCTGTTTTCCTCTGTCCGCTTGTGACGAAGTCTTGTGTTTACCTAGGTCGAGCTCTAGAGCCAGAACAGTTACATGGACAACAATGTACCTGAGGCATGGTAGATCATGTACCTTTCAAGTACCATCGGATTTTGTATCCAATCGGTATCCAATTCCTTCACTGTCATGACATCCATTCACATCCAGTTGCCGCCTCAAGGCTAAAGGTCGTTCCTTCAATGAAGCCTTGAACTCATCACCTCAGAAAACTTTGCTGAATCGCTATGCCGAGGCCGTAGGATGTGTAGGATCTGTAGGCACTTTAAATGATTTGGGGTAGCCGAGAAGGAACAGATATAGGATGATATTGGATGACATTGGATGATATTGGATGACATTGGATGACATTGGATGACATTGGATGATTTTGGATGACATTGGATGACATTGGATGATCTTGCATGACATTGGATGACATTGGATGACATTGGATGATCTTGGATCACATTGGATATCTTGGACGACATTGGATGACATTGGATGACATTGGATGACATTGGATGATATTGGATGACATTGGATGACATTGGATGACATTGGATGACATTGGATGACATTGGATGACATTGGATGATCTTGGATGACATTGGATGACATTGGATGACATTGGATGATCTTGGATCACATTGGATATCTTGGATGACATTGGATGACATTGGATGACATTGGATGATATTGGATGGCATTGGATGATTTTGGATGACATTGGATGATTTTGGATGACATTGGATGATTTTGGATGACGTTGGATGATCTTGGATCACATTGGATGATTTTGGATGACACTGGATGATATTGGATGACATTGGATGATGGGAGAGGGTTGAGGTTGCCCGGAAGACCTAGGAACCTTGAGTCTCTCTCTGATAGATATATGCATATTTTTTCGTTCTAGTTCTAGCATAGAGATGGGGGGTGGGGGGATGTTAACGTTCTTTGCATTGCGCCATCCGTTGAAGATGTTGTTGCGTTGAAGCTGTTCTTACGTCGAAGATGTTGTTACGTTGACGATGTTGTTTCGTTGAATATGTTGTTACGTTGAAGATGTTGTTATGTTGAAGATGCTGTTACGTTCAAGATGTTGTTCCGAAGTTGTTCTTACGTTGAAGATGTTGTTACGTTGAAGTTGTTCTCACGTCGAAGTTGTTCTTACGTCGAAGATGTTGTTACGTTGACGATGTTGTTTCGTTGACGAAATGCAAAGCTCCAGGACCCGAAAGCTTCGAAGAAACAGTACATCACATTGCCAAGAAAGTGGATCCCAAACGTCACGTCGCTGCTGCAGACGGCTCTCCGAGCTTGCAAAAAGCAGCAACGTCTCTTGGAGTTGCATCGGCTGAAGGATTAAGTACCATTTCAAAACGAAATTTAGATGCAGAAACCAGTAACTTGTTGCAGCGTTTGGCCAAAAGAAAAAAAAACAACGCTGTGAAAGAACAGAGACAATGTCGCCGAAAGTTGCAGATTGGTAAAGCCCGAGAAGACTGGGACAACTCGGTGGACCTACCGTCTTCAAGCAGTGCTGGAAGCATTGAAATGCCACCGACACAAAGTGAACGGGGCTTCACCTACGAATGCTTTCAAAACGGATTTCTGGATGCGAAGAGAAAAAAGACTCATGTGCATTTCGCCCATGGTTCTCTGGTGGATTATGACATTTTTATGTCTATCAAAAAGAAACATGAAAATAAAAAGAAAAAGACGCAATTCCTATGGAAACTGCAAATTATAACATGATGAACTTTTAAAAAAACTTTGAAACAGCGGACAACATATCCCAGATATGTTGTCCGCATGTTGAACTAACTCCTGATGTTCTCACGTTATAGGAAGAACACAAAACACTCTAAAACACAGTGGAAAATATTATTTTTCAAAGTTGACCACAATGAAATTCAATTGCCTTCCGGGGAACCGCAGGCCTCTGCCCTTGGTGATATTGGATGATATTGGATGACATTGGATGATATTGGATGATAGTGGGACCATGAGAAATCTATATCACGTCTCGACGAAAGATAATTCCCCAACAAACAACCCTTCTGGAGTTCTTTCAGTTTTACAAGATTTGGCAAAACGGGCGAGTTTTCTTTGGGGGCACAGCCAGGAACAGCTTCGGGTTGTGCGGATGACTCACAAACAAACCAGCACTTTCATACATTATGTACATATATATATATGTATATAATTATATATATAATTATATATATATACAAATGAATATACATTGTATGTTATAAATATATGATATATAATGTCAACCCCGATGAGTAAAACCTTACTACCCCAATTGTCGTGATAGGTAGTGATTTTTTTGCATCACCCCCTTTTAGTTGGGGCTTTGGTCATGGCAACCCAACCCGATCTGTTGATCTGCGAAAACATGTGTCCAGCTCCTGTGTTGTGGGCTACCCCGCAAGCCGAGAGTTCTCATGATAGTATATGATAGTATACCCACAGTAAATGGCTATATTGAAATACAGTTATATGGTAGTATATGTCTGTAGTATACCCGATTTGTACATATACTACTGTATCATATGCATTCATATACTGTATTTGCTTACGGATAGACCGTATAGACTAGACAAACATAGAGAAAAGAAAATTGAATGGTCATGGCTTGTTGCCCCCTCATTCATGAGTCATTACCAGTTGGGAAGTTGCGCCTTGCGCCCAGGCTATCTAATGCTGGGAAAATGATGACTAATGAATGGATGGCTACACTATTTTCCAGCAAAGCGATATTATCAGGGTTTCTTTATGGATCCCCATGTTAAGTACCTATGGATTTCAATACTAAAATGGTCTAATGACTTGGATGATTTGATATTTGGGGGTACCCCAATGACTTAGGAAACCTCGATAACATGATAACCTGGGGGAGAAAAAAAAAAACGTTTATATACACATGTTTGGACTATGAACCTGCAAACAAATCAAGCCAATGAACTCCGATTCCTCTGAAGTAAGTCAAATTTAGAGAACTTCATCGTTGCCAACGGATCAAGAATTGCAAACATCTAAAATCCCACTAGTCACTAGTCCATCTATACCTAGTCATCAGTCTCAGATCTGTTGTGCCATGTCCAGTGACTTGTCATGCTGGAGACCTCTCGGCCATTCACAATCACGATTTCTTCACCTTGGTATTCCGCAGTTTCCAGTCACAGCAGATTTGTCAAAAACCCAACTAGTTCAACTTACACCCAGGATGGGTTTTTTTAATCATGGCTGAGGTTTTCCCCGATGCCAAACTGGCCGGATTCCCATGGATGACCTATTTATTTTTCTGGTGCCCTTTTTGGAAACCAATCTGATGCAAATGACCGGACTTTTGTGACCATGCTTCGAAGCCATGAATATCATGAATTGAAAACTCGAAAACTGGAACATGATATCACGCTGAACTTCGCATATTCGAAGAAATTGCAATTCCCAAGTTCCACCTGAAATGTCACGGGGGTGTCACTTATATGCATGATTTTTGACTGTTAAATCACCATTTTCATGTTCGAATGGCTAGCCTTCAGGAATGAAACACGGCAATTGGAAACTGGCCAAATGATCGAACTGTAAATGGTGAATTGAAAGCAAGCCATATTTGATGAGAGGGTAAATTGTCATAAATTTTCATGATCTCCCATTCATTACATTTATCCATTTTATCACCAGTAAATATCCCATGCATGCCATGAAATGTCAATTTTTTCGTGGTGAAAACCGTGAAAGCTCCTGATTTTTCAGACCAACTCGAAGCCAAGGCACCTCCTTCGAAACCAGCCTGGTCTGCCCAGGAGTCAGGGACCACTTTGTTCACCAACACAGGCTCCGGTGGCAACTGCAGAAACGACCTGCAGCTACCAGCTCTACCATCTTTTTCCAGGAGATGGTAAGTCCTATGTTCTCAGTTCATTCAATACCCTCTGGTAAACTAACATAGCCGGCAACATAGCTATTGAAAATGGCCATTTATAGTGGATTTACCCATTAAAAATGGTGATTTTCCATAGTTATGTTGGTTTACCAGAGGGTATGATGCCAAGATGTGAATGATGAAAAAGCGTACAAGTACTGTACTGTAGTAACTGTGTATCATTGTCCACTGAAAAATCACTGAAATGCAATGTGGGGATATAACCACCAAACATGTCATCATGTCCTCCTATGATTACACCAGTGAGTACTATATATAAGTATAAGCCCCGAACAAATCGTCAACCATCATGTGTCAATTATCATGGTGGCTATTGTTGAACCCCCTTGGCATGACTCTAAAATACTGTAAAATCGCGACTGGAAATGGATCTTATAACACAGAATATGTGGAACAATAGATTTATAACAAAACCTATGACCTATTATATGATGTTATTACATTAATATTTTGTCAACATATTCTATGTGGATCTTCACGAAAAACCATCAACCAGTCGGTCAGCGTCCACCTTAAGGGATTCAAGTAAACAACAAGTGTTTGAGAAAATGCAAACTGCAAGAATGTCAAGTAAAGATGCCTATGTTCGTTTAAAAAAAAAAACACACACAAAACTTTGAGAGACATTTGTTTGTTCCAAGCGGACGGTCAAAAAAACATCAAAAAACATGTAACGTTACCTTTCGAGGATAGCCGCACCCAGGCTACCCGACAAGCCAATCTTGTCTATGCTGTTGTCTGCTACTGCAGTATGGAGCTCATCCTGGTTCAATGGTCTGCCATCAAGGTTGGTATTACTGGGATTCAATGGGATTTAACGGAACTCAAGGGATTTAATGGAATTTAATGGAATTTAATGCGATTTCATGGGGTTTAATGGGATTTACAGTGCGACTGGATGCACATAGCTGCGAATTGATAAGGTAGAATTATCATGAATTCTTTTTTCATGATGAATCCTTAATAGATACGTGTTCCCATCTTTCAGTGCGAAGATTCAGAGTTTCCAGGGGGCCAAACTCAAGTTCTTCACGGTACTAACATTCATTCCTATCTCCACAGCTCCCGCGATCGCAACAGCCAACATAACGAAGATCCACGACATTCCTCCAGGGTTTCCCGATGTCTCCCGGTGTGTCTGTTTTAATTTCCGTGATCAGCCTGGGATCTGCAAAATGGTGACCCAAACTGGTCATAAATTACTCTGAAAAGGCTAGGGATGGGTAGACAACTCCCATCCAAATCATTCACTGATCATCGCGTTTACCATGGTTTCCCTCTTTAAAAAAAATGGTGTTTATTGGCGGGTATAACATGGTATAACTTGGTATAACCAATTTGAAGCCACCCATTTTGGATTATTTTGCTTGCGTTCAACCAAAACGGCCCCAATCCCGACCTTGGAGTCCACCGGCACTCGAAACCTGTGCCAACACGGGCACTAATAGGACTTGAGAGCAAGCTCGTTAAAGGGAAAAACGACGATAAACCACAAGAATTCTGGGTTTAACGGAAGGAGTATTTGGAATCACTGTCTTAAGTGAGGGGATTGAAACTCCTAGTTTTTCCTAGTCTGAAATCTTTGGAAAAACCTACCTTGCATTGACGGTGAAATACCAGCAAGTGATTCGGAACGGTTCATTTACTTTCACGTTCCACTTACCCCTTACAGACACTTGCAAATACTTGCATACCACAAGCATGTAAGAACGCAATCAAATAGCTCCAAATTTCCATAACAATCCTTACCCTCTCAAAATCAGTCACATCGTTTGCTGGAGATGCGTAGCTAGTTACAGTGATTTCACATCGCCAAGGTCAGCTAGCTGCGCGCCTGATGGTCAGTGGCCGCACCTTCAAAGCCTCCTTAAACGTTTCACGATCCCTGGCCCAGTGGGGCGCTAGGGGTCCAAGGGATCCAACCAAGGCAATGTCGAAAAAGTAGGGGGATGGTTGATGGTTGGTCAACTATGGGATAGCCTGCGTACATATTATAAGTTAACATCTAATATATATACATATATATATATATATATCTGTGTATATATATATGTATTAATATCTATTAATATACATTATGAATTATACATTGATTGTAACATATATATATATATGTTACAAATATGTTACAACTAGTCGGTGGTTTCAAACATGATATAGTGACTGTAGCTGCAGTTGATCCACATTGTCAGACAGACCCATATTGGTTATGAATCAAAAAATCAAAACCCCATGAAATCCTCTGGTGAAACCCCCCAAATAGTGGGTAAATGATGCATCCCCCCCATTCATAGTATTTCATATGTTTTGATCTATATCTCATCCCCAACGAACCCACTGCGGTTTCACCAATACAATCCGTCACGGGACATGGTCGCCACGTCTACGCCATTCACCGCCACCACTTCTTCACCTGCCCGAGGGGCGCGAATCTTAACCACCAACAACCACATTTTCTCAAGGTGTACTGATATGAATTAAGCATGTATTAAGGGGGTCGCCTTTGGCTACTTACTACTATCACATTTTCTCAAGGTGTACTGATATGAATTAAGCATGTATTAAGGGGGTCGCCTTTGGCTACTATCTACAGTACATGTTTTAATCTATATATATGTCTATCTCTATGTGTTCTAGCGTATTAAAATTAAAACTAATCAATTTGCCTCCCTTGAGTCTTATTTGCGGTATATAACCCAATCTATCTACATGGTCCAGTCAATCTAGGCAAAGCAATTTAATTGAATGTATCTAATCCAATACAATTTTATCTTATCTAACCGATTCTATTCCAATCTACTCGGCTGGATTCGAACCCAATCGAAAATAATCCGTGAAACCTAATCGGTTCTAATCCTATACAATTCAATCCAATCAATATATTTGCCTGTCTATCCATTTATGTATATACTGTACACTTGTTTCATCATCAGCATATGTTTGCATTTTGAACATTATTACACAATTTTGTTGTAGTAAATAAGTATTATTGACTATAGCCTGTAGCCTAAAGTAGTATTATCTATGGTCATGAACAACCATGGCCTTTCTCCAGATCCAATCCGAACAAATGGTTTTATGTAGGAGAAGTAATAAAACTGTCTGACTGTCCATTGCCCATGGTTTTTGATCTAAATGTTTCTTCAGAACGTAGTTTAGCCCCCAAATCACACCCCAAATACTGCATCAGAACATATTCAAATCATTTTGGACCCAAGTCAACTGAGTCAAAATCATAATTCTCGTTTGAACCATCTTACGCCTCAAGTTTCATCAAATTTCTCCGTGCTGCAGATTGCATCATCCCAAGCCCAATTTTTTGATATGTATTTGTGGCCCTTACCATTCCCATGCAACTCTGCGAAAGAATCTATAAAATCTGACAAACCTCCAATATTTCCCAAATCAGATTTAAGTCTCCCAAACACTTTGTCCACACTGAAGGGTTCTTACGGTAGATCGGGATTAGATCAGGGCGCTCCAATGTGTTCCATCTGGGCCGCGGCATTTTTGCATATGTTTGCTCTAAATTCTCGCATAAAAATGCCCCTTGTGAGATGTCCACGTGCATTTCGATTGCGCAGGCTCGCACGATGCGTGGGTCGCAATTTTGGTCTGGCGCATTTAATCATTGTAAATTCTCGCATAAAGGGCCTCTTCTGAGATGTCCATGTGCATGTCGACCGCGCAGGCTCACACAGAGTGCGGGCCTAAGTTTGCCTCGCGCTCATTTTTCGTGGCAGGCGCAATACTTTTTAGACCTCGACAAAAACTTGGCAAAAATCGCAACCCTCGGCACTTTGTGTGGGTCAGATCGCTCTCGTTGTGGCGCGGTTCTGATTTTAGCTAATTCTCTGAGATCCTGGTGAACGAATCTTATATGACTTATGACTTTTGAGTTCTCAAGGTTCTTATATGACGATCTTGCAAGAGTTTCATGGTGCAGTCTTAGTAGAGGTCCGCAAAATATGAAGACCTAGACCAAGGTCTCGTAGAGGTCCTTGGGAGTGAAGGCTGCGAAGATCCTGATGAAATCCTGCCAGAGGTCCTTGCATGATCTCGTTCAGGTCCCTTACATCATCTTGCACAGGTCCTTATCAGAAGATCTTGTGGAGATCCTGCTCAATTCCTCTCTGAGAGGTCCTTGCATGATCCTGTACGGGTCCTTCACAGAAGATCTTGTGGAGATCCTGGTGAGATCCTCTCTATAAGGTCCTTGCATGAGGAGCTTGCACATGCCATATCTTAGAGGTGCTTTTATGAAAGCTCTTGTGGGAGGCTCTGGGAGGATATTGTATCAAGATCTTGCAAGATCCGCACCAGCAGCAGCAGGTTCTTTTTTGACGATCTTGTGAGATTCTCTTAGGGGTCCAAACACGAAGACTTGTGAGAAGATCTTGTCGAGATCGTGGTGAAATCCTCTAAGAGGTCCTTGCATTCAGATCTTGACAATGCTCTGCATTGGTGCTTGTATGAAAGTTCTTCGGGGATTTTCATTGGAAATTCTTGCGGGATCCTCAAAGGAAATTCTTGCATGATGATCTTGTAAAATCTTGTAAGGTCCTTTTGATGGTCCTTCTTTGATGATCTGTTGAATTGTTTTCGATGTCATGGTATGAGGTTCTGGCATGAGGTCCTGATGGCTAGACAGCGTTGCTTCTTGTGCCAAAACAGGTTCCTGCTGCTGCAGTTACGATAGTGTCTAACCTGATCCGCTTGTATCTACATTGACTTCCTACCCCCACACTGTTTGGGGTCTCTTGCCCGTGCAATGTACGGTTAAAACAATCATATATTCATCATCTTCCAAATTAATTATTGTATAAACATGTATAAACCATTCCCAAATGGGTGGTTTATGATTGTGCTAACCACATTGTCTTTTTTTGTTTCCGCCCCATCTTTGGGGGGGATGATTCCACCCCCGTGACGCCTCCACGAAATCTGCCCTGGCCCCAGGTCTCCGGAGCGACCGAGTTCACGACCACCGCATCAGGAAAGGACCTGGTGAGGGATACCAGCGTAATTGAACGTAGCTATTGAAAATTGCTATTTATAGTGGATTTTCCCATGAACAATTGTGATTTTCCATAGTTATGTTAGTTTACCAGAGGGTAAATTCCATGTCAGTTCCAGAAACAAAAAACGAGTTAAAGAACATGTAATTTTCACATTGAACAATAATTGAACAACATTAATTAGTCAACATTGAATAACAATGAACTAAATTGTTTTACCTTGAAAACATGAAACAACATTCAACAACTACCATTTGGGGATGGTTCCTGTCCAACCCATGGTGAACCTGGGGATCGTTTATGGCTTTGGGTTTAGCACAATACTGAGATGCTATTTTTTCGGAATTCCTGGACAAAGTTGGAAAAAGAATCAGCGAGGATAGTGTAGTTGAAGAGTTAGGGAAGGACCCCGGAAGTCCGTTTGAAAACGGGTAAACATATGTGGAAGAGTCCTGAAAAATCAGTTCAAAGGATGAATTACCATCGGAAGAATATGGGAGCGCGGATCTGGGGTCAAGGATTGCCAAATAGGATAGCAACATGGAGCCTCAGAAAGGTCAATTTGTGACACCGTCAGCTTTACATCCCATTCCATTGGGGCCTTGGCTTCAAAAAAAAACAGCTGTTTGAATCTGTTTGAACATTTAACCAACCCCCCAAATGTGATACCCAATCATGTTTGGGTTTTGAAATAGTGCTAATCTCAAGCATCAACAGCCACTATTTATAAAGGCTTATCTTAACTATTTCCATATGTTCCATGTCTGGAAGATTTGCCAACACCTTCCAAGCACCCCCAAAAACCCGGGATGCCCGACACGCCGATCTTTTGAACCTCCGGCCCCACTTGAGCATCTTGAAGCGCTCTTCGGGCCTGACCCCCAAACGAGGTTCAATTGCCTAATGGTTAATTAGTAATCCCATCAATAACCATCAATAACCATCAATTAACCAGACCCCCAATATTAGCATTGATCCGCCTATTGATACGAAAAAGTAATCCAAGAACAAAATGAAATTTACCGTAAGAGTCCTGTCATGTGGTTTGGAAACTCTGAATTCGTAGCTCCTCCCCGCTCCAGTCCCAGAATTTGCATATATAATCCCCATTTTTTATGTGGGAAACCCAAAGATAAACCATTCCCAAAATCACCATCAATGGGGGGTACCCTAAACTAACATAACCATGGAAAATCACCATTTTGTATGGGAAAATCCACTATTTCTATGGCCATTTTCAATAGCTTTTTGTATGTTTACCAGAGGGTAACCATCATCCCCAAATGGCAGGTTTATGGCCAGGGTTTCCCGCATCCTCCAGCCGCCAAGGTACGACATCTACTGAGAGCTGCACGGACATGGCCGCGGCGAAAAGCGCCTGACTCGCTTCACGTTCTACGCGCCGGAACCCGTGAAAAAACGTGGTTCTTGATGGTGAATAATGCTTGAGATGGTGGATTTCATTTCATTTATGTGGATTTAGAATGTTTGAGATGGTGGATTTCATTTCAGACTGTCGAAGTCTTAGAAGAGAAATGTATTTTCGACTTAGATTTGAAGCAACTATGTTTGGGGGCAAACTACAGCATTCTCGCACTAGGCCCGTTTGTTGCATTTTGGGATTGCTGATTTTCACCATCACAATATCCACTACCTTTCGGGTCAGCCAATTTCAACTGTGAGGACAGTCACCGTACACTGCCCTTTCTCTGGACACGTGCAACATCCTGCACACCAGTTCCAGCTGTTTCTGCGGGATGTTATTTTGCCTCCACATGTACTTGTGGGAATTAGTGAGATACCTCTGAATGTGGCTCACTTCACCAACCTGTCATTTGACATTTGGGGATAGTTGCCCCTTCCAGTGGCGCATTATTCCCTCGTGAGGTCCGCCCTTGATGCTCCAATCGCTGTCCATGCGCCACTGCATGGACGAAACCACCGGGGGATCGGTCACTTGAAATGGTGCTGATATAGTGCTGATATAGACTATTGATATCTATTGATTCATGAATCTATTGGACATTGCCATTCTTATGACACAAAATGAAATAGAACCTCAGTAACTATATACCACAGGCAGATGGTCAATGCACCAGCGCGATACGAAGAAAACATTGGGAACACAGCCTCCAGTAGTCAAACATGGCTATGGAAAAATCCCACATTTAGGTCTACATGACTTCCCAGTTATACACCTCCATCTCTAGGGGAGTTCCAACCATAGATTACCCAAGGGATATACTTTGCTGTGAAGGATTTGTTTGTTAAAAAATGTGCCTTTCAGATCTTTGAACACGTTCTTGAACACCCCTCACAAGCGACCAGACACTCAAGACCCCACCGGGCCTCCTTCAGCCTCGTGAAAACACTATTGAAAACAACTCGTGGTTCCTCTAAGCTACTTGATATAGAACTAGGCAGCTTGGTTTTGGGGCCAACCACCCCTGAAAAAAATACCATGCAGCGATTTGTTTCAACATGTTTCAGCTGTTCAGTTTCTTTTCAGCATGGGCACTATGGCGGCCCTGCAAGTCTCAGCTACGGGCACCAGATTTTTTCAGTGTTGGGCCTATAAGATGCCAACCCTTTGCCTCGCTGCAATTGCAGCTGTGCTGGGTGAACATACACACTTTGGTCACTGGTCACTTCTCTCATGGTTTCTCGTTTGTAAAAGCAGTACCTAACTACTTCCTCTTCGAGCCGTAGCGATTCGGGCGAGTCGAGTGATCTCAGCGACTGTTTGTTGCCCTCAACATCACTTCCAACCACTTCCGATGTTGGAAATCTTTACTATACCATTCTGCAATTTTTGTTTCCCTTGAATCAGTGAGAGTTACACTTCCCAACTGCTTGATGATGGGTGGTTGACATGATGATGTGGTTGATATGACGATGATGGGGTTGACATGATGCGGTTAACATGATGGTGGGAATGCTAATCATGACCATCGTAACTCGGAAGTTTTCTAACTAAACTTCCTTTGATCATAAATCATAAACTGGTTGGTGGTTTCAACCCCTCTGAAAAATATTAGTCAATTGGGATGATTATTCCCAATATATGGAAGAATAAAAAATGTTCCAAACCACCAACCAGTAAAGCAGTTTATCATGGAAACAGGAATAACCACCAGTTCTTCATGGGATATTCACTTACGGGTTTGTCTGGAAATATGCTACCCTAAATCACAGTAGTATTGGGATTTTGATGGCATGCCCTATTTTCGAATTTCAGACACATCCAAACATTAATGATGATTATCCATTGGTTGAACATCCCATGGAAAAAAAACAACAAATTCTATATGGTATATCAAAATATGGAATATATATATATATTATATATATATATGTATATTATATAGCAACCCTCAAAAAGATGCCGAAAAGTTCCAGAATGTTGGTCCGATGACATTTACATATATTTTATCTCATATTTCCAGCTGTTCCACTTTTCTATCTATGACTTGGGGTTGCTATGTCTAGTGAATAACACTCACCAGGACAGGGCGTGTCCAGTCATACTCCCAGCATCGGCATCGGCGTGCCCGTGTCCATGGCTACACCAATCTGCAGGGGCCCAATGGGCCCGAGGACCCATGGGCGGTTGGTTTGCTGGAAAATCCATTGAAAATTATACATGATGAGCTGGCAAAGTCATCTATAAATGGAGGAATTTTCAGCAAGGCAGTGAAAAATCAAAGAGTTTGCGGAGGGAACATCCTCCACTAGTGGGGGTGTTCCAGTGTTCCATGGGAAAACCCATCGAACACTCGAACTAATCAGGGAATTTTCCAGCCATCTTTGATTACCAGAGTGTACAAAAAAAATATTAACCTTCAAAGATCAATTGTAAAAAACATATGATGATCCTTTGGAATTGGGGGTCATGGTTGCCCCGGCAAAGGAGAAAAAAAACGGAGGCAAAAATACCATAACCATGGCAAAGTCAGCATCTTGATCAGCAAGAACCATCCAAAAACGATTGCAGTGATTCATTTGCCAGTCCAAAATCATCCAAAATGCCGCATGCTAAAAAAAAATCTGGAGGGACACCTTCGGAAAAGATTAAACACAGCGACATCTTAGCGAAAAACGATGTATTTTTGCCGCTGGTTCATCATTCTCCCTATGAACCACGAGGCATAGCTGGGGATTTCCAGCTCGTGCGCCTTGAAACCCTCCAGTGGTAAGCCGCCAGCCGTGGAAAAGCAGCTCCACCTGTGGGATTTGCGGATCCAGCGATGGGAGTGCGACCACGGTGTCAACTTGGCGACTGGAATAGTAATCCCCGTGGCCAGGCCGCCACGGAGGTTTTTTGTTGCTGGGTGAACGAACTTTTTCTGATTCTCCAGCAAAGTGACTTTTTTTTCCAGGGGATGTTTTTTAATGATAGCAGTACAGGTTCATAGCAACTCCTGAAAATAATTGAAACTAATTAGATGCCAAACAGTTGGACCTGATTTTTTCCATGTCACATCATTTCCCAATACCATCCTGGTTGCACACATCGGCTTTGGGGGTTATTACACACCTATGGTAATCATTAAGAATCATAAACTAGAACAAAAACCTACATTATACAACAATGTTTGGATTAAACATCATCTGCGCATGCTGGGCTCTCAAGGTTGCTATACTTCAGCCATCTTCTCACACCATTCGCTGCAGTAGCTGTCCCTCACCCCATTCCAACGCTCCCATGTCAAGCCATCCCCACTTATCACTCAGCTATCTCATTGCATTGTAGTGGTTTGTACATGGTTATCCCTTTTGAAAAGGCTGTAACAAACCCTAACAAACCAAGTATAACCCCGTATAAATCTATAGTAACCAATCACAAAGTCACTTAAAGGATATTTATTCAACTCTATCCCCGTATGTTTGATGGTTATCACCACCAGCACCCCTATAAAACCAAAAAAAAATGCTGGTGAAACCACTATTGAATTGCCAATCATTTGTTTCCACGTGTTTTTTTGACATGTTTTTTTGCGCACCGTCGGTTTACACAGAGTCAAATTGAAAAAGTCGCCAAATTGATTCCGCGCGTTGACAATATAACTCAGGGAGGGGCATTCCGCTAGAATCCAAAAAAAAACATGGAGGTTGTTTTAATGCAATCAATCTATAACATAAATTTCACATGATGATTATAGGATGAATTAAATTAAAGATGGATTGATTGGTATACCCTCTGGTTATTTAACATAGCCATGGTATAGATGGGCCATAGAAATAGATGGTTTACCTATTAGAAATGGCTCTGGTAAACTAACATAACTATGGAAAATCACCATTTTTAATGGGAAAACTCACTATAAATGGCCATTTTCAGTAGCTATTTTGACATAACCAGAGGGTATCTATAAAATCAATCCTCTGGGTGATCCCTCGCCTGAGCTCGGCGACCATCCCCTGGGTGGCAACGACCTGCAATGGTGTGAAGTGGTTCAATAACCGAAATAAACACCTCATTCGTAGATTATTAACGCTTATTCGATGTTGTTATGCATAACAGTACCTTATACAATACTATATTATATATATATATATTTATTAATCAATATCAATTTCTATACAAGAATGTTATTCAGAATTTGAGTTGGCTATTCAAAAATGGAGTTTTTGTTCAAATTGACACCAGATATTGCTATGGGGCAAAAAATCTACAACGCATTGGTATGTGGCTCAGGGAGTCCCAAACCCATCCTTGGGTAAGTTTCTAGACCCTGGCGTGTTGATCAAGTCATCGAACACCGAAATGTTCTTGCTGGCTGTTCACATATTTTAAGGCACAGATAGGCACAGTATTTTAAACACATGCCTGCGGCATGACGCAATATGTTAACAGCCTTCGTACATTAACATATCATAAACGCTACCTTTGGTTCTAGTTTAGGGGAAAACCTCCATCGAATCCAAGTCAATGGTCTTTTGCCAACCTCTTTAGCCACGGTTCTGTGAAGAAATGTCCAAAGTTGAGCCCTGTGGTCTCGGCCAAGCTAGCGCATTATATATATATATACATATATATATATATACAAACTGACTAACAATTACTAATATACTTACATATACTAATGAATATTCACTTTTATTATATAACCATTAGCTAATACAGTTTATTATTCATTTATTGTCCATAGAGTGTATATATTATCATGTCATATATATATATACATATACAGGGTATTGCCCATGGACTCGATCATTATATCCCCACTATATCCAAATTACTTAGATGAGCCATGGGGTTAGCCAACTGGTTAACAACTGGGTTACAAACCACTACGTATATCCCAATAATAGTTAATCCATTTACCAACTAGTTAACTTTCCCCATGGCCCCTCTAAGTATCATAATTATCCTAATTCTACGCATCATGTTCATAGTGATAAGTTCATATTAATAAGCACCACCGAAAAAATTCAACACCCACATTCCAAAAATCTTTGGCAATACTACTTTGGGTTGGTAGTATGATTTGGTATTACATGGGTATGGGTCAGAATTGGGTACCCTAATCATTGGATGGTTAATCTAAAGATGGCATTAAAATCTGTGGTCCCCCAGGTCTTTAATTTTGACCCATACCCACATCACCATTCAATCACCATCCTGTCACCATCCCCCAATCTCCGCCTGTGGTGCTGCCGGTGCCACCGGCACCCGCGCGGGCGCGAAGACGACGCCACTAGGCAAGCTGCTGGGGCCACAGCGACCGTTGGAGGCCTTGCAATGCGTTGCCGGCGTTGGGGGCGCAACGAAAAATGGGGCAGGGACCTGGGGAATCCAACATGATTTGGGAAGATTTAACTCTCAACAAGTGGGATTTCACATGATTTAACTATCGAACATATCGAAACATCGTCATCTAACCATGAACAAATTGGGTGGATACGTAGGATTTGACGATCAAAACTGATAAACACTGGTGATTTACTGAATATATGTCAAACATTGTGAAAAGTGAGAATTTCATCATGAACATAGGGACTGACATAACGGACTTAACCAGGACAAATGGCTGGAAATGATAGGTGTTTTTTTTTACAGATGATTTCACCATCAAAAATGGTCAACAATATGGTTGTCATGACATCAAAAATAGGGATTTAACCAATGGGATAATGATGACAATGGATACTTAGCGACGAAAATAAGAATGGGCAGTAACCATCAAGAATGGGGTTTAGCATGGTTGATCCACGATCAATGATAGGAGTATGAACCGGCAAGAATGGAGATGAATGGGTGTGTCGGAAAATCAGTATATCTCAAAACAACCAAAATTGCAATCTTAATAGGGAAGCGGAATCTGACGATGAAACAGTGGATTTAGGGGCAGCCTATTTTCACACGAACCCAAATTCCCTCAATATATATATATATTGCAATGTCAAGGAGAGACCATGAGAAACAATGGGATTTTGCTGGTTCGTTGGGACTGGTTTTAATGGACGCTCTAGAAGAATCACTTGGTTATGATTTACAACATGATTTGCAAGTCCCCACTGGTGCAGGAAAACTTGGCACTGAAACACATCATACGTGTGCTATGGTCAAAACATTGTATATGGGGTATATTGGGGTATGGCCATCCATCCCATAGTCGGAATCCAAACACAATGGCTATATAGATCTCTTTATATAATCGATTGGTTACTGTCCTCCAATATGGGTCTACACTATACAATAATGATAAGTTTTGACCATGGTACATCTGTAACATAGTGTGCATGGAAGAAATCCTGCACCAGTAGGTGCTTCATTCCACTCTCTATATATTATTTACCCTCCAGTAAATTACTGTAACATGACGACCCTGCCATTTTTCGGGCTTGGAAGATTAGTGGTAAACCACTCAAAGTGTGTGATTTTCAGGGTCGCCATTGCACCAGTTGAAAACGGTGCTTCATCCCACTATCTATATATGATTTATAGAGTTTCAACCATCCCCATGCGATCAACGCCTGAATTGTGAAGATGTAACTGCGATTCGGTTCCACCTGGCTGTCGCTGCCCACTAAACATGGTGAATCGCACCCCAAAAATCCCATTTTTAGATGGTGAATGTACATTTTCTATAGCCTTGATAGCAAAAGAATGGATAGAGCTGATTTTTTAGTACTATAATTGCTATAATAGTAACTAACTTAGCTGATTAACAGCAGTTATAGTGTCTACGGATGGCAAAATAATTCACACAACATTCATACAATGTGGGGTCCCCCCAGTTATCTTTGTTGGTTTATGAACCCCATGAATGCTCTGGTTATATCATAAACCATAGTGAAATTGGAGTTATTTGCACCAACTTCGTTTTCTCTGGCTGCCCCACATTCATAGAATGCCTATTTGGCAATGATTCACAGAACATCTATCTATAAGAAATAAATGATCCAGTAGTCCAGAGATGGAGTATAGATTCTGACCTCCAAAGTCTGACCAACTCACTCATCACGTGTCGAGTCAACCTCTGGATTTGGTGCTGCATTGATCTATAGATTGACACCTGTATAATTTCTAGAGTGTGTGTGTGACTCTGCTGCAAATACATCATAGCAAAACATAGTATACTACTATTTATTATAGTATTTTTACTCTGGTGTAGTAATAACTATTATGATTATTATAGAATAGTCGTGTGAATTTAGCAGCAGAGCCGCTATCATGTGTTCTGCGTATGGGTTTTTGTACGTAGACTCAGACCCTCCAAGATGTTCGAAGCATCGGCGAATGAGTCACAACTGGGTCCGAGGTAAGTCGACCTTTGGAAGTTTCAAGGTACCAAAATGTACCAAAGGTACCCCCAACCATAGGGGTTTAACAACCCCATAGTAAGGGTTGATGGTGATTGATACTTGGTGCTTCATTCCGCTTGGTAAACATATGTAAATAGGCCTCAACAGCTTGTTCGTCCTGGTTATGTCTACGGGCTAACGTGATCGTCCAGGTTGCAAATTGAACTACTTACTGGTACTAAGTGGGATAAACCAAAACAGGAACGGCCCCTTCCTCCCAGTTACATTTGTTGCTTTAAAAAGCCAGTTAGCTACTTGGATGAATCTTCGGAATAAATCCAATGGCTGGCCTAACTGGGCTTAGCTACCAATTTACCCACCCTCTGGTAATTTTTCAGATAGCTGTGGTATAGATGGCCTATGTATAAATGATTGTATCTATTTGGCTATGGATCAATACCTATACATACCATTTTTAGGGGGATGAACATCCATTTACCAGCTATTTTGATGTTCACCAGGGGGATAGGGTTTTGACCCATCCCCATTTAAGGATAGTGGTGTTCCAGTTCGCAAACTCTGTTAGTCTGGCTGCCAGAAGGTCTCGGGCTTGGGCCTCCCTTTCACCCCCGAACCATGTGGCCCCTGGGGAGCCCCAACCGACACATGACAGCTGCACAAGACGTCTCCGGGCCTGGCTGTTCACGTCGGGGGGATTTCATATTGGGATGGGATGATGTTGATAATTAGTGGCTATATATATTAATAATTGGTAAAACATCACATTAAGGATGTGGGGAGAAGGTTGGAAAGTTGGTTCCAGTAGCCACACCAGCAAAACTCAGCAGGACCATATATATGTATATATATATCGGCATATATATATATATACATATATCTATCTGCAACCATGCACAATCCATGGATATATCCACGTATTACCGGCACCGCATGGGAACCCAGCCCATCAGTCCCCATGGAGGGTCATCCCAATCTCCGTTGTCAGGAACGGCCGCGTCTTTTTTTTTCCCACCATGGCCAATTTGGTCCATATCGTCTTCTATGCACTAGCAGCCCAGTCAAGATCCTCTGCCATTTAAAGGCATACTGAAAAACCGTATCAGTTGATGGCATAACAAACTGTTTTCCATTACTCCTGGGACCCTGTTCAGCAAACACAAACAGAAACAGTGAATCCAACCCATGGCAACTCAAACAAGATCAGGTTATCAGTGGAGTGGTTTAAGGGAAAATTTACAGGAAATCCCTATATTTCATGGTAAAACGCCATGGGTTCCCCGTTAAGATGTTCCCTCAAACCAATCCATTGAGGTTAGGGATGATGTGGTGTAGCCATTAGAGGTAATAGCAGTTGGTCGACCAGCAAGTGTGGGGAGGGTCTGGAACTGACAAAATTGATTTCTTCGATATGGCTGCTATATTTGAAACTTGAAGATGAGAAAAACATGAACCTCTTGAAGATTATGGTCCTATTTCATAAGTTCCTCTTTGAAGTTTGTGTTTGTTTGAAGATGTTTAAACAAATTGCAGTATGAATTCTCTTTTCTGATGCCTTCCGCAGATATTTCTTTCCTGGGAGCCAGTCACTCAGCAATGGGAACGACCTGTCCGGGAGGCCGCAGCTGCTGTCAACCACGGATTACTGGATGATACTAGCATTAAAGTAAGATGTAGTACACATGAATGTGCCATGTTCAAAAGATGGTTTTTCTGCGGTCAAAAGAGGGTTTTTGTGGGCATCCGGGTCATCCGTTGTCCTTAATGGATTGATGACCATCCCCCGATGGTTGAGCCTCCAGTTGTTTTGGCCATGTGCTCTTATTCCAAGGGGTGTCCAAGCCAACCCGGCAACATGCCTATGGAGTCCATTGTTTGGATTCGGTGTTTTTCCAAAACATGTCCATGTTTGATCTGTTTATATTCTCTGTCTCTGTCATGTGTATAGATATAATATATATATATATATATAGATTCATATAGAGTATCTGACTGGTGGTTTTAAGCCACCAAACTTTGCCAGAATTGGGATCATCATCCCAAACATTCAGACATATGGTCGCAGAAAAAAACACGAACCATATATTGTATGATAGTGTACATATTTCCCCTCCATCAATTCTTGCAATGGAAAATCCATCATTCTTGACCCTGTTCCGAAATGGAAAGCTCCATAAAATGCTGGATTGCCCTGTTTGACGACACCTTTTCGGGTGCCCATACCTCCACCTCACTGCCCTCTGGACGCTCGCACGAAATCCTTAGAACCCGACGTGGCACGCTTTTTTAGCCCGGCTGGGAGCTTGGTTCCTTGTTGTTACTAACGGTTACCCACAACGATGTCATCAAACATGGCGCTAGGAAATCCCTGAACGACATATGTATAAAGGTGTTCAATTTTCCACTGTCTGATGACACCGGAGAGTACAGTTGATCTTGGTTGGATATATCGAGGAAGGTAGGTATGTTACCAGGGGGTAATGTTCCCCATTGAAACTGACCCTAAACTAGGGTTAGTTGATGTTGATTGCCCACCCTTATTCTGGTTAATATCCACATATTGGAAATCGGAACCCACATATCGGTTTCTCTGAAAATAAGGTGCCCAAAATGTGATCGTTAGTCATCATTTTCGGCAATGAAATTGCCATATCTTGCGGGGAAATCCCCATGTTCAGACCATTTCAGATACTATATATATAATATATATATAATATATATATATCCCACTATATACCTATACTATGTATACATACATATATATATATGTATATATCGTTGAGATTTATTAAATTCTTCGTTGTCCATCACATGAAATACCAACATGTCTGTCTTCTACCCCCACTTTTCTTGCTGAAATCCAAACGTATATCGTTCAATTATCAACAAAACTCCACGGTGGCTATAATATATAGATATGCCATGATTTACTTGTACTACACTATGGAATCCTTCTTATATATATACTGGTTGGTGGTTTCAACCCCTCTGAAAAATATTAGTTAATTGGGAAGATTATTCCCAATATATTATGGAAAAATAAAAGATGTTCCAAACCACCAACCAGTGATTTATTAATAGGTAATAGTAACCATCATGGTAATATTGATAATATAGTATATTACAATAGTGATCCATTATAATATTGGCAGTGAATATATTAACCATCATTAACCATCATTATTCCCAATATATGGAAAATTATATTTATATATATATATTATATATATACTAACCAGAAAATATACCAAAAAATGTCCCAGGTCGAGGAACCACAAACTCGTCCAGGACCACGGGCCAGGCGCCATTTTGGAGGTCGTAGTCCTTAAGAGGCTGAGGATTTTGTGTCGGCAAAGGCTGGGGATTTCCCCGTAGAAATTCATGGAAATTCTGGGATTGCTAGTTGATGTGAGCTAAGTTATGTTGGTTTATAAACCCCTTCATTGTAGATATATGTAGCACAAATCCAATCATTGACTAAACCAACTTAGCTAACTATGAGGCACCACCATTTTCGGACAGCGATCTAGGAGTGTCCAGAAATGTGGATACAAATGACCCCTAATTTCTTGCATTTTTGAGAGGGAAAAATGATGATAGCCCATAAAATGTAGAAGGATCTTTTTCACAACCAATCTATGGGGGGTTCACCAACCACAATGGAAATTTATGTATAAATGATTATGAATGTAAGGTTATCAAGGTAATGTAAGGTAATGTAAGCTAATGTAAGTTAATGTACGGTAATGTAGGTTAGTGTAAGGTAGTGTAGCGTAATGTAAAGTAATGTTCGGTAGGGTATGGTACTGCGGTGCAGTGCAACGCGATGCTATGTAATCTAATGTGCGATACATGTATTTACGTATGCATGTATGAGTGTGCGCATGTGTGCATGTGAGCATGTACGTGTACGTTAGTGTGTCCGTGTGTACTGACATCTTTGTTTCGGTAATGCGGTCTATCTGTCTGTCTGCCAGTCTGTCTGTATGTACGTATGTCGTAAGTACGTACATACGTACATACGTACATATATATATGTATATATATGTACACGTATATGTATATGTGACTGTGAATGTGAATGTAAACGTAATCGCCGACAAACATTGATTTGAGGATTTGTTAACTCTATCACAATGGCTTGAAATGAAAACCAGTGGCGGTCACCATAGAAACCAAAGCGGAAAGGTGTGGGATCTCTTAGTCTCAAGGGGAAGATTCACTAGTTGATCCTTATTTCATGGTCAATCTTGGAAGTCCACAATAAAAATATGTTGCTGGCTATCGTTATTTTCCATTTATAGCAAAAAACCATTCAAAAAACGAACGGATTAAATTATGATTAAATCAAAGATGGCTAGGAAATCCCCCTCAAAGAGGGTTATCTAAATGGGGGAAATAATTACCGAAGGGTAATGGAAATGTATCTTGCCTATTCTGATGACAGAAGCTAAGTACCCCCAAGTTACAGTTTGATCCCAAGTTCAGGCCAGTTACAATGAGAAAGCCCGGGAAAGATTCATGGGAAAGATTTCAAGCTGTTGTGTCTTGATGTCTTTTCGATTCTGTGCCAATACGTGCCAATCATAAAGAAGAAATTGGTACATTCATGTACATTCAGAGACTTGCCCATGAATCAAGATGTCTAAAATGAAAGAAAGTGAACCGGGATTTCTATGCATCACGTCTATCTGTATGGCTGAAAAAGGGTGACCACCATCATGGATCTTCTCCATCCCGTGACATGGCTACCCTTGGAGACCATTGGATACACCAACCAAAAGCTGAATGACTTTCTGGTAGAGAGATGAAAGTAGATGGTAAAAAAGACTGAGTTGTCTCGTATCTTTGGATATATACAGGATATACAGAAAAAACGTTCTGTCCATCTATGGTCAAAAAAAAACAAAATACAAAAGGATTCTTCTGGTTTCCCATCATTCACCTGCTGGTCCGAGATTTCAGCATATTTCAGCCAATTGCCCTCCCAACAACGAAACTACTTGGAGGATCATTCCATGTCTGTGCTTCGCAGCCATAGTTCATATCTACAGCTGGGATAAGCCACGAATATCCACGACTTCTCCGGGTTTCAGGGCGATCCCTGGGATGATCCTCCAAGCACTGGCCTGGCTGTTTTGAACAAAGCATCCGACAAGTCCGGTTTCACTTGCGTCGCTAAGTCAAAGAGCATCATCCAGGTATCCTCACGGTGATGCCATGATGACGCAAGGTTGAGACCACGGAGAAATCTCAACAAGACCACGGAGAAACAGCAGGTTTAACTACTGTTATTAAAACATGTTAAAAACAACAACCATATTTTTTCCAGGAAATGTCAGTTGTCAGATGACTCGGTAAACTTACCAAGGGATCAAATCCAACATGTTCCATGCCCTCCTTCGAGACGTGATTCTTCACGTTCTGCCTTGGATTGACACACGACTTCCGAATCTTCCGAGGCCAGAGAAGAAGTGAAGAAATTGGTTGAGCCACCCTGAAAAATAGGACGGTCATTGGGAATCATCACCCCAAGTACAGTATCCTTCCCTATGGATCCAAGTACCTTCTCAGGAAGTGTTTGGGGTATAATTTACTATAATTTGGAGGGTTAAGTACCTTCTCAGACAGTGTTTGGATCCATAGGGCTTTTGCATGAACATTTGGATTTCACCAGCAAAACTGGTGATTTTCTTGTTATGAACATCGGTGAAACCAACCAGACAAATTCTTGGGTATCCTTTGTGGAAGAGTGTTGTCGGGGTACAGTAAATGAGGAAATTTCTGCGTTTGTGCCAAATGCATCCACATGCTGCATCTATTCAACGGATTGGTTGGGAAATCTTCACCAGAAACCATGGATTTTCCCTCGAAATGCGGGGGTACTTAAGGAGGTCTTTGGAGGCCAAACCCCACCCCAAAATACTGTCTCAGAACTCAGAAGGTGTTTGGAGCTGTAGGGTGTACATACATACTAACATAACATGACATAACATAATGTTACATTATCTTACGTTACCTTACCTTGCCTTACCTTACCGTACATTACATTACAATCCATTCCATTACATTACATTAAATACGTATGTACCATACCATACCATACCGTGCCATGCCCATGCCATGCCGTACCATAACATCCATCCATACATACATTACATTACATTACATTACATTACATTACTATACATTACATTACTATACATTACATTACATTACATTACATTACTATACATTACATTACATTACATTACATTACATTACTATACATTACATTACATTACATTACTATACATTACATTACATTACATCACATTACATTACTATACATTACATTACTATACATTACATTACATTACATTACATTACTATACATTACATTACATTACATTACTATACATTACATTACATTACATTACATTACATTACTATACATTACATTAAATTACATTACATCACATTACATTACATTACTATACATTACATTACATTACATTACTATACATTACATTACATTACATTACATCACATCACATTACATTACATTACTATACATTACATTACATTACATCACATTACATTACTATACATTACATTACATCACATTACATTACTATACATTACATTACTATACATTACATTACATTACATTACTATACATTACATTACATTACTATACATTACATTACATTACATTACATTACTATACATTACATTACATTACATTACTATACATTACATTACATTACATTACATTACTATACATTACATTACATTACTTTACTTTACTATACATTACATTACATTACATTACATTACTATACATTACATTACATTACATTACACTACATTACTATATATTACATTACATTGCATTACATTACATTACATTACATTACTATAATATTACATTACATTACATTACATTACTATACATTACATTACATTACATTACATTACTATACATTACATTACATTACATTATATTACATTACATTACATTACTATACATTACATTACATTACATTACATTACTATACATTACATTACATTACATTACATTACTATACATTACATTACATTACATTATATTACATTACATTACATTACATTACATTACTATACATTACATTACATTACATTACATTACATTACATTACTATACATACATAATTAAATAAATATATATATATATAATTATATTAATGTATATAATTATTATATTTACAGCGTAGATATAGAGTACCCTTAAATCCTTAACATGTGTAATGTGCATCTGTCCATATCTTACCATCGCCAAGGCGCTCTACCCAGCTGATCCAGGTCTCTAAGAGCGCGAAATGCGCCGGCAATAAAAGTTTCCAAAACCTGACGGCGATCGATAGAATGATGGGGATATTTTTTGAAAAGGTCCAACCTCAACAAAAAACTGCCCCAAAAATGAATAGATCGTCAATGCGCCTGAATTTCCGATTCATAGATTCTCAATAATGCATAGATTGTCAATAAGCCTTTGATTTTAGTGTGAGGTAGTGGTGGTTTTACATTTAAAAAAACTTGTTACTCCGCCATAATGGACATTTAGCTGTAATTGATATAACCTCAAGGGGAAAGTGAAGCCAAGAACTTTGAGGAGATGCGAGACAAAAAGATGGTGACACATTGAAACAAATGGTGGATCAGCATCAAGCTGGTCAAATGATTGACCAACAACAAGGGGGGGTTGAGCCAACAATTTTGAGATCGGCAACAGACACGGGGAAAAAAACAACAATAACAACGCAAAGATATGCGTGTGTATAAGATGTATATGTGGATAGTTGAAATATCTATAGCTTTTATACGTGTTCTCCTGCCCAGGTCATCACTCACTTGACCAACAAGCACTGCAGTTCCTAAGAATGGCCAATGTGTCTCCATAAGCCCTTGCTTCTAGTAGTTGTCATTGGTGGGTTTATTATGTTTTATATATTATATTATATATTATTAATATCTTATTGATCTTATTAATATTATATTATGTATCAAAAATGCATCTTTTAAAAATATCCCGAAAGGGATTTATCCGAAAACATGAATGAATAGCCCACTATATCTGCTTTCTATCCATTTTGAACCCAACATTATGATGGTTGTAAGTTATAATCCAGTAAACCCCGGATATACTAAGAGAAACACCTCATACCTGTTCATAGTTTGATTGTGTTTTTTCTAGCCACCGAAGGGCGCTAGTCAAAGCTCAGCCAGATACGATACCAGCAGGTCACGTCATGGAGCAGCTGGAATCTATCGGTTGTTTGTCTGGGTAAAAGTGGGAGGATTTTGAGGGAATCTGACCAAAATGGTTTGTAACCTCCCAAATGGTGGCAAAAGTGACCAAAAGGCTCGAGGACTTTGGGTCTGAAACTCTGAAACGCGCCATGGCAATTTCAACGGTGAAAATCGTGTATCAGATTTTCGGGGGTACCCAAGCAACAGACCCCGTTGACGTTTAGCGAAGCCCGTTTACTCTCCAAGAAACTCGATGCACATGTCGACCGGCAGGCAACCTAGGCTGCGAGATGCGCTTGGAAACTGCTGGTTTTTTTCCGCACATGTCAAGACACTGCATTTACTGCCCAAAGAAACGTTCACCAAAGTTGCGGACATCTGGGTTTTGTCTGAAAAGAGGGTAACACCAAACTTGGTTTAGAAATGTTGAGAGCTTCATGTGTATAATTAAGATTATAGATATATATATATATATATTAAAATGATCATATCTTCATGGTCAATCCCCCATTTTTCAGACATGGTGAGTCACGTCTCTGTCCTGAGATTTGGACGTTGGCCTGGCCGATGGAAACCAAATTTGGACGTTTCTTTAAAAATGTCAGAGGTCTCTGAAAAGATGTTCTCAACCAAGTCTGGTTTTTCATATGTGTTCAAGATTCTGTTTGTTGATGCCTGGTTTATTAAACTGGGCATTTCTCAACCACTTGTCCTGTAATTAATTAGGTCACCTCGGCCTTTTTTAGGCCGAGGTGACCTCAGAGATGCTCCGCAAAAATCAGCCCAAATCCTGGGGGCCTTGTCTTTTATTACTAAAGCCTCCACCGATATTTGGGATCCGAACATCTTTGTTGGAATCCCACACTGCTCAATTTTTTTTGGGAAAATCCGGCATTCTTTTGAAAATCCCACAAAAAGCTCTTTTATCAAAAGCTCCAAAAAAATCCATGCCGGATGTTCCCGTTAACAAAAATGGATGAACACGAACACGCTCTCGCAAAGTTGGGATTTCCACTTTAAAAAAAGTTGGATTCGATTCCCCCAACAAAAAGTGTCTCCACAGATCTCCATGGCGGTCGCCTTGATCTAACGCAAACTGAAAGGTGAAGGCGTAGACCTCCAGGGCTCCCATTCGGAATCGTCATCAAACATGGCTGGAACATCCTCCAACTTTTCATGGAGCTTTGTAGCTGGGAAAATATCAAAATATTTATGGAGGATTAGTGGTATATAAAATTGATGAGCCCCCAAAAAAAATGGTGAATCGCATCCATCCTTTGACCCGTGGCACATATGTGTGTATGGTGTGTATATACATGTGTATTTATATATATATGTGTATGTAGAGAGAGAGAGAGAAACATAGATAAGGTAAATAAAATGCAAATAAGTCAAACAAAGAAAGTAAGGTCAACTAGGATAGATAGAGTCACACATACAAATAAAACAATAGATATATAATGATATATATATATGTCTAATGAATATCATAGTTTATGGATAGAGTGTGGTCATCTCAACAACCGCTGTAATCTCATTGAAACTGGCTGAGCAGGGCCCCGCTGTTCAACACGCTGCAAACCCAGCGAACCACCAGGCTGATGCGTGTTGAATGTGGTTCATAAGCCACGGCTTGAAATGTCGAGTCAACGGTTGTTGGGTAATAAGGCCACAATAGATTCACTTACATAGACAATAATTATCTGGTTGGTGGTTGACCTACCCCTCTGAAAAATATGAGTCAATGGGAAGGATGACATCCCATTTTTATTATGGAAAAACAATCCAGCCATGTTCCAGTCACCACCAACCAGTTATTTATTATGGTCACACCCTCAAACGTAGTCAAACACGGCGTCTCGGCTTGCAAATCTGTGAACTAGCCATGGAGGTTTCATTACGAAAGTCATCGTCTATGTTTTATTAAATTCGAACATCTTCCATTGCCATGTTTGATTGCCCTCGGGAGTGTTGTTTTATAATATATATAATATTCGCCACTCTATTGTTGTGGGATTTCTTAAAATGGGGATCCCCTAGTCACCATGGTTGTTTCAATACTATAGTTTGGTCACTAATGACTTGGATGATTTGGGGGTCCCAAGACGAAATGGAAAGGTTTCCATATCAGCTGGCAGCATATCATAGCTGTCATACTGTGGATGGTTGCGAAATCCGATAAACCACCAAAAGGATGGTTGAAACCCTACAAATAATGGGATGGTTGAAACCTTATAAATCCTCCACCAAAAGGATGGTTGAAAGCCTAATATATATATATATAAATCGTTGGATAAAGCACCGTTTTCAACTGCAGGATTTCGCATCCACCGTAGCTTCCAATCTTCAAATCTGCAGCTCATCGAGGTCACGTGTCTTCCCCCCCCGTCCTCCTTGCAAGCAGCTCGGTCCTGCAAAGCCTTGCAATGGCGAAGTGGGTACTAAGTGACAGTGGTAAGCGTATTACTGCCAGTTCTGAACGTATATATTTATCTATATAATTCTATATTAAATACGTATACATATCCTATGTATACATATTTTAGATTCTTAGATGGTATCATTTATCTACCATATCATTAGAACTACCTATGTATGTATTATATATATATGATATATATCGGAGCTACCACTCCTTACATATACAGTACATTAGATTACATCTTCCAAGGCTGTACGAATTTCAGGTTGCTTTTCACCCCACACCCATCATTCTCGACCTGGATTTACCAACTTGACCCAACTTGTGTGGCTCCTTGGAGGCTCTGATTCTGGAACTCCTAAAAGATGGAAACTCACAGTTCTCGGTTGGCTGAATCTGTGACTTACAATACTGCTTGGTGGCTTCAATGTGCCGGAAAACCATGCTCCTCATTGGGGATCAGTATCCCAAAACATTCATTACATGCCCCGTATTGACAGTGTTATCCTGAGATTGTGGGTCGTCATGTTAGTTCGGGGGATTGTAAACGCCCTTTTTTCTTAGCCCATGAGTTCTTCACAAAAACATAAATACATAAAATTAAAGATAGCACTATCGTTTTAGGTCTAGTTTCTTTAGCCCATCTCCTTACTTGGAGGATGGTAAATGTACAATCTAATTACCATTACCCTTTTTTTTCCATGGCAATTTTCGAATTTCCATGGCTAGATTTAAAAACCAGAAAGGTGAACCCCCATCTACCAGATATACCATTCCCCCAACTGACAAAAGCATCTATGAATGATCAAATAAATCTACAGGTGGGATCCTCTAGATGGGTGATATCACTATATCTAAACCAACAAACCTAAATGGAGGGGAGGTACCATGTGGTAAATCTGCATGTGAAAACCACGAAAAAAAAAATATTGCTCTTCGATTGGTATATATAGTTCAGAGTTATGGATGTGAAGATCCCCCTAAACACCTTGGTAAACGGACCAATTTTCCACAGCTACCCTCTGGTAATCAACAGCTCAAAACCTCGCTAGTTTGGAGATTTCCCAGCCACGTTTGATCACACCAGACGCTACTTCCATTTATCTTAATGGGATGGAAATCCATAGTTGATTGCATATCCCATGATTATGCAACAACTGTAGCATTTTCCAAGCATTATCCCGATCTGATTGCTGGTTATATCCAAAATATTCCAAAATATTATCCCATTATATCGAATCCCCACCAATGATTTCCCATTTCCCATTACCGGAAGGTAATCCTATCAATATCCCATCAAACATCCATTCATCCCATTCATCTTCCAATAAATCACTAGAAAAATCGCATCAAATCACTGTAAAATCCCATCAAATCACTGTAAAAACCCATCAAATCACTAGAAAAAACCATCAAATCACTAGAAAAATCCCATCAAATCACTAGAAAAATACCATCAAATCACTAGAAAAATCCCATCAAATCACTAGAAAAATACCATCAAATCACTAGAAAAATACCATCAAATCACTAGAAAAATCCCATCAAATCACTAGAAAAATACCATCAAATCACTATAAAATCCCATCAAATCACTGTAAAAAACTATCAAATCATCAGAAAAATCCCATCAAATCACTGTAAAATCCCATCAAATCACTAGAAAATCCCATCAAATCGCTGTAAAATCATCAAATCACTGTAAAACACCATCAAATCACTAGAAAAATACCATCAAATCACTAGAAAAATCCCATCAAATCACTAGAAAAAACCCATCAAATCACTAGAAAAATCCCATCAAATCACTAGAAAAATACCATCAAATCACTATAAAATCCCATCAAATCACTGCAAAAAACTATCAAATCATCAGAAAAATCCCATCAAATCACTGTAAAATCCCATCAAATCACTAGAAAAATACCATCAAATCACTAAAAAAATACCATCAAATCACTGAAAAAAACCCATCAAATCACTAGAAAAACACCATCAAATCACTAGAAAAATACCATCAAATCACTAGAAAAACCCCATCAAATCACTAGAAAAACCCCATCAAACACTGTAAAATCCCATCAAATCACTGTAAAACCCATCAAATCACTAGAAAAAACAATCAAATCACTAGAAAAATCCCATCAAATCACTATAAAATACCATCAAATCACTATAAAATCCCATCAAATCACTGTAAAATCATCAAATCACTAGAAAAATCCCATCAAATCACTAGAAAAATTCCATCAAATCACTAGAAAAACACCATCAAATCACTAGAAAAATACCATCAAATCACTAGAAAAATCCCATCAAATCACTAGAAAAATCCCATCAAATCACTAGAAAAATCCCATCAAATCACTAGAAAAATCCCATCAAATCACTAGAAAATTCCCATCAAATCACTAGAAAAATCCCATCAAATCACTAGAAAAATCCCATCAAATCACTAGAAAAATCCCTTCAAATCACTAGAAAAATACCATCAAATCACTAGAAAAATCCCATCAAATCACTAGAAAAAGCCCATCAAATCCCTAGAAAAATCCCATCAAATCACTAGAAAAATCCCATCAAATCACTGTAAAATTTCATCAAATCACTAGAAAAATCCAATCAAATCACTAGAAAAAATCCCATCAAATCACTGTAAAATCCCATCAAATCATTGTAAAACCCATCAAATCACTAGAAAAAACAATCAAATCAGTAAAAATACCATCAAATCACTAGAAAATACCATCAAATCACTCTAAAATCCCATCAAATCACTAGAAATACCCATCAAATCACTATAAAATCCCATCAAATCACTGTAAAATCATCAAATCACTAGAAAAATACCATCAAATCACTAGAAAAATCCCATCAAATCACTAGAAAAACACCATCAAATCACTAGAAAAATACCATCAAATCACTAGAAAAATCTCATCAAATCACTAGAAAAATCCCATCAAATCACTGTAAAATCCCATCAAATCACTAGAAAAATACCATCAAATCACTAAAAAAATACCATCAAATCACTGAAAAACCCCTTCAAATCACTAGAAAAACACCATCAAATCACTAGAAAAATCCCATCAAATCACTAGAAAAAACCATCAAATCACTAGAAAAATCCCATCAAATCACTAGAAAAATACCATCAAATCACTATAAAATCCCATCAAATCACTGTAAAAATACCATCAAATCACTAGAAAAATATCATCAAATCACTAGAAAAATCCCATCAAATCACTAGAAAAATCCCATCAAATCACTAGAAAAATCCCATCAAATCACTAGAAAAATCCCATCAAATCACTAGAAAAATCCCATCAAATCACTA
>Ga0126342_10001742_pt1 | contig 31797 bp, 33 predicted proteins | sample Cyp1metagenome_FD_92528 | JGI IMG/M metagenome (GOLD analysis project Ga0126342, IMG submission 92528) | Coral microbial communities from Lord Howe Island, Old Settlement Bay, Australia - Cyphastrea 1 metagenome | ecosystem: Host-associated > Invertebrates > Cnidaria > Coral ...
ACCTTGGGGACGCCGTTCTGTAGCTACAAAATGGGGCTCCCAACCCCTCGGGTCCAATCTGAACGGGGATCCCAAAACCACGTCCTGTTCCTCCAGTAGAAACGATCATCATGATTCATTTTTGGGATGGGGACCTCCCCTATCCGAAGATGCGGTGCCCATGGGTACCCCCAATCATTGATGAATCACAATTGTAGCTATTGAAATGGCAATTTTCGTTTTTTTTGGAATATGCAATAAGAATAATGCTTCAGTCTCAGACCCATGTTGTTGATTATACTATTAATAGTAATAGATACATATATATATATATATATACATACTATGGCTAAGTATACGACATACGAAACAAGTTCACTGCGAATCTTGGTGCTGATCTTTGCTGCCAGGTTGGCCAGCGCGAGTAGCACTCCCGAGGCTGCTGAAAGCTGGCTGCGGCGGTTGCAGGACCGGGGCAGGGGTTTGAATTGTGTTGTTAAATTTGAGTCTGACTCGTGTCTTGAAATTTGTATCGAATCGCAGCTGCACGTGAAGCCTTCATGTGCGGTTTTTGGTTCGTACAAGTGGATTGAGCTAATGCATGAGGCATGTGCCAGGTATTGAAGGTTATTGCACCTTGTCCAACCCCCAGCCCCACGGATGAGGGACAGTTGCAAGTGATCCAATTTACAGTCGTAAGTGAGCCCCGGTATACACAAGTGAGCCACAGTCGCCAAGTGAGGCAAGAATTACAGTCGTAAGCGATCCCCCTCCCTTTTGATATCTTGTAACTGTGGACCACATTTCGTTGGCTTAAAAATCAAACCAAATATTCGGATTTGGATGTTGCAACATTGAGCACTGGTCAAACTTCAAGTTTGCTTTCAGTCAGGAAACTGGTGGCACGAGCTTTGGTTGCACTGTGGAATGAAGCAGCGCAGTTGTTCACTTTTATAAGTACTGATCTACGTTGTTTAATTATGTTTAATTTTTATTCTAAGTTGGTTTGGGTTACCAACTTATTTTGCTGTTTTTTGCTGCTTTTGGTAGTTTCCTCATGATTCAAACTGTTTCGATTTGTGGACGCACTGCACATCGGTCCGAGCAGAGTTTGTAGAAACGTGCAAAGACAGTTTTCGTCAACGAGAGAGGTATTATACAACAAAGATCATCCAGTGAAGATTATGTGCAGTTAATTTCTCATAGATGAATATGCACAAACGTATGGTTTAATAATTCACAAAAATGTATCATTATATATCATTATATGTATCATTATATAGAATTCACTGATTTCACATATAATATAGAAATACACAATCTGTTTCGTTTCCATGTGGAAGAAACCTGCACCATCCTGCAGATTCAAATGTCAGTGGGGGAATTGTGGTGTTTGTTGCGAGGCCAAGCGTTGAGAATTTCTCAGTCGTTGTGGATGTTCGGAAGCCAAACCATTTCATTGGTTTGTGCAAATGATTGAGCACTCCATTATGGAAAGTTGCCTTTTGCATTCAGTCTTGGCGGAAATGATGGAGTGCTGAGTGCTGCAACATGGTGCAACCCATGCATCACACTTGGTGCCAGTTTTGTGCTTCTCAGATGACCATTGTTGCAACTCTGCCATTCACCACGAGGCCTTTGCCAAACAGGGCCAAGTTGACAAGGCGTTAGAGTTGATGGAGGACTGAGGACAATAAGAGATATAACAGGTATTCAATACCTGTCCTGGTTAATAGCTGGATCAAAAACAAAAGAGATCCTCAAGAGTCAGGATGGGGTCCGGCAGCGGCGTTTCGCCCAGGAGATGAAGGATTTGGAGGTGCCGCCCTCCGTGGTGACCTACAGCAGTGCCATGCATGCCTGGACCAAGGCGCGGCTGGTAACAAAAACAGACAGCTCATGGGTGGTTACCATAAGAACACCTGTAAATATACAGTAACTACACAATATCGGAGAATTTGTGGTTACAGGATGTTACAGGTAAATTATGGGTATGTCGATCTGAAAATGATGCCAAGGCAGGAAACCTGGATCAGGCGGCATCAACTTTGTCGAAGCTGTGCTGCAATCAGCTGAGCCTCCGGTATCCAAATGTCTAATGCACTTCTATCGAAATCTGGGAATATCAGGTAGATTCATGTATTTATAATTATATATATAACTATATTTTGGTAGCTTCGGTTGCTTCAGATTTGAGAAAGTCATGTTGCTATATATGTCGCTTCCAGGCATTGCACTCAAAACCACAATGGGTGGACTCCAACTGTCAAAGTTCTGAGGAAAATGATGCAAATCCGTCTGGCTCCTGACGGCAGCTTGGATGCAGTTCAGACTGTGCACGTTTTTGCACGTCTTTGCATCCTTGCATTATCTTGTATTCATCCCAAACTCCACCATCCTGGAATTGACTGGAATTCTCGCTCACTTCCACAGCGCCAGGTGTTGCCTATGGGACGGTCATGGACGGCTTCGCGAAGGTGGCTGACCTGGTGGGATCCCGTGTTTGCAGCAGAGATTCCAACTGTGAGGCTGGAAAGCCTGACGATGTCATCAAAATGGCTGAGCAAATGAAGGCCAGACGCAGCCATTGGGACAGGCACAAGCAATTTGACCAGCCTGTTTGGCCATGCCTGAATTCGAAAATCATGGAGAATGAGCACGGATCATGGTGGCATCAGAGAATTACTGTGTTTTGTCTACATGTGCCATGTGCAGGTGGCTAGTAGGTAGTATCTTTATGAAGCTGCATCAGTTTCACTTCCAGATGACCACCCAGGTGTAGGCAAAATCAAAATGGCAGAATGACATTCATAACATAAGCAATTCATCAGAAATAAACAGCATGATTTATATATATATAATATAATATAATATAATATAATATATATATGTGTGTGTTAACACTTATCAGATATATCAAAACGTTTAAAACTATATAGATGTAGTAGGCGCATATCTTATGTAAAACGTCCCATGGAACATGGATCTAATCTTCCTGTCGACCCACAGGCCAACGGAATCCCAGTCACCGTGCGGCACCAGAACAGCATTCTCGAGGCAGCAAATTGCATGGTGCCAAGCACTGTCAGGGAGCCAGCATAGCGCATAGCATTGCCTTACTCTACATGCTTCAAACTGCCAGAAACTGGGTCATATACCAGCTATACTGAGATCCATTAAGTATGGATTGTGTACCAGGTTCTCTGGGTTTAGAAATGCTGGCTGTATAGTGCTATGGTACATTTTCAGGGCTCGGATTTGGGAGGCATTGGTTAAAGCTGGCAAGCCGAATGATGCCGCACGGTGGCTTCTGCAGATGTCCAACAGAGCCCATGCCTGAGTCAACCTATGTGAATCATGACCAAAATAGCCCTGTTGATTGGTGCATTTGTTGGGGGTTACACTAACTGGTTGATATTTGGGATGGTTAGTTACTACTATATATATCTATTTAAAATATTTAATGATAATATAATATAATAATATAATATATATATATATTATTATATATAAAACCCATAACATGGAAACCCATGTACTACATCTACAACGGACCAACCAGTCTAAAGCGGGATGGGATAGGGGCGTTTTTAAAATTGGCTCAAGGCACCTCAGTCCAGATGGCAGAGGCCCCGGTTGGGATTGGGTCAAAACCGGTTTCGATGTGAAAGCCAGTGGAATCCAGAGTTTTGACAGTTTTGATCCCACACTGCAACACAAAAACACCACATTTTGCGAACATCAGCATTGATCAACGTGTCCAAATTGGGCAAGGCATTCCATGTGCCAGGAATATGGACGAACCAGATGTCTATTCCTACGCCATGGTCATGGGCGCGTCCGGCTCTTGGATACTGCAGCTTGTGTAGTGGGCTACCAGGAAGTAGATTTGCGGTGCTTAGCTTCCCTTACTTGTACTAGTAGTTAGGATGAAAGCACGTCGTAGGAATTGTCGACAAGCTTCAAGCGCCACTATCATACCACTGATATTACACCAACATACACCAACTTATTTTCTCGAGTGCCAATTTGTGGGCTGGTTCTTAGTCTGCGGATGGCTTGTCCAAATCAACAGTGACCAAGAAGCGGTTGATATTAGTATGGGCATGAGACAAGAAGACACCCATCCAATATATCACAGAATATCAGTTGAATATCACAGAATAACATTGGACTTCTGATACCTGCTATCTGGGACAGGACCTCCACTGCCATGGCACTGAGGTTGGCATCAGCAGGGCGAGTAAGCTCTGTTGAGTCTCTCAACCAGGCGTGCTACACACCTTCGGGCCATGGCGGCATATGGCGGCCATCCGGGGCCAGAGTTACAGGTACTTACAGGTCATGGGCAGCCAGTGGTCCTTCGGGAGGCCCCTCTATGAACCTATTTGTGGGAGAGGAATGTGGCTTTGTCTACCAAAAGGTGATCATTAGGGCCATTGGATTCATTAGATCACGGGGAAAATGAGATTGAACCATGAGATTTTGGGGTTTCATGACCATCATGACCCCTTTTGCTTCAGACATCCGGAATGCAGGCAATGCGACTGGCTGGAACCGAAGCGACGCCTTTGCTGCACGAGGTAGTCATGAGAGGTGCCACTGGATGTTGTTCCTGGGGAAAAGGACGGTCCGGTCATAGGAAAGGACAAGGATTCATGATGGTTTATGAATATTTTATTGATTGTTAATTAGCATTTACTGATGCTTATCGGATCTTGTGGGTGTTTATTGTGCTGAACTTCAAAGAGTTGATATGTCATCTTGTCAGGCTACCTCGAAGCGAAGAAGACGAAAGATGCTCACAGGCGAGAATTTTCCATGATCAGTGCAGAAGATTGGTAAAAACTGGAGACCCAATGGAGCCACAAGACGAAGCATACGAAGCATGTTGTTGATATTACCCTCTGGTAAACTAACATAACTATGGAAAATCACCATATTTAATGGGAAATTCCACTATAACTGGCCATTTTCAATAGCTATGTTAAATTACCAGAGGGTATGTTTGTGACATGAAAAACGATCCGTGTTGGTTTGACAATTGTGACCCATACCCACGATGTGATGACATCTTTCAAGACTAATGCCATTCGTCGGGAAACTTGTCCAACATCAGAGCTGAGTCATGCTGAGTCTATGTAAATTGGAAGGCTTTACTGTACCTATCTGTACCTCACTTCTGAATGGATCAGAAACCAAGGATTCAGTTCTGGTGTTTGCAGGTGGCTACAAGAGGCTGATGCGTCTGGCATCTCGCTGAACGCCAATCTCGTCTGCTGCGTCCGCGCCTTTGTTTGCCGTCAACGTGGACATGGGTTCAAAATATCCGTGCATACATTATGTATTAAATTATATATATATAATATAATCAATTTTGATTAATCCTGATTAATTATACTGGGATGTTTACTTTAATTGAGCTACTGTATACTTGTGTTACACCACTTGCACCTCTGAGGCAATAGATGTGTGTCTCCGCAATCGGAAAGCAGAAGAGGGCTTTCGGTGGTTGGAGCGGATTCAGGACCAATTTGCCGTTGGGTGACAAGGGAAGATCAGGATCTCCGCGAGATCAAGGATGGCAAGGGTGCAGAGGCTAAGGCAATTCGCAGGCCATTAGACAAAGCCTGAACCGAGTGTTTATTTTTGTGCTGACCCAAGATAAAGAGCAGTGCAATGTGATATAATGTGATGTGGTGTAATGCAATGGAATGTCACGCAATTTGAGATAATGTAATGTACAGTGATGTATGGGTTTGTAAGGCTCACCCTTCAACATCATGCCACTCCACACTTCCATGACATCAGGCTTTGGAAGGGCTTTGGAGTCGATAAGTAATAACAAAGAGTTGAGGACACCCTCCATCAGGAAGGTTTCAGTCATAGGGCTGAAGGAGTCAAAACCAAGCGGCATAATGGCCGTGCCTTCCTTTCACCTTTTGGTCACCCCAGTATGACACCATGATCAATATGCTGTATAATTATTAATTAATATTAACCATTATTAACCAACATTCCCTTCCATCCAGTCACTTCCAGTCACCTACTTTCCAAGGAGGCCAACATTCCAGTACCGACACAAGGCACGGCTTCGCGCAGTCACTATCAGAGCCGTGGCAATCCCCTGATGTCACTGGACCACCTGAGGCTCTCGCGCAGTTCTATTCCACATATCTGCAGTGAAATGCTGTGCACAGGCAGAATTCATCCCGATTTTTTTTGGGATATCACAATGTATTCACAAGTCATGGCAGGGAAACATGAGCATCATGAGCTATCGTAGAGGAAGATGTTGAAACTGGGGGCTGAAACAGCCAGATGCGAAACATTCTTTGTATTCTTTTGTCCTGCATGGGTCAGTTTCGCGCAATTTAGATCAATTTAGGCGGTTGTGAGTTTGATACAAAGTTCATAGTCTATACTTGCGATACTTGATTTGGTTAACAGCAGTTTTGCATGCCATGTTCCAAGTGCAAAGACACAGCCACAGCCCCTCCAGGCAGGAGATGTCGATGCCGGCTTTGACTGGCTACAGCGAGCTGAGAATGCTGGTTTGTCGCTAGAGCAGCATTGTATGGTTTTACATGGTTTTACTATATGTTTTATTCCTGGAAGATTGTACTTGCAACACATTCGAATTCATGGTATATTACACATTCTTCACTCAGCAGAAGAAATCGGGGTAGCCATCCGAGGCAGATATTGTTTGTTCATGTTCATTCTGTGTTCATTCTGTTTGGGCGCGTGGGTGTTGAGTCTTGGGTCCAAGGAATTCGGAGCAGAAGGCAAGGCCAACGGATTGCAGTCATGAGAACAGCTGGATGAAGCAATCAAAGGTCCAAGCCTCCAAGAGCCATGCCCAAGCATTTTTCAGTAATTCTTGATACGTTGTTCTCCCCTTCCTATTATATATTTCATAACAAACATCGCTTGCCTTGTGGATTCTTGAGTTGTCCACCCTGACATTCGAGCCTTTTTCAGGGCAAAGGCAAAGGTGCAGCCCTCAGATTCGGCAGCAAGTCATGAGTTGGCCCATGTTGGACCCGAGGATGTGAAGTCCTGACACAGAGTCCCCATAGTCTCGACTTGACGCAGTGGTTGAGTCGGTTGATGTGTTTCTGGCGATATCTGGAGGACATGGAAATCCGGACATGGGCCATGGATGGCCATGGCACTGATCCCGGTTGGTTGATGATTATAGGAGGTCATACTACCCTATATGCAGAAATAATAAAGTTAGAGGAACTATGATGAACTGAACTTGGCCTCTCCATATGTTCATAGATATTATATGATATTATGCATATATACAGTATATGACATATAAATACCATATAAATACCATATATAACTATAAAACAAACACTCCATCCTTGAAGCTTTGGCGAGCGGCAGAGGTGTCCCTTTGCGGCCCGCCTACCTGGCCCTGATGAAGGCACTGATCTCGCTGGGCGCCACGGCGCATCGCTGCGCCAGTTTTTCGCCAGGCTTTCGCGTTTCGTTCGATGGAGATCCTGCTGCGGGTCTTGGAGTCTTTGGAGGACCTGGGGCTGGGGCTGGTGCTAACCCGAAGGAAGACTCCCAAAAAAAGAACGCAAAAGTAAAAGAGGACCTGGAAGGTTTAAACTCTCAATGAATTTGCTTCAAGTCAAAGTGACCCCAAAGACAATGTCCGTTGGGCAGCAGGTCCTTTGAAACGAGCGCGGCAGGGAAACCTGGCGCCAGGAAGCCGAAGAATCCATCGATCTCATGGCTCGATGTGAGCTGATCGAGCTGTTGGCCAGCCAGAATCTCAGCAATGGGTGCCACAAATCTTCCAACAGTCCCAGTGACGATACTGAATCAGTGTAAATGTATTGTAAATGTAATAAATATCAAATAATTCTGTATGATTCTGTACTTGGTATTGCTTGGAAAGGCTTCACCAGGCCCAATCCACATGACTGTGGTAATCATATCACTCACACAACAGTGCCTCTACATGCTAAGATGTGGAATCAACACAGTAGCATAGAGGCTTTCAGGTCTCGATGGACAAACGATTGAGCAGTGTTTGAGCTTCGTAGTTCCAGTTCCGAGTTTCACCTGAGGCAAGATATCCAGAAAGGACTGCCAAATACTGCAAAAACCGGGTTAGGATACAAAGTTTGGTATTGAAATGTAATGAAAGTGGGTGCCGATCATGAGCGCATGGGTTCACATTGATTGTCGATCTATCAGAGAGCGATGTGCTTACTGTCATACCGTGTAAGATCGTGCAAGTCATGATGGATTTTCCAGCAATCATGATGTTTGTCTTTTCTATGATCAAGACCAAGAGTGCTTTGAACAACTTTGAACATCATTGAAAGCAACAAACATAGATATGATATGATATGACTATGGTTTTGGCATCCAGAAAAACGAGAGGACACTTCCATGGATTTGTTTGCTTCAGCAAGCCACCGTACGTGGTTACCTGCGCATACCTGGAGCGCGTTGCGCAGGATGCCCTTGTGTTACTCCAGCGGGTGAAGGACGAAGGGAAACTCTCGGTCTTCCTTTTCAGCCGAACCATTTCGGCGTGCACCAAGGCGGACGGCAGTGGCTTTCATCGAATGTGAATGTCTGCACAAATCAACATGAAGCAACTGTCTTTGAAACTGTGTGAACATGTAGTTTCAACATGTTTCAATGTATTTAATTTCATTGTGCATAATGATGTTGGATAACTAATATTGATTTACATAGATGAGATACATAATACATAATATACATATACCTCATCAGACTTGCCTGCCAAGCACAGAACTCTTTTGACCTGCACGATTGACACAGGCGGGCAGGGTGGACGAGGCCATCTTCTGGTTCGAAGTCCCTTGGATGAATCACAGGTTTTGCTGCACGGTGACATGGCAATCAGAATTAGGATGACTGATTGTATATAGGGCATATAGGGTTATCATGGGTTATCATAATTTGATAACCACAAGGTCATATTTGAGTGTTCTTGCACATGTTTTTTTATCCGCATGAAGCAATTACAATATGACAGCATCTCTGTTGCCAACCGTTATTCTTGTGACAATCCATGTTCTACCGCTTAGGAAATGCAGCGGGCCGGGATTGAGCCTGACACAGTGGCCTGGAATAGTCACTTGGCATCAGTTGGCTGAGTGAAATGTAGTGTCATTTATATAGTGTCGTTTGGAAAGGGCTAGCATGACAAGACTGTTCCTAGGTGAAACAAGGTGAAACAAGCGTGGTTGAAAGCATCTTTCTTCTGGATGTTATGAGTGAATCTGAGTGAATGTTGACCCTGGCCAAGGCATCATCAATGCGTGTGCCAGGACAGGGAAAGAAACTCAATGGAAACAATGAACAGAAAGAGTCTGTCGCCAAGAAAATGGTAGCAGGGCATCCATTGATTTCCTGGTTTGAAGCGTGATATCATGAGATATCTATAAATATGTGTTATCTACAATATATGATTCTGCGAGTCTTGTTCACTGTGCATTGTTACAATTAATAATTGCGCCCAAGAGCCTCAAGGTCCAGATAGTTCCAGTGTTTCTGGTGTTTCTGACCTTCGCCTAAAACGCACAGCGTGACTTTCTGTGACTTTCTGTGCAGGGCTGGTCGAGCAGCCGAAGCTGAAATGTGGTTAGGCACGATCATTCCACTGTGGATCAGAGGCAGCCCATAGCTAATCAGAATTAGGATGACTAGGTTATCATAGCAATAGCGCTATCATGAGTTATCATTACCAAACAGATCCAAATAGTATTACTTTGATAACCAATAGTTACCAATAGTATTACTTCCAGAACCATCCAACAACCATCCATTTTGAAATCGGACGCACAGGTAAGATGGAAGCATCTGGTACCACGCCAGATGTGGTTTCCTACAACATCGTCATCAACCTTTGTGCTCACACTGACCGTCCTCAAGAGGTCATATCCAGCGGAGGATTGGAATTTCCATTGGAATCTGCACCACATAAGATGTGCCTTAAAACATCTGCAAGTCACATCTTAAAACATCTTAAAGCGCCAAAGGTCTCTGTTTATTCTGTTTGCTTTGTTGAAGCCTTTTGCGCTCCAGAGGCATGTTTTGACCAGATGAGACCTGACAAGATCTACAGATAGAGACATTCGAAGAAATCTCTGAAGCCGCTTTCAGCATCAAAGTCCCATGCCAGCGCTGGCAGTGACGGAGACCATCAGGCCTCAAGCGCTGTGGCATTTGATAACGTGGTTACCAGTGGTTACCTACAACGGCAGTGTATCAGAGGTCAAGTCGTTCTTGACAAATGACCTGACTTGAATATTTGAGGGCACCTCATTGCTTATCGTGTTGGGATCTCTACTGACAACATCCATATCGTACCTGGTCATGCAGCGGGCAACTGACGAGGCGTGGATGGTCACAGTCTGCATACAGATCAGCAACTGGGCGCGGTTGAGCTAAAGCACAGAACACGGATGCCTTACTGCAGCGGAAGCTGTGGCACGTGTCCGATATCATCCATACAGTCCATCGCTGAGGCAATCAGCACCTTTGCCAAGACCAGTGACTGGCAAAACGCTGTCTACCTCTTGCAGCAGATGCACAGGTATGAAGTGCAGTCGGATGTTGTTCCTTGGCAGAGGATACAGGCCTCCTGCGGAATACATCACTGGACAAAAAGTGACAAGAAGGTGCTAATTGGCTGCAAATGAAAAGAAGGAAATACCATGAAATACCGGAAAATCAGCATTGAACGGCAGATCTCAGCTTTGCCCAGGTCATGTACAACGCCACCATCAATGCCTGCAAGGGAGAAAGATGGCAAATAGCTTTGTCGTTGCTGTTCGAGCTGGAGAGGCCACTGAATCCATGGCTGCCATATGCTGCCATGACTATCTTTGTTCAAAAAACATGACGTCAATGGAAATCTGCAGGGAAGCCTTGGAGAAAGATGACATCAGCTTCAACAGCTCCATTGGCGCTACAAAGCATCACTGGCCTTTGGCCATGTTATTGTTTGTTGAAGCACAGGACAGCTATGATCCGCTGGGGCCCAGTTCTTGCGTGAAATGTCCGGGATGACATTTCTGGTGATTGTTCGTTGGAAATCCGTCCGCTTGTTCAGAAACAACATATTGCATCATATTGCGGTGTGTCGACTTGTTCTTTGAAGAAGCACCAATTGAAATCCGCAGTGATGATAGTGATGCTACCAGCTACGACCTTCTTGGTCTCACTGTGTTTTCTCTTCAATTATATATTATATTCATTTATAATCTATATGAATCTTAGAATATCTTAGATCCGTGGAGATTTGCACATTGGACCTTGGGATCATTGGGACGTCACAGGATCATCGCCAGGCGGACCTCATCACCCGCAACACGGCCATCTCTGCCACTCCCTGGCAACTGGCCACCCAACTGTTGGAGGCTGATCCCAGCGGCGTGCCGGATGCGATCAGCTTCAATACCGTGCCTTGGTAAAGGGATGTAAAGGGATGGTTAGCCAAAAAATCTGAGTTACGCTAAAAAAGTGACTCAAGTTGGATGAATGAGTTCTTCAAGCCGGATGAATATCATGCAGCAACTAGTATGACTGAGATTTGATATACTGATATACTATGATATACTATGATATACTATGATATACTAGTATAGTAGTTCCCAAGAAAGTTGGTGTCAAGTCCTGCAGCCGTTGTGACACCGTGACAGCAACAGTACAGCAACGGTACAGCTGAGGCCATCAGCAGCGAGAAATGCCAGTGGCAGCATGCCATGGCCCTTCTACAAGAATTCGAGGTTTGCCATGGAACTGACACCTCTACTGACGTATACTGACCGAGGTTGCAGATGATTCAAGTAGACGGGATGTGACTCGATACAGAATTTCAGCGGTATCGCCGGTATCGCCATATTTAAACTACTTGAATACCAACTAGTTAGATGAGAGCCAACTAAAGTATAGTATAGTTAAAACCCCGTTGGGGCAGTGAACAACACACGGGGCTGCGATATCTGCGATGACTGCGAAAGGTGAAAGCTCTTCAACTAGATGTGATCAGCTTCAGTGCAGCAATCAGTGCATGCGGAGGAGGCATGGAGATGAGAAGCTGGTGGTTTTGTTGTGGGAAACTGGTGGGAAGCCAACCAAAATGTGCCGTGTTGGGCCGTGTGTTTTTTTTTTCCAGGAAACCAAACGAAGACAAGCCTCTTATTATGTCTTACCTCATGGCCGGGACTGATGCACGAACACCATGTAGAAGGCGAGCGAAATTTGACATACTGCCACGTATCAAGTGTCCTCGTGCCTACTCACTCTTGATAAGATAGCAAATACTGAGCGCGTCATGCCTGTCTACTGCTCACCTGCAGAAGATGTCATTTGGAGCAAAACAACATCTCTAGACTCTCCACACATAGAGTCCAGGATAAATCGGATAGATGACACTGTCCCTGCTACCACAGCACAACTTCCTACATACTCATTGAATGTCATTGATCTTATTGGTGGCACTGCAGAGGCCAACAGTGGGAGCTGACAATCCAACTTCTTCACGAGCTTCAAAAGGGGATGATCCGTGGCAGAAAGACTGCAAACTGAGACAATCTGAGACAGCCTGCTGTAGTTTTGACACACTCAGATAGCCGGCTTGTACTTTCTTAATACTTTTTGGACACCGCGTGGATTTTAAGTTTTGGACACGGCACGACATTCCCTCACTGTTAATGACAAACAACATCAAGGGATGAACAATTATGTCCATTCAGGAAGGCCACCATCGTGTGCTACAATGCCGTGATCGGAGCATGTGGTTCTGCCTGGCAGAAAGCTCTGGTGCTTTTTGATCAGACGAAAGGTTTGCAGAGGAGCATCATCACTTACAATTCGACTGCAAGTGCATGTGTGAAGGGCGAGCAATGGCAAACAGCATTGTCGCTCTTGCATGAACTTCCCAAGTTGAAGATTCAGCAACTTGGAATTGAACTTGCCGTTTCAACCCATTCCCAGTCTATTTCCAGCACGGGCTGGTAAAAGTCCCGTTTTGAGGATGTTTGATCTATATATATCCTCCCTTCAAATGTCTTTGAAGATGCTCCTTCCAATGGTTGGATGATGCTGCAATGGGGACATCTCATCAACTGTCCAGTGAAGCCGGCAGAATCGGTCGAGGCCAAACGTTGTGACGCTGGGCATCCGGATCGGTGCCTTTGAAAAGGGCCGGCGATGGCACCATGCGCTGTGGATTCTTTTTCATGGGCCGCACAAGTGCCTCGTTTGCTTTTCACTGCTGTTTGTTAAAGGGGCAACATGAATCAACATTGAATCAACATGAGATCATGACGATACCCATCAAATTCAAACGAATTCAAGTTCTCTTGTCAAACCCCACACAAAGAGACTTTGTGTCAGGAACAGCCTGATCGCACTGAATTCTGCCATCACCGCCTGTGAGAAGTGCGAGAAGTGGCAACACGCTTTGATGCTTCTGAATGAATGTTGGCACTTCGGGGTCCAAGCAGATGTGGTTTCCTTCAGTGCAGCCATCAGTGCATGCAGCAGATGTGAACAATGGGAGAAGTCCCTGGACCTTTTGCACGACATGATGGAGAAGAACATGCAACTAAATGTCGGGTCCTGAGACGGTAAGAGAGAGGGAGTGTTGGGTCAAAATGACTGGCCCGCCAAAATAGATCAAAATATATAATTACACGGTTTCAGCAACACTAATAAGGATACGACTAGCAAACTTCAGCAAACATGGGATCAGAATTGATACTAACCCAACTAAGCCTGACCATTCGTCCATTTCTTATGATATAGCATTATAACTTATAATTTATAACTTATATAACATATTATAACAACAGTATAACCGTGTTTTTTTCTAACAGTATTTAACCTTTAACCCCCATGTTAAACCGGTTAAACCTCTCAGCCGTGGTCATCCTGGTACCAACCGAGGTCATCGCCTACAACGCCGCCTTGGACGCCTGTGCCGGGCGCTGGTTGGAAGCGATGGATTTGCTGCGGGACTTGCGGCAGCAAGGAGCGGATCGGATGGGCTGCGGGAGCTGGATACGAAGATTGCCGAGGTCATGTTGAAACTATGATAAACTATGCGAGTCATATTTATATATTATTTATATTATTTATGATATGCAATTAGAATCATAGTTATATTATGGTTCTTCATGTTCCCCATTGAAAGATGGTAAAGGTGTCGTTATTTTTGGGGGGCCACCCATGTTTGCACAAAGCCCTCGCCTTGGTGGTGCCAGGATTAGAGCAAAATGTGATCACCTGGGGATCGAGCATCACAGCAGTTGGACAGCAGCTGAGCAGATGAGTTCAGGGTCTCAAGATGCCAAGATGTATACAAAAAAAGGCGAACCAGTGAGTTCCTTCAAGATTTATTGATCACATCCCAATATTTGCGAGGAAACAAGTACATTGGTCAGAGGAGTCATGGGATACTCGGGATGTCCTGTGATTTGTATGATGTTGGAAGCATTGCCAAGGAATCTCCGATGGCAGAGAGCCATTTCATTTCTTCATCAATTGGAATCTACGGGACTTCGCCAAAATGAAATCACCTACAGTGCAGCAGTAGTTTCATGTGAGCTCGCCACCCATGCAGCGGAAAAAATGCAGGGAGCAGCACGGAGGGTTGACACTGCATCAAAGGAATTCAACAGATATCAAGAATCAGGAGTAAGGAGTCCAGCTTAGTATTCAGATTCAGAAGGAAGAGAACATTTATATTAGATATATTAGATGCTGATACGTTGCTTTGGCACATTCACTTCCTTTGAGATGTTGAACAGGTTGCAAAACCCAGTGGTGTATGTGGTGTGGCTGAAAGATTCTGAACGCAACGGGCAGTTCGGCTCAGTCACCCATCCTCAGGAAAACGGATGGCATCGTGGGAATCTGCCATCAGCAGTTTGTATGGGAACAGTGGTCCCAAAACTGTGAAGTCCTACAACGTGGCAATCAATGCATGTGGCAAAGGAAACCAGTGGCAACTTGCTGTGTTTCTCTTGGAGGATTTGAAAGTGCGAACCTTTCAACCAGATGTCGTCACTTTGAATTCACTGATCTCTGCATGTAGGGAGCAATGGTTGCTGGCTCTGCACCTGCTACACGAAATGATCCAGGGTTACTCAGTGGATGTGATTAGCTTTAGTGCGGCAATTCGTGCATGTGAACGAGCTGGAGTCTGGCAGCTTGCCTTGTCACTCCTGCAGCAAATGAAGGAGCAGATGTTGCAGAGCAACGTGATTGTCCACAACTCTGTACTGAGCGTTTTCAGTCAGGCCGGGGAATGGGAAAGAGCGTTGCTTTGGCTTCGAAACGTGAAGGAGCAGATGGCTTGCACAACGATTTCCTACAATACGGCAATCACTGCGTGCGCAAGATCTGCTCAATGGCTTCAGGCCATTCATCTCCTTTCCTTCGAGTCCTTCGAGTCAGTTTCAACTGACATCATCTCCTACAATGCTGCCATCAACTCGTGCGAGGACAGCGGACTGTGGGAACTTGCACTGCAGTTGTATGGCCAGCTTCAGGAAAGTTCCCTTCAAAGGAACGTGGTTACCTTCGGTTCCATAATAAGCACCTGTGGCAACGGCAGCCGTTGGGAAGTGGCCATGTACTTTCTGCAAGAGCTTCAGTCATCGGACCTACAAGCGAACTTGATTACTCTCAATGCAAGCCTCATGGCATGCGAACGATCTCAGCGTTGGTCCACTGCGTTGCAGCTTCTTCGGGATGGCCTTAACACAACTTTAATCCCCAACATCGTGTCCTTCAATGTGGCCATCAGCACCTGCGGCAAGGCAGGTCAGATGCTGTTGGTCAGGCGCTTGCTGTTGCGGCTCAACCGCTTGGGATTGGAGCCGAATCTCATCACCTGCAATGCAGTGCTGAACAGCTGCGTGGCGACCTCTGGTTGGGAGCAGGCTCTGGCGATGCTGCACCAGGCGGTGTTGGAAGATCTTCAGCCGGACCTCACCAGTTGCTGGTGTTGGAATGGGTTTATGATGGTTTATGTCTGAAAAATGAGAGGATGCACTATAGTTGGATCATGTTGGATCTAGTTGGGTAGTTTATGGCTATTTTGATAGAGGATATTTGATGATTAGCCCATGGATTTGGTGTACAGGTGACCCGTTTTTGGACGGTTTGAACAAACCCAGATTGCTGGATGACAAAGATGGATGACGGATGATCCCAATTGACGTCAAATTTTGGGGTTGAAGCCACCAGGTTACAATGCAGCCAGCAATGCGTGTGTTTCTGCTTCCAGATGGCCGGAAGCATTGGCACTGCTGAAAAATGCAGCATTGGGCCATTTGGATTTAGATCGCATTTCCTACACCACTGCCATCAACGCCTATGAACGGGGAGACAAATGGCAAGAGGCAATTGCGTTGCTGGCCAGCTTTCCTGGTGAAGCAGATGCTATCCTTTTCAACGCTGCCATCAATGCATGCGCCGACCAGTGGCAGAAATGCGTGCTGCTGCTAAACCAAATGCAACAGGATCAGATCCAAGCCAACATAATCACCTTCGGCGCCATCATCAGTGCCTGCAGAAACAGCAAAGAGTGGAGAGAAGCAGTGCATATTCTAGGTTTCATGCAAAGGTCCCACGTTGAAACCAACGCCATTGTGTGCAATGCAGCCATCAATGCGTGTGGAAGGGCAGAATACTGGCCTCATGCACTCCAAATCTTGGTCATGATGGAGAAGGCTGCTGAGATGGTTTGACATCTCAGATGCTGACGAAAAGTTGGTTGAAGGTCACCAGATTTTGACCAAGACCCACCATAATGTACAGATCATGATTGTTCAATATTGTTCATTGTTTTCTCTCATTGGCTCACCATTTCGAGTTCTATAGTTTGGGCGTTTCAGCTGAGTCACCAGACATTTCTCGGAGGAGACGATCGAAGCTGACCTTACCAGCTATGACACGCTGATTGCAGCCACCGCCAGCTGTGGATGCAGAGAGCAGGAGCGACCACGGCCTGACTGAGGGTTCAATGATGTTCTATCGTGTTTGGACATTGACGCAAAGTATGTGACTCTGTGTATGTGTGAAAACTCTTGTACAGTTATTTCAAGTTATTTCTTATGATTTTCTCTATATAATATCTTCTAGTTTGGTTGGATGTGCTGAAGAACTTGGAAGGTTCTGGCAGATGAGTCTAGACAGAGTTTGGCCCCCTGAAAGGCTTCGCGTTTCAGATGTTGTTTGCTGAAATGGTCCACAGATAACGCAGAAAAATACATCTCATATCATGCCATCCCCTTTGCACATATGTTAAAGCTGACTGATCGCGGCGACTATTTAAAGTTTAAAATGTGTTCCATACATGTCCAGAAAAATCGCATATCATGCATTCAGCTGCACTGATAGCAGTGACTGAGAGGCCTGGATGCTGGCAGCTGACTCGCGGCCTTTGCGTTCGCCCCTGGAAGTTCTTTGGGCCTTGGCCACTGTGAGTTGCAACGATGCGGAGGCGGCAGCAGTTGCCAGCAGTGGCCAGTGGCGAAGGGCCAATATTATGATGGATATCTTCAAAACAAGCAGGATATACCGATATACCAGGATGTTTGGGTTAGTGCAACAACCAGTTTTGGCGAGTTTGGGGATAGAGATGGATAGAGTATCCCGAAATCACCCGAAATCAAGATACACCCAGGATGGAAGTTTGAAAGTGACTGCAGGTGTCACCTTGCAAGGAGGTTCCACAGACCCATGGCTGTACATCCTGACACTTTCACGTCTCAAGGCCATTCATGGCCATTCAATAAAAATTGAGCAGAACATGCCCGTGGAATTGCTATACCATGTCGATCCATGTCGTAAAGTTCTCCCAAGCTTAGACAAACTACACTGATCGCACTCTGATCGCATTTGCCGTTGAGACAGACGTCGCTCCTTACAAGGAAGGACGTGCTTAGTAGTTGACGGTACCAGCAAGCTAATCTTTGCTTCAGACCCATTTGCATCATCATTTAGCTACTCTTGCTTTGCCCATTACTGGTAGATCACTGCCATGGGATGTTCACTCTCCACCACCACGATCGTGGTCTCAGAAGGAGGGCCCCCAAAAGCAGTGGCTGAAGCGCAAGTGCTCGAAGCTGAAGCAGTTCTGCCTGCACCAAAAGCAGATGAAGCAGACAATCCACCGAAAGAGAAAGAAGTTGAGCCAATTGAGATACCAGTCCCCAGCAATGAGAACCAGGGGAACAATCAAACGAATCAGATCGCCGAAGAAATGATCGCACCAGAGTGGACCAAATCGGTTTCAAGTTTGACCTGGGCAGCTTCATAAAAGTTTGCTGCCGATCAAAAGGGCCGACTTTTGACAGTGGAGGAAGCAAAGTCTTTCTTGAAGAAGCGTGGAAAGGCCCTATATCCTGGAGAAGACCAGTGGGCGGCGTGCATCCGGAAGGATGGTGGAAAAGACTGGATCCAGGTGGGAGACACCCGGCACCCAGTTAGAAAGTCCCATGTGGACGAGGGCTCAGGTTATCCACCCTGGGGAGATGATAGCTCTGGAAATCCACCTTTTTCGCGTTCCGTGATGTGGTTTCCAACCACCAGCCCCAAGAGCTTTGCAGCATCATCTCGGAAGCCACAATGGAAGCATGGGAAGAGTTTGACCTGGCATGCGTCCAAGGACTGGGGTGTTCCTAGGCGGGACCGCCCTTCCTGCTACAGAAAGATGAGGGACGTTGTAGCAACCCACTTATACAACATCCACTGTTCAGTTTTAGGGATGCAGTATTTCGGACCAGGCAAATCTTAAAATCTTCAAGATGCTAGAAACTATGATTGAACCATACAGGACCATACACTTTACTTGCCCATCAATCTTAGTCAATCTTTAGATTTAATTTAGACTTCATGAATAAATATAACATAATATAACCCGTATTATTTTCATGAATAACATATATATAATAACATAATATAATAACATATAATAACATACCACAACATACTCTGTGCATCTCTGTGGTCCCAAGATGGGTATGTCGTGCTGCCGTGTTTGCTTTGCGTCCCGGAGGACGAAGCATCCCGGGAAGGCGGTCGCCTCCTTGAGTTGGAGGACCATGTGGTAAACGGTAAATGTGGTATACCTCCAGGAAAATAGCCATGAAAAAACAGCAAAATATATGGAAAAAAACAGCAAAATATATGGCATCTTAGGCAAAATGATGCTTCAAACAGTGGGTACAATGGGGTACACCATGTTTGATCATTTTTGGACAAAGCCACATGCGAAGCCTTGTGAAAGATTGTGAAACAGTGATAATCTTATTCTTGGCTTCAAGATTAGTGTACTGTGATCAGCTGCTTATGATCTCTTATCTAATTGCATACCACTCCACCATACCACTCCACCAATTGCAAGCAAAGCACTGAAGTATTGAGACTGCAGTGCTTGCCACATATCAGGACTGCTGGTTGCATGTTTTTCACACAAGATGTTGAGAATAATTTGATATACAGCAACATGAGTTAACTAGAATCTGAAGCACAACCCACAGATTCCTCTTCATGTCAGGAGGGCAGGGAATTCCTGAAGCATCACGGACCCATTTGCCCGGGCGAAGATCAATGGGTGGCCGTGGAGCGAAAAGATGGACGCAACGGGGGACGTGATTGGCTGCAGGTTGGGAACAAAATTCACCGGGTGGGAAAGTCTCACTGTGACCAGTGCGGTGGATATCCCAAATGGGGCGATGATGTTTCTGGAAATCCACCATTTGCTCGAACACTGCTGTGGATGGCTTCAGAGTCAGCCGCCAAGCCTGGACCTGTGTGGCAAAGGGAAGGTTGCAGCTTGACTTGGGATGCCTCAAAGCAGATCGCTGCGCGCATGGGCGGTCGATTGTTGCTATTGCAAGAAGCACGAACTTTTCTGAAGGCTGGCACTTTAAGTCCGGGAGAGGACCAGTGGGTGGCAGTGATTAGACGAGACGGTGGGAAAGATTGGGTTCAGGTAGGAGACAAACACCACCATGTTGGAAAGTCCCACGTGGAGTGTGGTGGATATCCCAAGTGGGGGGATGATGCATCGGGGAATCCACCATTTAACCGCACTCTGCTTTGGATTTCCCTGGGTTTGGTGCCTCTTGAAACCAAGTGGGTGAAGCCTGAATCGACGATTTGGAAAAGGGACACTGGAGAGATTTGTGAAGCCATGTGGGTGAAGCCCGGACGAAGTCTAACATGGTCAGATTCCAACAACTTTGCGGAGGAAAGGGCTGGGCGTTTGCTCACCCTAAAAGAAGCCAAATCTTTCATAGCAAAGCAGGGCCCATTGTTTGCGAATGACGACCAGTGGGCAGCTGTAGTGCGTGAGGATGGCTCGAAGGATTGGATGCAGGTGGGCAACAAAGTGCATCAAACTGGAAGATCGCATGTGGACGACTTGGGTGCTTACCCATCTTGGGGCGATGATGCATCCAAAAATCCACCTCACTCTCAATCAGTTTTATGGCTGGCGGCCGACATTTTCAGTCCCGGCTTCATCCCTGGCGCTGTTGGCTAAGCCAACTGAGCCGCTACCGCCATGTCAAAAAGGCACAAGAGCTCCCAAGCTGCTAAGGGAATGTGCGAGATCAATGTCAAGTGGTTTTAAGGGAACTGGGTATGTTTTTCTTTACAAAGCTGCCAAACGCGCCTGGTGATGATCATGATGAATTCATTGAATTTTGATTGAATTCACATCGAGATCATAAAGTCTCTTGGTTGATCACGCAAGTCACGAAAGGTAGCGTCAGCTACCTGAGTCAACGTGCGTTAGCACTTGGTGGTCCATTTCCACTCGTAGTCACCTAGTTGGATTAAGAAGGAAATCTTCACTACCGGGAGGGGGGGCTCCCTGAAAGTAACACCTCTTTTGCTCATTTGTTTGTCCACATAGATCGCGCCCCAAAGTCCCATTGTTTATCACGTTTTTCCACTCTGTTTCATGTCTTTTTCAATATAATATATACACCATTTCAACAAGCTTCCGTTCCAGATTCCAGGTGCTTCCACCACTGGTGACATCCCTTCTAGCCATTTCCATCTCCCAGCGACTCCGCCACATGCAGGTGATCCATGCTGCTTTGGTAGACGTGGTCTCGGCCGGCCGGGCCGATACTGCGAAGCTGCTGTGGTGCATGGGGCAGCTGGGCGTCTCTCCAGTGAGGCCAGCAGATGATTTGCCTGTATTGATGGATATTGATGGTGATTTTCCACAGCTATGGTCTAGTCTACTGGAGGATAGTCTTGGTATGTCTTAGTGAAGCTGTTAGTGCTATAGTAGATGCTTTGTAGCGGCGGTAACAAGACATATCACACACAAACGATCACGCATTCACTGTGTTCAGTCAAGTGCAAGCGATGAATAGCGATGAGGGATGCTGATGATATCTGAATATATCTGATGATGCTGCGCAAGGTCCTTTAGCCGGCAATTTCTCAGGGACATCCAGGGTCGCCAGCTGGAAGACTTGATTTTGGCAGCTGGAGCCGTTGCACCGCATCCGGAGTTGACTTTCTTCTACCAACTACAACAAGCAGCGGAGGAAAGGATTGTGGCCTTGCAGAGCCTTGCCAGAAGCTCTCACTAATACTATCATATATTATTCTAACGTTCACCAATCAGATCCTTATATCCTTAGTTGCCAGTGACACATAGTGACACTCGCAATCTTCAAATTCCCTTGGAGTTGACATTCACATCACCCAAACAACACGCAACTCTCCTGCAAGCAACCTTTTAAACCATCCATCCGCATCGAAATCCAATTCAAGAATCCAGCATAATCCGAATCCAGCATAATCTAGCGACCATTTTGATTTAGCTGAATGAAGCTATAGAAAATGTCATGAAAATGATTGAAGATGTGCTTTCCCAATCTGAGGCCATCCGCTTTGGTCTTCCAGCGCCTTGGCATTTCCGCCCTGGGTCTCCTGTCGTCGTGTCACCTGGCGCAACTTCTCCAGCAGGGCTTCGTGAGGTGCGTGCAGCGCTGCATGCAACGCGTGGGCCGCGCCATGGACAGCTGCGAGGGGCCCTGGGGGCCCTGGCCTAGGCCCAGGGGTCCACCGGAGGCTGGGAAGAACTATGGGAAAAATATGGAAAAATGTGGAAAAACATGAGAAACATATGATGAACAACATGATGAACATTGGATCAAGCACTGGGTGAAACAATGGCTTGAAGCGGTGAATCCAATGGTCGTGGTCGAATCACCGAGTCATTTATATATATTATATATATATATCATTGTATCATGTTAACGTTCACAAAAACGGATGAACATGGATGAAAATGGTGACGTTTGGATACGTTTGGCACATTGACACCTGAGGTGACTGCCGACTCCCCGTCCGTTGCAGCTGACTATGGCGATCGAGCGATCCTCTATAAACCAGAGGGCTGGGAGGCTCCGTTGTTGCACAGTCACCTCATGCATGATGAAAGCTAACACCCCTCAAGATCCAAAAAATCCGGGCAAGGTTTGTGCTTCAGAAAAGTGGTGTATGTCAAAATCCAATGGGCACCAGTATGTCGAAAATGTGTAAACTCTACAAATCCGCCCAAAACCATTTACACTAGAGTGGGGGAACATAATCTACGATAATATGCGATAATATATTAATGATAATCAATTTGGGACTTGGGATCACTTATGTTTGATTATGTTCGGCCATACCTGAATGATCCAATTGATGTTTTCTTTGAATTTGGAAAGCCATGGAAAATCTGAAGATCAACATTTGCCGGCTGGCTTTTCCCATCGATTGCTGTCAGGTCTACGGAGCCCACACCAAGCGCCAGCTCTCGATGTTCGTTCGATGTCTCGGTGGCTGGGCACGGCACCCCGTTTCCGGTTGATGGGAAAGGGCCATGATGTGGTTCAAATTTGAAGATTATAAATGGAATGAATTGAAATGACTTGGATCCACCAATTTTGGTATATTTTGGTCATGAAAATTAAATCCAACTATATAATTATTATATCAATTATTATATCCATTTTGTTTGGATGCACTTGGGTCAATGGCTCATGGGAGTTGCATCGGAACCTGAACTCTCTGGTACTGTTTAATTAAATTATATTAATATACTGTATACTGTTTTGTGAATTTCAATTTGCTGAGGTGACAGAAGGATCTTTTCCGACCAGCAACACAACTTGGGATTCTTGCATCGCTTAGATGTGCCCAGCTCAGGAGATTTATAGTTTACAGATTCTGCCGTTGAGAGCTGCCAAAAGACTTTGTATTAAGATTGGCAAAACACTGACGCTTCCAATTTGTTCAGACACAGTTCATCACAGTTCCCACAAAGAATCTTTCCCTGAAGGACTCATCATGTGCGCGAAGACCTATGAAGCATTCTACGACCTTCAAGTGCAGTTGCATGCGGGTCTTTTTTGCCGTGATTACATTGTCTTGTCTCACGGCTGGCTTCCGCAGTCCCTGACACACATTCAAGCCCATCTGATTTCCAGCAGCAGCGGGCCAAGCCTCTCCGGAGGGAGAGGGAAATATAGCTGTACCAAGTTGCTGTCTGTGGCTCACATTGCAAGAGCCAACTGGGCCACATCTTTCTCTCAGCTCTTGATACGGATTGTTTCTTGGCGTATTTAGCTCTCTCGTTTGGTTTCCTCGGCACAGATCGGTTTCCTGTCGTTTCACCTTAAAGAAACAACAAGCAACAAGACTGAAACTTCAGTGCCAACTTTGTATTTGGCGCTATTGCTCAGGTGACAGGAAGGAAGCATCAAATCAGAAGTCAGTTATCCTTCGTGGGACATCCCACTGTGCGGGATGCGCTGTACACAAGCCTTTGGACCTTTTCAGATGATGGAAAGATCTGCTCTCGGAATTGGTTGCATCGGCACCGCCTCGAATTTCAGGATCAATTGGGCCGGAGACAAGAAGTGATCTCTCCGCTGCCACAGGACCTGAGAGAAAGCATGTTGCACTTACGACAAAACGGACTATCAGCTGCTGGGGCTAATCTCGGTTTCCAGTAGTGAACCTGAGGCATGGAATGAAGCACAGGATCTTGGCAGACAAATTTATCAATAACTGACTAGTTGTGTAGTAGCTTGCATTTTATTCTTGGTCGTTGTACGAGTTGTACGTTGAAGTTTGCCAGAACGGACAGAGTTGTGATTGTCCTTTCATTCTGCCTTTCCCCGCAATGAATTAGCGCTCGAGTTGCACGTGAAGTCCACAGCTACGGGTGGCAATGTCAAGTCCCTGGCAAAAGCGGAATCCTGGAGCCACCTGCCACAGAGGTACTTGAAGTACTTCAGGCGCCGCTTCCATCGTTCAATGTTTCATTGATGCGTGCACAGGTGCCAGTCCCTGCAGAAAAGCAGCGGATCTTTCGTCGGTTGAACGAGGGTTCACAAGCCGAAAGGTTAGCATGAGATGTTCATTGCAAAGCATCCTCGAGTACAACAAGGCAATCTCTAGCTGCGCCAAGAGCACTGAGTGGCAAGCGGCTTTGCAGCTTTTTGCAGACTTGGACCTCAAGGGTTTCCAAGCCACTGTGGTGACCTACAACTCTGCCATCAATGCTTGTGCTCAGGCTGCTAATTGGCGATCAGCCATGTTGCTGCTGAAGAACTTGGATGGGACAGGCTTGCAGGCGAACATCATTTCATATAGCACCGCAATCACTTCATGTGAGAAAGCCGGGCAATGGCAAGTTGCAGTGGTGCTCCTGGAAGATTTGAAATTGAAGAGACTGCAGCTGAATATCATAGCATTCAATGCGGTGATCACTGCCTGTGCAAAGGGTTGCTTGCATGATTCATTGGGCCTGGTGAACCTGGTTGTGTCTGTGTTCCAGTGGCCCACCTGTTTTGAACATGTTGGGGAAGTGATGGAAGTGTTTGTTCCACTTGCTTTTCCCATCAAGATGTTCTCAAGGCGAAGAATGGCAGCATTCTCTTTCTTTGCTGGGGGCTGTTCAAGAAGCAAATCTGACAGGGTCGGTTGTGACTTACAACGCGTGCATCAGCTTCCTGACTGCGGATGGCCGACGGGAGTCTCTGTTAGGAGCAGTTTCACTGAAAGTCATGCTGAATGGATATATATTTGGATATATATAATTATTAATAATATTAAATATTATTGTTTATATGGTTGAATACTACGGGAAACATGTCCAAAGGCCCAAACTGCGAAGTTCGGGTCAGTCTTGATTCTGACCATAACATTTACAACTACGTAACCGCTTGACCCTTTCCCACTGCAATTTAGCTCAACTTCTCTGAAACAATGATCCTACTCCAAGGGAGGAGTGGTAGGATGAAGGCACTCACCATACTGAAATCCTTTCATGGCAGAAACCAACTCAGGTGCCAGTGCCAGAGGGAACCAATGGCAACTGGCACTGCTGTGGCTGACCGAACTTCGAGAGGGAGCTGACATGGCTGACATCATCACATTCAATTCGGTGCTAGCGGCCTTTGATGGATCCGGGCAGCACCTTGGAAAGTCAGTGTTTCTGCTGGTGATGGCGTGCGGGATTGATGGGGAGTTATGGTGCAAAGGATTTGTGACAGGATCTTAAAAGACTTGACATTTGCAGAGTTGCAATAGATTCCGTTGAGTGCAGTTCTATATATATCGCGCTTTATCAGTGGCAGCCAGCCTTTTTCACACTGCAACTCAGGTGGGAGAGAGCAATGGATTTGCTGGGTGTAATCGCAGCAGACAGACTGGAAGCTACTGTGATTACATACAATGTAGCCATAAGCTCCTGTGCTGGCAGCGGCCAATGGCACGCAGCACTTTGGATTCTCAGCGGCATGGGGAAGCACTTTGGATTGGAGTGCAATGTGATCACCTGCACCAGCGCTGTGAACGCCTGCCACTTGCCAATTGAAAATGGGCCCAAGGGATTGAGAGGAAAGTATAGGAAAGTGAGGTTGCAATTTGTATAGGTTCTGCATGGTTGTGCATATTTATGGTTGGGGATTGGTGGGGATAGATGATATAGAGTTTCCATTTAGGCCGACTGGCACAGGAACCACGAGGCTTTTTGCATCCGAAGATGAACCCAGAAAAGCGAGAGCTTGCGAGCTTGCTCAACTCAAATGGATTCCTCATGCTACGTCTCAAAATGAGATGATTTGCCAATCCAGCAAATTTTGTTTAGTCGTTTGTACCTTATTTAACTTATTTTGCAGTAGGTCCTTGTGTCAAAGTCCAAAATGCCGGGATTGAGGTGCGGAGGCTGGCGAGTGGCAGCAAGCACTAGTCACCTTCGACCTGATGCTGCAGCTGCGAATACAGCCGAATGTTACTTGGCTCTTCAGCAACCGGTCAACAAAGAGGGACGAATATCAACGAGCACTTCGGTTCACCCTGCATTGTCAATCGTTTTGAATCAATTCTGCAGTCCCTAACGAGTTCAATGTAACTCACCATGCGAATATACAAATCTCTGTGACCAAGAGAAACATGATTTCCCTGCAATTCTTGTCAGGTCTTCACCTACAATGCAGTCATCAGTGCATGCGAAACAGCTGCCGAGTGGGAACGGGCCATCACATTGCTGGTGCAGTTGCGGGCGACAAGACAAGCGGGGGATATCATCACGTTCAGTACATTGCTGCTTTGGCTTTACTAACTCTACTAGTCGACATAGTGTTCACACGCTTAGGCAGCTTGGGGGTGCATCACAGCTGAGGAGGCCTCACAGGGCCAAGCCTCTAGGTCCAATAGGGTCCAATTACTGACTGGTTTGAGCGATTGAAGGTTGGTAGCTGCGAATGTGAGAACTGGTGATCACTAATAAGACCATACTTGATTTTACCTGCCCGCTAATGGCTAGCGGCTAGTGCAAGACCTTTTCGATTCTCACTGGAGAGCTCTTCATGGGCTACAAACTAGCATAGTTTCTTTGAATTCTCCTTTCTTCTACTCGGTTAAGCATAGTTAAGCCAAGCTTTGCAGATTGAAACAACCGTGGGGCATTTGACCCAAGAACCCAAGGATCAGTGCCTGCGGAAAGTCTGGAGCTTGGGCGGAGGCCTGGCATCTCTTTTGCACATTGCCAACTTGGCGCCTTGAGCCGAATCTTGGCGTTGAACTCAGGTTGGAAGGTTGGGTTCAACATGGTTCAACCAGCTTCAACGGTTTCCATGGACATCGGTAAAAAGATGAAAAAGGAACGATCGGTGGAATGTGAGCAATAGGTCTGCATGGGACTTCGGGTCTACAAAATGCAGAGTTTCATTAGAGATCAATACCTGAATTAATTATGAGTTGTCAAGTTACCATCCCCAGATTAAACAATTTAAACCGTTGTTGCTGGTTTATATAACCATTTATAACCTCCCATTTTGCCCATGTTTGATGGTTCAATCCCTAGATTTGATGTTACCCCATGTTTTTGGCGGTTCAACCCACAGGGGACATCTCGTGACATAGTCCGGGAGCTGCAGAGCATCAACTTGAGCTCCAGGAACATCATCACCTTCAACTCGATGATGGATGCCTTTGGCAAGGGTGGCGAGTGGAAGCGCGCCTTGTCACTCTTGGAAGAGAGGTTGGAAGGCAAATCTTACGGAGTGGACGTGATTGGTTTCAATGCTGCGATTAGCGCATGCGAAGAGGCGGCAAAGTGGGAGGAAGCGTTGGAACTCTTAAAGAATTTGCAGGAAGCAGATGCGTTGCAAGCAGATGTGACTCTTGCCTCTATTCATCCTTGTTTACAAGTTTACATCTCTTGACCAAATTAAATATAGTTAAATGACACAAATGTACCAAAGTTCCAATGCACAAATGGTGGGGGTTATTCGGGCTGAAATGTTGGGATGGGCTTGGGTTCGCTTTGCAGCACAGGATCTCTTTCAATGCAGCCATCAGTTCCTGTGAGAAGAGCGGACGATGGCAAGAAGCCCTGGGTGTGTTTTGGGAAGCCCAGCTCGAGGGTGTTCAAACCAATGCCAGGTGCTTAGTTGTTGTTTGTCAATGAACAAGTTTCAGACTTCAAGGGTGCTCAACCAAACTTGTTTCTTTTTCCAAGTGCATGTGACACAGCATGTAGGCTCTAAAAAGTCAACTCCAAAAGTTCCTTGATGGAGATTTCCATAGATTTCCATAGATTTCCATAGATTTCCATAGATTTCCCATGTTCTGGTCCATTGACCTCCAATGTTGGGTCGTCCCCCGTCCCAAGGAAGTGACCTCCAATGCCTTGGTGAACGCCTGTAAGGCCGGCCATTGGTTGCAAGGCTTAGAGCTGTTGGAAGCGGCCGTGGTGACCTACGTGGCCTGCAATGGGCTGCTGAGTGCCTGTGGGGGCAGCTGGGCGCTGGGCCTGGTGGATGGGTTCCCACCTATTCCCACCTAGTCAGAGGAGAGTGTTGAGAATCTTAGGCGGTTTAGGAATGAGAGGGTAAAGACTGGTAAAGTCTCAAACTCTGGCAACCTATTTTTCAGGGAGTCTTGAAACCACCAGTAAATATGCAGATTGATTTCCAATCACTCGGTAATCACTCGGTAATCACCCGTGTTGGTCCAGACTCCACCCTTTTGCCAAGGCAGTTTGTGGTGGATGGCTTCCTCGTTGTTGTCCGAGATGCGCTGGCAAGAGCTCGAAGCAAACATCGTGTCCTACCGCGCCAGGTCCGCATTTCATTCGGGAACTTATTTTGGGATATTTTGGGAACTTAGACCTGAAACATGAGGACTATTGAGAAGTAACAAGCCAAGACTTCATGAAACAGTTGCTTGGATATTGCAAAATATATTTGTTTTAGAGTTTTAGCTTTGGTTTAAGTTTAGCTATCTGTGTTATGACAGAAGCCAAGCAGTCTCGACATCTCAGGTGCTTGCATCACATGCACTGAGAAGGCGGGTCTGTGGATTTCAGCCCTGAAACTTCTGATGGCTGCGGAGGACTCGACTGGGAACCGTGTCCTGCCACACAAAGGTTCACAGTGGCCCACCACCTAACCACAACTCTGTTTCTATCACTGTTGTTTTTGACGAACGTGAATGGTGAAACACGACCGTGGATGACCGTGGTATGTACTTGCTCAGGAGACGAAGTTGGAAAGCAATTCAGTGGTCTACAATGCAGCTGTCAGTGTACTTTGGATGCAGGACTTTCAAAACATAGCGTGCCTGATGCGTATAGATTTCCTTATGCAGCAAAGCTGAATGGAGACTTACTACATGTTTGAGATAGTTGAGGTAATGTGAAGAATTGTTGAGAAATCGGGATCAATGGCATTGCCAAGCAACTTCAACCTAGGGTACAATTCGTCCGCACATGTTTTTGCTATGTTGTGAGGCATGCACCAAAGCGTGCCTTGGAAATGTGGCAAGGGAGAAAAAGTGCCCCTGAACGGCAGACATTTCGCAGTCGTGGCAGCTTCGCCAAATTGGTTTCAGATGGATCAAACTTTAAACCGAGCACCGAACCCATAGTCTAGTAATATTAATATAGATGTTGGATGATGTTGGTAACTGTTCATAATCATATCTCTTCATATACTTACGTACCATCCAATTCTTCCGCTACATATTTTGACACAGATGACTCAGATGACATGTTCTCGTGACGTTCTCGTGCCACACATTTGCTTCGCATGCCAGGCACAGAATTGGCTGAAACAGATGCAGGAGGCAGATCCTACCGACCAATGTCAGGATATGGGAAACATTGGAACAGTGTTCACAGCGTCGGATGTAATCCACAAGGGAAAGACTTGGCTCAACATCTGAGACTTGGTTCAATGTTCAAGCTACTTGGTCCCACTTTGTATCCACTTTGTCAATCTTTGTCATGGCCAATACGTGTACTGTGAGTGACTGTGAGCTGTTGGAAGATTGTGGGAAGTAGGACATCCAGGCCAGCAGCAAACAGTTGCCGTTTGAGAGTTTTGAAAGGCTGGCATTCACCCAGACGAAGTCACCTATGCCACTGTGATCAGTGCTTTGACAAAGGACAGGGGCTCAGAAAATTTCAAGCAGTGGTAACCCAGAAGCCATCAGAAGCCGCATCAAGATGTCGTAACATGTCGTAACATCTGACATCGGATCCATGAGGCCAATATGGTAGATGAAGCCATCGATATGTTGGTGACCATGGAGGCAGTCAGATCGTGGTTGATTTGCAGACGGTGGATCTTTAATGTGCAGATTCTGCATGGTAGATAACAGTCAAGAAACATTGAAAGGTTGTTAAAAACCATGCCGTTGCATTGGCTTATTTCCAGCTGTATGCAGCTATCCAACATCACTGACCATTGCCAAGGGGATTAGACAGATTTTCTCACCATTTGCTGATGCTCGTCAGGAAGTGGGACTGCCACGAAATCAAGCTGCATACGCCACGTGGTTGAACATTGATGAGCCAGGAGACAGCCACTGCCGGTGAAAAAAATATACCACGGCCGGTCAACCTATGGCACCTATGGGTTCTCCACTCTTCCAAAGGATTTCAAAAGACATCATACCTTGGGAATTTGGGATCTTTACAAACTCGGTTTGGCGTCTGAGATTTTATATAACTTTCCACTGATTATTTTGTTACAGTTTTTTTTTGGGCGCAGCATTCTGAACCAATATCCTCTCACGTCCTAACAATGCTGACTTCGTCCTAACCCCAAGGCCCGCGTGGTCACGGGCTTGGGTCGCGCCGGCCGAGCACGAGAAGCAGCTGCATGGCTCTTCCAGATGGAAGAGGTGTTGACCTTGGACCTGCTGCAACTGTCACGGCCATGGCCCAGTGGTCATCGCTACTACAAAAACATACAAAAACCAGAAGTCAGAAGTGCCTAGAAGAGCTTTGGCAGTGTTGATGACATTATGATATTTGATGATATTTGTTTGTAATCGTCGTGTTTGCTTCCGCAGGCTGGGTTGAAACCGATCGCTCCAGTCTACAATTGGGTGATTGCAGCTTGTGGGCTTCCCAGGAACTCGATATCTGCGGTATGGAAGTTGTTCAAATCGCTGCACAGGCTGAGGAGTTTAGACTTTCTGGAGTGTATACCTGCAAGTGCTATGGTCTAATGGTTTGATGATGTTTTAAAATGGTTTAATTAATATGTTTTATATGGTTTTAGCATGTTTTAGCATGTTTTATATGGTTTTAGCATGTTTTATATGGTTTTAGCATGTTTTAGCAACGAGCAGACAAGTGATTCGTCTTCAAAATGGAAGTGACATCCGTGTCCTTCCGGCACAACACCTGGGTCCTTTTTAACCCACCGCCCAGGCAAAAAGCCACCGAATCCAGATTTGGCAGAGAGAGTCGCCCGTGAAGCTGGCATGTGGAATGGCTTCGCAATAAAAACCCACCATGTTTCACGGTTAAGCCCCGTTAAGCCAGTTAAACCCTTTGGGATAGCTCTAAACATGCAATTTTAATCAATTTTATCAATTTTTGAGGTATCCGGTATCCCCCATTTCGGGAACCTAGGTCCAAAGTGTGGACAGTGCATTGAGTCACCGAGCTCACCAAGACGGGGATTGCCCAACAATTGAGCATATTCCAAAAGTATATACAATTTTGACATATTTTGATAAGGACCGATGATGATAGATAATCCCTTCCTCCTAATACTAAACCCCCCCCCTAATACAAAACACGGCAGGTAGTTTTTAGTATTAGGGGGGTATTTATTATTAGGAAACCAAATCGAAGTCATGTTAATTAATTAATTAAATTTCCTTATATAACGCAATTAAAATATTGCCAAAAATGGCAGTTCGAAGCTTACCCCTAATACTAAATTAAAACCCTTAATACTAAAA